>Ga0187769_10001565_pt1 | contig 13094 bp, 15 predicted proteins | sample 0116_SJ02_MP02_1_FD_133140 | JGI IMG/M metagenome (GOLD analysis project Ga0187769, IMG submission 133140) | Tropical peat soil microbial communities from peatlands in Department of Meta, Colombia - 0116_SJ02_MP02_10_MG | ecosystem: Environmental > Terrestrial > Soil > Wetlands > Peat | place... | reverse complement strand
CGCGCCATTTGGGTTTGTGGCGCCATTTGTTCCCGTGTACCACATTAGGTAAACCGTCCCGTTCCACAGAACGGAACCCAAAGCGATCGACGAACCGTCCCATTCTCCGGGCTGGCCAGCGGAGAGAACGATTCCGTGCTTGAGCCAAGTGATACCGTCCGTTGATGTCGCATATCCGATTTGGCTGATTCCTGAGTGTCCTCCCTGGTACCACATTCGGTAGGTGCTTCCATCGAACGCCACTCTTGGAGTGGTGACATAGTCGCTATCCCAAGTCCCCACTGTAGGAACTAACACGGGGTTGCCGTGCTTGACCCATTCTGTGGGACTTGGAAACGCATTCGGGAATGATGCCACGGCTAGAATCAGAAAACTTACGGCCAGAATTGATGCGACTTTGAGATGCATTTGATAACGTCAAAATGGAGAGTGTAAAGAAAAGAAAAGGCTTTGGTTCTGCGCGTCAGCGTCCTACTGCTGGTACACAGGTTGTGTGATTTGGTGTTGACGGGCTATCGCGGACGCCGACACATTCGTATGTCTTAGCACGAAGCAGATCATCCCCGCGATTAGTATCATAAATGCACTAATTGCATTTAGCCACGTTCCCGTTCCCAACGCTAAGGTTCCACTGCCAGCCAACGTTCCAGTGCCCGTTCCCGCGTTGCCCGCAATGCCGCCGAGACTGAAGATGAGTAGTAGCGCTCCGAAGATTAGACCTCTAACACCAGCCTCAGAAAGCATGCGTTTTGTGGCCAGGGAGAAGCAGTGGAGGGCTCCGAGGGAACATATCAGGCTCACAGCAATAACAACAATCTCCGTTGCCGAAAGACTGGTTGGAAGACTGAGAGGATAGATGCTGGCGATTGGCAGCGCTAGAATCGTCATCGCTAGACTAACGACCCCGCCGATCACGAAAAGGATGGCAGCTAAGTCCACGAAGCCCTGCTTCAATGGCGAAACCCCATTCATTTCCATTAAACCTCCAACGACTACTACCGCAGTAACGGGTTAAGTCTAGGTATACGAAGTGGAAATCAAAAGACTAAGTAGAAAAATTCATAGTATGCCCGCGTCTATACACTAGACGTTTTTCGTTGCCATGCTCTCTTTGAAGTCGAAATCGGAATCTATCAGCTCCGTCAATAAGTTCTCAAGTTCAAAGAACTCAATCCGATACGTGCATTCAAGTTTTGGCATGATCCGACGATGTTTAACTCCGATGGATACGTCAGCGAGCCGAAAGGCCGGGTCGTCAGCCTCGGAGTCGCCTAGGTACATGGTCGGGCCCTCGACGCCTAACTCTTTCTTCAGTTTCTCGAAAGCTTCACCCTTATCGATCTTCATTGGAAAGACGTTTGCAAATGGGCTAATATCCGATTCGACAACGAATAGCCCCTGCTTACGCGAATACTCCAAGAAGGGTGCGGCTATTCTTTTCGCCTCATCCCAGTTGCGTGCCAATCGCCAGTCTATACAGAAACCAATCAGATGTTCGTCCTCAGACTCCTTTCTTTCGATGACGAGGTTCTCGCGCGCTTGCAGAATCTTCTTCAAAATCTCCTGGTATGTCTTGTCAAGGAGCTGATTCGGTTCGCGGACTCGTTCATCAAGCATCGTCTTTTCGCCCACTTGCAACTCCAACCCACAACTGGCCGATATGCCATGGGCGAACGGCACGCGTTCTCTGATGAACGATAGGTCTTTCGTGGTAACAATGCCAAGGGTGACATGTTTGCTGACCTTTGACAGTAACCTGCGTAGAATCGGCGAAAGCACCGCGTCCTCCCGGCGAGATTCTAACTGAGAGAGCGTGCCATCATAGTCCGAGAAAATTGCGGATAACTTCACTCTAAAGGCCTCCCATAGTACTCAGTAGACTTGCTATGTTGTAGGTGGTAATTGGCTTTTGTTGGAATTCCTAGGATACATTAGTTCGGGCACTTCCCCGTTATATATTCTTAGATTTGCCTGCGTCTGCAGGAGCGAATAGAGAGTTTGACTTAGTCGTTAGCCCAAACGCATTTCCTTTCCCACATACTTGCTCGTTCAGCGAAGGTACTGGCCGAGGAAACTAATCCAGACTGAAGGACGAAGAAATGAGAGAAGTCCGGGGCTCTGCGAACTCATCTAAGAGCTTTGCTCGTTCGTGCCGAGAGAGATTTCCACTGGAAAGCGCGAAGCTTATCGGAACACTGATCTTAGAAGTTGAAAAGACAAAGCAAACTCTAGCGCGGGAGAAGTAAGTTATTCGTGTTACAGGTCATTGAATTCCGCCTCATCACAATGAGTGCGTTTTCATGCACGAGAAACTGGTTCAGCTCGTAACAGTTTAATCCAAATACTGCCAATGATGGCGTTGGGAGGTTTGACTTAGTGAAGGTCGGGCGCTTTCAAGTCATGGCGCTTCTCCAGGCTGCGAGGGCGAGGGAGCTAGGATTGACTGAGCGCGAGGCCAAGAGTTGGGGCCTAAACAGAGCTATTTTTTACGCGGCCGCAAAACGTGGATTCAAACATGGAACACAGCGGTCTGTTGCTCGTCGAGGTCATGCTGAAGGGAAAGGGGCGGGAACGACTGGCAAAGCGTACTTCTTAGGAAATGAAATGGCGTACACGACCAAGAAGAATGGTCGCCGCTACTTTACAATCGGAGGTGAACCGCAGACAGAGCAAGATTTTGGTCGTCAGATTGAAGCCAGGTTCGGCAAGCACTTTAGCGACGCATGGAAGGAGTCCCGTTCGATCACTCATCTATACCCTAAGGATGTTTTGCTCTCTCAGAACCGATTCTTCGGAGAGGTCTATCGCCCGCGCAGGGACGAGCTAGCTTCAAAGTGGACCGCATTAAGCGAATGAAACGGGCCTTTCTAGCTGGGGCTTTGAGATGCTGCTCCTTCAAGGGTTCTGTTACTTGTCGTTTGGTAACTCACCGCTTAGTTCGGGTCTTCGCGCTATTGCTTATGGGCTACGTCTCTCGCGTGCTATCTAATTGGCTAGATGTCAACCTGTGATGTCGTAGTCTCCACACGTCGGCCACAGTGATCACAAAACCTAGCCGATTCGGGAAACCCGTGCCCACAGGAACAGACCCACCTGCCGAAATTGGCGCCGCATCGGTCACAAAATCGGGTTGCGTACAGGATCTTGCTTCCGCAGCGGCTGCACGATGCATAGTTGGGCGGCGCATTTGGATTTAGTGGGCTATGGGGGCTTGGCAGGCTTGGAGGTCTTCGAAGAGGTCGCAATTCGCTCCTTAACTTTGCAAGGAATCCCGTCTTTCCTTGTTCTTTAGTGGCGTACGCAGTCTTCTCTTCCATTGCGGACGTTGCTTGGCTCAACGGCTTCTCTTCGACCTGTCTCTGTGAATCGTCTAGGGCCTGTAGTCTGCTGTGCGCCGTGTCCAGTTCACGTAAGACCAACTGGTACTTTTTCTCAAGTTCTGAAAGTCTCTCCAGAAATTCCTCCCATTCCTTCTTGTCGACTTGAATCAGCTGGTCCATGAGGTTTCGTCTACCCTGGCATGCGATGCTTCGTTAGCGCAATTTGGGATTGTGAAGTACAATATATGCCCTGCATGGCTATACTGATTGCGTGGAAATGGATATGGCCGTTTGGGATGTACCTCACAATGCTGGCACGGCTGGCCTTAACTGTCAATTATGTCCGACCCCCGCTGCTCTCGGGTGAAGAAACCGTGCGGACTGTCTCGCTCTTACCGAGCGCAACCGAGATGATCTACGCGCTGGGGCAGGGTGCCAGTTTGGTTGGGGTCTCGCATGAGTGCGATTATCCAGAGGACGCCAAGACAAAGGCAAGAATGATTGAGCCAATTTTCGACACGTTGACGATGAGGAGTAAACAAATCGATGAGATCGTAATCCAGCACATGAGAGAAGGGAAGAGCATCTACCGCATCAAACTCGATGAACTCAAGGCCGCGGCCCCTGACCTAATCATTACGCAGGAGCTATGCGATGTCTGTGCGATTGGAGCTTCGGATGTTCTGGAGGCCGTGAATAGGCTCGAAAAACGTGTCATGGTCGTCTCTTTGAACCCACACACTCTAAACGACATCCGGAGCGACGTAAAAGACGTGGGCGATGCGTTAGGATGTAGGAGCGAAGCCGAGAAGTTGGTCGCTGAACTCGACGTGAAAGCCAGAGCCATAAAGGAGTTGACGCGAGATATTCGGAAAGTTCGGGTTCTCTGCGTTGAATGGCTCAAGCCAGTCATGAATGCAGGCCACTGGATTCCGGAGATAGTGGCGTACGCGGGCGGAGTCGACGAGTTGGCCGTCGAGGGCAAGCCGTCGACTTATCTTAGTTGGGATCGTGTGTTGAATTATGATCCCGACGTTGTGGTGTTGATGCCGTGCGGGTTCACGACCCAGCGTACCCTCCAAGAGGCTAACGATTTTCTGGATCTCCCACATGCTATGGAACTCTCTGCTGTCCGCAATGGCCGGGTCTACGCCACTGACGGCCACAGCTACTTCAGCCGGTCTGGCCCGAGGCTGTTTGACGGCATCAGGATTCTAGCCCAGATGCTTCATCCGGAACTGTTCAACGAACCCCTGGACCCAAGACTGGGAGCAAGGGTTGAAGCCAAATCGAAGGCTTAGTTGATGCTTCTGAACGGAGGCCTCTCAAGAGGCTCTGGGTCCCGTTCTATCGGCCGCCACGGCGCGGTCAAGTTTTCAATCTCCAAATCAGCGGATATGTCTGAAGATGCCATTTTTGTTCGGGTCACTTTGGCTGCAGAGTTGATAATGACTGAGTGCGCGGTGGTTTGGTCAGCTTGCGGCTGGGGGATTATTCGACGCCTGCACCATGTCTTCCGCGATTTTTGTTATATGATCGAAGAGTTGGTAGGCCGCGGCCATCTGCTCCGATTCGTTATAGTTGCCGTGCGTATCTGCGCCTATTGTGATTTTGTCGCTGTTGATCCTAGCCTGCAATTCCAGCCGTCCATCTTCGCTTATCCAACTCATGGAGAGCAGGTTTCCGTCATGAGAGTAGCCCAGCCACCGGAAATTGCCAAACCACCTACCTCTGAGGCGTTGAAAGAGAACCGTCACGTCAACCTGGGCGGGCAAATAGGCCTCAACGATTCGTTTAGAGTTCGGCGGGGTAGTGCGAACGGTGAACGAGAAGTTGTTCCCTGGATTCCTTAACGTATAGCCGTCGGGCGATCGTTCAATCGCATTGACGTCTTCCAACCTCTTGAGGGTACGGGTCAGCGTTTCCTGATGCAACCCAAGCCTGCGCCTCAACCCTTGAAATGAAAAATGCGCGTTCTGCTCGCTAGAAAGAAGCTTGAGAACCTCTATTTCCCGGTCATCGAGGTCGAATTCCTCAAATTCTGGGTTCGGGTCGATGCTGGATGGTATCATTGTTGGAATAGAACTAGTGAGATGGGCGACTTATATTGACTAGGCTGGACTGTTCGAAGAATCGATTGTTTTTTAAATGAAAACAATGCATACGTTGCAATTCAATGCTAGTCAGCGTGAAACGTTGCGACGTAAATCCAATAATGCCTAAAGGTCATAAAAAGAAGAAAACGAAGAAGTAATCCGATAAAAGTATCTAAAAGACGTTTTCCTACATTTTTATACAATATTTTTCTTGATTGCAGGCGAAATCATGGCTTTAGAGCTCTAAAATCCAAACTTCGATCCTAAGAAAGGGTTTAGACGTGTTTTGAATCGCGACTCTCTCTAGGCGACGGAGGTTGTCGTTGGTGCTCTTTTCAAGCCAAATCATGTTTTCGGGTTTATTCGGCCCACGCGAATTTTGTGATTAGAGTTTTCGGGTAGAATGCTTTCCAGTCGTAGTTGACTTTCCTGCAGAATTCCACCGAGACTCGGGGATCGATGTAGTTACGTAGCGAGGTTCCGAGGTTCCAGTTCTTACCCAACCGCATCTGGGAAATTCTGAACTGAATGCTCAGTTTCCGCTTCGCGATTGACTTCCCTTTCTTCCCTTTTAGTGATTTGAGCATCTCCAACCGTTTCTTGTAGGTTTCCTGCCATTTTTTCGGGATAGCCTTCTGGTGGTTGAGGAGTTGTGCCACGGCTGCATTCGCTTCCGTCAACGCCATCTTCTTATCAGTTTCAGGACTGTCCGGTCCAACTTTTGCGTTGTTCAATTTTTCTCTGAATAGGTGCGTGGCGGAGAAGGTGCGGAAGACCTTTGGGCTAAGCCTAGGCATGGCTTCGGAGAGGAATTCTCGAACGGCCTCGGTAGTGACGCCGCTAAAGATTCGGCCGCCTTCCGATGTGAATTCCTGAAGGTTGCGGAATGCGTCTTCGGAAACCTCTAGCTCCCTTTCGAAAAGGACCCAGTCCTTACCGAGAAACCGTAGTTTGACCATATTTGGGCTGTTGTGGAGAGTTATGTGTTTACTCTGCAGGCTTGTAGCCCCGACGGTGCCGGATTCCGTTTCCTTCTCGTCTCCAACTCGAATCTTGAAGACATCAATCAGGTAGGCTACGGTCGCTACTTTCCTTCGTTTCACGTCCTCGTTCCTCAAACCTTCGGTAATATGTGCCCGCACTTGACCGATCTTCGACTCCAACTCATTGGCCAATTCGAATTTTTCTTGGACTCGTTTCTGCTTCATGGGAGTGGCGTCGTGGAACCAGATGTACTTCACTTTCCCTGCAAGTTTGTCGGTCCACTTAGCGACCCAGAGTTCATCCGGCCTCCACTCACGACCAGCCCATTCGCCAGGCGGCGTCGGTGCGTCGGGGCTCAGGTTCAGAGTTACGTCCTTCGTTGTAACGGCAGGTTTCCAGCTGCCTCGTATCGGGTGTTTTCCTCGTCCCATGAAGACGGAAGGGGGTTCGACCGCGTAGTTGCCTATCTCCATTCTTACTCCATCGACCAGTGCCCAGCCGTAGTGTTCTTTACGCTCCTCACGCAGCTTCCTCCGTGCGGCAGCCAGCTTCTTCTTCTCCTCTTTCGACATGTTCGCCTTGCGAGCTCTCTCGGCTTCAATCCATCGAGTTATTGGGGTCCAGTCGAGATCGGCGACGGTGATCTTTTCCCTGATCCCCAGCTCTTTAGCGAAATCTTTCATGAAGTTAGAGCAGAATGCGGGGTCCTCGGTGTAGGGGGTGCCAAATTTCTGCGCAAACTTCACTGCCATTTCCTCTTGCAGAGGAGTAAGTTTCAGGGGTGTTCCACGGAAGGTTATGGTGAATCCTTGCGGAACGTATGCGTCGGGAATGAGGACGCCGTTGTGAATGAGTTGCTTCATTCTGCGGCCTGAAGCTTTCGGAGGCTCTTCTAATACCTGCACCTGTTTCGACACTTTCCCCGACCGATCAACCATTAGATCTCACCCCGTGTCTTCCCTTCAACTCCTACGTTACGTATCCATACCCACAAGTTTGGGAGCACAAAAACTTTCACGCACAACACAGTTGCTTTGAGGACTCTCGGAATAACAGTTTTACCCTGCAGGCCAGAAGGCAACCTTTCAAGAATGATATCCCCCTAGATGGGGCGGTAGGTCCTGGTGAAGAATGCTTGACATAAGGTTCGTACGAGATAACCCAGAAGTCGTCAAGGAGAACCTCAAGCGTAGAGGAGATCAGGAAAAGGTCGCATGGGTTGACGACTTGCTCGCCAATGATGCGAAGTGGCGAAGCACTCAATCTGAGGCTAATAATCTGCGGAGTAAGCGTAACAAGATCACCGAGCAGATCGCGCAATTACGCAAGAAAGGCGAGGATGCCTCCAGCCTAATGAAAGAGGCTGAACATATCCCAGACGAGATTAAACTCCTCGAGAAACAGACAACGGAGCTAGAAGGGAAGATTACCGCCACCCTCATGGAACTGCCGAATATAATGCATGAGAGCGTCCCATTCGGGAAGGATGAAAACGATAACCAAGAGGTGAGGAAGTGGAGTGACCCGCCGAACTTTCACTTTCAACCGAAAGACCACATTGACCTAGCCTCCAATCTGGGCTTAATCGATATGGAGCGCGCGGCGAAGGTTGCAGGGGCTAGGTTCTATTACCTTCGCGGTGACCTGGTGAAACTGAACTACGCATTAATCCGTTTCGCCTTGGATTTTCTTGATGGTAAGGGTTTCAGCCTTTGCCAGCCTCCTTACCTGCTCCGCCGCGATGCTGTCGGCGGAGCGGTGGCGTTATCGGATTTCGAGGACGTGCTATACAAGGTGGAGGAGCAAGACCTCTATCTTCTCGCCACATCCGAACACGCCCTGTTAGCTCAGCATATGGACGAAATTCTTGACGGGAAGTCATTGCCACTTAGGTATGGCGGCGTCAGTCCATGCTTCCGAAAGGAGGCCGGCGCTCACGGACGAGATACGAAAGGCATCTTCCGGATTCACCAATTCGAAAAAGTTGAACAGTTCGTTTTCTGCAAACCCGAACAGTCTTGGGAGGAACACGAGAAACTAATCGCCAACGCGGAGGAACTCGTCCAAGCTTTGAAGATTCCTTACAGAATCGTCAATGTCTGTACAGGCGACCTGGGATCGGTGGCGGCTAAGAAGTATGATTTGGAAGGATGGATGCCGGGCCAGGGAAAATACAGGGAGATAGTTTCTTGCAGCAACTGCACGTCGTACCAAGCGGTGCGGTCGAAGGTCAGGTTTAGAGATAAGCCGGATGAGCCTACGAAATGGGTTCACACACTTAACAGTACGCTCATCGCAACGGAACGAACACTCGTAGCCATCATGGAGAACTACCAGAACGAAGACGGTTCAATCAACATACCCGACATATTGCAAACATACATGCAAGGCGCGAAGAAGATAAGGCCGGCCAGTTCAACAAAAACGGTATAACGATGGGCCTAACCAACCGATAACGAAGTTTCTTGGCACGACTATCGCAAAGGTCCGAAAAAATTCATACTTCGCCTATCCGCCGAGTAGCCGGAGTCTTAGATGAAGCCCGCGTACGAGGCAATATAATATCCTTCGGCGGGGGCGCACCCAGCCTACCCCCACCGCAGCCTTTCATCAACGAATTCAACCGACTGATGTCGGAGGAGGCATTGAGGTCAAGCGGTTACACGGGCACTCGTGGGATACCTGAACTTCGCTCGGCCATCGCAGCTGACGCTAAAAACTACGGACAAGTAGACTTCGATCCGATTAGAGAGGTAATCGTTACGACGGGTGCGACCGGATCGATCTTCAGCTCACTCATGTGTCTCATCGATCCAGGCGAGGAAGTAATCATCACGGACCCCACATATTTGGGGTACATGGAGATCGTCGAGCTTGCTGAAGGACATTTGCGGGTTATTCCCGTAAGCGTGGAGGATAATTATCAGCCGTCCGGCGAACAGCTCAAGCATACGGTCTCAAACAGAACCAAAGCCATGATCCTCCTCTCCCCAGACAACCCCACCGGCAGGATCATCAACGAATCTTTTGTTAAGACATTGGTTGACTTAGCACAGGACTATGACTTTTGGATCATTAGCGACGACATATACAAGCACATAATCTACGAAGGAAATCATGTCTGGGTTAGCCGGTACCCGGGCGCTAAAGAACGTACAATCACAGTCTGCAGTTTTTCCAAAGAGGCTGGCATACCGGGCTTGAGGCTTGGCTACACTCTTGCGCCGAGTCGAGTCATTGACTCAATCGAGAAGATGCAGCAGTACAGCAGTTTAGCGCCTGAAAGCGTCGGTCAATTCGCACTAGTAAAATTCCTTAAACAAAATATGAAAGCGCAATACGTCAAGGACTCAGTCACCGCATACCTTAGGAAACGCGACTTCATGGGACGAATGATAAGAAAACATCTCCCTGAAGCGAGAACCATCACGCCGGCAGGCGCATACTACTACTTCCTTGACCTGCGCTCATACCTGACCCGGCTCCATGAAACCGAAGAGCAATTCGCAGAGAAATTACTGACGGAGGAAAGCGTTGCCGTAATTCCGGGTGGTTTCTTCGGCGAGAACGGGCGCGGGCATGTGCGGATGACTTTCGTAACCGAACCTGAGGAGCGAATAGAGATGGGAATGGAGAAGATGGCTCGATACCTTGGTGCTGCTTGACAGGATCTTGTTAGCTCGTAAATGGTTCTTTCTGGGAGCTCTTCGCTTTGCTCTTTTTCCTTACTTAGTCTGCTTTGTCGCTGGCAAAGCCGCGCTTAGATAAAGAGTCTCTAAGCCCATTCCATCCTTCATCTGTCTTTGTTCGTACCACGGCGAAAGCCTCTTTACCGGTCATTGTTCGGGGTTCTTCTCCGGTTACTTCACGGATCATGAATCGGGCGGCGCTTAGCATTTCACCGTTGAGCTCGGCTTCGGTGTGGTCGGCGAGATGGCAGATTAGGGCTTCAATCGTCATGGGCCCTATTGGGCCGTACTGTCTGCCGTGGCTTGCGGCCACGACGTGCACAACATCGAGCGGAAAACCTCTGCGGATTAGCTCTGCGGTCGCGAGAGATAGGTGGTCAAGGCGTTCGGCTAGGTTTGATCTGCGATATCGCCCTCGCTCTATTTGTCTGTACGTCGCCGGTTTGAAGATATCGTGAAGCAGGACGCCGCAAATCACTATGTCCGTGTCCACTCGGCATTTGTAGATCTTCCTAACGATGCGCACTAAACTCATAGAGAGCTCGTAAAGGGCTAAGATGTGTTCGACGAAGCCGCCGGGGTAATTGTGGTGGCGCCATACGCTTGCCGGCGACTTTTCAAGCGATAGTCCCGAATAGCTTCGGCCTCCGATCCTAACTGAAGGATTCTGCAGAACCGCGCGCACTTTCGCACGCAGCCTCCGATCCCTGACAGAGTCAGTAAGTTTCAGCAGCTCTCTGTTCTTCATGACCTTGATGTAGGTGGTCTTCGAGAATTAAAGATGGACCGCGAAAGCTTCGGTTCACGGAAATCGTTTTCTGACAGAGCGTCATACATTAACAAGCGCAAATCTGCGAAACACAAGCCGCAAAATGTGTTCGGTCTTTCCGCGTCGATACTTTCTCAGAAATTTCACGGGTCATTGATGTCTGCCCGTAAAATCCACAGATCAAGGCCATTTCCATTGCTGTGACTCTGCGAATATGGAATGGTCGGCTGGCTAATGCCCAACTAAATCAACAAGCGCTATAGGCGGTTGCATTGCTTGGTTCGTTGACAGGTCCCGCCATATGCTTTCGCACCGATCACGGTAACGAACTAAATTGCAACACCGATCATACCTTGTTCTTCCATTTCTGCTAGCAGTGATTGCGTTTGCGTCTTCAACAGTTCCAGGCTTTAGCATTACAACGCCCAGCCTAGCGTCGTACGGACCTACCGACCAGGGATTACGGGTCTGGTTTGATAATCCCCAATTTCTGGTAGGTTCAGATCCGTGCGCGTACCAGCTGTACGTTCACGCGCAAACATCGAATGGGTGGATTACGAATCTACATTGGGATTTCGGAGATGGTTCAACCTTGGACGTACCCTTCTCAGCTCAAAGCGTAGTTAGTGACGCCCGGACACATATTTACGCGGGCAGCGGACCGTACGCTGTGACCGTGACCGCCTATGACAGTGCTGGTGATACTGGTAACGCCGGCCGGATTCTAACGAATGTGATGCCGGGCAGTTGCGACGCTCCTATCGTCTCAAACGCTGTTGTTCAGGGGACTAGCTTGCAAGAAAACTCGCCCTCCCGCCGATACTGGCCCCTCACGGACTCTATAGTATACGCAACCGCCCAATCCCGCGCCGCGAAAGTCGTAGGCGGGACCCGCAGTTCAGAGGTCTGGAGAATACTATATTCTTCGCTTAGATTGAATTGGCGTGTTGTTGTTCCGGAGGTTGAAGAAGCCAGAGGCGCCGAGTCTAAGAGTCCTCTACTTCGATGATTAGTTTCCTTGGTTCGGATGGGTAGATGACGACGGGTAGGTCACGTTTGATTTTCAGTGATTCCGCTATCTTCTTCGGGATGCGGATGACCAAGGAATTTCCGGACTTCGCCACGCGTCCCCTTGTCTCTAAACCATAGAGTCCTCTCCGCTTAACTTCCCTTTCAACCTCTTCCATCACATCTTGCGGGAGGTACTCCGAGCCGCAGTCGGTGCATACAGTTGCCGGCTTAATCCCGAAATCGATTCCGAAGAACTCGACCTCGGTAAGAGTCCGCTTGAGCCTACCGCCGCACTTGCACTTCACGCTGGAAATTTTCTCCTTGTTCAAAGGACTTTCACCGTCACCGGGAAGACCTTCCGTAGGTCCATCTCGCGATAAATGGTCTCATGGTACACGATGGAATAGCGGCTGAAGAAAGCCTCTGTGAGGCCTGTCTCTCTTTGCAGAACTTTCTTTCCCTTCACTATGGCCTCTTCTATATCTCTTACGGAGACACCTCTGAGCCACATCCTCTCTATTGCGTGCTTGACACGCTTGTGTTCCCAGTTAATCTTCAGCTTCATTCGGTTCACAAGGTGAAAGTAATACGTGTAGTATTAAGGATTACTTGGGGAAGGGGGAAGGGTAGCGGACTCTTCGCTTCGCAAGTTCTACATGGTAACAATACGGCTTCGGTTGATACGCTGAATTTGTATAAAGATGTCCGCGGCGGCACACTCGAAACAGGAGCCGTGCTCGGCCTCATTATAATCGTGGACTACTTGCTCCTGTTTTGGACTGGCGCTCCCCTAGGAACTTGTGATATCAACCGATGGGTAACAACCGCAAGGATTTAGCGCATCAACCGCGAAGGTAAATTGTCGGTTGATAGCAATCGCAGCCTGCTATGTGAGAAGTTCGTGAGTGGCAAAAAACGCGCACTCCCTCCTTAGCACTGTCGTTATTGGGCTCCAGATGCTCGGAGTGATATTGATCTTGATCGGAGGAACCGAAGCCGTCGAAGCGGGCGTCTCGAATTCTCCTCGATTTAGCAAGTCCGTCTTCGTTTTCAACGGAACGGGTCTTCGGTTCAGGTTTCCAAGGAAATGTTCGAGTTGCATTTTCTCGTGGGCTTGACAGGTATTGAGCAACGTTTTCAGTTTCAACCATGGATACCCCTGTAAAACCGGCAATCTTTCAACGACGCATAACTTCCCCACTGTTCGAGGGTAAATTGCCATGTT
>Ga0187769_10001564_pt1 | contig 13095 bp, 7 predicted proteins | sample 0116_SJ02_MP02_1_FD_133140 | JGI IMG/M metagenome (GOLD analysis project Ga0187769, IMG submission 133140) | Tropical peat soil microbial communities from peatlands in Department of Meta, Colombia - 0116_SJ02_MP02_10_MG | ecosystem: Environmental > Terrestrial > Soil > Wetlands > Peat | place... | reverse complement strand
GACCGCACCGTCTGGATCACCTACAACGGCGAAATCTACAACTTTGCCGAACTTCGCCGCGGGCTGCAAAGCAAAGGCCATCGATTCGCCTCCAACACCGATACCGAAGTCGTGATCCATCTGTACGAGCAGGAGGGCGCGGATTGCGTTCACAAGCTCAAAGGCATGTTCGCCTTCGCCATCTGTGATCTGCGCTCGGGCGCGCCTGAATTATTTCTGGCTCGCGATCATTTTGGAGTGAAGCCCTTCTATTACGCACACCACGGGAACAAGCTGGCATTCGCCTCGGAAATAAAGGCTCTGCTCCACGTGCCGGAGATTAAGGCTGAAATCGATCTGGAGTCCTTGCATCAATATCTGACTTTTCTGTGGGTTCCCGATCCCAATACAATGTTTCGCGGAATTCACAAACTGCCGGCCGGACATTCCGCGACCTTCCGCAAGGGCGAACTTAAAATTCGGCAATACTGGGATCTGCGCTTTCCGCGCGCCGATGCCGGGTACACAAGGTCCGAAGCCGATCTCGCCGACGAAGTGCGTGAGCGCTTTCGCCAATCGGTGGAACAGCAGATGGTGAGCGACGTCCCCATCGGCGCATTTCTCAGCGCCGGTCTGGATTCATCGAGCATCGTGGCCATGATGTGCCGGGCTTCGATTTGCCGAGCCACGAAACAGCCGGTGCGGACTTATACGATTACATTCCCGCGCAAGTATCGCGTCGGCGAGACCACGCTGGACGATCCCAACGTCCCCATGCGTCTGGCGCGGCAGTTGGGCTGCGACAACCAGCAGATTGTGGTGGAGCCCGATGTGGCCGGGTTGCTGCCTCGTCTCATCTGGCACATGGACGAGCCCACCGCCGATCCCGCCATCATCACGGCCTATCTGGTCTGCCGCGAAGCTCGCAAGCAGGTCACCGTTCTGCTTTCCGGCGTTGGCGGAGACGAATTGTTCGCAGGTTATCGCAAGCACGCTGCCCATCGCTGGGCGCACACCTATCAGAAAATGCCCGCTGTGCTCCGCGCGGGAATCGAATCAGGCCTGAACGCCTTGCCCAGCCTTCGTGGCACGGCGCTGAAAGGAAGCGTGCGATTGGCGAAGAAGATGGCCCGCAGCGCCTACATGACCCCTGAAGACCGCTTCATTCGCAACTGCACTTACCTGGACGGCGATCAGAAAATGAATTTGTACACCGCCGAAATGCAAAATCAGGTTCGTGCTTCCGACCCCGCCATTCGCCATCATTCCAGCTTCGACGCTGTGCGCGACGCCGACTTCCTGAACCAGATGCTTTATCTTGACACCAAAATCTTCATGGTAAGTCTGAATCTGAACTACAACGACAAGATGAGCATGGCCTCGTCGGTGGAAGTTCGAGTTCCATTTCTTGACCGCAAGCTTGCCGAATTTGCTGCCTGGAATATTCCGCCCGCTCTCAAGCTCAAAGGGTTCTTCCGGCCCACGACGAAGCACATCTTCCGGCAGGCGATGCGAGATGTTCTGCCTGCCGAAGTGCTGCGCCAGCCGAAAGCCGGCTTCGCCGCTCCCGTGGACTACTGGCTCGCGCACGATTTGCGCGAAATGGTGGACGATCTGCTCTCCGAAACAAATATACGCAAGCGCGGTTTATTCCGCCCGGAAGCCGTCCGCCGCTTGGTGGACGAGCACCGCAGCGGGGCAGAGGATTGGTCCATGCAGATTTGGCAGTTCCTCACTTTGGAGAATTGGATGAGAATTTTCCTCGATGCCGGAGTGCAGCAAAGAACGGAAGAGTTCAGCCCTGTGCGCGAGGCGGCCACCGCGTGAACTCATCGCTGCAAGCTGCTATGGGCGAATTTCCCCATGACTGACTTCGGGACTGCATCCATGAAAAGTGACGGCGACAGTGCCATGATCGGCCTGGCCAAGGCGATGACCGAAGCGGCCGGTCTGCTGCGCGCGCCACAACGCCTGCTTCCGCTGATCCAGAAACTTGCCTCCGATCGACTGCGTGTCGCCTCCGAACGGCGCCATCTATACTCGTACGTGAAAACCCGTCGCGACAGCGGAGAAACTCTGAACTCGTTCCTGCGCTGGATTCTCGACGCCCAGCGCTCCAATGGCGGCATCGCCGCCTACTACAGCTTGCTGACGGGATACTCCGAGTCCTACCCGGAGGTCACCGGCTACATTGTTCCCACGCTGTACGATTTTGCGCGCGCCAGCGAAGACGACGCTGCGGTTGTCGCCGCAGAACGTGCCACGAACTGGTTGCTTTCTATGCAAATGCCCACTGGCGCGTTTCCCGGCGGATTGCATGGCCGATTGCGCACCGACGAGGCCCAGCCGTCAGTGTTCAACACAGGCCAAATCCTGCATGGGTTGGTTCGCGCTCACGCGGAAACGAATCGTCCCGAGATATTGCAAGCGGCCATCGCGGCGGGCGACTGGCTGGTCAGAATGCAGCAACTGGATGGATCATGGTCCGGCTCCGGCGCCTATCAAAACGTGGCCCACACTTACTACAGCATGGTGGCCTGGGCGCTGGCTGAGTTATCCGAGCGCACCGCGGATCATCGTTACGGCATGGCCGCCGGGAAGAACATGGATTGGGCGCTTGCACGCTTCCGGCCCGGTGGTTGGGTCGAGGGCATCGACCTGCAAGGCCATCCCAACTATCTGCACTTTATCGCGTACGCTTTGCAGGGAGTTCTTGAGTGCGCCATCCTCCTGCGGCGCAACGATGCCATCGATGCAATTGCGAAATCAGCCTGGGTGCTGCTGCGGAAGTTTGAAACCAATAAATATTTATCTGGTGCCTACGATACGGACTTCAAAAACGGCCGGCCCTTCACTTGTCTCACTGGGAACGCGCAGATGGCATGCATCTGGCTGCGCTTGTTTGAAATGACGGGCGACCCGCGTTATCTCAACGCTGCGCTCAAGATGAACGAGATGTTGAAGCGATTAGTTCCGGCGAAGGGACCGCGCGGAATCGCGGGCGGAGTCAGCGGCTCCTACCCCATCTGGGGCCGCTACCAGCCGTTTCGCTATATCAGTTGGGGATGCAAGTTTTTCGCGGACGCTCTTCTCCTGGAACAGCGCTCGAAACAGCGCCTCACGCAGTCGGTCGAAGCGGAAACATGCAAGACCTTGCTATGCGCATCGTAATTCTGAGCTCGAGCGTGTACAGCGAAACCGCCTGCGCGCTGGCGGCGCACCTGGCTCAGTCGGAACATGTTCCCGTCGGCGCTCTCGCACTTCGAACTCTGCATGGCGCCACCGTGCTGCGCAAGCTCGGACAGTGGGGCGTGCGCGGGGTTGCACTCTATGCGCGCGGCAAACTGATTCCGCGTCGCACCGATGGTCTGCCGCGCGTGCAAAATCCGCACCTCCGGCCTCTACTCGAACACGGAGACGGAGTCTTCCGCAGTCTGCGTGAAGTGGCCGCGGTTTATGATTTGCCAGTTGCAACTTGCGACGATCAGAATGCGCCGGATTCGGTGTCGCTTCTTAAACAATGGTCACCCGACCTGATCATTTTTGCCGGCGGCAACATCTTGCGGGAGCCATTGCTGGAAGTCCCGCGTCTCGGCGTCCTTAACGCGCACCTCGGCTTACTGCCGGAAATACGCGGCATGAGCAGTCCGGAATGGTCTTTGCTCAGCCACGTTCCAGTCGGCATCACAATCCATTACGTGGATGCGGGCATCGATACTGGACCGGTGCTTCAACGCTGCGAACTCCCCGACGCCGCCCGTTGCGAGTCGTTAAGCGACTTGCGCAACCGGCTGATCGCTTTCGGGGTCGTGAAGCTGGCCGAAGTAGTGGCCGCACTCGAACGCGGCACAATCACCGCAACACCGCAATCCAAACCCGATAAAGATCGGCCCGATAAAGATCGACTCGATGAGGACCGCCAATTCTTCGTCATGCACGAGTGGCTTCAGGAGCGGGCGGCTGCGCAGCTCAGAAGGACTCGTCCGCCGGCAGTCTCCGGCGCCGCGCATGGGTGAACCGATGAGCAAGCTCGACACCATGCTGCAAGTCGGCCGCGCCTTCGGCGTACGCGACGGTATATTGCGCCTGCAATACGAACTGCAGCGTGGCAGCGGCCTGATGTCGTGGCGAATGCGGTGTGTGCAAGGCTGGGATTCCTGGCAACTCAATCGCATCGCCCCCGGCGTTCAGTCAGAAGAGATGCGGACATCGCGACGGGAAGGGAAGCCGCCATTCTTCTTTTCCGACGCGAGGGTCCTGGGATCAAGTATCAAGAAAATCGTCGGGTCCGAAGGAGAAGCCTCAATTCTCGCCGAAGCGGAGCGCATTCTTGCTGGCCGCCTGCCTTTCTTTGCCGCGTTGTCGTTCGACTGCGGATTCCCACCCCGGTGGTTCCAGAACCCAGTTACGGGTCAGAGTGTCTCCCCACAGCAATCGTGGACCCACATGCGATTTGCCTCGCCCGCCTACGGTGACCTGAAATTCATTCTTGAGCCTTCCAGATTCTTGTTTGTCTATCCGTTAGTTCGCGCCTACGCGCTCAGCGCCGACGAGAGATTTCCGCAAGCCTTCTGGAATGCGCTGGAAGACTGGACTCGCCACAGCCCGCCGATGGCCGGTCCACTTTGGATTTGCGGCCAGGAATCCTCCCTGCGCATTCTGGCCTTGTCGTTCGCGCTGCACGCCTTCATTCAGTCTCCGTCGACGACGAGTGAGCGCGTCAACTTGCTCGTCTCGATGATTGCCGCGCATGCCTGGCGAACCGCGCAGACTCTCGGTTATGCCCGCTCCCAGCGCAGCAATCACCTGATCAGCGAAGCTGTCGGACTGTGGACGGCCGGCACGCTTTATCCGGAATTGCCGGAGGCCCAGGTCTGGCGAAATCTTGGCTCGCATCTGTTGCACGAAGCCGTTCTCGACCAGATCACGCCGCAGGGCGCTTCGCAACAACATTCCTTCAACTACCAGCGCATGATTCTCCATCTCCTGTTGTGGACTCTGCGCCTGGCCGAAATTCACGCGGCGCCGCTTCACGACGACATCCCTCAGCGTACGCAAGCTGCATGGGACTTCCTGCGCGCGTGGGTAGACCCGATCAGCGGGCTCGCCCCCAACTATGGCTCAGACGACGGCAGCCTCATCCTGCCTCTCGCCCTTGGTCCCCATCGCGACTTCCGTCCGCTGCTGCAGTTGGGCGCGGTGGTTCTGCGTCGCCCCGCCTTGCCGTCGGGACCTTGGGACGAGGCTGCGCTCTGGTTCGGAGTGCAGCCCGCGATCGCCGAAAAGACTACTTCCACTTTCCATCCTTCTCCCAGCACCGGATACTTCCGTCTGGGCAATGAGAATTCCTGGGCACTGATCCGCACCGGCCACTACACTCGCCGGCCCTTTCAGGCAGATCAGTTGCACGTGGATTTATGGTGGCAGGGCCTCAACCTGGCTCGCGACGCCGGAACTTATCTCTACAACGGCCCCGCGCCGTGGAATAATGCATTAGCGGGGACTGCCGTCCACAACACCGTTACAGTCGATCGCCAGGATCAGATGCGGCGCGCCGGCCGTTTTCTTTGGGTTGGCTGGGCGCAAGCCTCGGGGCGCGTGTATGCTTCGCCGGACAGCGCTTGCGCAGACTGTTTTGCAGGCGAGCACGATGGCTACAAGCGCTTTGGCGTGACCCACCGCCGCATGGTTCGTTGGCTGGCGGGCTCAGGCTGGGTTATTGTCGATGACATTCAGGGAACCGGAGAGCATGATGTCCGCTTGCACTGGCTGGTTGCAGATTTGCCGTTTGCGGTTGCCGATGCGTCTTCTCAAGTTGTGTTTCAGGCAGACCACTCGCGGATCCGCTGGAATATTTTTTCCGGTGTTCCGGCAAATTCCGCCATCATACGGGCAGGGAAGCAAATGCAAATAGTAATCGCGAGCGGGAACTCGGCGCCCGGCTTCGTCGATGCAGACTCGCAGTTGCTCGGTTGGGAGTCGCCCACCTACGGTGATATTCAGCCGGCGGTTTCCCTCGTTCACCAAACTCGAGGTCAGTTGCCGGTTCGATTTGTAACGGCAATTCTCGCGAACGAGCGGTGCAAGCTGGAATCACGAGGCGAGGAGTTGATCATTTTGCAGGATGAATCCGAGATCTATCGAGAGAGTCTCTCGGCAAAGACAAACGCACCGCGAAACCGCAACTCAAGCGCGCCCACAGCATGAAACAGCTTCTCCAGGACTCCCGCAGCGCCGCCATCAACGTGGCGGACGTCCCTGCCCCAAAACTGCTGGCGGGATGCGTGATGGTTCGCACCGCCGCTTCCCTGGTTTCTGCGGGCACGGAGCGGGCTGCCTCCGAATTCGCCGGCAAGAACCTGCTGCAGAAGGCGAGAATGCGCCCCGATCTCGTCCGCGAAGTCCTCGCCAAGATCAGCCGTGACGGCTTGGCGGCTACGGTCGCCGCCGTGCGCAGGCGTCTCGATCAACCGAGCGTTCTGGGCTACAGCAGTGCTGGAACCGTCGTCGGCGTCGGCGAAGGCGTTGCCGATATCGGCATTGGAGACCGCGTGGCGTGTGCAGGCGCGGGTCATGCCGTGCACGCGGAGTTTGCCTGCGTCCCTCGCCTGCTCGTGGCGAAGATTCCTTCCCAGACTGTAAGCTTCGACGAAGCCGCCTTCACCACGCTCGGAGCGGTCGCGCTTCACGCTGCGCGAAACGCCGACGCGAAGCTCGGCGACATTGTGGCTGTCATCGGACTTGGCCTGCTTGGCCAGTTGACGGTGCAGATTCTTAAAGCTGCCGGCTGCGGCGTGCTGGGTATGGATATCTCCGCCGAACGTGCAGAGTTGGCTCTGCGCCTGGGAGCGGATGCGGTGAGCACTTCATCCTCCGGTTTTCGGGACCTATGCTTGCAGCACTCCTCAGGCCACGGAGCCGACTCCGTTCTCATCGCGGCGCAGTCCTCCAGCAACGACCCGGTGAATCTTGCGGGAGAAGTGGCGCGCAATCGCGCGGTGGTGGTCGCTGTTGGAACCATTGCCATGGATATCCCGCGAAGGACGTTCTACGAAAAGGAACTCGACTTCCGTGTCTCCCGCTCCTACGGACCCGGACGCTACGACGCCGTGTATGAGCAGAAGGGGATCGACTATCCCATCGGCTATGTGCGTTGGACCGAAACCCGCAACATGGAAGCCTTCCTAAAGCTTCTCGCCGGCGGCAAGCTCGATTTGCATCCGCTGATTACCCATCGTTTTCCCATCGCGCGGGCGCACGCCGCCTACGATTTGATTACCGGCAAAACGCAGGAACCATTCCTGGGCGTGCTGATCTCGTATCCGCAAGAGGGTGACGCGAACGATTCCCGTCTCATAAACCTCGCAGCTCCTGATCGACCAACAGCCAGTCCCAAGTCCGTGCAAATCGGCCTGCTCGGTGCAGGAAGCTTCGCCATCGGCACTCTGCTGCCCGCCCTCAAGCGGGTTCGCGGCATTGAAATGGTGGTGGCGAGCGCGGCCAACGGTTCCCATGCGTGGTACGCCGCCAGGAAATTTGGCTTTCGTTCCTGCACCACCGATGAGCGCAGGATTCTTGACAATCCAGCGGTCAACACGGTTGTCGTTGCCACTCGACATCATCTGCACGCCAGCCAAACGGTAGCCGCTCTCCGCGCCGGCAAGCACGTCTTCTGCGAAAAACCTCTCTGCCTCAATAAAGCGGAGCTCCGCGAAATTCTTGCGGTCTTTGAGGAATCGCTTTCCGCCCGCCACCTTCTGATGGTGGGCTTCAATCGCCGCTTCGCGCCGTTCGCCGTTCGCATGAAGAATTTCGTGCGCGAGGCAGGCGAGCCGTTGGCCCTTCACTATCGCATCAATGCCGGCTTCCTGCCTGCGGATCACTGGCTGAACGATCCTCTACAGGGCGGAGGCCGCATCATCGGCGAGGTTTGCCACTTTGTGGACTTGCTGTGCTTTCTCACGGGCTCATCTCCCACGGAAGTTGAAACGCGCAGCCTGCCGAATCCCGGCCGCTACAGCAACGACAACGTAGTGTGCTCGTTGCGCTTTGCCGACGGCTCCCAGGGCGCCATCACCTATCTGGCGAATGGCGACAAGTCGTATGAGAAGGAACGAATCGAAGTCTTCGGCGGCGGCGCTGTGGCAGTGCTGGAAGATTTCCGTCGCCTGGAATTGGTTAGAGGAGGGAAGAGGCGCGTGTTCCGCGCGCCTCTGCGCCAGGACAAGGGACATCGCGGCGAATGGGAGGCCTTCATTAGAGCGATTCAAACCGGTGCTGAGTCGCCGATTCCGTTCCGTGAAGTGGTGAGCACCATGCTGGCGACGTTTGCTCTTGATGAATCACGCTGCCTGGGGAAATCGGTTTTGGTAAAGCATATTTCCGCGGACGATCCCGCGGCCGCCGGCGGCTTCGACCAAGCTTCCTGAACCGAGCTGAAAACTGTTCCGCCCAGTCGCATGAAAATTCTCTACATCTCGCAATACTTTCCCCCGGAGATGGGCGCGCCGGCCGCGCGCGCCGCCGAGTTGTCGACGCACTGGGCGGAAGCTGGCCACCAAGTCACCGTCCTCACCGGCTTTCCCAATCATCCCACCGGCATTGTCCACGCCGAATATCGCTCCCGCTTCCGGCGGCTGGTGGTACGCGAAAAAACCGGCGGCGTGAGCGTGGTTCGCACCTGGCTTCTTCCTTTTCCCAACCGCAGGTCCTACGAGCGCATGTTGAACTACAGTTCGTTTTGCCTGTCAGCCGCGAGCACGGGCCTTTTTCTATCGCGCCCCGACGTTGTGATCGGTTCCTCGCCGCAGTTGCTGGTCGCACTCTCAGCCTGGTGGCTGGCGCAGTGGAAGCGTGTCCCCTTCGTCTTCGAAGTCCGCGATCTCTGGCCCGAATCGCTGGCCGCCGTTGGCATGGGTAACGGCAATTCACCGCTACATCGCGCGCTGGCCAAGATCGCCGGTTTCCTGTACCGCCAGTCGGACCGCGTGGTCGTGGTCAGCCCCGCGTTTGAGGATTATCTGGTGGAATACTGGCGCGTGCCTCGAGAAAAAATTTCCGTGATCGAGAATGGGGTCGAGACCCAGCTTTTCGCGCCCGGAGCTGGCGCTGAACTGAAGAAAGAATTGAGCGTCGAAGGCAAGTTTGTCGTCTCCTACATCGGCACCATGGGGATGGCGCACGGCCTCGAGACCATCATCTCCGCCGCCGCGCGGTTGCAGGATAAATATCCCAGCATCGTTTTTCTACTGCTGGGGGAGGGCGCCGGCAAAGCGCGCATCGTCGCGCTGGCTCGCGAGCGCGGCCTGAACAATCTGAAATTCCTCGATCAGCAGCCCCGCGAAAAAATCCCCGCCTACATCGGCGCGTCAGACGTTTGCCTCGTTTTGCTCAAGAAATCAGATGTATTCAAAACCGTCATTCCTACCAAGATGCTCGAGTTTATGTCGTGCGCGCGTCCCGTAATCCTCGGAGTCGACGGGCAGGCGCGGGCCATTCTGCAGGAAGCGCAAGCCGGTTTGGCCATCGAACCCGAAAACTCCCTCGCCCTGGCGAATGCAATCTGTTTTCTCAGCGAGAATCGCGAAAAGTCGCGGGAACTGGGACGCAATGGCAGGGAATACATTGTCCGAAAATTCTCGCGTCGCCAAACCGCGGAGAAATACGTTCGCGAACTGGAACGGCTGACCCTGCCGGAGAAGCCCGTCTCACACATTGCCGCGTAACACTGCTATCCGTCTTAGACTCAGTGCAATCGTTGATTAGTAAATACGACGGTGCCAACCTCGCCAAGCATCGGATCGCGGATTGCCTCAATCGCGTTGCGCGGATATTGCAACGCGAGGCCCTGAACGACTGCCTTGTAGCTGCCGTGGCTCGGCCTGCCCCACACGATAACTGCATCGGGACGCGCCTTTCGGAGGTCTGACTGAAGCGTGGCCAATTCAGTTGAGCTTGGCAACGAATCGAGTGTTGCGATGAGCCTCCCGCCGCCAAAGTAAGTGGCCTGGTAGCTTGCCTCCCAGCCGACCCCGTGTTCGGGGAACGGACCGGAGCCGATGCCAACAAGGCTTTGCGGTGCCTCATGCTCTTTCAGAATAGCCCCAGCCTCATACCCGACGACCTGAAAGTCCCGCGCTAGGACCCGGAACGGCGACGACCGATAAAGCAGGGATACGCATACGCCGAGGACGACTAAGCTGACACTCAGTCTTCGCCAGCCAGCGTGATCGAATTCTGGGTCCGGTACTAGAAAGCGAGAGCCAACTGCAAGGATCAAAGGGATCAGCGGGAACAGATATCGTTCGTCGAAGGCCAGCATCGAGTAAGCCAATACTAAACCTATCGCGCCCGAGACAATGACCGCCGCCAGCCGCCATTCCACGGCGTATAGATGCCTCTTACGCGTAAGAATTTGTAAACTGAAAATAAACGCAAGTAGCACGCCCGGGGTGACAACAATCGCTAGCTCCTTCACCACCTTCGGCACATTGTTTTTTTCGGCGAGGAGCAGCTTCGGAACTGCCTGGCCCATTGAGACGTGATAGGTCCAGGCCCAGGACCCAGGCGGCATCGGATCGTCTACGACGTACTCATCGAGTTCCTTCGAAGTATCTCTTAGGAGCCCGTATGTTTTCTCGCGGTGCTCCGGGAAGGCTCTCAAGGTCCATTGCAGGAAATTCGTTTTGAACTGGCTTCCAGCTGTATAAACTCCGTACTTCGAATCCAGCACGCCGGCCCATGCTCCGGCGACAACCAAAGGAGCCAGCGCCGCCACGCCTAGTCGCACAACCCTTCCTCTCCAAGGTTTATTCGACAGGAGCAAAGCAACCGCGGTGCAGCATCCTAACCAGGGCAGCGCAAATGCTTTTGCCAGGAAGGCTAGGCCGTGAATACCTCCGAGAAAAGACCAGTCTTTCAGACTATCGGTGCGCACACACCGCCGCAGGATGGTGAAATAAACCAGAACCAGCGCGGCGAATAGGAAATCAGGAGTAATCAGCGCGACAGCCTCCACGCAGAGCCCGCGACCGAGGACGAACAGCAAGGCCGCTACAGCTGCGACCACAGGCGAACGCCACAACCGCAACGCAAAAGCATGCAGCAATGCGAGGCAAAGCAGGAAGCTAGCCACGCTGACAAACTTGCCCAGATGCAGGTAGTCTGTACTGGCAATAGACAGCGCTGCGATCAGCCAGGAGATCAGCGGGCTTCGAAACGCGTTGATGGCTGAATGAAATTCGCCCTCGTGAATGTGGCGCGCTATCCCGGCGTACGCCATGCCATCGAAATCTATTTGATTAAAGCACTTGGATCCAAACCAGGCGAGTTGAATTATGCAGCAGAGAATTGCGCCCGTGATGAGCAGTCTTGTGACGCTGGAAACCCATTCTGATGACGGGTGCGCGTCGCGTTTCGCCGGTGGGCGCATGACCAAGGAAGTATAAGGCAGCGGGCGACGTGCCGAACATGAAGCAGCCGGGGATACAATGGGAAGGGCTGTCAAACAACGAGAAAGGAACGCTCGTCCATACCGCTCTTTCTATGGCATTCATCGACTCCGACGCCGCCTCTGAAGTCCAGCCTTTGCTTCGTCCCAAAATGCCGGAACTGGATTGCGTCCGAGGCATCGCCATCCTGATGGTGTTGTTTTATCACGGCTTTGGTAGCCGCCAGGGTGCTGAGGCATTCGCAGGCTTCCCCAAGCTGGTCGTGTGGGCGGCGTCCCCAGGCTGGATGGGCGTCAATCTCTTCTTTGCGCTCTCTGGCTTTCTCATAACCGGTATCCTGCTCGACAGTAAACACCACTCCCAATACTATCGGCGCTTCTATCTGCGCCGGGCGCTTCGCATCTTGCCTGCCTACTATGGACTTCTTGTCATTCTGGCAATCCTCGGCCGCTACGGCTTGCAGGATGAGAAAGTCTCCTGGGCCTTCTTTGGACTTAGCGCGATTTATCTGGCCAACGTTACCGTTCTTTTTGGTGTGCCGATGCAATTCGCTGTCCTCTGGTCGCTGGCGGTGGAGGAACACTTCTACCTGATCTGGCCCATCATGGTCAGAAATGTCAGCCGCCGCAGCGTCGGAGTCTTTGCCGTCGTCGTCGCCGCCGCCGTAACCCTGGCTCGCGCTGCCACCTGGTGGCCGGGACACACTTATTCCGGCTTCTCGATTTATTACACTTGGTTGGTGGCGGATGGTTTGGCCTTGGGCTCGCTGCTCGCCGTCCTGATGCGCGGACCACTGGGAACTCGGAAGGGCCTGACGTTCTTCGTGCTGGCGGCCGTTCTTGGGGCGGCCGTCCTGCTTCTCGACGTCCCTTTTCACCTCCATTTCGCCGGAGGCGCGCTGCACATCACCGCCCTGAATCTCATGTGCACGGCAGCGGTCGGCGCGGCCTTGCTGCTTGGCGCCAGTTCGTGGAGCTTTCTCGTCCAACACCCAACTCTCAGATTTTTCGGAGAGATCAGCTACGGCCTCTATCTCATCCACATGCTGATATTTAATATTTTCGATAACCTCCAGCGCCAGTTTCTTCCTCGCCTGCCTTTGTTCAAGGGACACTTTGATGTCATGGTGGTTCGCTTCCTGATCTGCGGCAGCCTGGCGATTGGCTTGGCCTTCCTCTCGCGTCGCTACTTCGAGGAACCGTTTTTGCGGCTGAAAGATCGTCCCCCGTCAGCCGCCACAAATGCGGTTCGCGAAGCGGCCGCAGCTTGAGGTCCCGGCTTAGGCGGGCGCTGAGGCCGAGCCCTCCTCAACGGCGTTTCGCGGACTTCCACCTAGGGTCGAAGCCAGCGCCACACCCATCGCGACAAAGAATGGCCCGAAAAATCTCGTCTCCGGGTTCGGGAAAATTACCAGATGCGCTGCTGTATACGCCGTTGTCACGGCGGCGAATCCGAGAATAGCTCTAGACCGGCGCTTGACAACGCCAACCACCCCCATCAAAAAGAAGGGAATGTAAGGGCCGTGAACCGCGCCACTCACTCCTCCGCGCAATGCGGCGAGATACTCACCCAAGCCGAAGCGAGGATCGAGTTCCCCCGGAGGCGTCGTGGACCCGATGAAAGATCGGTAATACAACACCCTCGCCCCGTAGTCTCCAGCAAAGTG
>Ga0187769_10001562_pt1 | contig 13104 bp, 8 predicted proteins | sample 0116_SJ02_MP02_1_FD_133140 | JGI IMG/M metagenome (GOLD analysis project Ga0187769, IMG submission 133140) | Tropical peat soil microbial communities from peatlands in Department of Meta, Colombia - 0116_SJ02_MP02_10_MG | ecosystem: Environmental > Terrestrial > Soil > Wetlands > Peat | place... | reverse complement strand
TCTACCGCAAGACGCAGTTGGAATCCGATCTGACTGCCGCCGAGCAGATCCAGCGCACGCTTCAGCCCGATCGAATCGAGCAAGTGGCCGGCTACCAGATGGAATCGTATTACCGGCCGATTCGCGGCGTAGGCGGCGACTACTTCGATGTGATTGGCCTTGGAGGCAACCGCACGCTGTTGGCCATGGCAGACGTTTCCGGGAAAGGGATGCCGGCCGCCCTGCTGGCATCCAATATTCAAGCCCTGGTGCGAAGCATCGCCGATACGAACGTGGATCTTCCCGCGCTTGCCGGCCGCATCAACCGGCACTTGAGCCGCTATACCCCAGGGGATCGCTTTGCGACGGCGATCTTCATCGTGCTCAGCCCGGATTCCGGCGATTTGTCCTACGTCAATGCAGGCCATAATCCCGCGATGATCTGCGGCTCGGGACCGGCAAGGCTTCTGGAGCCAACCGGGCTGCCGGTGGGCCTGTTCCCTTCCGTAAAGTATGAAGCGCGCGCAGCCACCATGAACCCGGGCGATATCCTGCTCGTGTTCACGGATGGCCTGCCGGATTCCGTTTCCGGAGAGAACCCCGAAGCCCAGTTGCGGGACGCCTTGATCGGCGATGCACGAAGCTCTCTGGCCAACCTGAAACGATTGATTAACCCGGGCTTGAATGAAGACGATATCACCATACTGCTGGTGAAACGCGCTCGAGCCGAAGCCTGAGGATTTCACATGGAGCCCAGGGAAGGCATTCCAGCGCCGCCAACAGGTTGGGCTCCAGAGATATTTCCTTTAGAATCAGCAGATTCAGCCTTTCCCGGACGCAGTTGCTGGGCGTAGGACTTAGCGGCGCGACTTCGGCCGGCTGACGGACCCGCCGATAGGATTAATGGTGAAGCGGCTGCCGTGAGGTCCACAAGCAAAAGAGGGGTTGCCTACCTCGTGTTTCTGCTCGCCGCAGGCGGGTTCGTCATTCCCTGCCTTCGTTCCAACTGGCATGGGAATGTCGAGTTGCACACGCTTTTGGAAGCTGTCTCTACGGTGCTGGAGCTCGGGGCTAGCGCCATCGCGCTGACCCGTTACTACACAAAGAAGACGCCGACTTATCTGTTTCTGGGCGGTGGTCTCGGGGGTGCCGCATTGCTCGACACCTATCACGCCGTGATCACGTCATCTGTATTGGCGGGCCTGACTCCCTCCGCTGTCACCGCTCTTACCGCATGGAGCGGGGTCACCCCGCGAGTCTTTTTATCCCTGCTGATGCTCCTGAGTTCCCTCGCGCCCAAGGCGCAGGCGGAGAGCCGGTTGATCCGGCGGATTGGCGAGCGAGGCGTATACGCCTTGGTGGGAGGGTCCACCCTGCTCAGTTTTCTGGTTTTCACCTGGATTCCGCTTCCCGAACTGTTTCCGCATGAGTTTCTCCACCGTCCCGCGAATTTCGTCCCTGCCCTATTCTTCGGCCTGGCAGCACTGGTGCAATTTCGCAAACGGGATTGGAACACCGGCGGCTTTGAGCACTGGCTGATCCTCTCGCTAATCGCAGCCGCGTCAGGCCACTTGTTCTATCTGCTTTTTTCCAGCCAGTTGTATGATGCGCCGTTCTTTGCCGAACATGTGCTGAAGCTCCTGTCGTTGCTCCTGCTAGGCGTGGGCCTGGTCACCAGTGTCTCTTCCGTTTTCCGTAGCGAAGCCGAGGCGGCGCGCCAGTTGCGATATGTCAATGCCGCGCTCGCGGAGGAGATCGGAGAGCGGGTGCGAGCAGAACAGGAGTTGCGGAACTCCCGCGGGGAGCTGGAGCTGCGTGTTCAGGAACGTACCGCGGACCTGGCGGAACGGGACGGCCGTCTGCAAGCGGCTTACTCGGAGATCGAGTTGTTCTTGACGTCCATTCCTTCCATTTTGGTTGGATTGGATTGTCAGAGCCGGATCATCCTCTGGAATCCGTCAGCCTCGGAGACGTTCGGGATTGCCGCTCACGACGCCATGGGACGCACTCTCCAAGACTGCGGCATCCGGTTGCTGGGCCCGGACATCAACGCCGAAGTATCCCGGTGGCTGCTCACCGAAACGCTGCATCAGTGTGACGACCTGGCCTACGAGCGCGACGGGAACGTGCGCAGTCTGGGACTTTCCGTCCGGCCCATCCGTTCTTCGCAAAATGAGGCCTCCGGGCTTCTCATCATAGGCGCCGACGTCACCGAGCGTAAGAAATCGGAAGCCGCCCGGGCTCAGCTCGCCGCGATTGTTCAGTCTTGCGACGCGGCGATTATCGGCGTCGATCCGGCTGGCCGGATTTTGAGCTGGAATGCGGCAGCGGAACGCATATACGGGTACTCACCGGAAGAGGCGAAGGGCCGGCCGGTGTCCATGCTGTGGCCTCCCGAGCGCAGCCATCAGCTATCGCACCTCCTTCGGAGACTCAGCCAAGGGGAAAGCATCGAGAGCGTCGAGAGCATGCGCGTAAGAAAGGATGGGGAACTGGTTCCCGTCCTGATCACTTATTCTCCTGTTCGCGACGATTCGGGCAGGATCGTTTCGACTTGTTCCATTTCGGTCGACATCACGGAGCGCAAACTGCTGGAACGGCAGTTGGCGCAGGCGCAGAAGCTGGAGTCGATCGGGCAATTGGCCGCCGGCGTCGCCCACGAGATCAACACTCCCATCCAGTACGTGGGCGATAACCTCCGGTTTCTGCGGGATTCGTTTGTGCGCGTAGAACAGTTGTTGGAGGGCTACGACCGCCTGCTGGCATCGGTGCGCAGCCGGACGCCGGAAGCTTCGTTGGTGGCGGACGTGGAGGCCCTGGCGAAGGCGACGCGCGTGAGCTACCTTCGCGCCGAGATCCCGAAATCCATTCAAGATTCGCTCGATGGCGCCGGGCGCGTGGCCGAGATCGTGCGGGCGATTAAGGAATTCTCCCATGCCGGGCCGCTGGAAAAAACGCCCCTGGACATCAACCGCGCCATCGAAAGCACCATCCTGGTGTCCCGGAATGAATGGAAGAATGTCGCCGAGCTCAACACGGACATGGACCCGGACCTGCCTCCGGTCCTGTGCATGCCCGGAGAGTTCAACCAGGCAATCCTGAATCTGATCGTGAACGCTGCTCACGCGATTGCGGAAGCGGTTGCGAAAAATTCAGGGGCTAAGGGCGAGATCACGGTGAGCACGAGGCGTGACGGAGACTGGGTGGAGATCCGGGTGCGGGACACGGGGACGGGGATTCCGGAGGAGGTGCAGCCGAGCATTTTCAACCCGTTCTTCACCACGAAAGCTGTAGGCAAAGGCACCGGCCAGGGACTCGCCATTGCCCACGCCGCGATCGTGCAGAAACACGGGGGGACGATCTCATTCGAAACGGCTATGGGCGTAGGCACTACCTTTCAGATCCGGCTGCCCATCGGCGGGACTACCCCTGAGACCTCCGAAGAACCGTGCGCCAACCGGAGCCGGCAGTAGTGCCATAGCTCTCGCCACTATACCGTCCGGACGAGACCTTCCTCATTGGTTCCTGGTTCCGGCCGCCCGCCTTTCCAAACGAGAGAGTTCACCTGGCTGCTCCAGCGGATCAGCGTGCCGGACTGGAACTGGTGAATGCCGGAGCGAGACTGAGGCCGGCTAAAGCTTCCAGCGGAATCGGCCGATTACTCTCCCAAGTCGGCTTGCTGATCCGAGCCGGATCCTGCGTGATCGGCCGACAGGAGGAACCATGGAAGCGGCAGTCCTGAACAATCGGCCAGACGGCGCTGCCCAAACGGGTGAGCGCGCTGGCAAGTACCTCACCTTTCAAATCGGGCGGGAAGAGTTCGCCATCCAGGTGCTGAGGGTGCGCGAGATCATGGGGATCCAGGACATCACCGCCGTCCCGCAGACGCCGCCTTACGTGAAAGGTGTCATCAACCTGCGCGGTAAAGTCGTACCTGTAGTGGATCTCCGTCTGAAATTCGGTCTGCCGGAAATGGAATATACGCAGCGCACCTGCATCATTGTCGTGCAAGTCCACTTGGGAGCGAGTCTGCTGCTGATGGGCATCGTGGTGGATGGCGTCTCGGAGGTGCTGAATCTGGCCGGCGCCGACATCGAAGATACTCCCGAATTTGGGAGCGGCGTGGTCACGCCTTACATCCTGGGTATGGCCAAGAGCAAAGGAAAAGTAAACATCCTGCTGGATATCGACCAGGTTCTCAGCAGCCAGGAGCTGCACGGGCTGGAGTCGGTGATGCAGTAAATGATCGGCCGGCACAGGGCGCTCGGATTGCAGTGAGTACAGAACACAGTCGAAAAAGGATAGGTACCTAGTATGGTCAAAACACTCTCCCTTCGCAGCAAGTTCGCGGTCTGGACATCTGCGGTCGTTATCGCCACCAGCATGGGGCTCATGCTCAGCGTTTATCTCGTATCCTCTCGGGCTCTGCGGATGCAAGCCGACGAAGAGATGGACGGCATAGCGACCAAAACGGCCGAGCAGTTGGACTTGTGGCTGAGCAGCCGCGAGCGGGATGCCGTCAATCTCAGTGAATTGCAGCCGCTCGTAGCCGCCTGTAGCGACCACAAACTCGCCGATGCCCAACAGACCCTGGACCGGATTCAACGCCGGTCGCCATTCTATGAGAACGTCTTCCTGGCCGACGCCAACGGGAAGTTGTTTCTGGATTCCATCGGCGGCAAATCTGTGGGCATCGACCTGATGTCGACTGAGGGGCTTCGCAGCCATGTCGAGCATGCCCGGCAAGGAGAAGTGTGGCTCGGAGATGTGATAAAGTCGCCCGCGACGGGCAGACCCGTGGTGCTGCTCACGACGCCCGTTAAGGCAGGCGGTCAGGTCGTCGGCATTCTGGGGACCCCTATCGAACTGGCCAATTTCTCCGACGCTTTTGTCAGCAAGCAGCGCATTCACGGGACCGGATACCTGTGCATGCTGGATTCCGCGGGAACGGTCATTGCTCATCCCGATGCCTCCAAGATCCTGTCGCTGAATCTCGCCAACACCGATTTCGGCCGTGAAATCCTGAACCGGGGCAATGGATCAGTGAGCTACGAACTCGAAGGAATTGCCAAAACCGCCCATTTCCGGCGCTCGGAGATCAAGCCCTGGACCATCATGGCCGTTGTCCCCGATAAAGAACTCTTTGCCAGTGTGCGCACCATCCAGCTGTATCTGTTGCTATTCGGCGCTCTGATGTTGGCCGGCACCCTCGTCACGGTATCCACTCTCGCCGGCCGGGTTTCGCGGCTAATCCAGAGCGTCGTGACCGAACTGGATACCTCGGTGCAACAGTTTCTCGCCAGTTCGTCGCAAATCTCTTCCTCCAGCCAGGCGCTCGCTCAAGGGTCCTCCGAGCAGGCGGCATCGCTCGAGGAAACGTCTTCGTCGGCGGAGGAGATCACCGCGCTCACCCAGCAAAACAACGACCGGTCGCAGAAAGTCGGCGATCTGATGAACGAAGCGATTCCGATTGTCGGCGCGCTCAACAAGTCTTTCCAGGAATTGGCTACCGGACTCAACGAGATGAGCACATCGAGCGAGAAGGTCGCGAAAGTCATCAAGATGATCGACGAAATCGCGTTCCAGACCAACATCCTGGCCTTGAATGCAGCGGTCGAAGCCGCTAGGGCGGGCGAGGCCGGAATGGGTTTCGCCGTGGTCGCCGACGAGGTTCGGAATCTCGCACGCCGGTCCGCGGACGCCGCCCGGGATACTTCCGCGCTCATCGAGGAGTCCCTAGCAAAATCTCGCGACGGCAAACACCAGCTCGACAACGTATTGCAAGCCATGGAGGCCAACAACAAGATAGCCGGAGCCGTCAAGGAACAGACGGACGAAATCCGCGGGGCCTCGGCGGAGCAGGCCCGCGGCATCGTGCAGATCAGCACGGCAATTGCACAAATGAGCAAAGTGACACAAAGCACGGCGGCACAGGCGGAGGAGAGCGCTTCGGCGGCGCAGGAGTTGAGCGCGCAATCGCATGCATTGCAAGGCATCGTCGAGCGCCTGACCACGGTGGTAAACGGTGGGGAATCAGGTGTTCAGGCGGCCGGCTGGTCGCACACTTCTTAGATAAGTCAGCCGGTTCTCCAGACCGCAGCCAGCGCCATTCTCTCCGGTTCGAGACGGGCCATCATCCAACGGCTGATAGACAGACGGTTCACTCGGCCGCTCGAGGGCGTATGGACGGGCCATAAGCGCGGCACGATGGCTTGGATTGGCCGACGCAATGCTCCCTTTTGCCGTTGTCGTCACCGCCGGAGCACTCGAGCGGCCGGCTACCTCTGCGATTCACCGCGGCCCGAAACAATCAACCTCCGGCTGGTCGTGCATGTCCAGGTGATGTCCGGGGCGCCGAAAGTCACCAAACAGTTAAACACGTATTTCTGGTGATCGGCTTGTGGTTTCTTGTCGCGTCTGGAGTTCTTACTCTTCTTCGTCGATGAAACTCTGGAAGTAGAGCAAGCGGTCCAGACCGCGGTCCAACTCGACGTCGCAGGTCAGATTCAGGTACGACAGCGGAACAAACCGGAGTCGCACAACAGTTTCCCACGGTTCGGGCGCCAAGTGCGCAATCGGATCGCCCTCCGGCATCAGCCGTGAACTGGGCGAGTAAGCCACCGCCGTGGCTGCGCTGACATCGGCCATCGCGATAACCCCCGTTCAGAATACAACCGAAGTTAGTGGATGTAAACGAAAAAATACAATAGCGCACCCTAAAATATCAAATCAAGGTGCCCTTTGGAACAGTCATAAAAGTGACTTAGTCTGACTATGCTATATAAAAAGATCGTAATGTGTTTTATCATTTAGTCACCGCACCATTCATCTGACATTTCCTTGGCCGGCCACGCCTCGGGGGCGAGTTGGTGCGCCAAGCGTGGCCGGCCCCGGAGAGCAACGAAGGGGGACTCGTTATGAACGGGCGAGAAGTAATGGTGATGAGTGCGGTTCGCACGGCGATCGCCAAATATGGCGGCAGTTTGAAAGACCTGCCGCCCACGGAACTGGCTGCTACCGTTGCGCGGGAGTCCGTCAAGCGCGCCGGGGTGTCTCCGGACCAAGTGGGGCATGTGGTGTTTGGCAACGTGATCCACACCGAAGCCAAAGACATGTACCTCGCCCGCGTGGCCGGAGTTCGTGCCGGGATTCCGGGTGAGACGCCGGCCCTCACGGTAAACCGCCTTTGCGGCAGCGGCTTACAGGCGATTGTCGCGGCGGCGCAAATCATCCAACTGGGCGATGCCGATGTGGCGGTGGCGGGCGGCGCCGAAAGCATGAGCCGCGCGCAGTACTGGATCGGCGGTTTGCGCTGGGGGCAGCGGATGAACAACGCCTCCGTAGTGGATGCCATGGTTGGTGCCCTGACCGATCCCTTCGACGATGTTCACATGGCGATCACCGCCGAGAACGTGGCGAAAAAGTGGGGCATCACCCGGGAGGACCAGGATGCGCTGGCTGTAGAAAGCCATCGCCGCGCCGTGGCTGCTATCAAGCACTGTGTTTTCAAGACCCAGATCGTTCCCATTGAAGTGAAGACCAAAAACGGCCCGCTGTCCTTCGAGACCGATGAGCAGCCACGCGCTGATACCACTAGCGAAGCTTTGGCGAAGATGAAGCCGGTGTTCGACAAGAACGGCACCGTGACCGCAGGCAACGCTTCCGGGATCAACGACGCAGCGGGCGCGGTGGTGCTGATGGCCGGCGATGTGGCCCAGGAACGAGGGTTGAAACCTATCGGCCGCCTGGTGGACTACACGCTGGCCGGCGTGGAACCCAAGTACATGGGCATGGGCCCAGTGCCGGCGGTGAAGAAACTGTTCGCCCGCACGGGTCTGAGAGTGGACGATATCGATGTCTTTGAAGTGAATGAAGCTTTTGCAGCCCAGGCACTTGCGGTGATCCGCGATCTCGGCTTGCCGGCCGACAGGACTAATCCCAATGGCAGCGGGATCTCGCTGGGCCATCCGGTCGGCGCGACGGGCGCCATCATGACGGTGAAAGCGCTGTATGAATTGCATCGGATCGGCGGGCACTACGCGCTCGTGACGATGTGCATCGGAGGCGGCCAGGGCATTGCAGCCGTCTTCGAACGCGTAGAAAACTGAATCACTTGAAAGGCGGACGGGGACGCTCCCCGGTCCTCGCAAAAAGGGGGGAAACCGCCATGAAAGAACTAAATGGCAAGGGCCATGGGTCCCTGAGCGGACGGGTGGCCCTGGTTACCGGCGCGGCACGAGGCATCGGGCGGGCCATCGCCCTGGAACTGGCGAATCGCGGCGCGGCGGTTGCGTTAAACTACCGCTCGGCCCGAGAGCACGCCGAGAGGCTGGCGGAAGAGATCCACAAGATCGGATCGGACTGCATGCTCGTACCGGGCGATGTGGCCGACAAAGAAGAGGCACGCCAGTTGGTTCAGACCGTGCTGGACGCCTGGAAGCGGCTGGACATCCTGGTGAACAATGCCGGGATCACGCGGGATAAGTCGTTGCGCAAGATGGCGGACGACGAATGGGCGGATGTGACTACCATTGACTTAAACGGTACCTATTACTGCACCAGTGCCGCTCTTCCCGCGATGATGGGGCAGAAGTTCGGGCGCATCATCAACATCACCTCGTACTTAGGTGAGGCGGGGAACCTCGGCCGGGCGAACGCAGCTGCCGGCAAAGGCGGCATTTCGGCGTTTACTAAATCGGTGGCGCTGGAAATGGCCAGGTACAACATCACGGTGAATACGGTGGCGCCGGGTTTCACGCGCACCGAGATGCTGGCCAAGGTGCCGGAGAAGATCCTGGAGCAGATTCGGCTGAAGATCCCGCTTCAGCGCTTTGCGCAGCCGGCGGAGGTGGCCAAGGCCGCCGCATTTCTGGCGGCCGACGGAGATTACATCACCGGCCAGCAATTGAACGTGAACGGCGGACTTTACATGTAAGTTGCCGAACTCACGATGCCATATCTCATCAAGCGATTGGGCTAGGGAAAACACTGGGTTGACAATCTCGTACGCATGCGGAACCCCTTATTTTTCGGGCTCCGGATGCAGATTGTCATTGACAACAGTTTCGGATAACTTTATCCTTTTAATCGAAGGTAAACCTTAAAACTGAACTTCGGACATCTCGTGTGAGTGCTTTTCCTTCAAAAACGTTGGGGGAGCCCGAAGACCTTCGAAAAGCGCTCGCGGTACAGGCCTGAACTCAGGCACGGGGTAGTGGCGGGGCCAAAGGTTAGCGGCTAAACCGCAATCAATTCAAAGAGCCCGGCAGACACTGCCCAATCAGAGGCGCCGTTATGCCGAGCCGTCCGAATAACATCCCGGGAAAACAGAATGCGTTGTCCGGCCGGAAGTGGAGTTGCGGCCCTGCGCCTCGAAAACGGTTTCTCGAAACGAAACGAAAGGAAGGCAACTAGTTATGGCAGGAACTGCACATGCTATTGACCAGATCGGCCGGGCGGAGGAGGTTCCAAGACCCGATTTAGCCCGTCGCGGTTTGGCCAGAACGCTGCGTCGTGTGGCCATTCTCGGCGCCGGCACCATGGGGACGCGCATCGCCGCCCATTTTGCCAACGCAGGAGTACCCTCGCTGCTGTTAAGCCGGGCCACACCCAATGATCCCAACCGGTCGTCCACGGCCACTAAGGCCATCCAGACAGCGGCCAAGCAAAAGCCCGGCGCTTTCTTCTCTGAAGACGCGATCCGGCTCATTAAACCCGGCAATTATGATGACCACCTCAAGGAGGTCGCCAGCTGCGACTGGGTCATCGAAACCGTCGCTGAAAACCTCCAGATCAAGCGCGACTTATGGGGCCGTGTCGCCGATGTTGTGGGGCCCGACACGATCCTCTCGACCTCCACTAGTGGGATCCCATTAGCCAAAATCGCGGAAGGCTTTTCACCGCAATTCCGCCGCAATTTTCTAGGCACACACTTTTTCAATCCTCCCCGCTATCTGCACCTGCTGGAAGTCATCCCGGGCCCGGAGACAGCTCCGGAAGTGCTGGATTTCGTTCAGGAATATGGGGATAAGCGGTTAGGAAAAGGAGTGGTCCTGTGCAAAGACACATCCAACTTCATCGCCAATCGCGTCGGATGCTTCTTCGGCGCCACCGTCAGCAAAATTGCTCGCGAAGACGGATACACCGTCGAGGAAGCCGACGCGCTCACGGGACCGGTGATTGGGCTGCCCAATAGCGCCAGTTTCCGGATGCTCGATCTGGTCGGGATGGACGTTTGGGGAGAGGTCAGCCCCAATCTGTATGAAGCGAATAAGGGCACGCAATGGGCCGAGCGCTTCATTCTGCCGGATTTCGAGAAGCAGATGCTGGAGCGCAAGTGGCTGGGCGAAAAAACCGGCCAGGGCTTCTACAAACGCGTTGTCAAGGGCGAAGAAAAGGAGATTTGGGCGCTCGATCTGAAAACGATGGAGTACCATCCCATGCAAAAGCCCAAGTTCCCGTCAGTGGAAGCGGCCAGCGTCATCGAGGACCTGCCGGAGCGCATCAACACGCTCATCAACACCAGCGACCGCGCCGGAACCTTCCTCTGGAAGCTGTACAGCGACTATTTCCTCTATTCGGCGGAGATGATTCCCGAAATCTCCGATCGGATCGTGGAGATCGACCGCGGTATTCGCTGGGGCTATGGCCACAAGCTGGGGCCGTTCGAGCTCTGGGATGCTCTTGGGTTCCAGAACATCGCGCAGCGGTTGCAAAAGGAAGGACGGGTGTTACCGCCGAGCATTCAACAAGCGCTCGATCACGGGGTGACCTCGCTTTACCGCTGGGCGGAAGAGCCTCATCCGCATCAACAGTACTTCGACCTTCTGACCATGGAGCATAAGCCTATCGAGTCGCGTCCGGGCACGATTGTGCTCTCGGAGATCAAGCGCGCTCACGGCGTGGTGAAGAAGAACGCGGGCGCGTCGCTGGTTGATATCGGCGACGGCGTGCTGTGCTGCGAGTTCCACAGCAAGATGAACTCGATCGGCGAGGACATCATCAGCATGCTGTATGCCGGCCTCGACGAAACCAACCGCAACTTCCAGGCCATGATCGTCGCCAATGAGGGCGAAAACTTCAGCGTCGGCGCCAACCTGGTGCCGATCCTGCTGGCCGCGCAGGAGGGCGAATGGGATGAGCTGGATGCCGCTGTTAATCGCTTCCAGCAGGTCAACATGGCCCTCAAGTATGCCCACAAGCCTGTGGTCTCGGCGCCGTTTGCGCGAACCCTGGGTGGCGGCTGCGAAATCGTGCTGCACACGATTCCGCAAGCCTCGGCCGAGCTCTATATGGGCCAGGTCGAGTTGGGTGTGGGCGTGATTCCCGCGGCGGGCGGCTGCAAAGAGCTGACACTCCGCTTGAAGGACGCGCGGAAGGCCTTCGAACTCATCGGCATGGCTAAGGTTTCGATGAGCGCAGAAGAAGCCAAGAACCTGGGCCTGCTGGACCGCGGCGTTCCCATCACGATGAATCCGGAACGGCTCATTGCCGATGCCAAAGCTCTGGCGTTGACACTCGTTCCCAACTACGTGCCTGGAGTGCCCCGCACGGATGTCAAGGTCGCGGGCGATGCCGCTTACGGCCTGCTGAAGCTGGGTGTTTGGAGCTTCGTGCAGGGCGGCTACATCACCGAGTACGAAGGCGTGATCGGCGAAAAGCTGGCTTACGTGCTGGCCGGAGGCCGCCTTGTGGGAGAGCAGTTGGTCTCCGAACAGTACTTATTGGACCTGGAACGGGAAGCGTTCCTCAGCCTGTGCGGCAATGTGAAAACGCAGGAACGTATGGCGCACATGTTGAAGACCGGCAAGCCTCTGCGCAACTGAGGTGGAGCTGAGCCGAACTTTAAAGGAGATTCTATATGGAAGCCTTCGTTATTGATTGTCTTCGCACTGCTATTGGCAAAGCGCCGAGAGGAACCCTGCGCAACACACGGCCCGATGATCTGGCCGCGTTCGTGGTGCAGGCGCTCATGAAGAAATACCCGCAGGTCCGGCCGGAGGAAATCGACGATTTCATTCTCGGCTGCGCGTTTCCGGAGGGGGAAGCCGGGATGAACATGTCCCGCGCCGTGGTGCTGCGGGCCGGGCTGCCGAATACCGTTCCCGCCATGACCATCAATCGCTTCTGCTCATCGGGGTTGCAGGCCATCGCGCTTGCGGCCGAGCGTATCCGCGCCGGTTCGGCGGATATCATCCTCGCCGGGGGCACCGAGTCCATGAGCATGATCCCGATGGGCGGCAACAAGCTCTCGCCCAATCCCTGGCTCGTGGACAACCTGCCGGAGAGCTACATGGGCATGGGGCTTACCGCCGAGTGCCTGCGCAAGAAGTTCGGCGTAACGCGTGACGACGCCGATCAGTTCGCTCTGCACAGCCATCAGAAGGCTGTGGCCGCGCAGGTGGCTGGCAAGTTCGACGAGGAAATCGTCCCGGTGGAGGTGGAAAGCACCGTCTTCAACGGGAAGCCGAAACGCGTAACCACCACCTTCGCCAAGGACGAAGGGCCGCGCGCGGACACCTCGGTCGAAGCGCTCGCGAAACTCAAACCGGCGTTTGCGACCGACGGCATCTCAACCGCCGGCAATTCCTCGCAAACCAGCGACGGCGCCGCGGCCGCCATTGTCATGTCCGAGCGGAAAGCGGCCGAACTCGGGCTGAAACCCATGGTCCGTTTCGTCAGCTATGCCGTCGGAGGCGTACCGCCGGAGATCATGGGGATCGGCCCCACAGTCGCGATTCCTAAAGCGCTCAAGCGCGCCGGGCTGAAACTCGACGACATCGGCGTGATTGAGCTGAATGAAGCGTTCGCAGCTCAATCGCTGGCTGTCATTCGCGAGGCTGGTCTGGATCCCGAAAAGATCAACGTGAATGGCGGCGCAGTCGCGCTCGGCCACCCGCTGGGGTGCACCGGCGCGAAGCTGACCGCTACCATTCTGCGCGAAATCAAGCGGCGTGACGTGCACTACGGCATGGTTTCGATGTGTATCGGCGGCGGGCAAGGCGCGGCCGGGATCTTCGAGAACGTGGCGTAAAAAGAAAGGTGTTAGGTGCCAGGTGTTAGGTGTTAGCACGTCTGCTGATACCTGACACCTGCAACCTAGCACCTAGAACCTAACACCTAGCC
>Ga0187769_10001561_pt1 | contig 13104 bp, 6 predicted proteins | sample 0116_SJ02_MP02_1_FD_133140 | JGI IMG/M metagenome (GOLD analysis project Ga0187769, IMG submission 133140) | Tropical peat soil microbial communities from peatlands in Department of Meta, Colombia - 0116_SJ02_MP02_10_MG | ecosystem: Environmental > Terrestrial > Soil > Wetlands > Peat | place... | reverse complement strand
CAGCCCCGCAGCCACCATCGGCTCTTCGTATTCGCGATTGAATTCGTAGCGATGGCGGTGGCGCTCACTGATCTCGAGTTTGCCGTAGATCTTGTGGGCTAGAGTGTTCGGTTCAATCCTGCAAGTCCACGCGCCCAACCGCATGGTGCCGCCAAGTTCTTCCACGCCGCGCAATTCGCGCAGTTTGTAGATCACGCGATGCGGCGTCGCCTGATCGAACTCGCTCGAATTCGCCTCCGCCAGTCCCACCACGTTGCGGGCAAACTCCACACAGGCTGTTTGCATGCCCAGGCAGATTCCGAAGTAGGGAACCTTTTTCTCGCGGGCATAGCGGATCGCGATTAGCATCCCCTCAATGCCACGCTTGCCAAATCCGCCGGGAACGAGAATCCCGTCGTAATCCTCAAGTTGGGCTTCGTAGCTCTGGTCGCCGGTTTCCAGTCCCTCAGCCTCAATCCAGTTCAACTGAAGTTTCAGATTGTGCGCCAGCGCGCCGTGCACCAGCGCTTCCTTCAGCGACTTGTAGGAGTCTTCATACTCCACGTACTTGCCGACAATTCCGATGGTTACCGTGTCCTTCGGGTTGTACACGCGATGCACAATGTCTTCCCACTTCGAGATGTCGCCGTGCTTGGCTTCGATGCGCAAATATTTCAGCACCAGCTTGTCCACCCCTTCGTTCGCGAACACGAGCGGCACCTCATACACCGACGCCACGTCTTTGGCCGTGATGACAGCTTCTTCCTGCACATTGCAGAAGAGCGCAATTTTCGACTTCAGTTCCTTGGCGAGGAAACGATCGGTGCGACAGAGCAGTATGTCGGGCTGAATTCCGATGCTGAGCAGTTCCTTCACCGAATGCTGCGTGGGCTTGGTTTTCAGTTCCTGCGCCGCGGCGATGAAGGGCACCAGGGTCACGTGGACGAACAGGGTATCGTCGCGGCCCAGTTCCTGGCGCATCTGGCGGATGGCCTCCATGAAGGGCAGCGATTCGATGTCGCCCACTGTGCCGCCAATCTCCACAATGGCGACGTCCACCTCCTGCGCCACTTTCTTCATGGCGGCTTTGATTTCATTGGTTACGTGCGGAATCACCTGCACCGTCTTGCCCAGATAATCTCCGCGGCGTTCTTTGGCGATAATCTGCTCGTAGATGCGGCCCGTAGTCCAGTTATTGTCGCGAGAAAGTTTGGCGTGGGTGAATCGCTCGTAGTGGCCAAGATCGAGATCGGTTTCCGCGCCGTCGTCCGTAACGAAGACCTCGCCATGCTGAAAGGGCGACATCGTCCCCGGATCGACGTTGAGATAGGGATCGAACTTCATCAGGTTGACCTTCAACCCGCGGCTCTCCAGCAAGCAGCCGATGGAAGCCGCCGCCAATCCCTTGCCTAGTGAAGACACAACTCCGCCGGTTACAAAGATGTACTTCGCTGGCATCTCTTCCTCGCTCTAAATTGTGTTTGAAAGATTGTGCAGGTGGGGTGCACGATCAATTATGGCAGAAGAGGCCTGTGGAAACAAATAGAAGAATGCGCCCGCGTTGACTATCCCGGTGATGTGGGCGAGAATGATTCCAGTACTCGCCTCGATTCCGGCGTGTCGTTCCGATGTGCCGGGCGTTAGTTTTGCCGCTTCAATCGTGGGCCTGTGGCGCAGCTGGGAGCGCGCTTCCATGGCATGGAAGAGGTCGTCGGTTCGATCCCGACCAGGTCCACCAGATCCCTCAACAAGTTAGATTACGACGAGTATTCACAGCTATTAGCAGTCTCCGCAATCTGCGGGACTGCCTATTCTGCCGGTCCGGCTGCACTGCTAGCGGGTGTTCAGGTCTACATAGTAGGCGAAGCTGGAGAGCGCCACCTGATCGTTGCCGGGTATGTAGAAGCCAAACTTCCCCCGGCTGAAGGTTGTGCCGGGCTGCGTCCATCGATCCAGTACCGTCCAGCTATCACCCTGCCTGATCTGGTGAACCAACTCCGTAGGGCTAACGCGGATGTGGAGCGTTCGGAAACTTTTCTTGTCGACTTTGTGGGGAACTATGATCTCGTCGGTTTTCTCCCCGTGGCGAACGACAGTGCGGTAAAAGTTATTTTCGTCCATTTGGCAGAGGATGTAGTTTTTGGGGTCGGTGTAGTTGAGCACCCATTGCAAGAGGCGCCCTTTGGTCAGCATCGCGGAAAAACCAAAGGTGCCTGAGGCAGGGACGACTCCGTACAGAACGAAGTCCCCGCCTTTGCGAACGAACGAATTTCCCTCCTGCTTCCAGCCGCCAGGGTCATCCCACTCCGACATACCGCTCGGAGCGAGCGCCAAATCCACAGTCTTCGATTGACCGGCGATGACTTCAAACGTCGACGAGCGCGTGAAGAAGTCGGCGGTTCGGGTAGTAAGAGTGTATGTGCCGGCGGAAAGATTGAGCGGAACCCCACTGCTCACGCTTGTCGGAAGCCCACCTGTTTTCACAATCGCAACTTTGGCGTCGGCGGGCGTGAAACTAATTTTCAACTCGGCGGGAGCGGCTTCCAGCACGGTATCCGCGGCCGAGAGAGAGATAGCTCCGCCCCCCACGAAATGTTTCTTGAGCTGCCGGGGTTTGAATCGCTCTTTGCGCAGTTCGACGGTATGGTCTCCGGGATTGACGGTCGAGACCGAGAGCGTGCCATCGGGCTGAATCGTACCCACGAGAGTTTGATCGACCAGAACCGTGGTTCCAGGCGCGCCACCCTGGATGGTCAGCAAGGCCAGGCGCGGCTGGGGTTGGGGTTCGGACTGGGGTTGAAGGTTTAAAACAAGCTTGGCCTGATCCCCCTTGCGAATGCGGACCACTTGCGGGGGAGGATCCTGGAAACCGCTCTTGGCGACTTGCACGACGTAGTCCTTGAGCTCGAGATTCGGCAAGCGCAATTGCCCGGCTTGAGTGAGTTCCGGTTGGAGTTTTCCGTTGAGAAAAACCTTTGCGCCGTCTTGACCGGACACGACAAGCAGCGCGCCCACGTTTCGATCGGACTTGGCGGGCGGCTGGTCATTGGCGGTCACTGTTCTGGTGCGAGTGTCGGAAGATGGGCCCAAAGCAGGTGAAGACGGTGCGGGAGGCGGTTCCGCAGGCGCGGACAGGGCTGGGGCAGAAGCCGTGGGTGCTGAGGCAGACGTTGTGGAAACGGCCGGAACCGAGACGACAGGTGCGGAGACGGCGGGAGCGGATGAGGAGTTTTTCGCGAGAGGCGGAGCGTAATGGCTTCGCGTGAAGAAAAAGATCGCCGCAACCAAGAGTATCGCGGTGGAGGATATGAGGATCAGCGTGGTAGCGTTCGACCTCTTGGACGGTTTTGGCCGGGATGCTGGCGATGTGACTTTGGCCGCTTGGGCCGAAGGCGCGGCGGTGAGAACGGCGGCGGCTTGTTGTGGGGAGAGTTGCAGCTCGGGCGGAGCGATCCGGATTCTGCCCCGCGGCGGAGTCCTGAGTGTAATTCTGCGCGGCGCAACCAGTCCGGCGGGAACGTTGCCGGGTGGGGTCGGGACGGGCGAAACCTGACTCGGCGAAATCCCGTTTGGCAAGGTCTGATTTGACAAAGCCTGATTTGGCAAAGCCTGCTTCGGCAGGGCCTGATCTGGCAAGGCTTTGCCTGGCAAGGCTTGGTTTGGTGAAACCTCGTTTGGCAAAGCCTCGTTCGGCGAGACCTGGCTTGGCAAAACCTGGCTTGGCGAGATTTGGTCTCGCGAAACATCGCCCGGTAGAACCTGGTCTGGCGGGGCTTGGCTTGTCAGGGTCCGGTTCTGCAGAGCTTGGTTTGGTGAAGCTTGGCTTTGCAGAGCTTGATTTGGCGGGACTTGGCTTTGTGGAATCTGGCGGGTGTCGGGGCGTGGAGGCGTCGCAGCGTTGGGGCGCGGGACGTGAAAAATGACAGTTGCGCCTTTGCCTTGCGCCCACGCGGTTGCACTCTGCCGCGGGACTAATCCCAGACGCTGCAGAAGGCCATTGGCGATGGCCAAGATTTCTCCATCCGTCCAATACTTGGCGGCCATCGCTTGGATGCGCTCGGCTAAAGCTTGTTTTGCGGCAGCGTCCGCGGCCCCATCGATTTCACGTTCCATGCGCCGCAGCTCTTCTATGTCGCGGCGGCGGTCCTGGCGGCGGCGGGCGCTCTGGTCACGCTGGATTGCATCCTGGATCTGAAGCAGCTTGGGATGGAAGGGATGAACGGCCAATCCCTCTGCCACCCAAGCCAAGGCTCCGAATAGATCCCCTGCGGCTTTCAGCTCATGCGCTTGCGTAATCCAGTCGTCCACCGAGCTTTTTTCCTTCCGCTCGACGATCAGGTTAAGGATCATTTTGCCCGTGGGGTGCGCAGGGTTCAAGGCGAGCGCCTGATTGGTGAGCTTCTCGGCTTCCAGCCAATCGGTTTCTACAAGCGACTGCGCATGCTCGACCAGGGCATTGGCAAGAATAGAGCGTGCGAGAGAATTTTTTTTGTCGAGCTCGTAGGCTTTGCGCAACAATTGAATTGCTTCAACGGACTTCCCCTCCGCGAACAGTTCCTGGCTCGCGGTCATAAGGCGATGGGCTTCGGCTTTGCGCTCGCCGCCATTTTGGGCGTGCTTTTCCAATTCGGTCAACTCCACGTCGACGTACGTATCCTTATGCAAACAGGATGGCCAATACCTCTTTTCCCGGTCCCAGAGTTGATTGTGGGTGGAAGGATAGCCCGGCGGGAAGGTAACCGTCGTAATCAGGACTCTTTCCCTCGTCGGCGGTTTGGCTCAGGTGAAAAGGCAGGGATGCTAGGCTGGTATTGTGAACCGGAAAACTTTCCCCCTAACTCTTGCCCGTGTCGCAGCCTCTTCCCTTCTCGGATATCTGTTCCTCAGTACAGCTTCGGCAACTTTTGCCGCCAACTGGACCGTCCACGCCCAGCCGACAAGGCTGGTAAATGGCGCTCCGGTGCTGTTTCAGGTCAAACCCGCACAACGGCTGGAATCCCTTGACGGAACCTGGCTTGGGCATGAGATCTCTTTCAGCTTCGACCCCGCGAGCAAAACATGGTTCGCTCTTGCTGGCGTTAGCCTGGAAACGCCGCCGGGAACCTATCCCTTGGACCTCGCTGGAGAACCTTCCAGTACGGGACAAGAAAGCCGGAAACTCTCCTTCACACGCAAGTTCGCCGTCGCCCGAGGCAGATACCCCAAGATCAAAGTGGAACTCAGCGTGGAAAGCAAGTTCACCGAGCCCACCCCCGAGCAGCAGAAACAAATTGAACAGGGCCAGGAAGTAAAGAAGTACTACTTGAACCGGGTCACGCCGGATCGCGAGTGGTCCGGCTCATTCGCCACGCCCGCGGACGCCGCGATTTCCGACGTCTTCGGTGCGGAGCGCATTTTCAACGGCAAGACCTCGAGTCCTCACCTGGGCTTGGATTTCCGCGTCCCCAGCGGAACTCCGGTCGCTGCCATGAACGACGGGACGGTGGTGCTGGCGCGGCCGCTTTACTTCGAGGGCAATTTCGTCGTCATCGACCACGGCCAGGGTTTGCTGACCCTTTATCTGCACCTTTCCGAGTTCACGGTAAAGGAAGGCGATCAAGTAAAGCGGGGGCAGATAGTCGGTCTGAGCGGCGGCACGGGCCGGGCCACGGGCCCGCATCTTCATGTCGCGGTGCGATGGCAGGGCACCTATCTTGACCCCGCGAGCCTGATGCGATTGCGCCTGCCGGGCACAGCAACTAAGCAGTTAGCACCAAGCACGAAATCGGGTGGCTAAATGCTAACCGCTAATGGCTAGCTTCCTACGCATTCCCACCCGAGAGACCGCTCAATCCGCGCGCAGGAATGTCCCGCAGCGCGTCCCTCAAGCTTTCCTTCAATTCCAGGTTGCGGATCAGGCGATGCAGATAATTAGGATGCACTCCCAGAATGCGCGCCGCGTCGGCGTAGCTGCCCTGCGTCTGCTCCACTGCATCGCGAATGAGTTGCTTCTTCAATTCCTTTACCGCGGCGTGATATTTCGCCTCGGTCATCTCCGGCGGCGGAGTCCGCTCCAACAACGATTCCGGCAGATCCTCAGGCAAAATCATGTCGGAAGATCCCAACACCAGCGCGTGCTCGATGGCGTTTTCCAGTTCCCGCACGTTGCCAGGCCAGTCGTGGTTCACCAGGCAGGCCAGGGCCTCGCGAGAAACCGGACGGGGCTTCACTTTGCAGCGTTTCGCATGTTTCTGCACGAAATGCCGCACCAGCATGGGGATATCGTCACGCCGATCCCGTAGCGTCGGCATGGTAATTTTCAACACTGCCAAACGGTAATACAAATCCTGCCGGAACTTGCCGTCGCGTACCGCTTGCTCCAGATTACAGTTCGTAGCCGCAATAAGCCGGATATCCACTTTGATGGGATGGGTCCCGCCCACGCGTTCGAACTCACGCTCCTGCAGCACGCGCAGCAACTTCACCTGCAGCGCCGGGGCGAGTTCGCCGATCTCGTCCAGAAACACCACTCCTGAGTCCGCGAGTTCTAACCTGCCCCGCTTCAATGCGGCGGCGCCGGTAAACGCTCCCCGCTCGTGACCGAACAGGTCGCTTTCCAGAAGCGTCTCGGGAATCGCAGAGCAATTGATGGCCACAAAAGGCTTGTTGGCGCGAGGGCTGTTGCGATGCAAGGCCCGCGCTGCCAGTTCCTTTCCGGTTCCGCTCTCGCCCTCAATCAAAACCGTCGAATCGGTGGGCGCCGCGCGCTTGAGAAACTGGTAGACCTCCTTCATTTGAGCGCTTTCGCCCACCAGGCTGCGCTCCTGGCTGATCTCAACTGTCAGGCGCTCATTCTCCTGTTCCAGCCACTGCAGGCGGCAGGCATTTTCCAGAGCCACCGCAGAAATGCCGGCGATCGCCGTTACCAGTTGCAAATGTTCTTCATGAAGCCGGTTCCCGAGAGTGTTGCTGTCCAGATAGATGCAGCCGATCACGCGCTGAAACACAGTCAGGGGCACGCACAACAGCGAGCGCACCTGCGACTCCGCCAGACTCTCCACCTGGCGCAAATCGTCGCTGCTGGGAACGTCCGTGCCCAGCATGGCAATCCCCTGCTCCAGCACCTGCCGGGCAACAGTGCGGCTCACCTTGACCAGCGGGGCCTGTCCCGCCTGCCGCACGCGCGCAAACATGGAATTGAATTGCTGGCCTTCGCTATCGGCCAGCAGGATCGCGCCTCGTCCGGCGGGCACAACTTCAAAAATCAAGTCCAGCAACTGCCCTTGCAATTCGTCGAGGGCGCGGATGGCATGCACGATCCGGCTGATTTTCAGCAACGCATTCAGATTGCGGGCTACCTGGGAAGTCGCGGGCAACTCGTGCAACAGCCGGTCGGGTTGAAGATAGACCACGTCCCTGGGATGGATGACCGTGGTTGCCGAGGTGCCTTGAGAATCCTCGAACTCCACGCGCCCTTCTGGCAGAGCAGTTTCTTCCTCTTCCAGCAGGAACAAAAACGAAGAGTCGCCGGCGGCGATCTCATCTCCATGTTTCAGCCGGTGTTCCTGCACCGCAACGCCATTCACCAGGGTTCCGTTGCGGCTGCCGAGGTCCTGCACCTGAAAGCTTCCCTCCTGCCGCTGCACGGCAAAGTGCCGGCGCGAGACCGAAGGGTCACCGACCGCGATACCGTTGGAAGCCTCTCGCCCGACGGTGATTTCCTGCTCGGATAGAGGGATCGTCGAGTCTTTCAATGGTCCGGAGAGCGCCAGAAGTCTAGGATGCAAGGCCGATTACCTCGTTGCCCTTCTACCACACTTTAGGGCGAAATGTACCCCCCGAATGGAATCTGTTCCAATATCCGAACAGATAGTGTGGCTAGCCGATCGGATAGTGACTGGGCACTATGCAGGGGTCCGAGCACGCTTGCGTTCTGACGCAAGAACAAAGCTAACCGCTTATGCAACAGTAAAATACAACGATATCCACAGCTCTTCAACACAGCAGCAGCGAGTGGCAGGCGGCATGCAGATGTGTAAGCGTGCGCCACCGCTCGGCAAAAAGCGATGGGGGAAGCGCTTTTTGAAATGGTTCTTGCTGAGCTGCGCAATCAGGGATCCGAGGGGCCCCCTCATCGGATCCCTGATTTTTTCCGCCCCACAGGCCCGGCGTGGTTGCGCCTCCTCACTCACCCGCGCTTCCCATTTTCACCGCGCTACCGGCAAACCAACCACTTAACTCACTGATGTCGAATGGCTTACCCGTTGACGTTTTATTGACCTGAATTTGAGCCCGCGTGCATTGTCCTTCCGCCAGGCTATCAGCCAAATTCGCCTTGGAGGAGACAATTCATGCCCCGCGTAATCAATTCACTAGGCTCCGCCGACGTCTTCGCCCCCGCTTTGCGCATTCAGCGCAGTCTGGCCGCATCTGTCGAAAAGCGCGTTCTCACCGCGTTGGCCATTCGCACCCCCGCCTGGATAAGCCCCGACCACTTGACCCTACTCAGTTTTGTGTCGCAGTGCATGGTCGGAGTTTGCTATGCGTTCGCCAGGAGGAATCCGTCCCTCCTGCTCGTCGGTGTTCTATTTTTGGCACTGAACTGGCTTGGCGACAGTCTTGATGGAACGCTTGCCCGTGTCCGCAACAAGCAGCGGCCCCGATACGGCTTTTACGTTGACCACATCGCTGACACGATTGCCGCCTTCTTTCTGATGAGCGGTCTCGCCGTATCGGGATACATCCATCCGACAGTCGCCTTCGGTATGCTGATCACTTTCCTGATGCTTTCCATCGAGTCCTACCTCGCCACCTACACGCTGGGAGAATTCCAGCTTTCATACTGGAAATTCAGCCCCACCGAGATTCGGATATTGCTCGCGCTCGGCAACGTCGCTTTGCTGAGGCATGCGGCCATCAGCCTTTTCAAATACCGGATCCTTCTATTCGATGTCGGCGGGGTCATCGCCATCGCCGGCATGGGAGCGATGCTGATTGTTTCAACCGTCCGCCATATCACGCGGCTCTACCGCGAGGAACCAATCGCATGAGCAACCCGCCATCGGTTCGCTTCCTGAAATTCTCCCTAGTCGGCGCGATTGGCATCATTGTTCAGCTCGGCGCGCTCGCCGGTCTGGGCGCGCTCCGGATCAACTATCTGCTGGCCACCGCGCTGGCAGTCGAATGCGCCATTCTTCACAACTTCCTATGGCATCGCCGGTATACATGGCGGGACCGGACACAAGGAATTCGCAGCTTTCTTCCTTCGCTGTTTCGTTTTCATTTGTGCAACGGTCTGATTTCGCTCGCCGGAAATCTTCTGCTCATGCGATTGCTGGTGGGCGTTTTCAATCTGCCACCGCTGAACGCCAACATTGCAACGATCGCCGTTTGTTTTGCCGCGAATTTTCTGGCCAGCGATCGCTGGGTATTTCGCGCGAATTAAGAAGTGTTGTTCAAGTGGACGGCTAGGTAGATGCCACAAATCTTTGTCATTCCGCGCGAGCATTTTGGGCGCGATCAGGGCCGGAAAGCGCAGCGAGGAATCTGCTTTCCGTGTGGGACCACTGAAATTTTCTTCGCCCCGAAATGGCCCGCTGCCATTTTTCTCGAAACAGCCTAGTGATAAATAGGTCTAATTTTTTCATCCGGCGCTCTTACCCGCTCCTTCCCGCATCAACGCAAGCGTGCGCTGCGCGAACGGAACGTAAGCCAGCGCTGCTGTGCTCGCGAGCGCAAGGCCCCAACCAATCTGCGGTGCCAGCAAAAAGGGAGCCAACGCCCACAGTTCATCGAGCACCAACGTCCCGGGAAAGAGCCTGAGTGCCTTGCGCCCCAAATCTTTCACGTCGAACGATGCCGCCGTGAGCAGATAAAACCGGACGGGTATACCGACGCTCGCAGATAAAATCACAAGAATTGTGGCCCACGCCTGCCCCCGAAACGCATGCTCCAGCAGGTCCTGTACCGCCGGCAAGCGAGCCAGCGCAACGATGTAGAAGGCTAGGTACATCACCTGGATAAGAACGAATAAAACCCGCACATAAGCTCGCCGTACGACTGGCAGATCTTCCATGCGTGTGAGGCTCAGAACTGAGGAGGGAGTTGGGGAGGACGCGCTCTCTTGTGGCACTCCGGCTGTGGGCGGATTCTCGGTTTGATTGGGCGTCGCAGAATCCGCAACCGATACGACCGGAACCAGGAAGCGGTAACCACGCCTGGCCAGCGTTTCGATGAACCGTGGGTTCGCCGCCGAATCGCTCAGGACATCGCGAATCTTGTTGATGCTTGTGTTGAGACTGTGGTCGAAATCAACAAATGTGTCAGCCGGCCAGACTTTCCGCCGTATCTCATCCCGGGTCACCACTTCCCCCGAACGCTCGAGCAGAAGCATCAGCACCTGAAATGGCTGCTCCTGGAGACGCAACTTGAGACCCGCCTTGCGCAGCTCCCCGCTACTGACGTCGGCCTCGAATACGCCGAAGCGCAGGACCTTTTTCCCCACTCCGCTCATCGCCCGACATCATAACGTAACGAACAGTGGCCGGGCAGCCGAAGGCTGCGATCTGTTCGCGCGCCGGAATTAACTCGAATGGAAACGCCACTGCCGGGGCAATCAACCGGCGACCGCGTCGGCCGCCAGGGGCTGGGTAACAGGAACAGAGACCGCGGCGCCATCACGATAACTTACACTGTTGCCGGAAATCGCCGGCACACGTTCACCCGGTACCAGAATGCCCACTAGGTTCAGCGGATCGGCCGCCGACAGCGTGATGTTTCCCTGCTCGGCATCGAGTTTACGCATGGCGCGCACCGACTCCACCGCAACCGGCAAGGCAAACTGCTCGCCGAGAAATCCATCTACGAATCGGCCGCCGCGAATCTCGGCCCGGTCCTCCAGCCGGCGAAAGCCCCCTAGCAGTTCGCGCCACGGCGGCAAGTTCGCCTCCCGCGCCAGCAGATCGCGGATCACAATGCCGTAGCGCCGCAGCAGCATCCAGCACGCGGCTTCCACCGCTCGCGGCCGTTCGACAACTTCATCGGTGTGCAGCAGCGCCCACCGTCCAGCATTGTGCCGCGGACGCGTCGTGCGCCCACTGCCTTGCCCCGCCCGCCGCTTGGGATCAATCAGCGAGCGCAGATTGTCGAATCCGTCGGCCGTCACCAGGCCGGCGGCCACGAGCTCCCAGAGCGCCGTTTCGATTTCCGCCTTCAGCTTATTCGTGCCGCGCACGATGTCGGCAAAAAACGACGCCCCGCGCTGCCGCAGAAAATCCAACACCATCTGCCCGCCGTGGCTCAGGCCGTTGTTTTCCGATAGCTCTGCACCCGGATGCCGTGGCGTCATCCAGTCCGCATCTTCTCGAATGAAGAACGTGATGGGCGCAACGCTGGTGGGAATCACCCGTCGCTGGCGCGGAGCCGCGGGCTGGATCTCACCACCGCGGGTCGCGCTCGAGTAGTCCAGCGTCGCCGGATGCGGCGACAGCCTTCCCCAACCCACCACCCCAGTCAGGCAAAGCTGATCGAGCCATTTGGGATCGTAGTCCACAATGCGGCGGGCCAACACCTGCCGCTCCCAGGCGTTCGCCGGAATCTCAAACCCTTGCAGTTGCCGCAGCACCTCGAGCGTGCCTCGCTCTCCCACGACCTGCGTCCCCGCAGCCACGTGCTGCCAGCGCAGCAGCCATTGCATGAATTGCGCCGCCGTAACCGGCTCGATCTGCTTGCGCAGCGATGCGACCGTCAGCCGGTGAATGCGCGCCAGAAGCCGCCGCTCGCACCACTCCGTCTCATGCTCGTGATGGTGTGGCGCGGGCGCCCCTGCGCGCGTAGCAGCGCCACTGAACTTTCCCCGTAGTACCGTCCCGCTGGCTTCCATCCGAAGCAGGGCATTCGAAATCTCGGACGACGCAATCCCCAGAGTCTCTCCAAGCTGTGCCGCCGTAACCGGCCCCAAATGAGACATCCATCCCGTAACCAACGTCAGCAAAGCATCATCGCGCGTAGGGATGCTCGCTTCCACATCCGCCAACTGCGGTTCGAATCGCACCTCTGGGAACAACACCGAAAGAGTTCTGGCGCGTTCCACGGCAACCCAATAAGTCCGTCCACCTGAAGCTGCCGATGCCGCGCGCCCTTCGTTCACGAGTCTCTCGAAGTGGCCCTCCCATCTGTTCCCAGCACTGCTCGTATGAGGACCGCCGCCCTCGCCCGCCCCGAGCGGAACTGAGGGGGCCGTCGGGTCGAGCAAAGCTCGACCCGCCGGCAGCGCCACCAGCGTGTGCAGCACATCATGCAACTCGTCTGCATCACGCACATCCGGCCGGGCCTCTTCCCGCACCTGCGCAATCGCTGCCGCATCCAGCTCGCCTACTTCTTCGAGCACCGATTCCGGCAGCATGCGCCGCATCTGCACCGCGCGCGCGCGGCGCTCTTCCAGTGGAGCGTCATCGAGAAACGCGTAGGGATTCGCATTCAGAATCTCGTGCGAAAACTGCGACGGGACCGGCGTGTCGACCGCGAGACAACGAATCCGTCCGTCCGCCAGGCCGCTCAGGACAAGCTTCAGCCCATCGACATCCATGGCCTCGGTGAGCACATCCTTCATCACTTCTCCCACCAGTGGATGGTCGGGAATCTGCCGCTCACCCTGAATGTTCTCGAAGCAGGCCGCCGCGTCGGGAAAGACCGAAGCCAGCAGATCGTCGGAGCGCATGCGCTGAATCTGCGCCGGAACCTTCTTGCCATTCTGAAAGCGCAGCAGCGCCAGGGCGCGGTTGGCATCCCAGCGCCAGCGCGTGGCGAAGATGGGAGAATCCAGCGCCGCCTGCTCCAAAATCGGCTGCACCGTCGCCGCTTGCAGGAAATTGAAAACATCCTCCAGCGGAAAGCTGTGCTGCTCAGCCAATGCGATGTTCAGGCCGTTGTCGGTCGCCGCAGCCTGCAACTCAAAGTTGAAACCGCGGCAGAAGCGCTTGCGCAGCGCAAGCCCCCAGGCCTTGTTGATGCGGCCACCGAACGGGGCGTGGATCACTAACTGCATGACACCGCCCTCATCGAAGAAGCGTTCTGCAATCACGGTGGTCTGCGACGGTACCGCGCCCAGCACTGCCCGGCCTTCGAGGATGTATTCAATCGCCTGCT
>Ga0187769_10001559_pt1 | contig 13114 bp, 16 predicted proteins | sample 0116_SJ02_MP02_1_FD_133140 | JGI IMG/M metagenome (GOLD analysis project Ga0187769, IMG submission 133140) | Tropical peat soil microbial communities from peatlands in Department of Meta, Colombia - 0116_SJ02_MP02_10_MG | ecosystem: Environmental > Terrestrial > Soil > Wetlands > Peat | place... | reverse complement strand
GATAACGGTTTCGATCCCGCCCGACGGCGCACGAACGATCGGTAAGGTCCAATGGCCGACGGCCGTGCTGGGCGATCCGAGCCGCGACTTCGTCACGGTGTCCACCGACTATCTCGACGCGCGATCGTTCAATGCCGCGATTTCGTCGGCGACCAAATCGACCGGCCGAAGCAAGGTGTTGGTCTTCGTGCATGGATTTAACAATCGGTTTGACGAGGCCGTGTACCGGCTCGCACAAATCGTTCAGGACTCGAAGGCGCCGGTCGTTCCGGTTCTTTTCTCGTGGCCGTCGAAGGGGCTGCTGCAGCTGGCCGCATATAAATACGACGTCGATGCCGCAAACGACTCCGGCGCTGCCCTCAAGCAGCTCTGGACAAAATTGCGCTCAATCCCAACGTGAAAGAGATCACGGTGCTTTGCCATTCCATGGGGTGCTTGCCCGCACTTGACGCGCTGCGACCAAGATCCGCCAAGGTCCGCAATGTCCTTCTTGTCGCGCCCGACGTCGACGTCGATGTCTTTGCCGCGACAATCCGGGACATGGGGAAATCCAAACCACGGATTGCCGTGTTCGTTTCTCAGGACGATCAGGCGCTCAAGCTGTCAAAGTCGATCTGGGGCGGTAAGGCACGTCTCGGCGACGCCAATCCCGATCAGGAGCCGTATTCGGGCGATTTCAAGCGCCAGGGTGTTTTAGTGTTTGACCTGACAAACTTGCAGGGCGATCCGCATTCGAGGGCGTTCGAAGATGTCACCTCCGTAATGGGGATGATCGAACGCCGATTGGCGGCGGGCCAAGAGTTGGTGGATAGCAGCGTGACGCTGGGCGCCGCCGGTCAATAATATTTCGCTTGCAGGCTGGTGATAGCCGATCTCCAGCTGCGCGCTTATGCGCGGGCCTCCGGAATGACGGCTAGCCGAAATATTTTTCGATGATTTTGCGATAGACGGCGGTGAGCGTGACGAGATCGGCCACTGGCACGCATTCGTCGACCGCATGCATGGTCTGGCCAACCAGGCCGAATTCCAGAACCGGACAATAATCCTTGATAAAACGCGCATCGGAGGTGCCGCCGCTGGTCGATAGTTTCGGCTTGCGGCCGGTGACCTCGGCGATTGCCGCAATCGCGAGATCGGTGAATGGCCCTGGTTTGGTGATGAAGACCTCGGCGTTCGACGGCTGCCAATCGAAGGCGTAATGCACGCGGCCGGCGGCGGCAGTCTCGGCGCGGCGCGCGATCAGCGCCTTCAGCGCGGTCTGGCTGTGGCGGTCATTGTAGCGGATATTGAAGCGCGCGCGGGCTTCGCCGGGAATGAGATTGACCGTCGGATTGCCGACATCGACCGAAGTGAATTCCAGATGCGACGGCGCGAAATGCGCGCTGCCGTCGTCGAGCGGCGCTTGCAGCGCGGCCATCAGCGTGATGAGCCCGCGGATCGGGTTGTCGGCGCGCTCTGGGTAAGCGACGTGGCCCTGGCGGCCGGTGACGATCAGCGTGCCGTTGAGCGAGCCGCGGCGTCCGGCCTTGATAGTGTCGCCGACGGTTTCGACATTGCTCGGCTCGCCGAGAATGCAGTGGTCGAATGTTTCGCCGCGCTCCGCCGCCCATTGCAGCAGCTTGACGGTGCCGTTGACGGCGACGCTTTCCTCGTCGCCGGTGATGAGCAGCGAAATCGAGCCTTTCGGCTTGCCGCCGTTGGCTTGCAGATAGTCGAGCGCGGCGGCGACAAAGCAGGCGATGCCGCCCTTCATGTCGACGGCGCCGCGGCCGTACAGCGTCGCACCGGCGACGTCGCCGGCGAACGGCGGATGCGACCACGATGACTCATTGCCCGCCGACACCACGTCGGTATGGCCGGCGAAGACAAGATTAGGCTTGATGCTGCCGATGCGCGCATAGAAATTGTCGACCGGCACCGTACCCGGCTCGTCGAACACGATGCGATGCACGGCAAATCCCGCTGGTACCAGCAGGCCCCGCAAAAGGTCAAGCGCGCCGCCTTCCTCCGGCGTGACCGAGCGGCAGCGGATAAGTTCGCGGGCGATGGCGAGGGGATCGGCGGCCACTGCGCTCAACTCCTGGCCAGCGGATCGGGTCCGTACTGGTTCGGGCCCGGCGTGCCTTTGCGAAAACCGAGTTCGACCAACAGCGCCAGCCCCAGCACGGTAAACGGCAGCGCGATCGCAATCGACAGCATGCTCGGCTCCTCCTCGGTGCCGGTCAGTTGAAGCACGGTGAGCAGATCGAGCACTGCGCCGGCACCGAAAAACGCGATCAACAGCCACAGCGGCAAATTGCGGTCGTGGCCGCGTTTGATGGCGATGGCAAATTCCGGATAGGTGAACGCAAGATCGACGATCGCGCTCAGCCGGTCGCCCTGGATGGCCTCGGCGACGATGTGACCGAAAATCTCGGCGACCGTCACCGCGCCCATCGCGATCCAAAATGTCTTGCGGCCGATGCGGCCGTCGAAACTGTTGAGGAGACAGACCCAATCCATCGGCAAATTTTAATTTTAATTGAGCATGATCGCTTCGGAAAACCGGCTTCCGCGTTCGCGGATCATGCCCTAATCCCGCAACAATTCGTTGATGCTGGTCTTGGCGCGCGTCTTCTCGTCGACCCGCTTGACGATGACGGCGCAGTAAAGGCTCGGCGCCGCCGCGCTGCCCGTGGCCGGCCCGCCGGCAATGCTGCCGGGCACGACCACCGAATAGGCCGGCACCTCGCCTTGCAGCGTCTTGCCCGAGGCGCGGTCGATGATCTTGGTCGAGGCGCCGAGGAACACGCCCATCGATAGCACCGAGCCTTCGCGCACGATGACGCCCTCGGCGACTTCCGAGCGGGCGCCGATGAAGCAATTGTCCTCGATGATCACCGGACCGGCTTGCAGCGGTTCGAGCACGCCGCCGATACCGGCGCCGCCGGAAATGTGGCAATGCTTGCCGATCTGCGCGCAGGAGCCGACGGTGGCCCAGGTGTCGATCATGGTGCCGGCGTCGACATAGGCGCCGAGATTGACGAATGACGGCATCAGCACCACGCCCGGCGCGATATAGGCCGAGCGGCGCACCACGCAGCCCGGCACCGCGCGAAAACCGCCGGCGCGGAAGCGATCCTCGTCCCAACGGTCGAATTTCGACGGCACCTTGTCCCACCACACCGCGTGGCCGGGTCCGCCCGGAATTTCCACCGTGTCGGTGAGGCGAAACGACAACAGCACCGCTTTCTTGAGCCACTGATTGACGTGCCAAGTGCCGTCGACGGCCCGCTCGGCGACGCGCGCGGCGCCACGGTCGAGGAGCTCAAGCGCCGCTTCGACCGCTTCACGCACCGCGCCTTTGGTGGCAGGGCCAATCTCGTCGCGCCGCTCGAAGGCGGCATCGATGGTCTTAGCCAGATTTTCAGGACTGCCGGCTGACATGGAACAGTTCCCTTAGGCGCGGTTTGTCGGTTCGCGCTGACACGATGTCAAGCGCGGTCGATCGGCCGCCGCCCCATTTGGACCGTTTTTTGCATAGACCATTTACAGCGAAGCAAACCAAGGGTTTTGCAATGATCACGATGAGTATCGCGTTGGCTGCCGGCCTGTTTTACTGGCTGGGCTTCTACAAGCTTTCGTTCTGGGTTTTGACTTACGCGATCATTTACGGGGGGCTGGGCGTATTGCGGGGCGACAATCACGTGCAATGGCTCTATCGCGGCGATGCCGGGCCGGCGACGATTGTTCTTGTTCCCGTGGCTTGGCACATCGGCAAGCTAGCCGGCTATCTGTAGGTACGGACGCTTATTCCGGATGACAGACTTTATCAAGGAATCCGGCCAGGTCGTCGGTGACGTAATCGACATGCGGCGACTCGCGGCCGGCGAGCTCCCACTCCTCGCGCAATACCACGCGGGCGCCTTCAGGCACGACCAGCACGGTGGTCATGCCGAGCGCATGCGGCACTTCGAGATTGCGGGCGAGGTCCTCGAAAATCGCGGCGCGCGCCGGATCGACCTTATGCCGCTTAAGGAAGCGCTCATAGACGACGGGCCGCGGTTTCGGTTCGAACTCCGCCGCACGGATGTCGAACACATCGTCGAAATGCTCCTTGATGCCGAGCCGGCGCATCACTGCGTCGGCGTGGTGCAGCGTGCCGTTGGTGAGAATGAATTTGCGGCCGGGTAGCTTGGCGATCGCCGCGCCGAGCGCGGGATTGGGTTGCAAGGGCGAGTGATCGATCTGATGCACGATTTCGAGGAACTGATCCGGATGAAGCCCATGCTCCTCCATCAAGCCGCGCATGGTGGTGCCATAGCGCCGGTAATAGTCCTTCTGCAGGCGAGACGCCTCGTCGTGGCTGACTTTGAGAAAATCGACGATGTAGTCGCGGATACGGACGTCGACCTGCTGCCAGAGATTGAGATGATGCGGATAAAGCGTGTTGTCGAGATCGAACACCCACGTGTCGATATGCTCAAATCCGGCTTCGTCGCCGCGGCGGATGGAAGATCGGGTCATGTCACGGCGACTCGATGTTGCCACAGTTGCTGGCGAGGAGGCTGTACTTGCCGGCGAATCAGTTTTAGCAATCGGCGCGGCGGGGGCAATCGATGCGGCGGACATTACGCAAATCTATTCCATTCGTGTGGGCATTGCTGATCGGCACGCTGGCCGGCGCGGTGGTCGCTGGCTTCGCCATGTTTGCTCCGCATTCCTAGATTTGAGCATGATCTTTTCCGACCTTGCTTCGCCCGCCGAAGCCGACGTGCAAACATTCGAGCGACCGCGAAATTGGCGGGCTTCGCGAAGGCGGGAAACCGCTTTCCACTTTTCGGGATCATGTTCCAAGCGGCGCTAACCCGCTTCGCGCCACGATGCCGCCGGAATGAGCCCTTTGAGCGCGCCGTCGTGCAGCGCCACCGGATCGCGCTCGCCCTCTATCGCCAGCCGCAGCACGCAGCGCGCCAGCTCGTCGGGCTTCACGGTGGTGTTGCCAATCGCCTTCAATGTCAGCCACGCCTCGTCGAAAGCGGCTTCCAGAAGCACGAGCGTCGGCGGATCGAAGCAGTTGTTATGGAACCCGCGCACGGTTCCATCCCTTAATGCTGACATGATCTCTGGTTACCCGGGGAAGTCTCGGCGCAAACTTGGCCGAGTTTGCGACACGGTCGGACGGTTCGAATCAACGGTATTCGAAGTGATTGCGCCGCCTGCGGTTCCGGCCATCTCGGTGATCAATTTTTTCAAAATCGCATCGGCAAAAGTGTCGTAATTTGCCGCCGGTATCATGAAGGCGCCCGGGCCGCCGATGACGTTGTCGTAATAATAGCGGTCGAGATCGGGCTCGAGCGCGAGGATCGGCAGGCCATTGATGCCGATGCCGTCAGCGACCGCCTCGTCTCGCGCGGCCGTCACCGGGCGGCCGCGGTTGTTGGCGCCGTCGCCGGATATGTCGATGACGCGCCGCGCGCCCTTGAACGGACCGAGCGTGAGCAAGAGCCGCGAATAGTCGATGGCGCCGCTGATCGAGGTGCCGCCGCCAAACAGCTGGCGCGGCGCCGCCGCGATCGCATCGGCGAAACCGCTTGCAGTGGCCTCGTCCTTGATCAGCGTCCAATCGACCACCACGACATGCAGCGCCGGACCGGTCCACTGCATCATGGTGACCGCGATCGACTGCGTGGCCAGCGAGCGGATGGCGTTGAGCACCTGGGGGCTGCGGAACGCCGCCGCATAGCCTTGCTTCTGCAGTTCGAAGCGCGCGTTGGAAACGCTGCCGGAGGCGTCCACGGCAAGCACCAGCGCCATGGCGACGTCGGTCGCGGTCTGCGGCGGCGTCGACTGCTGGGCGGACGCGGGAACCGCGGCGATCAGCGCCAGGACGCAGATCGCGCAGCGCCATAGCCGCATGCGGCGATACCGATGATCCGTCATCATCGCCAGAGCTGAAATGCGATCATGGCCGCCAGCATGATGGCGCTGCCCAGTCCCTGGGCCGGCGTGATCAGCTGACCGAGCAGGATTGCGCTGAAAATCATCGTGGTCAGCGGTTCGAGGTGCATGATCAACGCGGTGCGAAACGGCCCGATGCGCACCGTCGAAATGAAAATGAAAAGAATGGCGGCGGTGGTGGCGAGACTCATCGCCAGAAGACAGGCCCAGCCGACATTGTTTTGCGGCGGGTGCCAGGTCTGGGTGGCGAATGAGACCGCAACGAAGATCAAGGTCGACGACAGCATCGAATACCACGTCGTCAGCCGCGCATCGGCGCCGACGAGATAGGCCCGGGTCACCAGCAGCACGGCGGTGCGGCAACAGGCCGCGCCGAGCGCATAGCCGACGCCGACGAAAATCTGTCCGGCCGGATGCGCTCCGATCATGATCGCGAGCCCGCAGAACGCGACGATCGCGCACAGTAGGCCCTTCCAGCGCAGCGGTTCGAGGCCGGCGAGCGAAGCAGTCAGCCCGGTCAAGAGCGGATAGGTGAAGTAGGACAGCACCGCAGTAGGCACGTCGATCGCTTCGATCGCCTTGAACAGGCAGAAAATCAGCCCGGTGAACAGGACGCCGATGGCAAGCGAGACCCACCGCATCCGCGTATCGGCGGAGACTTTCGGTCCGAAACTCAGCCAGCTCGCCACGAAGGCGAGGCCGATGATGCTGCGAAACGACAGCATGGTGAGCACGTCCGTGCCGGCCGCGAAAATGATCTTGGCCAGCACGTCCGAGATGCCGAGCGAGATTCCCGCGGCGATGCCGGGAGCCAGTGGGAGCATAATGCGGCGGTTCGGCTAGCTGTGAATGAGGGTGCCCGCGCCGAGCTCGGTAAACAGTTCGAGCAGCACCGCGTGCGGCACCTTGCCATCCAGGATGACTACGCCTTCGACGCCGCGCTCCAGCGCGTCAATGCAGGTTTCGACCTTCGGAATCATGCCGCCCGAAATCGTGCCGTCGGCGATAAGCGCGCGCGCCTCGGCGACCGAAAGCTGCTTGATCAGGTGCTTCGATTTGTCGAGCACCCCGGGCACGTCGGTTAAGAGCAACAGGCGCTTGGCTTTGAGCGCGCCGGCAATGGCACCGGCAAACGTGTCGGCATTGACGTTGAAGGTGCCGCCGTTCGCCGCCGCCGCGACCGGGGCCAGGACCGGAATGAGTTCGCGGCCGAGAATCTGATCGAGCACGGTGGTGTCGACTTTTTCCGGCTCGCCGACAAAACCCAGATCGACCACCCGCTCGATTGCGGAGCCGGGATCGACGACGGTGCGGGTGAGCTTGCGCGCGATCACCATGTTGCCGTCCTTGCCACACAGGCCGACGGCTTTGCCGCCGGCCGCATTGATGTAGCCGACCATCTGCTTATTGATGGATCCGGCGAGCACCATCTCGACGATTTCCAGCGTCTTTTCGTCGGTAATGCGCAAGCCCGCCGCGTATTGCGATTGCACGCCGACTTTCTTGAGCATGGCCTCGATCTGCGGGCCGCCGCCGTGCACGACGACGGGATTGATCGCGGTCTGCTCCAAGAGCACGATATCGCGGGCGAATTCACGGGCGACGTCCTCGTCGCCCATGGCGTGGCCGCCGTATTTAACGACCACGGTTGCCTCGTCGTAGCGCTGCATATAGGGCAGCGCTTCCGACAGGATGCGGGCTTGCACCTGGGGACTTACGGGGTCGGCTTTGCTCATCGAACGGCTTTCCCGGCATGCGGCGCCGTCTATGTAGCCGCGCAAGGGGGCCGCGACAATGCGGTTCAGCCGCCCCGCTCGAAGAGCAGCCGTGCGATCGCGGCGCGCAATTGCGGAATCCCGGCGCCGCTTTTTGCCGACGTGGCGATCAGATCCGGAAACGCCGCCGGGCGTTTGCGCATCGCCGCCATGACCGCCGCAGTCTGCTCGACGAGTGCGGCCTCACTGATCTGGTCGCGTTTGGTGAGCACGACCTCGTGGCTGACGGCGGCCTCGCCGAGCGTATCGAGAATGACGTCGTCGGCGCTTTTCAACCCGTGGCGTGCATCGATGAGCAGGTATACCCGGGCCAGCGTGGCGCGGCCGCGCAGGTAATCGCCGATCAGCCTGGTCCAGGCGGCGACCTTGCTCTTCGCCGTGGCGGCGTAGCCATAGCCCGGCATGTCGACCAGGATGAGGCGCCGCGGTCCGCCGAAAAAGATCAGCTCCTGAGTGCGGCCCGGAGTGTTCGAGATGCGCGCCAGCGCCCGGCGGCCGGTCAGTGCGTTGATCAGCGACGACTTGCCGACATTGGAACGCCCGGCGAAGGCGATTTCGGGGTCGGTCATCGGCGGCAGCGCGGCGAGCGAGCTCGCGGCGGTGCGAAAGTCCCACGCGCCCGCGAACAGCCGGCGGCCGGCCTCAATCTCGGCTTCGGAAAATCCGTCGCTGGAATCGGTGGTGGTCATGTCGAGGACGTCATCGGCTGAATTGTTGCAGCCGCGCCGCTCGACGGCTATCGATCCCTAGGCTGCCTCTTCGCCGGCATCGCGCCATTTTATCGTGGCGGGAGCATAAGCCGGGTTCTTGGCGTCGCCCTGATAGCGCACGGCGGCTGCGACAGCGGAAATGCCGATCTGCCGATAGCGGCGGTCAAGCGCGGTATTCTGGTCGGGACTCTTGCCGGAGCTCGTATTCTCGCGGCTCTTTTGACCGGTGTTTTTGGCAGTTTCGGCGGTCATGCTGGTCATTTTGGAACCCGTTCCCTTGTGTTTTAGGCGATGCTCAAATGCTAGGCGCGCAGTGCGGCGGAAGTAGGCGCCAAATCGTGCATTGCCGCGGCATTTCCAGCCGCCGCGGCGTACTGCACCCATTGTAGTAAACCCTTGCTTAATGTGTTCGCGATCATAGTGCCGTGTGGCTTGCGTCTTGGGGGTTATGCCCGGATCCGCCGCTAAAATCGACATTGACCGAGGAACTGCGGCATTCCTGCAACACTCCCCAGAGACCTTGAGGGCAAAACCCCATAACGGCTGGCATGGCCGCACCAGTTTGGGTATTTGGAATCATCCTCCGGGGCGCTGGGCGGGCGAAGAACAGGCGAGTTATGGCATTGCGTGCGATTGCATTTGTGATCATCGGCCTTGCGCTTGGCGGCTGCCTGCAGGAAACGCTGGAGCCTGCCAGCCAGGCCGGCTGGAACGCGCGCGACAAGCAGTTGATGTCGAACCTGCCCTATGCGCAGGCCTCGATCCCCGACGCCTATAAGCGCCACATCGTCGACTACTCGCGCAAGGAAGCGGCCGGCACCATCGTCGTAGATGAGGACAATAAATTCCTCTACTACGTGTTGCCCAAGGGCGAGGCGATCCGTTACGGCATCGCAGTGGGCGAAGAGGCGCAGGCGTGGACTGGCATCGCCAAGGTCGGCCGCATGGAAGAATGGCCGGCCTGGGTTCCGACCCCTGGTGAGCAAGCGCGGCTCGGTCCGTTGCCGGCTTACGTGACTGGCGGACCGCACAATCCGATGGGCGCCCGCGGCATGTATCTATACTCCGGAAACAAAGACACGCTCTATCGCATCCACGGCACCAATCAGCCCGAATATATCGGCCAAGCCATCTCATCGGGCTGCATCCGGATGACCAACGAAGACGTGATCGACCTCTACGGCCGGGTCAAGCTCGGCACCATCGTCGTCGTCCTGGCGCCCAAGCAGGCCGACGCGCCATTCACCCCGCACTTCGCCGGCGGCCCGGATAACGCGACGCCGCGGTCGTACTGAAGCGTCTAAATATCGGAACAAATGACGGCGCCGTGTGGCGCCGTCATTTTATGCGCCGAGCGTGATGTGCACGATTTCCGGCGGCACGCCGAAGCGGGCCGGCACGATGCTGGTGCCGAGGCCGCCGGACACGATGATGTGCCGGCGTTCCTCGACGATATGGCCATAAGCGAAGCGCGCGCCGTAGCTTGACGGTACGAAATGTGGCCAGATGAACGGCAACCGGATCTGCCCACCATGGGTGTGGCCGGCAAGCGTGAGCGTTACGCGATCCGGCACGATGGGAAAAATGTCCGGCTCGTGGGCCAGCAGCACGATCGGGTCGTCGGTTTGGACGCGCCGAAGCGTAGCGGGCAAATCGTCGATGCCGCGATAGCGGCCGTGGCCGAGCTGATAGGCGAGTTGATCGCCGAGGCCAGCGAGCCAAAATCGCCGTCCCGCCGGGCCGATAAGCACCGCGTCGTTTTCGAGGACCGGAATGCGCATTGCGGCCAGCGCGGCACGCACGCCGGAAAGGTCGTGCCACCAATCGTGGTTGCCGAGGATCGCCCAGACGCCGAGCGGCGCATCGAGGCGCGCCAGTTCGCCGGCCCAGACATCGTCGGCGACGGGTTCCGACTTGAAGTGCCGGTACCACGCCTTGAAATCGCCGAGCAGCACAACGAGATCGGACTGCAGCGCCTGCGCGGTGTCGACCACGCGGCGGACGTGCGGCAGCGTCATGTCCGGGCCACCGGCATGCAGGTCGGCGATCGCCGTAATGGTCAGTTTGTGGTCCGGACGCCAGCCCGGCGGCGTCAGTGCGTAGCGGGTGACGGTCAGCTCCAGTGGCTCGATGGCGGCGGCATAGGCACCGGTTGCCGCGGCCGCGCCAAGCACGCCTGCACCCGCCGTGAGCAAACGGCGCCGCGTCAGCGACGGGCGCTTAAGTCGCGCCATCGCGCTCGGTACGGTCAAATCATCCATGGGCGGTCATACTGGGCTGTTCGCGGGCCAATGGTGAATAGAGCGTTCATGCCGGCTCGGAGATCGTCATGCTCGGCGGTCCGGCCGCGCGGCATATACGCGCAGCGGCGCGACACGGCGGCGTCATAGCGTCTTCTGTGCGGCCACCATATAGCTTGCGCCCAGGTTGCGGCACAGCCGAAAACGGCCCGCCAACGGATTATAGGTAACGCCACTCCGGTCGGTCACGCGCAGACCCGATCGCGCCAGTGCGGTTTCGAGTTCGTTTGGCGTCACGAATTTCCCCCAGCGATGAGTGCCGCGCGGAATCCATCGCAAAACGTACTCCGCGCCGACGATCGCCAGGACGAAACTCTTGGCCGTGCGATTGAGCGTTCCGACGAACACCAGGCCGCCGGGTTTTGCGAGCGCGGCGGCGCTTTCGATGAACAGCGGCGCGTTGGCGACGTGCTCCACCACTTCCATGGCGAGAACGACGTCGAACGTTGCCGCTGCCGAAACTAGCGCATCGACGGTGGTACAGCGGTAATCGATGTCGAGACCGGATTGTGCCGCGTGCCGTCGCGCGACGGCGATGCTGGATTCGGAAGGATCGATGCCGGTAACCGCCGCGCCTAGCCGCGCCAGCGGCTCGGATAACAGTCCGCCGCCGCAGCCAACGTCTATGACGCGCAATTCGGCAAGACAGTCGGGACGCACCGGATCGCGGCCGAAATAGGCGGCGACCCGGTCGCGAATATAACCGACGCGCACGGCATTGAATTTGTGCAGCGTCGCCCAGGGGCCCTGCGCATCCCACCATTGCTCGGCGAGGCGGGAGAATCGCGCGACGTCGTCGTCGCCAGTCGATGTGCTGCCACGACGTGAAATCATGGTGATAATCCGGTCGAACTTTACCATATGGCGACGATCGACGGCGTGGTCGACAACGGGCTCTCGCAAAGCTTGCGGCGCTCTACCCGGCGTGGCGATGCAGTGCTAGGCTTTTGCCGATTTTACGGCGCACGGATCGTCGCGATGAAGCGATGGCTGATCGTGTTCGCGGTGCTGATTGCCGACGGCGCGATCGGCGCTGTCGGCATCATCGCCAGCCATTCGATGGCGATCGTGGCTGCCGATCTGCACTATCGGCATTCTGGACATCGCATAAACGTCGCAGGTGTGCCGGCGAGTTGCCGATCGCCATCTGCCGGCCAACAATTTCCTCGAGCTTGCCTAATGCCCGCCCATGTCCGAAATGCGAAAAGGGTGAGCAATGTTGTTGGATAATTCTGCGCCGCGGATAGCTGCCCTTGCCATCACTCTATTCAGTGCCCCTGCGGCATTGGCGCAGAGCGGAGCGGGCCTCGACAATGCGACCTGTCTTTCCTGCCATGGCAGTCCGGGTTTTGCCGCGCAGGGAGTAGATGGACAACCGCAGCCGCTGTCGGTGTCGTCGGACGAATTCGCCCACAGCATTCATCGCGGCCTGCAATGCACCGCGTGCCACACGACGATAACGGCAGTGCCGCACACGAATCCGCTACCGACAGCCGAAAGCTCGCGTCAGCAAGTTCCTGCAATGTGCGGGACCTGCCACGCCTCGGCGCTGAATGATTACTGGTATTCCATGCACGGCAGAGCGCTTGCCGTAGGCGGCAACGTCGGTGCTGCAATCTGCACCGACTGCCACTCGGCACATGCGGTCGCCGATCCGCAATCAGTGACGTCGCGCATAGCGATCACCGGACAATGCGGTATCTGCCATGCCGATGCTCTGGCAAGCTACGAGGACACCCATCACGGCAAACTATTCGCGCTGGGCTATGCCGATACGGCGACGTGCTCCGACTGCCATCGCGGACACGATATCCTTGCTGCCGGCAACCCGGCATCGAGTGTTTCAGCCGGCAATCTGCTGAATACTTGTCGAAACTGTCACCACGACGCGACGCAGGGTTTTGCCACTTTCGAAGCCCACGCGACGACCGATAATTTTTCTCGCTATCCCGCCAGTTGGCTCGCGGCCAAGGGCGCATGGGCAATGATTTTTGGCGTGTTCAGTATTTGTTGGCTCCATTCTGCGGCGTGGTTTTATCGCGAAATTCGTGATCGCCAACAGCGCCGACCGCGACCTCATGTCCGGTCGGAGGTGCTGTCGGGGATCAAAGGGCCGTTTGTGCGGCGGTGGAGCGCCGTCTGGCGGCTCGCCCATCTTGTATTCGCGCTTTCGGTCATTGCGCTGGTGGCAACGGGTCTGCCGCTTTTGTTCCCAAATACGTCCTGGGCACCAACCCTCGAACGGCTGATGGGCGGACCCGACATCGCGGGACTTGTGCATAGGGTTGCCGGCGTCGTGATGACTGGCGGCTTCGTCATGCATTTCGGCTATGTGGGACTTTACCTGGCACGAAACTTTAGGAGAATCAGTTGGTTCGGACCGTATTCT
>Ga0187769_10001558_pt1 | contig 13123 bp, 10 predicted proteins | sample 0116_SJ02_MP02_1_FD_133140 | JGI IMG/M metagenome (GOLD analysis project Ga0187769, IMG submission 133140) | Tropical peat soil microbial communities from peatlands in Department of Meta, Colombia - 0116_SJ02_MP02_10_MG | ecosystem: Environmental > Terrestrial > Soil > Wetlands > Peat | place... | reverse complement strand
CATACGTGTCCAGATTCCTCAACACCAAAAACAGCGTTGTGCTTCTTGGTTTCCTGCACCAAAAAAGTGTGACCGACCGGAATCCGAAACACTCTTTCCCCGTATTTCTTAACCTCTTCCTCTATGATGTCTGAGCATTCTACGTTCGCGACGACAGGGCCTCTTTGAGTTTTCATTATGTCCCTTATAAAGAGAATCGCAGCTTGTTCGGTCATCATGACTTTACCCGTGTCATCAGCAAACATGGCTCGGTCACCGTCGCCGTCGAAGGCTATCCCAATATCTGCCCTCTCTTTCACGACCTTCTTGTTAAGAGCGGTCAAAGATTCGGGTTTCGGTTCAGGATTTCTGTTTGAGAACGTCGGATCAGGCCAGTCAAACAGAAAAGTGGCTTCAACTCCGATTTTCTTGAGAATTTTCGGAACCAGTCTGCACGCGGCCCCGTTTCCGAAATCGACTGCAACTTTTATCCTCTCTGGTTTTATTCTTTCAGCCACAAAGTTAGCGTACTCTTCGTCCATTCCTGAAAGCTTTTTGACTGATCCTGTGCCTCTTCTGAAATTTCTCGAGGAGCTGATTTCTCCGAGTTTTTTGTTCTCACTTTCAAAGAACCCGACGCCGTCTTGATGGAAGAATTTCATGCCGTTCCACTCTGCGGGCAGGTGAGACGCAGTTATATACGCGGCTACATCGTTTTTCATCTTCAAGTTTGCAAAGACGCAGAGGCTCGCAGGGCATGTTCCAATCAGATTGGCGTTTGACCCCGTTTTTATTAATCCTTGAACGAACGATTCCTCGAGCTGGGCCCCATGCTCTCTGAAATCTCTTCCGATCGTGAAGGTGCCCGAGCAATAAGTTCCAGCTGCTTCACCGATTCTGGACGCAATCTCTTCTGTCAGGTCTTTGCCATAAATTCCTCTTATGTCATAAGCTCTAAAGATGCTCAAACGCTATCACTACGCTTCTATTTGTAGTCGATTCTGTCGCTCAACTTCACAGGTACGCATCTGTCGTGTATCTTCGCATCATCCTGTGAGTGTTGAAGTAATATGCGACTTTTCCTATAGAGTTTTTCATCATGCTTATCCAACTGTCTCGTTCCTGATAGAATCTTGGAATAATGAGGTATTCCAGTTTGCTGTAGAGGTCTTCCAGTTCTCTTTTTCTTCTTTCTTCTTCGCTTATCGCTTCATCAGGGTGCGGTCCTATCGCCCAGCCTGTGAGACCTTCGACACAGCCTTCTATCCACCAACCGTCCAGGACGCTGAAGTTTACCACGCCGTTGTGCGCTGCTTTCATCCCGCTTGTCCCAGAAGCCTCATAGGGAGGCAAGGGCGTGTTTAGCCAAACGTCAACTCCGGAAGTCAGTTTCGCCGCCATTTCCATATTATAGTTTTCTAGATAGACGATTTCAACCTCATTCTTTAATCGGTCAATGTAGCCGTAGATGTCTTTGATGAGTTTTTTCCCCATCTCATCTTTAGGGTGCGCCTTTCCGGCGAACACGAGTTGAATCTTTCCCTGTCTTTCCACTTCTTCAAGTTTCTCTAGGTCTGAGAAGATCATAGTGGCTCTCTTGTACTCGGTGGCTCTTCTTGCAAAGCCCAAAGTCAACGTGTCAACGTCCATCCTCGCACCTGTATTCTCGCCAACGAAGTCAAGCAAATCCCGTTTTGCTTTCATGTGGGCTTCCCACAAATCTTCATCTGGAATTGCGTCAACTCTCACGAGAAGTTCCGGTTCGTTTGCCCATCCTCGAATGTGCGAGTCGAAAAGTTGTCTAAAGTACTGGCAGGTCCACGTGTAGGAGTGAACGCCGTTCGTTATTTCTTGTATGTGGTACCCTGGAAAAAGCTTTCGCGAGTACTCCATGTGCGCTTCTGTCACGCCGTTAGTGTATTTGCTTAAGTTCAAAGCAAGAAGTGTCATGTTCAATCGGTCCGACCCACCGTACCTCTTCAATGCCTCTAGGGGTATTTCAGTTCCAAGCACTTCTGAAACAAGATCATAAGAGAATTTGTCGAACGCGGCCTCAACGGGCGTATGCGTGGTGAAAACGCACAGGTTCTTCACTTCATCAGCGTCCATCTCCTTTCTCTTCAGAAGTTCAAGAGTGAGAAGGCTAGAATGCCCTTCGTTCATGTGGTACTTCTTAACGTTAATGCTCAAAGCTTCAAGGATTCTTATGCCGCCTATGCCTAAAACCATCTCTTGCTTCAGTCGATATACTTCGTCGCCCCCGTAAAGATAATCAGTTATTTGTCTGTCCTCTTGGGAGTTTCCTTCAATGTCCGTCGTCAGAAATAAAACCGGAACAACCCCCCCAGTCAGACTCTCTTGATCGTAAACCCAAGCTCCGACTTTGACGTCTCTTCCTTCGATTCCAATGGTAACAGTTGCAGGCAACAGTCTCATAGACTTCTCAGGTTCCCACTCATCTGGATACTCCAATTGTCTTCCGTCCGGAGTTATCTTTTGTTTCACATAGCCTTTCCTGCTGACCAAAGTGACTGCAACTAACGGAATTCTCAAGTCCGCGCTTGATCTGATCACGTCACCTGCCAAAACTCCCAATCCGCCGCTATAGGTTGGAATATCACTCTTCACGCCGATTTCCATTGAAAAATAAGCGACCTTTGAGCCTTCGACAAAGCTGTGCATGCAATATTCGCTGTCAAAATAGTATTGCCTATTCAAAAAATCCGTTTTGAACTCAGTTTTTCTGGGATCTAGAGGCATTCCGCACACAGGATCTTTTACGCTCACAACATCACCGCCTGAAGATGAAAACAACTCGACCTTTATGGGTAGCTGTCTCTTCTTGTCCATTTGCTCTTTGAAGCGATATTTATCGTTTCTTGACAAGCAAAAATCCTTTGCGCACGCTTTACTAATCCGAATATGCCTGCGAGCGTGTGGCCAGCAAAGAGTCCAACTGGATCGGATAACGATTTTGCTCCTGAGAACAATCTCTCACTGGCCAAAAAAAGTGGACTACCGATAGCGCGCACGCTCTCGTGTATGATGCAAGTTCCGATTCCATCGCCGAAATTATCGGCGTGATCGGGGCAAGATCGCCTGACTAATGTAGCAGAAAGTTATAAATAATGAATGGAAACACAAAAAGAACCTTATCACAAACTCAAATGACTTGGAGAGCTATTGACAATGTCGGCAAATCCTGGTGATACAGCATGGATGACGATGGCTGCTGCACTTGTTATGTTGATGACTCCTGCTCTGGGATTTTTCTATGGAGGGCTCGTCAGAAGGAAGAATATTGCCTACACTATAGTGCAGTGCTTTGCCATTTTTGCAGTCGTTACTTTGGTGTGGACTTTTTGGGGCTACAGCCTTGCCTTCGGCATATCTCCAAATGCGTACATAGGCAACCTGAACAAAGCGCTGTTGAATAACGTCGGCGTTCAGACCATGCTGCCCACATCATTTAATCTGCCCGGGATAACGGAACTGAATTACTACGTTTTCCAGCTGATGTTCGCAGCCATCACGCCAGCCCTGATCGTCGGAGCATTCGCCGAAAGAATCAAATTTCGTTCATTGCTCATCTTTATAGTCCTATGGTCAACGATAGTCTATTCGCCAATCGCACGCTGGGTCTGGGATCCGAACGGGTGGATAAAGCAACTGGGAGCGATCGACTTTGCAGGCGGTACTGTAGTGCACGTTTCAGCAGGGCTTTCAGCCTTGGCTGCAGCCATAGTGGTGGGCCCACGATTCAAGCGTGAGAATATAGAAGGGAAGCCAAGCAACGTCCCATTTGTGATCTTAGGAGCAGCACTGCTTTGGTTTGGATGGTTTGGCTTCAATGCGGGCAGTGCCGGTTCGGCTAGCCCCTTGGCGGTTAGCGCCTTTGTTGTGACCAATCTGGCTGCCGCAGCTGCAACAGTCAGCTACATGATCGTTGACGTACTCATCAAGGGCAAACCTACTGCAACGGGAATCGCAATAGGCGCTGTCTGCGGACTGGTTGCAATAACGCCGGCTTCGGGTTTCGTCACGCCGACCGCGGCGATCATCATAGGGTTGATCGCAGGCGTATTGTCTAATCTAGTCTCAACGTGGCGAGTGCGAACGCATTTAGACGACACATTGGACGTGTTTGCTTGCCATGGAGTCAGTGGGATTTGGGGTTCGATCGCCACAGGACTGTTCGCAACGACTGCAGTGAACGTTGCTGGCAAGAACGGATTGTTTTATGGAAATCCAGGGCAGCTTCTCATTCAGACCGAAGCGGTCGTGGTTGTCATCGCTTTCGCTTTCACCGTGTCATTCGTGCTCTTAAAAATCATCAATCGCTTCTCCAAGCTCAGAGTGACACCGGAAGAAGAGGAGCAAGGGCTTGACTTGAGTATTCATGGAGAAGAAGCTTACTCCCCCTCCGACACGCCTTCGTAAGATCGCCCCCATGATTTACCTGAAGTCCTTAGTTGCGCGAGCAAGAATAGCTAGGCCCACAAATTATTTCTTCAAGAAAGAAGCATTCGCAGGATCTTGACTCGCGGCGTTGTCGCACTTGAACCTCCAAGACGCGTTAGGGGTAACGGGTCTCGACTGATATATTTGATGAACCCACTTTTTCTGGCCTTTTCGGCGACCTGCTGCCGATGCAGCTTTCGGTTTTGGATGAGAAATGGTTCAGGCGGCAGAATCACATAGAGTTTGATTTTGTTCCGATGTCGCTTGAGGCAGATCGTGGCGTTGCGAATCTGAATTCTTTTATATCTGACGAGCAGACGCTGTTCTGGAGAAAAGGATTCTATGGTCTTCGGTCCGACGCCTATGAGGAGGCTCTATCTGGCCTTTCCAACGGACTGCGAAGACCAGGTCATCGAGAAGATCGGTCAGATAGGCACTGTTCAGCTTATCAACGAATTTCAGGCGAAGCGAGTAGAAAAGAGCAGGGTTCTTGAGATCAATGCGAGATTTGAGCGGTTGAATGAGAAGCTTGATGTCCTATTGAGCAGAGACTTTGCAGGAAGCCTTCCGCCAGCAAAGACTGAAACTCCTTCGGAATTGAATTGCGAATCGACGGAGCAGCTCCTGACCAAAACTGAAACTGAGCTGAGCGATCTGACCGGCACCCTTGAGAGACTTGAAAGAGAAGTCAAGCAACTGATGGCGGTCGAAGAAAAACTCAGGTTCATGATTGCTGGTGGACTCAGGACAGATGACGTTGGCAACTTCAGACACATATTCGTAAGAATCGGACTCATAAGAAGCAATCTGGCAGTTAAACTGGCCGCATACCTCAGCGGCACGAGCGTCGTTTCCATCGTCCTCCCAAAGGGGAAACCGCGTCAAAGCCTAGTCATCATAGCGGGACTCAACGACGATCGCGACCTCGTTGAGGAGACGCTTAAACTGCTCAATTTTGAAGAAATAACGCTTCCTCAAGGCCTCAACAATGATCCCAAGACGGCGCTCAGTGAAATAGAAGTGCAGAAGACAGCTAGAGAACGTGAAATTAAAGAAACAAAGGAGCGATTGCTTGGCATGAGAACAAGAATGTCTTCTATTGCACCTTGCATTAACGAGGCAGTTCGATACGAAGAGGCCAAACAACTCGTGATCAGAACAAAGACGAGAAGTCTGATTCACGGCTGGATACCCTGCGATAAAGTGGAAGCTCTCCGAAGCCAATTGGAGGAAGTAGTTCCGAAAGAAGACATTTACATCAAGTTGGAAGAACCCAAGCCGGAAGATAGCGTTCCGGTTGAAAACAAGAGCGGGGGCATCCTTAAAGCCTTCGAACTTTTCACTTCCATGCAGGGCACACCCAACTACTTCGAAGTCAACCCTACCGCCGTTTACGCTATTCTCTACGTTGTGATGTTTGGAATCATGTTCGGCGATATTGGGGCAGGAATAGTTCTAATCGTTCTAGGGACGCTGATAACCCGCCTGCATAGAGGACTTTTCGCTTTCTCGCATAACACCACGAAACAGATCGCCCACATATTGGTCGCTTGCGGTATACTCAGCGTGGTCTTCGGATTCGTTTACGGCGAGTTTTTCCTTGTTAGGACTCCATTTCCCAGCTTGTTGAATCCGTTGACGAACATCGAAGAGATAATCGTCATTGCTCTAGCATTTGGGGTGGCGCAAATAATTCTGTCGTTGGTCCTTAACATCCTGAACATGGTACGTAGGAAAGAACCTTTGAAGATGGTACTTGGGGAACGGGGGGTCGTCGGGTTGATATTCTACCTCTCGGGAGTTGTCGTTGCATACGCGTTCATTAGGCAAAGAAGCCTAGACGTTTTTTTCCAAGGAGACATCGCGATATTCTCCTCAATCGCGCTCGCATCTCTCGCACTGGTTTTTCTCTCGCCGTTGATAGAGTCTCTGCTGAGAAAAGAGGGCGCCCCTGTCTCGAGAAAACTGCTTGAAGGGTTCGGCGTAGGCCTAGAATCGTTCATCGCTTTCATAGCAAACTCGGTTTCCTACATTCGTTTGGCGGCCTTCGCAATCGCGCATGAAGCCATAGGATTAGCAGCCTCTGTTCTGGGAGCGGTGTTAGGGAGCATTCTCTCGTTGGTTTTGTTGAATCTGCTTGATTTTGGGGTGGAAGGGTTCGCTGCATTCATACAGTCGCTAAGACTGATGTACTACGAGTTTTCGACTAGATTCTTCCTGAGGGACGGAATTCCCTACGAGCCCTTCAAGATTAGTTCGGCCAGAATGAAAATTTAAATCCAACAACAGTAAGTAAGATTGAAGGGAAATTTCTTGACTCGAAAAAAACAAAACCCAAACAAAAAGATGGATTCGCTCAAGCAGAATCGGAAGCTCTTCTTCATCGTCATAGCTGCTATCGTGCTGCCTGCAGTGGCAGCTTCCTTGTTCTCTGTCCAAATCGTAATGGGCGCAAACGTCAAAGTTGTGACCATGCAGCAAGACCAGCCCAGCCTGCCAACTGAATTCTATAGCCAATACGGGCTGGGCCTGCTCAGCGCCGCAATCGCTGTCGGTGGCTCTTGTCTTGGGGCAGGTATAGCTATCTACGGAGCTGCCAGCGCAGGGGCAGCAGCAATTGCGGAGAGACCGGAAACGTCGATATGGGTGCTGATTCTAGCCGGACTCGGGGAAGGTGTGGCAATTTATGGTCTCCTCATCGCTATCATAATTCTGAGCAAGCTGCCGGCAGTGCCAGTGACCTAGAGAAAGAGAAGGTTTTCAAGTCTATTCTCACTCATTTTCATCTGCTTGCCGATGGCCAACATTGTGAGATTCCTTGTTTCTCTAAAGCACAATTGCAGGTAAGAGAACACATAGACCAAACTGTTCGGGTTTCTGATTGAGACTTTCTCGGCATTGGAATACAGATGTTGCGAGAAGAGATTCTCCGTCTCGACTATCTTGCCCTGCTCAATAAGCTCAGCGGCTCTCCGCATCGTTTCGAAATACTGCGGCGGCACGAAAGTGTGCGGTATTTTCTGAGCATCGACGTCGATGAGTCTTGAAACCGTGCTCTTGCGCAGGGCGTGACCGATGTCGATAATGTTTTCATGAACAAGCCACGGCTCGACCTTCATGTATTTTGACAGCAGAATCCATTGGAGGTTTCTCAAGTCAACCTCGGTTCCTATGAAAGCTCGAGTCTTTCCAGAATCTGGTGTCTCATTCGTCTTAGCCCAAACATCGGCATAGTATATCTTGTCTAGCTCCGCCTCTAGCAACGTGGGATTTCCATGTGCTTCGTATTCCACAAGTCTTTTTCCCACGTTTTTGTAAGGAGATTCTTTAAGGAGTTCCACCACCTCCCTCATCTCCTTGGCTGCAAGCAGGGCTGGAAAATTCACTTCTTGGTACTGTCTAGGCATACTGATCAGCTGTTCATCATAGATCTCCGTTTTCCCATGGACGGCTCTGATTATTCTCTTAAGGTTTTCAATCTCCATTTTTTTGGCGTATGTTTCGAACAGTTCTTTTAGTTTGCCAGAAGTTATTCGAAGGAGAAAATACCATCTCTGTGAGAGTTTTTCGTAGAACACTTTCTCCATGTGTAGAGCATTCAATTCCCTCGTTGGGATCCGACTAACGTCAATTGAATAATCGCCAGTCAACAACGAATCACTCATTCCAGCCATACCCTGACGTCTAAGAAGACTGATGTATTCTTGTTTCTTCAAAAGATGCGTTTTGAGGCCGTGGATTCTGGAAATGAGAAAGAGTAGTCTGCCTGTTTTCATATTTTCTCTTCTCTCAAGACGCTCTTGAGATGCTTAATCCTTGTGAAATCTTCGAGTTCCTCGTCGGCCAAGTATTCCTCAATGTACTTTACTTGTGTCTGATAACTCGGGATCACTACTTTTTCTATCGCGTTGACCTTTCTGTTCACAAGCGTGAGCTCGTAAGCTATTCTTTCGATGCTGGTCTCGGTGTTGGCAATATTTAACCACTCTTCGATGACGGGCTTTAATTTTTCCGCCAGCTGGAACAGGCTCGCATCTTGAATAATGGCGGTTGATGTTTTCTCCTTGGTCTCTGTCAATGGAACCTTGACGTTCATGATGGAACGCTCTTTGATGGCGACCATCATTTTTCTGGTGGAATGTGAAACTGAATGCACTTTTGATAGGCCCAGTGAGGCAAGAGTGGTCTTGTAATCATTGTAGATCTCCACCAATTGCTCTTCAACCCTGTCACGCCCCGAAGTCTCTTTGATGAGCATGGTGAGTTCTTCAGCTAATCGGTCCCTCTTTAACTTAAGAACTGACAGAGCGTTTTGGATGAAGACGAGGTTCGTCCTCAGCGTCATGAGCGTTCCTTGAGAGGGAGAGATTCTTCCCACGAGAGCCAAACAAACTCACGGCCTTATTTCTCTATGGTCAGGATGATACTTCTTTATATGCTGCTCTTCTATTCTGACCAATTCCGTCTCCGGAAGAATGGAAAGCATCTGCCAAGCGATATCCAAGGTCTTTTCTATTGGTCTGTTTTCTCGTTCTCCCTGATTGATGAATTCTTTCTCGAACCTGTCCACAAACTTTAAGTATTTTTTTTCGATGTCGCTCAATCCTATTTCGCCGACGATTCTTGCGAGGTTGCGGGCTCGGATCCCCTTGGAGTATACGTCGTAGATTTGATCCGCGAGGTCCTTGTGATCCTCCCTGGTCTTTCCCTCTCCGATGCCGTTCCTCATCAATCTGCTCAGTGATGGAAGGAGACTGGCTGGGGGGTAAATGCCGCGGAAGTCGAGCTCCTTGTCCAAGTATATCTGGCCCTCGGTTATGTACCCCGTAAGGTCCGGAATGGGATGATGCAGGTCTCCGCCTGGCATAGTTAGCACAGGTAGCTGGGTGAGGGATCCCTTGACGCCGGAAATGATTCCGGCTCTCTCATATATGGAGGCTAGGTCGCTGTACAGGTAGCCGGGGTATCCGGCTTTGCTCGGGACCTCTTCTACAGCTGCGCTCAACTCTCTTAGAGCTTCAGCATAGTTGGTCATGTCGCTGAGAATGACTAGAACATGCATCCCAAGGTCAAATGCCATGTATTCCGCCGCAGTCAAAGCGATTCGAGGCGTCAACAACCTTTCGATTGTGGGATCGTTCGCCAAGTTTAAGACGAGAAGAGACCTTCCGATCACGCCTGATGCACTGAGTTGATTAATGAAAAACCTGGCTTCATCATTTCTCAAACCCATAGCAGCAAAAATAACAGCCATCTCTTCATTTTTTCCAAGCACGGTTGCTTGTCGCAGTATCTGAGCAATGAGCCGGTTGTGAGAGAGACCACTTTCAGAAAACACTGGGAGTTTCTGTCCTCTTAGCAACGAAAACAGTCCGTCAATGCAGGATACACCCGTCTGAATGAAGTCACTGGGGAATTCCCTGGCCTTCGGGTTGATAGGAGCCCCGTTGATGTCTCTGAATTCACTGGAAACGATCGGAGCGGATCCATCGATCGGTTCGAATCGTCCGTTGAAAGTTCTGCCGAGGATCTCGTCTGAAACAGGTATTTTGAAAGCAGAACCTGTGAAGTTGACAATGCAATCAGTCTGTAGACCTGTGGTTTCGCCGAGAACTTGGACCACAGTCCGCTCCTTACTCACATCGATCACTCTTCCTAGTCTTTCGTTCCCCTCAGAATCACGTATCCTGACCATCTCATCGTAGCCAACGTTGCTCACTCGTTCTAGAAATAAGAGCGGTCCCTTGATTTCCCTGACGCCTCTTTGCAGCAAACCGTAAACGTTCTCTGCTTTTTCACTCACTCGAAGGACCACCTTTCTCTTAAAGCACTATGTCGTAAGCCCGCCCGATCTTCCCTAACTCTTCATCTATTTCTTTGATTAGCTGAAGCACAGCCATTTCTTCGTCTTTGTCCTCTTGGATTCTCTTCATCTTCGAAACGAAGGGCAAATCTATGAATTTCTCTATAGGAACCTTGTTCTGAACGAGGGCCTGGGCTTTCAAGTAAAAATCCAAAATCATTTCCAGAAGCAAGACCTGCTTCTCTGGCGGGCAAAACGAATCAACGACGTCATAGGCGTTCTGTTTAAGGAAACCTTCCTTCATAAGCTCAGACGTGTGGAGTATCAGCCTCTGATCATCCGGCAGAGAAGTCTCGCCGATTATCCGCGCGATAGCCTCTATCTCCGAGGCCTTGTCCAACAGCTCGAAGCTTGAATTTCTCATTTCGTCCAGCGTCGGAAACTTGTCCTCCAACCATTTCGTGAGCCCCATTGCGTGATTTGTGAACACCTGCGCCCAGCTTGCTCTGAGCTGTCTCGTATAAAGGCTGTAGCTTTTCGCCCAGTTGACGGCCGGAAAGTGTCGACTGTACGCGAGGTCGGGGTCCAAGGCCCAGAAGACTCCCGTGTACCTTGAAGTGTGAATCGTCACGGGTTCATTGAAATCGCCTCCAGGAGGCGAAACGGCTCCGATAACCGTTACCGATCCTTCTCTCTTCGGTTCTCCCAAGACCTGAACTCTTCCAGCTCTCTCGTAGAATTCGGCAATTCTTCCCGCCAGATAGGCTGGGTAGCCTCTCTCAGAAGGCATCTCCTCAAGTCTCCCTGATATTTCCCTCAACGCTTCCGCCCATCGGCTGGTGGAATCAGACATAAGTGCGACGTCATATCCCATGTCTCTGTAGTATTCAGCGATCGTTATGCCCATGTAAATGCTTGCCTCTCTGGCCGCGACGGCCATGTTACTGCTGTTGGCTATCATCGTGATGCGTTCCATTAGGGGGAAACCGTTTCTAGGGTCGGTCAACTTCGGAAAATCCGTTATTATTTCACAAATCTCGTTTCCTCTCTCCCCGCATCCGATGAAGACGATGACGTTTGCGTCACTCCACTTGGACAGTTGGTGAAGCATGATGGTCTTGCCAGTTCCGAAGCCTCCGGGGATGGTGGCTGCCCCACCCTTTGCGATGGGAAAGAATACATCTATGACTCGTTGCCCCGTGATCAGGTGCCTGTCCAGCGGCAACTTGCTTCCAAAAGGACGGGGGATCCTCACAGGCCATTCGTGCATAAGACAGACTTCTTTTTCATCGCCATCCCGCGTTATAACCGCCACCGGCTCCTTGACCGTAAAATCACCCTCAAAAATCTCTTTGACCCTTCCGGAAATACCTGGCGGAACCATTATCTTTTGAACTACGGGTCGTGTTTCAGGCACTTCGCCTAGCACATCGCCCCCGCTGACGATGCTTCCCACGTTGAGGGCAGGCGTGAAATGCCATTTCTTGTCCCTCGCTAACCTGTTGACTTTGACACCTCTTTCGAGAAAGGCTCCCTTAACCTCCAGAATGCGTTCAAGGGGCCTCTCCATTCCATCGAAAACGTTCATCAAGAGCCCAGGCCCCAACTCTGCCACGAAGCGTTGTCCAGTGGAAATAACCTTCTGTCCGGGTTTCAGCCCACTTGTTGGTTCATATACCTGCACCGTGAATTTTTTTTCAGAGATTCTTATAACTTCCCCGATTAGGTCCTGATCCCCTACCTGCACGATTTCCCCTATGAAAACGTCTTTTATGCCGGTCGCCGTAATTACTGAACCCGTAATTCTTTCTATTTCACCAGATGTCAATCGCTTGCACCGCTTAGCAGGGCGTCACACACTCGGGGCAGCATTTCCTGCCTGACCTTCGCCAGTCTTGCTTCCAAAGTGTTGTTGAAGATCTGTTTGCCATCTTTACTTCGAACCATGGTTCCCCCGATCGATCGCAATGGTGCATTGCTTATCTTCAGTTTTGCAGAAGCACCTTTAATGGTGGACACTCTCTTTTCAATCCTTTCAAGCTTCCGTTTGACAAGTGCTACATCCCTGGGGTTAAGCATGATTTCAAACTCCGTTCCAGCAATCTCCACAACCGCTTCGACAACTAACCCTTCTATAGCATTCACGTATACAGGATCCTGTCGATCGGCCAACTCTCTCAATTTGTCAAGAGACTTCCCAAGAGCCACGTCAACAAGTTGAAATCTAATGTCCGTTTCTTTCCGTCTTCCTTGCGCTATCGCGGATTCCAATTCCTTTTCTTCTATCTCTCGTGACTTCTGAATAGCCTCTTCTCCCTCTCTGCTCTTGATTTGCTCTGCTTTGGTTCGAGCCTCTTTGACGAGTTTGGCGGCCTGGTCTTTCGCCTCTTCAAGAATCTCTTTGACTTGAACTTCCTTAAGGAGATTTAATTGAGATTTCAGGCTCTCCATTGCAGACACCTACTCGCCCAGAACAAGTTTCACGACCAAAGCGACGGCTTTTTCCATGTTCTCGCCTGCCATTTTCTTCAGTTTTTCCACCGCATCATTCCATTCCTTCTCCACCGCTTTCTTTTTCTCTTCTATTTTCTTCAATTCGATTTCGAGCATCGAGCGGCAGTATCGGCCGTCTTCAAATCCCTCTAGGATTCTCTTGGCTTCAGCATTGGCTTTTTCCACGATGTTTGCAGCCTCTTCCTTTGCTCTTTGAAGTTCCTCTTCGATACTTCTTTCCTGCTTGACCAAGCTCTTGACGTCTTCGACGGATATCTCAATCACCAACCTTGAGTTGAACGCCCATAGACTTATTCACAAATTCAAGTAATTCTTCTTTCCTCGATCCAACAACCCCCTCAAAATCAGGGATAATAACGAAAACTG
>Ga0187769_10001557_pt1 | contig 13135 bp, 11 predicted proteins | sample 0116_SJ02_MP02_1_FD_133140 | JGI IMG/M metagenome (GOLD analysis project Ga0187769, IMG submission 133140) | Tropical peat soil microbial communities from peatlands in Department of Meta, Colombia - 0116_SJ02_MP02_10_MG | ecosystem: Environmental > Terrestrial > Soil > Wetlands > Peat | place... | reverse complement strand
TCCATGCCATGGAAGCGCGCTCCCAACTGCGCCACAGGCCCGCTCAGGTAGGCACAATAATTTTCGCTCACTCGGTAAGCGTAGTCAAACTGCCGCAGCGAATTGTCCTTCACAATTTTACGAAGCCCGCCAAAATCAGTATCCTGACCATATATCGCCATGAGGCTCGGGTCCACACTTGGCTGCATTCTGTGGTTTTCCTTTTCGGCTACGGCACAAACCGCGCCCCCAAACCCTCCTTCGAGTGCCGCGCCGGTGGCGTATTCCTCGGTCAGTGAACTGAATCTGCTGTTATCGGGGTTGGAACAAACGTCGCAAGCTACGCAGTTGGACTTGGCCAAGTTGCGAATCGAAAAATGGAAAACCGATGGCAACACGAAGAAGGCAGAGCAGTCGGATGTCGAATCCATCCAACGAAATTTGCAAAACGCCCTGCCGGAGATCGTGGCTCAACTGCGAAACTCGCCCGAAGATCTGGCCACGACCTTCAAGCTTTATCGCAATCTGGACGCGCTCTATAGCGTTTTTGGTTCGGTGGTCGAGTCCGCCGGCGCATTCGGATCGCGCGACGAGTTTCAATCTCTGCAGAATGATCTCAACGCGCTTGAGCGAGCCCGTCATTCCTTTGCCGACCGGATGGATACGCTGGCTCAATCCAAGGAAGGCGAACTGGCGCGTTTAAGGACACAAGTGCAAACGCTGCAGGCCGCTCAAAATGCGGCTCCTGCTGCGCCTCCGAAGAAGACCATCGTCGATGACACCGAAGCTCCCAAGAAAACGGTGAAGAAGAAGACAACCAAGAAATCTACTCCCTCGGGCGCACCGCAGAAACCCGCTGATAATTCGAACTCGAAGCCGCAAACCCCGCCTCAGAGCCCTACAGGTCAGCCGCAATAGCATTGAAATAGAGCCCACCTAAGCCGGTTGCTAACGCCGCATACGTATACAAATACCTGATTCTAAGCAGCTTGTGTCGGGAACTTACGCTGCTGTGCCGGAGTCTAAGAAAGAAAGGGCATAGTAGGCCAACGTGTATTACCGTCGCTCAATTTCGGACGCATCGCCCGACGCGAAAAGAACCTATAATGGGGCTTACGCCATGCCAGCTATGGCGGGAGTAGTTACATTGGGCGATCTAGCGATCGGAATTCGGGCTCAGGAGGCCGCGATCGTGGCCGAGTTGAAGGCCGGGTCGGAGGAAGCCTATGCCTGGCTTATCGGTGAGTTTCAGCAACCGATTTATAGCCTGGTATACCGCATGGTGAGCGATCCCGCCGATGCGGCCGACACTGTCCAGGAAGTTTTCCTGAAGGTATTCCGTGGTATGAAGCACTTCCATGGTGAGTCGAGTTTGAAGACCTGGATTTATCGCATCGCGCTCCACGAAGCTTCAAACCGCCGCCGCTGGTGGTTTCGGCACAAGTCGCGGGAAAGTTCGATTGAACCCGGGAAAGATGGTTCCGGAATGGCATTGCTAGCGATCAAGGATTCTCTGGCAGACGACGCGCAATCGCCCTTTGACCGGATCGCTCAGGAAGAAGTTCGAGCGCGGGTGGAAGACGAGTTGCGCAAAGTGCCAGAGCCCTATCGCACAACTGTAATCCTGCGCGATCTCGAAGAGATGTCTTACGAGGAAATTGCGGAGATCACCGAGGTCTCTCTGGGAACCGTAAAGTCGCGCCTTACCCGCGGCCGCCAGGCGCTAAAGGAGCGTTTGAAATGCTTTGTGAGCGAGTTTGGTGCGGAGCTCGGTCTTGAAACTGTACAGGGGACAGTTAAATTAGGGCCGGGTTCGAGCGCTTCTTGTGGGGGAGGGGAATTGGAGGTGGCGTCGTGAAATGCTGGCAAGCCAAATCCCTACTCTCGCCATATCTGGATGGCATCGTCAGTGGTGCGCAAATGCTGGCTCTCGCCAAGCATTTTGAAACTTGCCCGCCCTGCCAGGCTGAATATGACTCCCTGCGCCGCACGCAGCAGTTGTTGGCCAAGGTTGGGCGCCGGAAAGCGCCGGAGGATCTGAATCTGAAACTTCGGCTGGCAATTTCCCGCGAAGCCGCAGAGTCCCGCCGTCCCTACTTTCAAGGTCTCCTCATCCGATTGGAGAATGCGGTGCAGGCATTCATGGTGCCCGCTACAGCAGGCCTGGCCAGCGCAGTCGTGATATTCGGATTCTTGATGGGATTTTTGGCGCTTCCTCTGCACGCCGGAGCCGACGTTCCAACCATGTTGAACACTGCGCCGCAATTCGAGCAGTCGGCGTTTGGGAATTCGCTGGGAGGAATTAACGACGATTCGCTGGTGATCGAGGCCTATGTGGATTCCAATGGACGCGTCCAGGATTATCGTGTGCTGTCGAATCCGCAGGAACCCAAAGCTCTTCCTCCGCAGGTGAAGAACGTGCTTATCTTCACTACGTTTCGTCCAGCAACCTTCATGGGCCGGCCCACGGCGGGAACAGCGGTTTTGTCGTTCTCGAAGATCAGTGTGAAGGGGTGACTCGTCGTCTGGGTTCTGGCTTAGAGGGGAGTGTCCGGGTTTCAACCTAACGCTATCTTTCCGGACTTTGCGGTTCTACGCGCACTTTGCAGTGCACAGCTTTTTGCCGCGAGGAACGCAGAAGATCGTGAAAGGCGCGAAAAGCGCAAAGTATGGCTGGTGACATTCCGCCGGCGAGAGATTAAGCCACGACCCACCATCTGCTTGCATTGACCCTCCGCGCCGAACCCCTTACACTGACATCGTAGCTCTCATATTTCACCGCCTGGCTGGAGGCTTTTCCTGAGTTGTAAGCTTCGAAGCACGTGTCTTGCTGTCCTCTTGGGACTGGTGGCGCAAGTTTGTCTGAGCGAAAACGTGCCGAAAGTCTCTCTCGATACGAGCGAGACGTTGTTTACCGTCCTAACCGCCATGAATACTTGCGGTTATGATTCGGAGTTGAGCGTCTCGGAGCCGGTACGGGCGGTGATCAGGCAAGAGGTCGCCAAGGCGACCCAAACCTTCGACCAGGCAAAAGAAGAAACCGAGCTTCTGTGCCAGTTTTACAAGGATCACGCTCCAGCTGATCCTTCGCGCAATCTCGCGCAATATGTTTCGCTCGCGCTTTTTCTCGATGCCCCGCCGGCATTTCAGCTCAAGGCGAAAGAGTCCGATCTGCCCCCGGATGCCCTGCAGGTTGCCAGCATTGTCCCTATCATTCAAAAGTTTTATGACGTAGCCGGGCTGCACGGTATCTGGCGGCGCCATCAGGAGGCTTATTCGGGTTTCACTGCCCGCTACCATGACGCCCTTTCAAAAGTGATTTTCGATACCGAGGTTTATTTGAAGCTGCCGTCCGCCGGATATCTGGGGCACAGCTTCACGGTTTATCTCGATCCCATGGGAGCGCCGGGTCAGACCAATGCCCGAAATTATGGCTCAGACTATTACCTGGTGATCTCGCCCGGACCTGCGTCCCCGCTCAAGATCGAACAGATTCGGCACACCTATCTGCACTATCTTCTTGATCCGATGGCGATGAAGTATCCGGCGACGATGGAAAGCCTTAACCCCTTGCTGGATAGCGTGCGAAAAGCGCCGATGGAAGAAAGTTTCAAGAACGACGTTTCACTGCTGGTGACGGAATCATTCATTCGCGCTATCGAGGCCAGGATCAGCCTTCCGCATAATGCCGCTGAAGCAGAACGGCAGGCGGCCGTGCAACGAGCCACCGAACAGGGATATATTCTGACGCCATACTTTTACGACGCCCTGCTGCGGTTCGAGAAGGATCCAACCGGCCTGCGCAATGCTTATAGGGAGTTGATTGCTGCCATTGACGTGCGCAAGGAACAGAAGCGTGCGGCTCAGGTGCAATTTGCGGCGAAAGCGGATCCCGAGCTGATGCATCTTTCGCGGCCCTCCGAGCCAAAGTTACTCATGACCGCGGAGCAGCGTCTCTCCGCGGGGGACACGGATAGTGCCAAGAAACTTGCGCAGCAGGCGCTGGATACGAAGACAGACGATCCCGGCAGGGCGCTGTTTATCCTTGCGCAAGTCGCCACCATGAATCGTGATATGCAGGGAGCGCGTAGCTATTTCGAACAGGCTTTAGGTGTTGCGCGTGAGCCTAAAGTTGTGGCTTGGTCCCATATTTACCTGGGACGGATTTTCGATTTGCAGGAGGACCGCGCGACTGCGCTCGACCATTACCGCGCGGCGTTAAACGCAGGTGGCTCATTACCTGAGGCAAAAGCTGCCGCCGAGCGCGGGCTGCAGCAGCCGTACGAGCCGCCCGGCCACCCCGCAGACACAAAGAACTGAAGCAGATTCAAGAGAAGAAAAGATGGGAAAAAGATCCGCAGGCGAGGAGAGAACTATGAAGCAAGCAGCGGTGATAATGGTGCTGCTGGCATTGGCGAGTTTTGCATTTGCGCAGCAAACGCAGCAGACGCCTAATCAACAAAAACAGCCGTCGCAGGCAAACGCACAATCAGGAGCATCCCAAGGCACGCCATCGGCGCCAGCCGGGAAACGCCCGCCGCAGGCCAAGACGCAGCCCGAGTTCGACGCCTATCAGGCCGCGATGAAAAATGCCAACGACCCCGCTGCCATGGATAAGGCAGCCGATGATTTTGCGGCCAAATTTCCGGACAGTGAACTTCGTGTACTCCTGTATCGCACAGCGATGCATGGCTATCAGTCCGCAAACAACGCCGAGAAGATGCTGGATACGGCCGAAAAGGTTTTGAAGATCGATGCGGATGATCCGGAGGCGCTGATCGGCGCGGCCGAGGTCATTACCGAACGCACACGCGATACCGACCTGGATAAGGATCAGCGCCTGGCGGAAGCGCAGAAGGATGCACAACACGCGCTGGAAACCATTGATACCGATGTCGCCATTCCGGCAGGCACTCCCCAGGAAAAGATCGATGCTTACAAGGGTTTCTTGCGCTCATCCGCTTACTCGATCCTGGGTACAATGGCTTTCAACCAGAAGAATTACACCGAAGCTGAGACGCAGTTCCGCAAGTCCATTGATGCGTATCCGTCGCAGCCGGATCCGGTGGTCGTGTTGCGTTTAGCCATCGCATTGGACAATCAGGGGAAATATCCTGACGCGCTCAAAGAAGCCAACCGTGCCGTGGAACTGACTCAGGAAAATACTTCCGCCGGCACATTGGCCCGACGTGAGCGAGATCGCCTTGTGCAGTTAACTGGAGGCTCCAACCCGGCGCCCGCCTCGAAACCGCCCGCCGGTGCGGCGCAGAATACCAATCCTCCGTCGAACTAGGCCTGGTTCTGTGCACATGGAGTCGCGCGACATTGCGGAGCTTGAGCAAGCGCTGGACTATCGTTTCAAGCGGCCCGAATTGCTGGAGCAGGCGCTTACGCATAGCTCACAAGCCCGCGAGATGGAGTTAGCCTCGTCGCAGCCGGCTACGAGAATCGGCGACAACGAACAACTCGAATTTCTCGGAGATGCAGCGCTGGGCCTAGTCACCACGGAAGAGTTGTTTCATCGCTTTCCGCAGTTCCGCGAAGGCGAACTCTCAAAACTGCGGGCGCATCTGGTCAGTGAAAAGCATCTTATTCGTGTAGCACAGCTTTTGCAGTTCGGACACTATTTGCGGCTGGGCCGCGGGGAAGAAAAAAGCGGCGGGCGGCACAAGACCGCCTTGCTGGTGGACGCCCTCGAAGCCGTGCTTGGCGCCATGTATATAGATGGCGGCCTGGAAAATGTACGTCGCGTCGTCGTGCAACACATTATTGGCCCGGAGTTGGAGCGAATTGCGCGAAACGGAAGCAGCTTGCCGCTCACCGATTACAAATCGGCATTGCAAGAGAGACTGCAAGCCATGGGCTGTCCTCAGCCCGTTTACGTTCTGGTGAAGGAACATGGCCCGGAACACAACAAGACTTTTACGGTGGAGGCTCGCCTGCAAGCGGCTGTCAGTCGCCACGAACCCGAGTTCGTAGGACGGGCGGAAGGGACCACGAAGAAGAACGCGGAACAGGGTGCGGCACGCCAGTTACTGGAGCATCTGGGGTCCTCGACTCCTCCGGCGGCAACCAGGAGGCGTGCCCCACTCGAGCCATGATAGCCGTAAAACAGCAGCACACGGATTGGCCCGGTTCCCTGCAATCGCTGCTGACGACCGTGGTCATCGCCATTTTTGTCATCACGTTTATCGTGCAGGCGTTTCAGATCCCCTCGGAGTCAATGGAAAACACGCTCTTAGTCGGAGACTACCTGTTGGTTAACAAATTACGTTACGGCGGTGGGAGCATCTGGGACCGCATTATGCCGTACCGCAATGTGAAGCGCGGCGACATCATCGTCTTTCATTATCCCGTGAACCCCAGCCAGCACTTCGTGAAACGTGTGATTGGCGTGCCGGGGGACCGTATACGGCTGAGCAATCGCGTCCTCTATGTCAATGGCGTCGCCATAAAGGAGTCCTACGTTCGTCATAGTTCGCCGGTGCACGACGCCTATCGCGATGAATTCCCGCATTTGAATGTTCCGGTTCCCGAAGTGACCAGCAAATGGTGGCTGCAGATGCACAAACTTGTCGAGGACGGCCAACTCATCGTGCCGGAGGGATCTTATTTCGCTTTGGGCGATAATCGGGACGAGAGTCTGGATAGCCGCTATTGGGGCTTTGTGCCGAGGGAAAACATTATCGGCAGCCCCTGGTTGATCTACTGGTCAGTGCGGAATCAGCAGGACGATATGCCAGCCGCGGCGACGCCGGGTGATAAACTTTACCATTTCGCTTATGCAGTGACTCATTTGTTTCAGATCACGCGCTGGGATCGGACCTTCCGCGTGATTCACTGAGCGGCTCAGAGAGCAACCATAGGAAGAACATCATTGGCTAAGAAAGAAAACACGCAAAACGAAAAGCCTTCTGAAACCACGGTCGAGTTTCTGGCCTCACTTGCGGCTGTGCTGGTAACCGGGCTTTTCATCATTACCTTCATTGTGCAAGCCTTCGAAATCCCATCGAGTTCGATGGAGAATACGCTGCTCATCGGCGACCACGTATTTGTGAACCGAGAGCAGTTCGCGCCACGCACGCGCTGGGTCGGGCCGCTGCTTCGCTATCGGGATATTCGCGATCAAGATATCGTGGTTTTCCTTTCACCGGCCGAGCCTGGCTTGTATGTCGTAAAGCGAATTATCGGAACCCCAGGGGACCACATTCACTTAAGGGACGGCGCCGTCTACCGCAATGGTGAAAAGCTGAACGAACCTTATGTGATCCATCAATCCGGCAGCGAGACTTACAACCCTTATCGCGATAACTTCCCGGCGGTGCCGCCTTCGGATTTCAATAATGTCACTCCGGAGTGGCAACTCACCATGAAGCAGTACATCCAGGGCGATGACCTCGTGGTGCCTCCCGATCATTATTTCGCCATGGGTGATAATCGCGACGTGAGCTATGACAGCCGCTACTGGGGATTCATTCCTCGCGAAAATGTGATCGGACGGCCTATGTTTATTTACTGGTCCTTTGAGACACCGCCCGACCAATATTTGCAAAAGGAATTCGGCCAGCGTATCGGATTTCTGGTCCATGTAGTCATTCACTTCTTCGACGAAACTCGCTGGCGGCGCACATTGAGGATCGTCCGGTGAGATTTCTTCGGTCCACACGCGGCATTGCGGTTTGCGCGGTCATTGTCCTCGGCTTGCTGTTTCTCGTTCGTCCCGGTGCTAATCGATTGAAAGCACGAATTGTGAGTTCGATCAGTCTTGCATTGGGACGGCCGGTCGACGTTGCCTCGGTTCGCGTTCGGCTGCTCCCTCAACCTGGCTTCGAGCTGGATAATTTCGTGGTTCACGACGATCCCGCGTTTGGCGTGGAACCTATGTTGCGTGCCCAGCAAGTAACGGCGTCGTTGCGTCTGACGTCATTGATGCGAGGACGATTGGAAATTGCGCGTCTTGATCTCACCGAACCGAGCCTTAATCTGGTGCACGGCCCTCAGGGGCGTTGGAACATCGAAGCTCTGGTGGAACGGGCGGAGAAAAATCCGACTGCCCCAACCTCTAAGCCCAAAAGTGAAAAGCGTCCCGGGTTTCCCTACATCGATGCCAGCAGCGGGCGAGTGAATTTCAAGTTCGGGCCAGAGAAAAAGCCCTACGCGCTCGCGGACGCGGATTTTTCATTATGGCAAGAATCTGAGAATACCTGGGGCATGCGCCTCAAAGCACAGCCCATGCGTACGGATTTGAATCTCACAGACACGGGAACGTTTCAGGCGAGTGGAACCTGGCAAAGAGCAGCCCGCTTGTCTGAAACTCCCATGCAGTTCGCCGTTCAGTGGAAAGACGCGCAACTCGGGCAACTCACAAAGCTTGCGTACGGCGACGACAAGGGCTGGCGAGGAACGATAAGAATTTCGGCCACACTGGCGGGAACACCGGAAAGTTCGATCGTCAGCGTGGAGGCCTCGGCGGATGACTTTCGCCGATTCGACGTTTTAGGCGGAGGCGACCTGCGTCTCGCGGCCCAGTGCGGTGCGCGGTACAACTCCGTCGACAATGCGCTTTCAGAAATTGCCTGCCGTGCGCCCGTTGGTGAGGGAATCATTGCTGTGCGAGGCCGTGCCGCTGGGCCGCTTGCTCGGCCAGCTTACGACCTTGCGTTCGCCGCCCAGGGAGTGCCAATCCAATCTCTCGTCAACTTCGCGCGTCACTCGAAAAAGGGCGTACCAGAGGATTTAGTTGCTGCCGGGCAGCTTGACGCCGAAATCCGCGGACAGCGAACCCAACCCGGCGATGCGGGGTCTTGGACGGGCGGCGGCCAAACATCGGGCTTACGATTGACATCAGCCTCGAATGACTCCGAGTTGGGGCTCGATACAGTTCCATTTTCCGTTTCGACTGACAAGCCAGGCACTCGAAACAATCGAAGTAAATCTCTCCCTTCGCAGCCTCACCTGCAAATTGGCCCGTTTCACGCCGCTCTAGGTCGATCCACACCCGCGATCGTCACGGGTACTGTCGGACGCCAGGGCTATGATTTTGAAATTCACGGTGACGCGCAAGTGCAGCGGCTATTCGAGGCGGCGAAGCTGATCGGAGTTCCAGCGCCGCAACCGATCGCTGACGGGCCGGCCAAGGTAGACCTGCAGCTTGCCGGGGATTGGCCGGGGGCTCTGCCGGTCCGTGCCACTGGAAGAATGCAGTTGCATTCCGTCCGCGCGCGTGTGCCCGGTTTGAATGCGCCGCTGGAAATCGTGTCTGCGAATCTCGTGCTGACACCGGAGCAGATCAATGTACAAACTCTGGTGGCTTCTGCGGCCGGCAGTTCGTGGCAGGGATCGCTGACCGCCACGCGGCCTTGCACGCTCACGCTTGGATGCGAAGCTCATTTCGATCTCCATGCCAGCGAGATCGCGTTGGACCGCTTGAACCAGCTGCTGAATCCTGAGGCGGTGAAAGAGCCGTGGTATCGCATTCTCTCCTCGTCGTTCACTTCAGCAACTCCTTATCTCAGCAAACTGAATGCTTCGGGAAAGCTGCGCGCGGACCGAGTCGAGGTCAGTAAGCTCGAAGCCACGAACGTAACCGCGAACGTGGAACTGAAGAATGACACGCTCACCATGTCCGATCTGCAGGGCGATGTTCTTGGCGGCCGACACAAAGGAGAATGGACGGCCGACTTCACCGCGAAACCGCCGAAATACGCCGGCAATGGTACTTTCAAATCGATCGCGCTAGGAAAACTGGCGGAATCAATGAAGGACAACTGGATTTCAGGAACGGCCACTGCCAGCTATCGTGCGATGACTTCTGGCCTCACCGTCGCGGAGATGGTTGCTGCCGCTACGGCCAGTGTGCAGGTGGACGCATCCGGCGCACTTCCGCACGTCGTTCTTACAGACGGCTCTCCTCCACTGCAAATGCGGCGACTGACAGCTCGTTTGCTGTTACGAGATAAGGAATTCGATATTCAGACCGCCCAACTGGAAACACCCTCCGAAATATTTCATCTCAGTGGTACTGCATCCTTGGCGCGGATCTTGAATCTTAAGCTGACGCGAGCGAGTGCTTCAGGATTCAACATTACCGGCAGCCTGACTGAACCGCACGTTTCGCAGGTACCCACACCGGAAACGAGGGCTGCCTTGAAGCAATGAAGCCGGCCTCGGTTTCTCTCTGCTCGTTTCTCGCCCTTGCACTGCTTACAACAATTGCCGTGCCCCGATCCACTCAGAGTTCAGATCCTGTTGCCACCATGGAACGGAAGCTGCGCCATGTCGAGGGCAATGGGAAACTTGCCCATCCTGATCCTGCACCGACTACATTCACAGAAAAAGAAATCAATGCATATTTCGCATCGGGAGCCGTGGCATTCCCGGCTGGGGTGCAATCTGCGCGTTTTGAGGAGCAGCCTGGCGTCGTCACCGCAAACACCAGAGTGGATTTTGACCGGCTGAAAGCCGGGATCAATTCGTCGAACCCATTGTTATCAATTTTTACCGGTGTGCATGATGTCATTGTGGTGTCGCATGCGCATGCCAGCGCAGGTAAGGCATTCATACATGTCGATTCCGTATCGCTGGACGGAGTAGAGATACCGAGATTTGTGCTGCAGTTGTTCGTGGAGAAGTATCTGCGTCCGAAATATCCGCAGGCGGGATTGGATTCCGAATTTGCATTGCCGGACAAGATCGACAATGCCGCGGTAAGCTCGCACACCCTGACGGTCACACAGAAGTAGGTCCAAATTAGGGCACATGCCCCGCGCCCCGCAACACTTTGCCCGGTCTGGCGCCCGTCATTTTTGCTTGGTCGATCACCGGAACTCCGTTGACCAAAACGAATTCCATCCCCTGGGACAGTTGGTTGGGATTATCGAAAGTCGCCAGATCGCGAATCGTCGCGGGATCGAAAATCGCGATATCTGCCCACATGCTGGTCTTGAGAACTCCACGATCCGTAAATCGCATACGCTGTGCCGGGAGCGCTGAGAACTTGCGGATTGTATCTTCCAGGCTGAGCTTCTTTTCTTCTCGCACGTACTTCCGCAAAATCCGGGGAAACGTACCGTAGGCGCGCGGATGTGGATGCTCCTGTCCCAGAATTCCTTCCGGCGACGTGCCCGAAGAGTCGTTATCAACAGACACCCACGGCTGCTGCAGAGCCAACACGACATCGGGTTCGGACATGCCAAACACAGCCACCTCCGTGAAGGCTTTGTCTTGGATCAAGAGATCAAACAGGGCATCCATCGGATTCTTGTGCCAGATTAGTGCAATATCGGCCAGGGTCTTGCCTTGTAAAGGAAGCAGTTCAGGGCTCTGAACCACGCCGATCAGGACGGATTCGGGCCCGGGGATCTCCTGCCATTCGTTGTCCCACTCCTGCGAAGGCATCATCATGTCTTTGCGGATGCGCTCGCGAGTCGCAGGATCTTTCAAGCGCTCTACCAACTTGGCATCGCCGCCATCGTGGGCCCACTGTGGAATAAACGCTGAAAGGGAATTGAACCATGCCGTGTAGGCATAAGTGTCGGCAGTTATGTCGGCACCCGCCGCGCGCGCAGTCGTGATTTTGGCCACTACTTCCGGCATCCGGCCCCAATTCTCTTTTCCCGCGACCTTGATATGCCAGATTTCCACTGGAATGTGCGCCTCGTGCCCGATGCGCAGCGCTTCGTCAATGGCCGGCAGCACGGCGTCACTCTCATTTCTCATGTGGGTGGCATAAATGCCGCCGAACTTCGAGGCCTCGCCGGCCAACGCAATGAGTTCTTCGGTCTTGGCGTAGGGAGCTGGTGCATATTCAAGTGAGGTCGAAACACCTACAGCGCCATCGCGCATCGCCTGGCGTACAAGTTCCTTCATCTGTTCAAGCTGCTCGGGCGCGGGCTGCTTATCATCGTCTCCTAAGACCATACGTCGCACCTGGGTAGCGCCTACGTAGCTCGCAAGGTTAATCCCGATACCCTGCTTCTCCAGCCGGGCAAAATACTGCCCCAGTGTTCGCCAATCCGGAGTGATGTGGTAGTGCTCGTAGCCGCCGCGGTCGGATCGGATGATTGCGTCGTTCAGCGGCGCTGCCGAACTACCTTCGCCGGTCACCTCAGTCGTGATGCCCTGGTAGATCTTCGATGGGACTCGAGGATCGACAAGGATGGTCAGCTCAGATTGCCCGAGCATGTCAATGAAGCCCGGCGCCACGATTTTTCCGTTCGCATCGATCGTGCGCGCCCGCGGTGCTTGACTCAGGTTGCCGATGGCCGCAATTCTTCCACCACGAATTCCGATGTCGCCCGAGTACCACGGCGACCCGGTGCCGTCGATGATGTGTCCATTCGTGATGACGAGGTCGAAATTTTCAGCAGCAGCAAAGGAAAAAAATCCGAAAGCGAGGATGCTGAACCAGGCGAGTATGTATTTAGGCATCGGATATCCTCATTCAACCGGTGGTACGGGCGTGAATGGTCATGACGGTCCGTTGGCGCCAATTAAGTACCAAGCCGAGCGCGACCCACGTCCCCAGAGCGATCCATTCATACGCCGTGAAGTGTCCCGGCACTGCGGGGACCATCTTCATCAAAACCATGGAAAGGCAGAGCACCACTCCCAGCGCAGCAATGCATCGCTGCCACAATGTCGGGCGCATTTGATAGTAAGCTGCGCACGCGGCAAGCCATCCTGCTGCGCATGCCACCGAGCCGACTTCGGTGATCGGCACGAGAATCGCATCACCAAGAAACATACACAGGGCAGTCGCAACTCCCACCCAGATCACCGCAACCGAAGGCGTCTGATTGCGCGGATGCACTTGCGCGACAGCCGAATCAACCAGCCCGCGCCGTCCCATGGCAAAAAATAGCCGGCTGGCCGCCACGAAATTACCATTGAAGCACTTGAATAGCGAAAGCAACGCCGCCGCAAGAATCACGCTCACGATCCACCGCGATCCAATTGCTTTTTCAAAGGCGACGGCGGTCATGAATTTTTCTGCTGTGAGATCGCGCCATGGCGCAACGTACCCGACTGCGGCAATTACAATCGTGTAAAAGAGAATCCCGACACCAATAGCCATCCAGATCGCTATCAGAAAGCGGCTCGCATGGAAATCTCCGCTCGCCTCTTCCGCGCCTTTCGCAACCGATTCGTATCCAGT
>Ga0187769_10001555_pt1 | contig 13140 bp, 9 predicted proteins | sample 0116_SJ02_MP02_1_FD_133140 | JGI IMG/M metagenome (GOLD analysis project Ga0187769, IMG submission 133140) | Tropical peat soil microbial communities from peatlands in Department of Meta, Colombia - 0116_SJ02_MP02_10_MG | ecosystem: Environmental > Terrestrial > Soil > Wetlands > Peat | place... | reverse complement strand
TCCGCCGCTTATGCTAAACTTGGCCGAACCAATCTGGAGGGCGCCGGTGATGTTCTGTATGATGAGCCACTGATCTGAGTTATTGTAAGCCTTGGCCGTGAGGTTCAGGGTTGTCGCCCCTGATGCACCATTGCCGCCAATCGCCGTCGCTTGCCCGGCCACATCTATGGTGATTTTTCCTACCGTAGATTGTTGGTCGGCCCTAGTGAGTGTGGGAGTCAAGCAGAAGATTGAGAGGGCAAGGAGTAGGATAGCAGGCAGGTATTGATTAGCGCTTTTCATTTCCTTCGCGCCGGTTGGCATAGTAGGAGGTATATCAATGTTCGCATCTAGAAACATCGACGTATCGAACGTTTCACACAAAATCTACAAGTTCGCCAAATGGAATCCAAGGCGCGATTTACGCAATCCATCATTCGAGTCTCAGTGTAATGTTCAGCTTTGTGGAGAGATTCTCAAGGTCCTGGACGATGTAGAAGAAAGCCATCCAGCACCACCTGCCCCAACGACGAATCCCTTCCCGCTTAACCATCTCAATCGCTTCTCTGCCGCTCTTAGGCTCCTTCCCATAGAACAGTTTTCCAAACACGGCTGAGGACCAGACATCGATCGGGAACCCTCCCGGCCGATTAATAATGTCGGCAGAGTAATCACCTATTCCGGGCAGTTCCATTAACTCACGTTTGGCCTGCTCCTTGCTGAGTCTGTTCAGATCAGCGTATGTCGGTCCTCGGTTCTCTGTCATCATTCTTGCCAGTTTCACAAGAGACTTGGCTCGGTAACCTACGTTGCAGGTTCTTGCAAGTTGACCGGGCGTTAGCTTGCTGATTCGCTTGGGTGTTGGCCAAACTCGGATACGTTTCTGTTCAAACTCTGCGACCTGTCCGTACCGGGTTATCACACAGTTCATCATCTGATTGCTTCGTTTGATGCCGGTCATCTGGAGCAGTATTGCTAGTGTTGCTCTTGCGAATAACGAGTCTGAAAGCGTATCGTGCATTCCGTAGAGGTCTTCAATCACGTGCTTTAGTATCGGGTCTTTTCTTGCAAATGCGTAGAATGGAGTGAGGTCGTCGTAGACTCCTAGTAGGTCGTTCAGGCCTTCCTTGATGATGCCTCTTACCGCTCCGGGCGTAGGTCTCTTTGTGAACACGTCTACTCCTATGAGTGGGCGGCGAGTTTGCCCAAGTGATTGAAGCTTTGCTCCTGCCAACTCCTCGTTAAGACGGAGGGCTGTCCACAGAGTTTCGTTCTCGTAGATCTCAAAGGGAGTGAAGAGCGACCAGCCTGCGGGCTTTTTCACCGTCAGTCGAAATGAATAGGGGCTGATGGGTTTGACTTCATACGAGAAACGGTGACGGAGCTTCACAGTTTCTCTCTTCGACTTGTTCTGAGCAAACGCATCGCCGCTTTGCTACTGGAACACCACGAGTAAGCATTCTGCGAAAATTACTACGATGAGGAGAATTAGTGTGTAGTAGAAGAGTGTCCCAGCCCAAGCGAACCGGTAGAAGTGATGGATGAGACCAAAGAGACCGGAGGAACAGAACACTAAGAGTGGAAGTGGGAGCCACCAGATCTTCGCAAGCAATCTCCCCTTTCCCTGCACCAACTACCATCCAAGAAACATTGTGAGAGAAGGGCCGTATTAGTCTTAAGCCAAGGCATGACCGACGACAATCTCTTCGCCCCACACTACGCGCCTAACTGACTTCCTTAATGGATATGCCCGTTTGCGTCATTGTTTGGATTATGTCCGACGGCACATTGTTTTGATTATAAATGTAGACTGGGTTCAACGGTTGAAAACCGCTCTCCTTGATGACTTGTTGACCTTGTGGGCTGAAGAGAGCTTTGACGAACGCAATTGCCATGGCCGCGTCTGGACTGTTTGTGGGAATTGTTAGATCGTAGAGAATGGGCGCGCCTTTGACGACCTTGCCGTTGACGGTTGTGTTTACAACGCTATACCAGTCTGCTTGCGTGATGTCTGACAGATCGAATTTTGACCCGACGTTTACGTACTGGTAGTTATGCGAGATGGCTTCGGAGGAGTATGTTAACTCGTAGTCTATTGCGCCAGCCTCCAACTGGGCATCGAGAGTTGTTTCGGTTGGGACGATTAGGAGTTCGTGGTTCGCGAGCTTCGTGACATATAGTTGGTCGTATATGTAACTTGAATTATGGTAGAAGGTGAGCCCCGCCAATTGAAGCATGAAGACTGCATTTGATCCGCTTGGGTCCGTCTCCTTGTTCGACGCCCCCACTATCACACCAGGCTTAGCTATGACTTGATACCAGTTGGCCGAATTGATCTCGGCTGCGTCTCGGCTATGTTTGGTGTAGACGATGGCCATTGAGTTTGAAGCGAAGATCACGTACCATGACGCGTAAGAGGGTATCAGTTGCTCCGGTATTATGCGGTAGTCCGCTGACGCGAAAATGTCGAACGATTTGTTGGCCTGCGTAATCTCGTTAGCAGCTAGGCGGCTGCCTTCATACATGTAGTTGTAACTCAAACCTGGATACTGCTGCTTCATTATCTGGTTCACGATTCTGTTGAAGGGAATTTGGAGCGTCCCGGCGGCATCGATCAGAATCGTCCTTCCGACGGGTTGACTATTGACGCCAGCGTAGAATCCCGTTGCGTACCCGAGAACTAAGCCAACGATCAAGAACGCGATTATGAGGAGTGCGCGGTACCGAACCCAAACCTTACTGAAGTCCATAACTCAGCACAGGTTCGCGGCAGCGCCATAAGCCTTGGTAAGCGAAAACGATTACATTATCCGTTGCCTAACTCACCCTGAGTGTGTTGACGAGGTTCAAGTCCCCTAGCACGGTGCTCACTCCGAGACAGTGGCAAGTTGTAAGACTGAGAGCATCAGGACTAACGCAGACTCAGGTCGCCAAGAGGCTTCACACAACTCGTGAGAATGTGAGTATCATAGAACACCGTGCGCATGAGAATCTGAAATCCGCAAAAGCGACGCTCGAAGCTCTAGAGCAACTATCTGATTCCCGAGAACTAGTCATACCTAGCGGAACGAGCATCTTCGAGGCTACGTCCATGATCTTGCGCAGAGGCGACATCCTGCGTGTTAAGCTGAAGCTCAGCGCGGACTCAATTCTAGCCCTTCTTCGCTCGCGGTGTAGGGAAAGAATACGCGGCCATCACTTGACAACCGTCGTTCGAGTTCAACTTGGCGAGGAAGGTTCGGTCTCCATAAGGTAAACTGAGTCAGTCACGGGGCGTGAGGAGTAAGTTTCGGTTTAGCGACCTGCGAGTAAGGTTTAAATCGCCTCCGATATCGTTAGCGATATTGCAAGCGATATCGTAGGTGATAAGATTGGACGAAGAGAAAGAAACCGACCGAGACAACTACGAACACCGTCACGCCCAACGCAGACAACGACACCTCATGAGGCACTGGATGCGCCATGCGGCCATGGTCCCGAAGGGGTTCCTCCGGTACCAGCTCTTGAAGAAGCTGGATGAGAAACCCATGTCAGGATCAGAAATAATGAGCGAGCTAGAGAATGAGACAAAGGGATACTGGAGACCAAGCCCTGGCTCAATCTACCCGCTACTAGCTTGGCTACAAGACCAGAACCTCATAAAAGAAGCAGAGCAAACAGAACCCGGAGTGCGACGCTACACACTGACCGAATCTGGCAAGGCATTTCTACAGACGGAGACAAACTCGCGCGAAGAAATCAACAAACACCTCCAGAACATCGGAAACATGTGGTACGGGCTGCACCGGGGAGGAGAATCAGGAGGAGAAACTCGAGAACTCTTCCGAGCCATGAGAGATTTGCACCACGAGCTCCGGAGAGAACATTCGGAAGAGGGGCTTAACGAAGCCAAGAAAGGAATGCAAGAAGTCACCAAGAAGATTCAAGAAATCACCAAGAACCTGCAAGGCTGATTGAGACTCATGGATCACTTGCCCCCTAACGCCAACCTGGGCGCCGACCGACAACAGACGTTCATGTGCCCGGCCTGCAAACGTTTCCTCGAAACGCGAGAGACAACAGACTAACGAAACGGAGGAAACTTATCTGCCTAACCCACCCGGAACATTCGTAGAGTCAGGCACCGGGGAGCCGGTTGATTGCGCGGTAACGCGTTGTCTACGTTTGGTGCTTGAGGCTGTTTACTTTCGTTTGGTTGGATTCTAACCGTTTGCACATGTAACCATGGTCCGATTCGTGAAAAACAGGGGAACTAGTAAGAGCGAGACGCGTCTTACTTACTTTGGAAGGGGAGAAACATGAAAGGATTAACGAGCGGCTTTGGGTTGGTCAATAGGCTTGTGAGGTGTTGTGTTGGTTCGATTTTCGTTAGCTGCGTCAGCGCAGTTATCGTGTACGCGGATCATGGTTGGACTTGGCCTTCAGAGATTAACGGGGTTGCACTAAACCTGCCCGAATTCCTAGCTGTAGTGGTGTTACTCACGTTCGTCGTTGGCATATGCATTGACTATTGGAGGACGAAACAGTAGTCAAATGTGAATGTCAGCGCAGATGGGACGACTACACCAAACGAAGACGACATGGCGACGATTGCGCCACGATGCTATTCACGGGAATTCTGTTGATCGAAAATGGAGATTCCCAGAACTAAGAGCCAGTGAACTCCCCTTTATATCATCCTGACGCCTTGCGGATTCATGCTCAACCAGTTCTCCAGTCTTTGGACCTGTCTCCGAAGTTCTTGCAACAATTGTGAACTCTCTCACACTTGCCCGATTCCGAACAGCCGGGCGCAGGGATCGACATGGCAACAGAAGTAACCTTTACCGAAGCTGCGAGAGGCTACATTTTCCAGACTCCGGCACTTAGCAAGGCCTGCACTAGGGGCCGCCACACAGAATGTGATGAATTTTGCAATTGCCACTGTCACGCTTGGTGGAACTCATCGGTCTAGCAAAGTTTTCGTCCGCCGAATATTGAACGACGCAGTTTCTCGCCGCGAAAGTGCGGTTCACCCGCTGAGATATAATTTCTGACCTCGGTTTGTTTTTGTTAGCGTGAGTAATAGGGAATAACCCTTACAAGAAGCTGCGGGCGGCGCTTCCGAGAGGATCACGTTGTCCGAATCCAAAGCCGCTGAGTTTCTCGCTGCCCGCGACTACTTACTTCAAGCGCCTAACTACCAAGAGGCTAAGGCGCATTTCACTTGGCCGAACGTTGGCAACTTCAACTGGGCGCTTGACTACTTCGACGGCATAGCTGAGAGACGCGCTAACCCTGCGTTGCTATACGTGGACGACAAAGGGTTTGAGACGAAGCTTAGTTTTGGAGCCATGAGGGAGAAGTCCAACAAAGCGGCGAACTTTCTGCGAGGCTTGGGGCTTGGGAAAGGCGATCGGGTTTTGCTGATGATGACCAACCGCCCCGAATTGTTCCAAGTCATACTTGGTGCGATGAAGCTTGGTTCTCTCGTAATCCCAGCCTCTACCCTTCTTACAACCGAGGACCTCCGTGATAGAATGGGACGAGGGAAGGTCAAGTGCGTTCTCACGGAGGGCGAGTTGAACAGCAGATTCGAGAGCGCAATACCTGCAGCAGCCAAGGTGTCGAGGATTAGTTTAGATGCACACGGACATGGCTGGATTGATTTCGCTCAGGTTGACGACCAATCTGCGACGTTCAAAACCGATGACATCTTCAATACGGACGACGAGCTTTTGATCTATTTCACTTCCGGCACCGTTGCCAAACCGAAACTTGTGCTTCACACGACCGGCAGCTATCCAATCGGGCACCTGACGACTATGTACTGGATTGGCGCCAAGCCCGGCGACCTCCATTACAATGTTAGCCAGCCTGGATGGGCTAAGTATGCCTGGAGCAGCATATTCGCCGCATGGAATGCGGAGGCAACCACGTTCGTATACAACTACAGTGGAAGATTCAACCCAAGCGACGTTTTGACTGCGATTCAGGATTATGAGGTTCATTCACTCTGCGCGCCTCCGACGGTATGGAGGCATCTTCTCCGCGAGAACCTAAGGTCTTACAGCTTCAGCCTCAAGCAGCTGGTTAGCGCTGGAGAACCGCTGAATCCGGAGATAATGCAAAGGGTCAAGAACGCAACGGGTCTCACGATCAGAGAAGGATTTGGGCAGACGGAAACGACTCTGCAAATTGGTTTCTTCCCGGGGATGGATCCCAAACCGGGATCCATGGGTGTGGAAGCGCCGGGATTCGAGATAGGATTGTTAGATGATAACCACATACCTCTTCCCGTAGGGAATGAAGGGAACGTCGCTCTGCGAGTTAGGCCGCAACGCCCGGTTGGATTGATGTGGGGGTACATTGACCCGCCTGAGAAGAACAAGGAAGTCTTTGTTGGCGACTGGTATCTGACCGGGGATTTGGCGAGGCGGGACGAAAAGGGATTCTTTTGGTTCGTCGGGAGAGCGGACGACGTCTTCAAGAGTTCAGACTACCGCATCAGCGCGTTCGAGCTTGAAGACGAATTGCTAATGCACCCATCGATAACGGAGGTCGCCATCGTCCCTAGCCCGGACAAATTGAGAGGATCCGTTCCCAAAGCGATCATAACTCTCAAACCAGGAGTTGAGGCGTCCAGAGAATTGGCGTACAACATATTCAGGTTCGCAAGAGAGAGGATGGCACCCTACAAGCGACCCCGCATCATACAGTTCACTCGTGAACTACCAAAAACGGTCAGCGGAAAAATCAAGCGAGCCGAGCTGAGGAAATTTGAAGCAGATTACAGGAACAGCGATACGCGACTTGAGCAAGAATACTTTGAAACGGATTTCCAAACCGCCCTGAAGCTAAAGTCCAAGTGAATCACCATTCCGAGATGGTCGGCCACTTCTATCCTAAAGACGACCATTATGACGAATGTAATTGTGGCCTATCTCGTGTTCCCGGCGCAGCCCAATCACCGTGAGTTACATGCAGTACCATGAGTACCATGAATCACAATAATATTCGACGGATTCGTTTCCTTATTCCGAAGGCTCGAAACAATGAACGATTCCATTGTCGAGATGCTTCAGAATACACCTATGTGGTCCAGTTTAACTAGGCAGGACCTGGACTTAGTCGTTGAGACTTCAGAGCAACGCAAATTCGAGAGCGGGCAGACAATTGTGAGTAAGGATGAACCGGGGACTGGCTTTCATCTCCTCCTCGAAGGTGCAGCAGAAGTAAGAGCTTACGGGAAGACCGTTTCCCGACTTCGTCCCGGCCAATTCTTTGGAGAGATGTCAGTGCTTGATAAGCAGCCACGGCCAGATGACATTGTTGCAGTTGAGCCGTCTCGGGTTCTTTTCCTTTCTACGCCTTCCTTTGAGACATTGGTTTCAACCAACCCTAGAATAGCGTTGGAGATGCTGCAGGGATTTTCTCGGCGCTTGCGGATTGTCGATGGATGGCTTAGCGACTAGCAATTTTTGGGTCTAGGAAATTCAACCGACGGGAAGTCGCCGGTAAGCGGCGAAGCAAGTACGAAGATCGCCCCTACGACTTAACCTAAGCGGGTCGGCTATTGGTAATTATCGGGGAGACACTCATCCGCGCGGGCTATTTTCAATAAGGCCAAGTAACCATCCTCGCTAATATACAGAATACAGGTTTTAGTTCACAGAGCGAGAAATTTCGGCGATTCAAATGAGCATCTACCAGCGCGGTTGCTACGGAAATCGCTGTCCGAAGTGCGAAGATTGCGGCGCTATACCACACCACGCCTGCGGGCATTGCCCCCAGGAAAACCTGTATTCCTGTCTCACGAATGGGTAACCATTACAGCCTGCTCCGATTCACTCAGGACAAAGAGTGGTACCGATGCAAGGTTCGACGGTCCAGCTTCCTCCAGAACTGAAAAAGATGCTTTCAGCCGCTTTGCAGGATCCCGAAAAGTTCTGGGGAGATGTTGCATCCGAGTTACACTGGTTCCATCATTGGGAGAAGGTTTTCGAATGGAACTACCCCCGGTTCGCGTGGTTCAGGGGGGGAACAACGAATCTTTCCTACAACTGCCTTGAGCGAAACATTGAGAGAGGCAGGGGAAACAAACCCGCGCTGATCTGGGAGAATGGCGAAGGCATTCCCAGACGAGTTCTCACCTACAACGAACTCCTTTCTCAGGTGAAAACGTTCGCCGCCTCCCTGAAGGCCTTGGGAGTTCGGCGGGGCGATAGGGTGACGATCTACATGCCGATGGTACCCGAAGCGGTGATAGCCATGTTGGCGTGCACGAGGATTGGCGCGATTCATTCTCTGGTCTTCGGCGGTTTCGGGTTTGGGGCGTTGGCGGATAGAATTGAGGATGCTGAATCGCGGATTGTCGTGACAGCCGATGTAGGATACAGGCGAGGAAGCGTTGTCAATCTCAAGGAAGTTGTCGATGAAGCGCTGAGAAGCCGACCGCTCAAGGTGGAAAAAGTCATAGTTCTGCAGCGCGGCGAGAAACGGCCTCCGATGACAACAGGACGGGACATGTTTTGGGATGAGGCTATTGAGAAAGGAAGTGGCGTCAAGGCTGACGTTGAAGTAATGCGGGCGGATGAGTTAGCGTTTATTCTTCATACCTCGGGGACCATGGCCAAACCGAAGGGAACGGTTCAGCCACACGGCAGTTATCAGGTGTACGTCCACGCGATGGGCAAATGGGTCTACGACTTGAACGAGAGCGACGTGTGGTGGTCCACCTCGGATATCGGATGGATCGTGGGTCACAGTTACGTCGTCTATGGGCCTCTGCTCTTTGGATGCACTACGATAATGTACGAAGGACTTCCGGATTATCCCTCGCCAGACGTCTGGTGGGAGATCCTGGACCGGAATAAGGTTAGCAAGCTTTGGATCTCCCCGACCGGTGTGCGAGCGTTGATGAAGTATGGGGAGGAATATCCTAGGAAGCATGACCTGAGTTCGGTGAGGCTTGTGTTGTGCGCGGGCGAGGTGTTGAATCCGCCAGCTTGGGAATGGCTTCAGAGGAAGGTATTCCACGACAGGATTCCAGTTATCGACCACATGTGGCAGACCGAGACAAGCGGCCCGATCGTCGGCAACCCGATCGGGATAGCGAAACTACCAATCAAACCAGGGTCAGCCACGATACCACTCCCCGGAGTGGACGCTGACATTGTTGACGACGAAGGTAAATCTGTCTCTCCAGGCGTTGAGGGAACGTTTGTGATTCGACGCCCATTCCCGGGTTTGACACCTACCCTCTGGCGAGATCATGATCGGTATGTCGAGAGTTACTGGAACCGGTTTCCGGGAGCCTATACGACCGGCGACGCTGCCATGAAGGATGAGGATGGATACGTCTGGTTCTTGGGCCGCGTTGATGAGGTGATCAAGATCTCGGCGCATAGGATTGGCACGATAGAGATAGAGAGCGCCCTACTCCGCCACCCGGCCGTGGCGGAAGCGGCAGTCGTTGGACGCCCCGATGAGCTCAGAGGTGAAACGGCATGCGCATTCGTTGTGTTGAAGGGCGGTAATGAGCCGGGTGAGCCAATGAAACGGGAGTTGAAAGAATCGGTCAGAAAGACGATGGGACCAATCGTGATCATTAGCGACATCTATTTCGTCAACAAACTGCCGAAGACTAGAAGCGGGAAGATCATGCGGAGAGTCATAAGGGCCATAATAACCGATAAGCCGCTAGGGGACTATTCAACGATCGAGGATGAAAGCTCGATAGAAGAGCTCAAGAAAGCAGCGCACCAGAAGTGAAGGATTCGAATTCGACGCGGACGTAGAGTCTCCCCTCTCATCACTATGGCCAACATTGAACCCAACAAACGTGCCACGCCTGAGCCATCTACGACTGATGTAATTTCCATCGGAGCTTACCTGAGGCCAAGATCGCAGTGAAGACATGGAGTGTAGCTGGGGGATGTACATCGCGAGCATGGCTCGCAGACTCGGTTCCAATACGAATAGCAGTTACAGCATTGAAGGTCCGATTCGCCGGTTCCCTCGAAGGAACCACGCGACAGAGGCAAGGCTTCGAAAGAGGCTAAGGAAGCCGCGCTCTTGCCGCTACTCACAAGAACTCACCCCCTCTCTTCCATCTACTCTCTGCTTTCGAATCGATTGACTACTAATCGTGCTTCCTTAGAATTGGGCTTTTTGGCTTGCTCCCACCTAAACACACGGAAGCGGGTGGGATTGAGAGCATGCCTAAAGGAGGAACATCAACGTAGGATAGTGGAGTTGTGAGATGGAAGCCGATCGAACTCAGCAGATGCCGTCAGAGTTCAGAATGTACCCTTAGCCTCCGCCAACAGGTGGAAGGAGAGCGACTCGGTCACCGTCCTTCAATTCTGTCTCCTGAGGCATCCATTTCCCGTTGACTAACGGTGAAAGCGTGTTTTTGATCTCAGCGAGAGTGGGATGAAGCGCTATCATTCTAGAGAGTAGCTGCTGCAGAGAAGCAGGTTGAATGAGTTCCAACTCTTCCTGGGAAGTCCCAGCGCATTCACGCGCTCTTGCGAAGTATACCACTGTTACCTTAACAGCACTCAACCAGTAGCGCCACGCAGTAATTGGGCCGGGGCTTTCTTATGTTATATGCTTGATCACTGCCTAGTTGCCTAAAGAACCGTCTGCATCCAACCTACAACAAACACGAACCACCGCTCGACCCGCCAGTCCTGTCTTATCACTGTCTGTACAGATGTCTCGACAGACAAATGTAGGCCATCCTAAAGTATATGGTCTGTTCAAAGACTTCATGGGTCAGGTTGCTGAGACCCTCCGATCCCTGGGCTGACACGAACACTCGCGAGAGGCTTTCATGGTATTATGATGTACTTCATGATCTGAGGCCCGCAAAATTCCTCCTCTGCAAACTCATCCCTTGCAAGCAAGACCCTAGCTCGATGACGATGGAGGAATTGTGGCAGGAACACGACTGTCTCCGCCCAAAACTCTCCGAGAAGATAGCGGAATCTAAGGAAAGCGATTCCTCTCCGGCGCCGCCTGTGAAACCTGAATTCAATTTCCTAGATCTCAAATGCGAACTTGCAAATCGAATCCTGCACGAATGCGTCTTCTGCGAATGGCGATGCAAAATCGATCGAGTGAAGTACGCCAGAGAAGGGGCTTGCCACTTGAACAGCACAGCCCGAGTAGCGACGTTCTTCCGCCATTTCGGCGAAGAACCACCCCTCGTGGATCGAAACGGCTCAGGAACAATATTCTTCACATCATGCACTTTCCGCTGCCAATTTTGTCAGAACTATGATATCTCACAAAACCCGGAAGCGGGAGCGCCTCTTTCGCCGAGACAACTCTCCCTGATCATCAAGTCGTTGAGAAGTGAGGGAGCAGCAAACATCAATCTGGTTGGAGGCGAACCGACGCCGAATCTTCACGTAATCTTAGCATCGCTCAGCCTCACGGCGGTCAATGTTCCAATCCTATGGAACAGCAACATGTACCTAACGCCTGAAGCCATGGAGATCCTCGCCGATGTTGTGGACATTTGGCTGCCCGACTTCAAATGGGGCAACGACAGGTGTGCTGTCAACTATTCGAGAATAATCAAGTACTTCGAGGTGATTTCTCGAAACCACGCTATGGCGTATCAAAACGGAGACATGATTATTCGTCATCTCGTTATGCCAGGTCATGTGGAATGTTGCACGAAACCGATTCTGGACTGGGTAGCAGAAAACTGTCCTCTCGCTCTGGTCAACTTGATGGGCCAATACAGACCGGAGTACCTCGTCCTGCGTGAACCCAGAAAATACGCTGAAATCGCTCGGCGACCCACCGCCGATGAAGTGCGGCGAGCGCGCGACTATGCTGATGAACTTGGGATCGTCTGGAAACCGGTCTCGTGAAATGCGAGGGAAATGCAACTCAAGACGTTACAACCTCGGTTGCGGCTTTTCATCTTGAAAAATCACCGCGGCACGGAAGGAAATGTGCCAAAAGGGCTATGTCGGCCGAACTGCTAGTAGCTTACGGATGTGAATGGAGAGAGCCCTTCCCGCCTGCCCTACCTGCGGCAATAAGATGACCTACTACTCCAGCGACGTGTTCTCGGAGCATTATATGTGCCCGAACTGTGACCAGTTTCTTGCGATCGAGAGACGTGCGGGCTTCTTTGCGAAGAGTCCTTTCAGACCTCGGTATCCCCTGATACACGATTAGCCTTGCCGCGTTCACGAAGGCCCACGGAACCAGCGGTAGCGCTAATCCGTTTGTGGAAAGTCTCCCTGAAAGATTTCCTCAATGGCTCTCCTGGGCGAAGGTTTCGGCTGTTCCGACGCATACCCTAACGAGAATATTGCTACGGGGCGGATTGACTTCACATCCAAAACCTGTTGTACTCTCTTCTCGTCAAAATCTCCAATCCACACGGTCGCCAAGCCGAGATCTACGGCAGACAGCATAGCAAATGTGCCGGCGATTGTCGCGTCTTGCACGCTGTAAAGTTCCGAACCTCTCTCGCCATATTTCGCGGCTGAGCGGTCTGGATCCGCGCAGAAGACCAGGCATACGGGTGCTTCAGCGATAAACTCTTGACCATGGCAGGCATCTGCCAACGCTTTTCTTTTCGCTTCGTCTCTAACCACGCGAACCTGGTAGGCCTGCAGATTCCCTGCGGAAGGCGCCATATTGGCGGCTTCAAAGATGCGTCTCAGTTTACTTTCCTCCACAGGCTGCGGTTTGTAAGATCGCACGGATCGTCTCTGAGTTAGAAGGTCTGTGAACTCCAATTTTCTCAGCCCTCGGAAAACTGAGATGTGACGGATTAAAGTGGAATTCTTGACAACCAGAATTGCAATCCAGCACGGCTTGAATTATCCCTGAACTCAAATGTTACGATAGGTTTACGTTGTCGCTTCGCTTCGAGTCGATTACGAGGGAAGCACGTCTTCTCAATCCCCTGAAGAACTTCGAACCTGAGAGCCAGTTTATCGACCACAGACGCGATCCACTCACGGGCCGAAGCGTGATCGTGCTGAAAGGACGTATGGACTATATCAGGCGCTATCTGGAGTCGGATGAGACGGCTACCTTCAACTTAGCCGACTCAACTCAGCAAGATTGCCCATTCTGCCCTGATTCCGTTGAGAAACGTGCTCCAAAATTCATTCCCGAAATTTCATCTGACGGCCGAATCTC
>Ga0187769_10001554_pt1 | contig 13146 bp, 11 predicted proteins | sample 0116_SJ02_MP02_1_FD_133140 | JGI IMG/M metagenome (GOLD analysis project Ga0187769, IMG submission 133140) | Tropical peat soil microbial communities from peatlands in Department of Meta, Colombia - 0116_SJ02_MP02_10_MG | ecosystem: Environmental > Terrestrial > Soil > Wetlands > Peat | place... | reverse complement strand
TCCCGACCAGCAGGCCGAGCGCCCACAGCGCCGTCTCCGGCAAGCCGAAGAAGATGATCGCAGCGAGCACGAGGTCGATGATGCCGCTGACGAGCATCCAGGCCCAGCGGCCCGACGCGCCGCCGCGGTGCTCCATGGCGTACATGATCGAGGCGATGCCTTCGACTACGAAGAAGGCGATCAGCACCAGCGTCAAGGAGATCGAGCCGCTCACCGGCCAGATCAGCAGCACGACGCCCGCGGCGATGGCGATGATCGCCGAGAGCAGCGACCACCAGAACCCCGGCGCGTGGCGCGCCCAGAACGTGGTGATCAGCCCGACAATGCCGCTGATCAGGAACAGCCAGCCGATGAGGATGGTGAACGCGATGGTGGCGATCAGCGGTACCGCGATCGCGAGGAGGCCGAGAATGACGAGAACGATGCCTTCGACCAGAAACAGGACCCAGTGCTCATGAATCGCGCCGGCGACCGCGCGTCCGATCTCGGCGGCGTCGGGTTGTCGGGTGGGTTGATTCATCGTCATGGTCTTAAACTCCCCGGAAAAAACAGACCGCTACACCTCGGTCGTGATTGAAAATCCGCACCGGAGCCTGAGTTCGCGCCGCTCCAGGGTGTCAGTTTCGCACAAAAGCCGGCCTTGCATAAGCCGCAAGAAGCACCTACCTACTCCCTAGCGATGTTGAGCCTGCGGGCTCCATTGCGGGACGGCCACGGTTGCGAAGGGGTGACGCCGGATGTACGCGCACCTATTCGTGTCGTGGCCGTTAGGCGTTTTGGCGGCCGGTATTTGGGGCGGAAAACGCGGGCCGAAAACCTGTCATAAAACGGTAATGATCGGTCGCCATGAGATCGAGACCATCAATCTGACCAGTACGGGGCAGGGCGCGACATGACCGACACGCGCGTCGATTTCGGCATCTTGGCCGGCGCCGGCGCTCCGATGCGCCACTTCAAGGCCGGTGAGGTCATCTTCAACCAGGGTGACGCCGCCGAAGAGCTTTACGTGATCAAGAGCGGCACGGTCGAGATCCGCCTCGGCAACCGGGTGCTCGACACCCTGCCGGAGCTCTCGATCTTTGGCGAGATGGCGCTGATCGACCGCTCGCCGCGCAGCGCCACCGCGGTCGCCACCACCGACGCGACGCTCGTCCCGGTCGGCGAAAAGCAGTTTCTGTTCCTCGTAAGCCGCACGCCGCACTTCGCGCTCAACCTGATGCGCGTCCTGGCGCACCGGCTGCGCACCACCAACAACGCTATCTGACTGCCGGCACGATCGGAAGGGAGCCGGCCGCCGGCATGAAGCCGCGGGCGACAATCGGTTCTTCTGAGAAGATCATGCGCCGCTAATGCGCGAGCGAGCCGTAGCCCCGCGCCATCGCCGCGGCAAACGCCGGAATGAAGGCGAAGAACGCCGCTTCGGCCCACAGGAACCGCCTGACCGCAACAACGTCGGCTGCCGCCGGAGCGAATTCGCGATTCTGCGCCAGCGCCCGCCGCCAGCCGATGATCCGCATCGTCGGGGCGATCGAGAGGAGCCCGACCACGGCAAAGGCCGCCATCTTCGCCCAGAAGAACATGTTGACCGAGTAATAGGCCCAGCCCTTGGCGGCGAAGATCGCTCGTGAAAATCCGATCACGATGATCGCTCCGGCAAGGATGCCGTACCAAAGGTCGACTCGACCGACCCTGACAATGTCCTCGCGTTTCATGCTCGGCTCAATCACGCCGATCTCAAATGCCAGGACGCCGGCAAGCAGGAAGACCAGAAGGTGATGCACAATGGCCAGCGTCAGATCGGTCGTGGCGTAATCGAACATCGCATTCTCCCCAGGTCTTTTAAGAAAACAGGCGGAAGAAACCTCACGCCTTGAGCCGCTCGATCAGCGCCATCGCCGCCGCCGGGGCGCGGATCTTGCCCTCGTGGATGATGTAGGCGAACACATCGCGCGGCGTGGTTTGCTGCGGCGCCCATGCCGGATCGACGCGCGGCAGGTCGTCGGGCATTTTGCCCTGCGCCCAGACCTTGAGCCGGCCGGCCCAAGCATCGAGCGCCTGCGCCGGATACGCGGTCGGGATTGAGTCCTCGCCGCGCTGCAGCCGCGCATAGATGAAATCGCCGGTCACGTCGGCGAGCGAGGGATAGGTCGCGTGGTCGGTGAAAACCACCGGGACATTGAAGCTGCGCACGAGCGCGACGAATTGCGCCGTCCGGAAGCTCGGGTGCCGCACCTCGACGACGTGACGCACGCGGCTGCCTCCGGCCTCCCGCGGCAGGAGTTCCAGGAACTTGCCGAAATCGCCGGCGTCGAATTTTTTCGTCGGTGCGAATTGCCACAGCAGCGGCCCAAGCCGGTCGCCGAGCTCGAGCACCCCGGAATCGAGAAAGCGTTTGATCGAGTCTCCGGCCTCGGCGAGCACGCGGCGGTTGGTGGCGAAGCGCGGCCCCTTGACCGAGAACACGAAGCCGTCGGGCACGGTCGCCGCCCATTTGCGGAAGCTCTCCGGTTTCTGCGAGCCGTAAAAGGTGGCGTTGATCTCGATCGAGGTGAGATGGCTCGCCGCATAGGCGAGCTCCTTCGCCTGGGCGAGGCCCTTGGGGTAGAAAACACCGCGCCACGGCTCGTAGTTCCAGCCGCCCACGCCGATGTAAATCCGACTGCGGGGAAGAGTCATATCCTTGTCATGCCTGTGCGGCACAATAGCAAAATCGGCGACTGAAGAGTTAGTTAGTCCCTCGCCGACAGCGGCCACGATGAGCCGGTGACGCCGGACGAACGCGCACCGTTCATTCGTGGTCGTTCCGTTTTTGGTGCCAAGTCATGTTGTGGGCGCCAGCTCTCGTCCCCGACCGAGGTCTCGTCCCCAAGCGCGCCTCGACCGAATAGCCCCATATCGAAAAAAGGCCCGGGCAGTCCCGGGCCTTTGCTTTTTTCCGCTGCGGCGCCCGCCGGGCGGGCTTGTTGGCGCGGCCAGAAGCGGCCTGCTATGAGGTGCGCGCGCCGGCGGGGGTTCGGCGCGCCGGAGAACCCGATTTGCCTGCGTTCAGCGTTGCCGCTTTGCCGGAGCGGCGCTATGCGGCCGCCGTCGCCGCCGCAATCCTCGCGCTGGTTGGTGTCCGCCTCGCCTGCGCGGCGATGACGCCGCTCAGCTTCGACGAGAGCCTCTACTGGCTGTGGTCGAAGCACCTCGCCGGCGGCTATCTCGACCACCCGCCGGTCAATCCGATCCTGATCCGGCTCGGCACCACGCTGTTCGGCGACACTGAGTTTGGCGTGCGCGTCATTGGGGTCCTCGCCGCGTTGCCGGCGAGTCTTGCGGTATGGCGCGCCGGCGCCATCCTGTTCGACGACGAGCGGCTCGGCGCGACCGCGGCGCTCTACTTCAATCTGACGCTGGTAATGGCGGCAGGCTCGATCATCGCCACTCCGGACAACGCGGTCGTCGTGGCGACGACCTTCCTCCTTTTTACTTTGGCCAAGCTCGCGGCGACCGGCCGCGGCGAGTGGTGGCTCGCGATCGGCGTTGCCTTCGGCGTCGGCATGCTCTCGAAATACACCACCGTGTTCTTTGCCGTCAGCATCCTGATTTGGCTCTTGCTGGTGCCGGAGCTGCGCCGATGGCTGCTGACGCCCTGGCCTTGGATCAGCGGGCTCATCGCGGTTGCGGTGTTCTCGCCGACCCTGATCTGGAACGCCGAGCACGGCTGGGCCTCATTCCTCTACCAACTCAAGCGATTGGCCGTGCACGATTGGACGCTGCGCTATGTCGGCGAGTTTCTCGCCGCGCAGATCGGGTGGGCGACGCCGCCGATTTTTGTCCTCGGCTGCATGGGGCTTGGCGCAACGCTGCGCGGCGAGGGCGGATCGCGCGCGGCACGCGTCCTTATCAACGCCATGGTGTGGCCGCTCCTCATCTACTTCGTCTGGCACACATTCCACGGCCGCGTCGAAGGCAACTGGCCGGAGCCGGTCTTCGTCGGCTTCGTCGTCGCTGCCGCCGTCGCCGCGGAGAAGATCAAATGGGCGGGCGTCGCCGCCACGGTCGCGTCTCGGTCGCAGCGCCTCGCAGCGCCGGTAGCGCTCGCCATGGCGGGCTTCCTCTATGCTCAGGCGGCATTCGGCCTCGTCCCGTTCGGCCCGATCGATCCGACGGCGCGCGCCCTGGGGGCCGGCTGGAAGGAGCTTGGGATCGCAATTGACGGGGTGCGCGCGCGTCTCGGCGCGCCGCTCGTGCTGACCACGGACTACAGCGTCACCGGGTGGCTCAAATTCTACCTGCCGTCGCATCCGCCGGTCGCGCAGATCAACGGCCGCATGCGCTACGTCGACGCGCCGGCGCCAGACCCGGCGCTATTTACCGGCACCATCATGTATGTCTGCCCCTATGATTGCGTCGAGGTCGAAAGGGTGCGCCCGCGTTTCGCCGAGATCGAGCTGGTGACGATCTTGACGCGCACCCGCCATGGCGTGCCGATCGACCGGTGGCTGATCTACCGCCTGTCAGGGCCGATCGGCCCACCGCTTGACCCGCCCGATCCCGGATGACTGCGGAATTGTGCTAACCTGTCCGCGAGGAGAATGGGCGCGATGAAACGGCGGATGGCGGCCATATTGGTCGCCGATATCGTTGGCTATTCGGCGTTGATGGAGGCGGACGAGGACGGAACCGCGCGACGCCTCGCCGTGTGCCGCAATCTGATCAACGCTGAGATCGCCAAATGCGAGGGCCGCCTGTTCAAGGCGATGGGCGACGCCGTGCTGGTCGAGTTCGCGAGCCCGATCAACGCCGTGCAATGCGCCGTGAACGTTCGCGACGGGCTTGCGCTCGCAACCGGCGATGACGCCGATCCTCTGCGTATGCGCTTCGGCGCGCATGTCGCCGACGTTCTCGTCGAAAATGAGGACTTGATCGGCGACGGCGTCAATCTCGCCGCGCGCATTCAGCAGGCCGCCGATCCCGACGCGATCGATGTCAGCGCCGTCCTGTTCGAGCAGATCCGTCGCAACTCGCCGTTCGCATTCAACGATCGCGGCGAGCAGACTTATCGCAACATCGCGCAGCCGGTCCGCATCTACCGCCTGCGCGGCAAGATCGACCGCCACGTCTACCAGATCGCACCGACGCAGCCGACGCCGTCGCCAGCGAAACGGCCCTATTCGCTCGCCGTCATGCCGATCGAGGCGGCGGCGGGAAACGAGGATCAGACCTACCTGGCCGACGGCGTTTCCGAGGAGCTGATCTTCGAACTCGGTCGCTTCAAGAAGCTGTTCGTCAGCTCGCGCTCGGCGACCCGCGCGTTCGCTGCTGCCCCGCATGACCCGCAGGCGGTCGGCGACCGGCTGGGCGTGCGCTACGTGCTCACCGGCACCCTGCGCCAGCTCGGGCCCAAGATCCGCCTGAACCTGACGCTTTCAGAAACCGCGACCGGCGGTGTCGTGTGGAGCGATCGATTGAACGAGCGCTTTGAAAGCCTGGTCGAACGGCTCGATGATCTGGTGTCGCGCATCGCCTCGACCGTGCTGGGCCGCATCGAGGAGAGCGACATCGCAGCGGCCCGGCGCCTCAAGCCCGAGTCGATGACCGCCTATGAGTTCTATTTGCGCGGGCTCGAATATCACCGCCTCGGCGGCGTCGTCGACGAGAACTTGCGGGAGGCCACCCGCTGGTTCGAGCGCGCGATCGAAGCGGATGAAAACTTCGCTCGCCCGCGGGCGATGTGGGTATGCGCCGCCTCGGGTCTGCCGGGCTTCGACGAGCGCGACGGCGAGCGGCGCGTCGAGCGCGCGCTGGAGCTCGACCCCAACGATCCGGAAGCCAATCGCATCATGGGCTCGATCCTCTTGCGCCGCGGAGCCTTCGATGCGTGGCGGGAATATCATGAGAAGGCGATGGCGCTGAGCCCATGCGACGCCTACGTCAAAGGCCGCTCGGCCGCATTCTATAATTTTTCCGGCGAGCCGCAGCGCGCGCTCGAGCTGCTTGACCAGGCAGCCGCGCTCGATCCGTTCCTGCATGTCTGGTGCGTGGAGGAGCGCGTCGCGGTGCTCTACAATCTCGGCCGGTTTCGCGAGGCGATCGAAGCAGCGCTCCGGCTGCCGTTTCAGACCCGGCGGTCCCGGCTCTACCGTGCGGCATCGCATGCAGCTCTCGGCGAGGCCGACGAGGCGCGCGAGATCGTTGCGCAGGCGCTCGCCAATACGCCTGACCTGACAACCGAGCTTGTCGAAAGTCACGAGTTCTATCGCGATCCTGCTACCAAGCGCAGGCTCATCGAGCTCCTTGCCGACGCCGGCCTGCCGCAACATGCGCCGCAACCCGCCTAGCGGCAGTGGCGAAGTTCGATTCGTGGAGCGAGCGCTACATGACCGGCAAATTCAAAAACATATTGGAAACCATCGGCAACACTCCGGTCGTCAAGATCAACCGGCTGGCGCCGCCCGGCATGAATTTGTTCGTCAAGATCGAGGCGTTCAATCCGCTCGGCTCGGTCAAGGACCGGCTGGCGCTGGGCGTGATCGAAGCCGCCGAGCGCTCCGGCGAGCTCAAGCGCGGGCAGACGGTGATCGAGGCAACGAGCGGCAACACCGGAATTGGCCTGGCGATGGTGTGCGCGCAGAAAGGCTATCCGCTAGTAGTGACGATGGCTGAGACGTTCAGCGTCGAGCGGCGAAAGCTGATGCGGTTTCTCGGCGCCAAAGTAGTCATTACTCCAGCGGCGCAGCGCGGCTTGGGCATGGTGGTCAAGGCGATCGAGCTCGCCGAGACCCATGGCTGGTTCCTAACCCGCCAGTTCGAAAACGAGGCTAATCCCGACATGCACTCGCGCACCACCGCGCGCGAGATCATCGCCGATTTTGCCGGCGAGCGGCTCGACTATTGGGTCACCGGCTACGGCACCGGCGGCACGCTCAAGGGCGTCGCTCGCGTGCTGGCGAGGGAGCGCCCCGAGACCAGGATCATCGTCTGCGAACCGCAGGATGCGCCGCTCCTCGGCAGCGCGTTGCCGCAGCAACGCAATGCCGACGGTTCTCCGGCGGCGGCCCACCCGGCCTTTAAGCCCCACCCGATGCAGGGATGGACCCCGGATTTCATCCCGAAGCTCACCGCGGATGCTGTCGACCTGCACGTCATCGACCGCATCATTCCGATCCCCACCGCCGACGCGCTGCGCTGCAGTCGTGATCTGGCGCAGAAGGAGGGGATTTTTGTCGGCATCACCGCCGGAGCGACCTTTGCCGGCGGCTTGCGCGTTTGTGCCCAAGCGCCGCAGGGCGCGGTCATCCTCTGCATGCTGCCCGACACCGGCGAGCGCTATCTAAGCACGCCGCTCTTTGCCGACATTCCCGCCGATATGAACGACGAGGAAATGGCGATTTCCCGTTCGACGCCGGCCGCCCAGATGGGCGCTTGAATCGCCGCGGCGCATCGGCGCTGCGCGGAATCGCCTCGCCATGCGCGGTCTTTACCGTGCCGGAGAATTGAGCCGAACCTCGAAGAGGTCGCCAGGCGCCTGATTGTACCGGTTTAACCATTCGTTAACCGTGGCGCTGCCACGCTGAGCGATCCGGTTCGAAGCGGCGCTGCATAAAATGGCTCTCGAAAATAAGGCGGTGCGCCGAAGCGGTTGGCACAGTCAAGCCGAGCGTCTCGCCGTGGTCCACACCGCGAGGTGGGCCGAGACAGCTGCTGTCGCCGCGGCCGTGCCACGCCGACAGCCGTCGCAACCGCAGCCGGCCGCTCGGAGCGCCGGCACAGAACACCAAGACAAGCCGAAGGCGAGTGGAGTCGGGCTGCCGAACAAGCTCGAGTCGAAATTTGCAAATCTCGCTCAGTTCAAACGCCAAGAGCTGCGAGAGACCGCAGCTGCTCGGATCGTAAACGCCCAACGCCACGCGTTCGCCGTAGAAACCCCTGCCGCAGACAGGCGGGCGGCGGCATTGGCAGGCGAGGCCGGTTCACTGCGTGAAGAGCTCGCTCGACGAGAGAACGAGAACGCCTCGCTGCAAGCGTCGCTCGATTTGCTGGTCATTGACAACTCACACCTCTCCAGCAGTCTGGCCGAGACCGAGGCCGCGCTCGCTCGAGTCCGGTCTCAACTCGATCTCGCAAACGCATCACTCGCGGACGCGCAGGCCGAACGCGACAAACTGGCCGCCGTCGTCGCAACACAAGAAACACATCGGACTGAGACCGATGCGCTCAACGCTGATCTTGAAGCCGCGTGTGCCCGTGCGGTTGCCGCGGAAACGCTGCGCGCCGCGGCGCGTCAGGATTTGATCGCACGGGCCGAAGAGAACACCCTAATTCTCGGCGAGAACTTGCGCCTTTCCGCCTGCCTCGCACGAAGTGACGTCGTCGTTGACGCCGCACGGTCTCAGGTCGAAGAGGTGAAAGCCGCGCTAATTACTGCCGAGACCGAACGCGACAAGCTCGCCGCCGAATTAGATGCAGCAAACCAAAGGCACCTGGTCGAAGCCAACGCATTGGCGATTCGCGTTGAAACTATGTCGACGCGTGCCGTCGCCGCCGAGAAGCAGCTCGCAGAGGCGCGTCAGAGCCTGGCGGCGCGCGCCGAGGAGAACAACTCGATTGTCGGCGAAAGCGCGCGTCTGTTCCAGCGCCTGGCAGAGAGCGATGCTGCGGTCGATGCTGCGTGGTCGCAGCTCGCAGAGGTGAAGGCCGACCTGAGCGCGGCGCAGGCCGAACGCGTGAAACTGGCCGCTCAGCTAAAGGACGCCAACGAACAACGACAAACTGAAGTCGACGCGCTCAACGATCGCTTCGGAGCCGTCGCTGCACGCGCTGGCGCCTCTGAAAAGCTGTTGACGGAGGCGCAGCAGAATTTGGCGGTGCAGGTCGACGAAAATGCTCGAATGTTGGGCGAAAACTCCCGCCTGTCAGATTGCGTCGCCAAGAGCGACAAAGCGGTCAGCCAAGCACTGTCTCAGATCGAACAGATGAGCACGGTATTGGTGGCCGCGCTATCCGAACGCGACAAGCTTGCCGCGGAGTTGAGCGACGCCCACGACCGGCGGCGGGCCGAAACCGACGCACTCAATAGCCGTATTGAGGAAATGTCCGGACGCGCTATTGCCGCGGAGAGAGCTTTCACCGAGGCCAAGCAGAGCTTGGTGGAAAAACTGGGACATCTTGAGAATTCGCTCGAACTGGGAACGGCCCGGATCGAGGAATTGGAGCGTGCCCGGTCGCAGCTGATCGAGGGTGCGGGTGCGTTGCTGGACGCGTTTGGAACGCGCAAGGCGGCGCTGACGCGTGCCGAGGGCAGAAACAAGCTGCTGGCGGAGCGGGTGCAGATCTTGCTCAAGCATCTGTTCGCGCAGCCTTCCTCGTCGTCGTTTCAATTCCAGCTGCCAAAAGACCTATTCGATCTTTGAGATAGGTCAGTGTCCGCGCGTGACCTGTGTCGCGTCGGAACCTGATCGCGATTGCGGCGCGAGCCTTAACGGTCCGAGCCTTGGCGCTCGATGACGCGCAACTTGCGAACCACCAGATCATCCACCTCAAGCGCGCCAAAACGTGCCCGCCTGATCGCAAGCCGGCCAACTGCGAGGCGGCCAATCGCCAACGCGCCGATGGCGATCGCGCCGACCGCGGCCGCTCCTAGCGCGAGCGCCAAAAGGGTTGGAGTGCGCGCACCGGGAGATCGACGGGTGACTTCGCGCGCCATTGGCGCCTCCTCCGAGTGAGCGTCGCATCGGCCGATAGCCGCAGTTCGTGCTGCGCCGCATAATATCCGACATCGCGGCCGGCAACCGCAATCCGATTGACAGGGCAAGCGCGGAATGCAACGGCAGAACGTTCCCGCCGCCTGCGGCGCGGAGGAGTTGACGCCGGTGCCCGTGAATGCGCGCATAACGCCGCGGCTCTCGATTGTCGCGCCCTGCTTCAACGAGGAGGCCGGCCTCAAGGAATTCCATCGCCGCATGGGCGCGGCGGCCGCGCAAGCAGTCGGCGCCGACTATGAGCTCATCCTGCTCAATGACGGCTCGACCGATCGCAGCTGGGCGATCATGGCCGAGCTCACGCGCGCGGACCCGCACCTCGTCGCGGTCAACCTCTCGCGCCGTCACGGTCATCAGCTGGCGATGACCGCTGGGCTCAACATCTGTCGCGGCGAGCGTATCCTCACCATCGACGCCGATCTGCAGGACCCACCCGAGCTCCTCGGCGAGATGTGGCGGTTCATGGAGCGCAGCGACGCCGAAGTCGTTTATGGCGTGCGCCGCGAGCGGCAGGGCGAGTCGGCGGTCAAGCGCGGCACTGCGGCGCTGTTCTACCGGCTGATGCGCGGCGTCGGCTATGCCGATCTGCCGCTGGACAGCGGCGATTTCCGCCTGATGACGCGGCGCATTCTCGACATCCTCAACGCCATGCCGGAGCAGCACCGCTTCATCCGCGGCATGGTGAGCTGGATCGGGCTGCGCCAGGTGGCGCTCGCTTACGACCGCGCGCCGCGGCACGCCGGCGCCAGCAACTATTCGCTCGCCCGCATGATCGGTCTTGCTTTCGACGCGCTCACGTCATTCTCGATCGCGCCGCTACGGCTCGCGTCCTTTCTCGGGGTCGTCGTCGGCACGCTCGGTCTCCTGATGCTCGGCTATACGCTCGGCAGCTGGGCCCTCGGTCACGTCGTCGCCGGCTGGACCAGCCTGACCACGGTGGTGCTGATCCTCGGCAGCATGCAACTCATCCTGTTCGGCCTCCTCGGCGAATATGTCGGCCGGCTCTATCTCGAGACTAAGCGCCGGCCGCTGTTCGTGATCGACCAGATTTTGACGCAGGAGGCTCCAGCGTCCGAGCGCCATCGCGGCGCGCGCGAGCCCTCGACCGTTCCGAGCGAGGTTTAGCGCGGCTGATAACGGCGAAGACAAAGCAAAAGGCCCGGAATTGCTCCCGGGCCTTCGCATTCACCTCGCCTGACGAACAGAACCGAAAAGTCCATTCCGCCGCCAATCGAAGTCGGCTGTTGCCGACTTCGATCACTTCAAGAAGTTTGTGGCGGCTTGGCGAATGGATTTCCTTTAGAAATCCATTCCGCCGCCACCTGGCGGCATCGCCGGCATTTCCTTCTTCTTCGGCAGCTCGGCGACCATCGCCTCGGTGGTGATGAGCAGGCCCGCGACCGAGGAGGCGTCCTGCAGTGCAGTGCGCACGACCTTGGTCGGATCGATGATGCCCTTCTTCACCAGGTCGACATACTCGCCGGTCTGCGCGTCGTAGCCGAACGCATACTGATCCTTTTCCAGGATCTTGCCGACGACGACCGAGCCGTCGTCACCGGCATTGATGGCGATCTGGCGGGCCGGGGACGACAGCGCCTTGCGCACGATGTCGACGCCGTGCTTCTGGTCCTCGTTCGAGGTGCGCACCCGCTTGAGCGCTTCGGTCGCGCGCAAGAGCGCGACGCCGCCGCCCGGCAGGATGCCTTCCTCGACCGCAGCCCGGGTCGCGTGCATCGCGTCGTCGACGCGATCCTTGCGCTCCTTGACCTCGACTTCGGTCGCGCCGCCGACGCGGATCACCGCGACGCCGCCGGCGAGCTTGGCGAGCCGCTCTTGCAGCTTCTCGCGGTCGTAGTCGGAGGTGGTCTCCTCGATCTGCGCCTTGATCTGGGTGATGCGGTCTTCGATGTCCTTCTTCTTGCCGGCGCCGTTGACGATGGTGGTGTTCTCCTTGTCGATCATCACCTTCTTGGCCTTGCCGAGCATCGCGACGGTGACGTTCTCGAGCTTGATGCCGAGATCCTCACTGATCGCTTGGCCGCCGGTGAGGACGGCGATGTCCTGCAGCATCGCCTTGCGGCGATCGCCGAAGCCCGGCGCCTTGACCGCCGCGACCTTGAGGCCGCCGCGCAGCTTGTTGACGACGAGCGTCGCCAGCGCCTCGCCTTCGACGTCCTCGGCGACGATCAGGAGCGGCTTGCCGGTCTGCACCACCGCCTCGAGCAGCGGCAGCAATTCGTTCAGCCCGGAGAGCTTCTTCTCGTTGATGAGGATGTAGGGGTCTTCCATCTCCACGCGCATCTTGTCGGCGTTGGTGATGAAGTAGGGCGAGATGTAGCCGCGGTCGAACTGCATGCCCTCGACCACGTCGAGCTCGGTCTCGAGCGACTTCGCCTCCTCGACGGTGATCACGCCCTCATTGCCGACCTTCTTCATCGCCTCGGCAAGAAAGCGGCCGATCTCGTGATCGCCATTGGCGGAAATGGTGCCGACCTGGGCGATCTCGTCATTGGAGGTGACCTTCTTCGAGTTCTTCTTGAGCTCCTCGACCACGGTCTCGACGGCGACGTCGATGCCGCGCTTGAGGTCCATCGGGTTCATCCCGGCGGCAACCGCCTTCGAGCCCTCCTTGACGATCGCGGCGGCAAGCACCGTCGCGGTGGTGGTGCCGTCGCCGGCGATGTCGGAGGTCTTCGAGGCGACCTCGCGCACCATCTGCGCACCCATGTTCTCGAACTTGTCCTCAAGCTCGATTTCCTTGGCAACGGTGACGCCGTCCTTGGTGATGCGTGGCGCGCCGAATGACTTGTCGAGGACGACGTTGCGGCCCTTGGGGCCGAGCGTCACCTTGACGGCATTGTTGAGGATATCGACGCCGCGCAACATCCGGTCGCGCGCATCGACTGAGAATTTGACTTCCTTGGCAGCCATTAAAGTCTCTCCTGGTGTCTCTGTTCGTCAGCCTGAGGTGCGAGCGGGAAGCCACGAGCCTCGAAGGGTGACATGGTGTTGCGTTGCATCCTTCGAGGCCCACGCTACGCGCGGGCGCGCCTCAGGATGACGGGTTGGGGTTACGCGGCCTTCTTCTTGGCAACAGGCTCGTCGAGCACGCCCATGATGTCGGACTCCTTCATGATCAGGAGCTCCTCGCCGTCGATCTTGACCTCGGTGCCGGACCATTTGCCGAACAGCACGCGGTCACCCTTTTTGACGTCGATCGGGATGAGCTTGCCGTTCTCGTCCCGACCACCGGGGCCGACGGCGATGACTTCGCCCTGCGACGGCTTTTCCTTGGCGGTGTCGGGGATGATGATGCCGCCGGCTGATTTCTCTTCGGCATCGATGCGCTTGACGACGACACGGTCGTGAAGCGGACGAAACTTCATGATGTCCTCCTAGG
>Ga0187769_10001553_pt1 | contig 13147 bp, 15 predicted proteins | sample 0116_SJ02_MP02_1_FD_133140 | JGI IMG/M metagenome (GOLD analysis project Ga0187769, IMG submission 133140) | Tropical peat soil microbial communities from peatlands in Department of Meta, Colombia - 0116_SJ02_MP02_10_MG | ecosystem: Environmental > Terrestrial > Soil > Wetlands > Peat | place... | reverse complement strand
TCGTCGTGCGGAGTTCTGAACCAAAGCCACACTAGATCAATAAGTTGCTAGTGTCCTTCGATTCCGAAGTTCGCAAACGAGGGTGCCGCACAATCATGCGAACTTCGGAATCGGGACACTAGTTGTGCCTGCGCTCGCCTCCTGTTAGGCGACCGGAGTTCGCAGCGCGAGTCAACAATGCATACCGATGCCGAGCACGAAGGCGGGGAGCTGTGGGTATTCGGCTATGGCTCGTTGATGTGGCGGCCGGGCTTTGCCTACCTGGAACGTGTCCCGGCGCGGCTGATCGGCCTGCACCGCGCGCTGTGCGTCTATTCCTTTGTCCATCGCGGCACGACCGAGCGGCCGGGCCTGGTGCTGGGATTAGATCGCGGCGGCATGTGCCGCGGTATCGCCTACCGGGTCGCCGCGGCGGCGCGGGCGCAAACCATCTCCTATCTGCGCGCGCGCGAACAGGTCACCACGGCCTATATCGAAAGCCTGCGGCAGATCGAGCTCGAAGATGATACCCGGCGGCGGGTGCGGGCGCTCTGTTACATTGTCGACCGCAGCCATGTGCAATATGCCGGCAAGCTGTCGCTCGCCGAGAGCCTGCATCACATCCGCCAGGGCCACGGCAGCTCCGGGGCCAACCGCGACTATGTGCTGGAAACGGTGCAGGCGCTCGAAGCGCTCGGCTACCGCGAGAGCGAACTGCATCTGCTTGCCGAGGAGTTGCAAGGAGGCAGCAGGCGTCAGCAATCGGATAGCAGGGATCAGGCATCAGGCGGACGGCATGGCCGCTGATCCCGGTTTCCTGATTCCTGGAGCAGGCGCGTCGAGGCTATCTCGATGGCGTCCTGGAGCCGCGTGGAAAACGCATCCCGAGGCAGACCGGGCGCGATCGGGTCCAAGACTTCGACGACAATAGTGCCGGGAAAGCGAAGCAGCGATCGGCGCGGCCAAAACAGCCCGGAATTCAGCGCTATGGGGACGCAGGGCACGCCCAGTTTGCCATACATATAGGCGATCCCCGGCTTGTAATCGGGCGGAGCGCCCGGCGGACGCCGCGTTCCTTCCGGAAAAAGGATGAGCTGACGCGGCCGCGGGCCGGCAAGCGCCGCTTTGGCCCGCGCCGTCATGCGCACCAGTGCCGCAGCTCCGGCACCGCGGTCGATCGCGATGAGGCCGGCTTTCCACATGTACCAGCCGAATAGCGGAATCCACATCAATTGCCGCTTGAGAACGATGATCGGATCGTCGAGCAGCGCATAAAGCGCAAATGTTTCCCAGGCAGACTGATGCTTGCAGGCGACGAGGCACGATCCTGCGGGGATTTTTTCGATGCCGCGCCATTCGACGCGCGTGCCGCAGACGATGCGCAACAGCCACAGGCTGGTGCGGGCGTAGGAGCGAATGAAGACGCGAAGCGCCGGATAGGGCAGGGCAAAGGTCGGCAGCGCGGCGACCATCTGCACGATCAAATTCGCATAATACAGTGCGTTGAAAGCGAGCGACCGGACGTAAATCGCGAATGATGGGGACACGGGGACCTTGTCAGGGCTGACCGTAAGCCGGCCGGCGGCGCACCGCTCAGGCTTTCCGGCCGGCGATCGTCGTCAATTCGCTCGTCGCCACAAGCGAATCAAACCGCATGCGCAGCTTCGCGGCAAGGTACTTAAGATATTCCGATACGACCAATTTGGTCGTCGCGCCGTTCGACCACCACGGTTCGATGCGCAGGCGGTCGGACACCACCGGGAACGGGATGAGCGCCACGTCGGGCAACTGATACGCCAATTCGGCGAGCGCGCGCGGCATGTGATATGCCGAGGTGACGACAATCAGCGAATGGAAGCCGTGCGCCAGCGTCCAACGCCGCGCCTGCACCGCATTCTCAAACGTGTTCTGCGCGGAGTAATCGAGATCGACGCAGCAGGCCAGGATCTTATTATAATCGACGACTTCGCGGGCGATATCGCCGGTGGTGGTGCCGGGATTGACGCCGCTGATCAATAGCCGTTTGCCGCGCCCGGACGACAACAGCTCCATCGCGTCGCTGATGCGCGCAGTGCCGCCGGTCAGCACCACGATTCCGTCGGCGTTCCTGTCGAGAACAATCGGCTGGCCGGGCAACAGCCAGATAAAGGCGGCGAAACCGCACAGCAGGAGGGCGGCGCACAGCGCGACAAGCTTCAGGGCGACCGACCTGATGCGCCGCGTTCTGACCGCGCCCCTAAGGCTGAGCATCGGCGTCCCTCGCGCCAGAATCGCTTGCTAGTGATCCAATTCTAACATTCGCATCCGGGTTCGGCAGCCTCTTTTGCGAATGTTAGAATCGACAGACCACTAGCAAATATAAGTGCTAGTGGAGCTTTGGATTTGACATTCGCTTCACGAATTCGCGGGCAGGTGGGTAGCGAATGTCAAATCCGCTCCACTAGTATCGGTCGTCCACAGGCGAAATCATAGCGGCGATTCCGGCGGCAATTTGGACTCAATCGATGTTTTCGAGGGTCTGGTTGACGGTACGGCGTGACGTTAAGGCCGTCACCACGGCCATCAGCACGATAAGGCCGAGGATAGCGACATAGCCGCCAATGCCCGGGGAAAAATTGCCGAACAAGGCCGCAGCTTCCGCGCCGCCGGGCGTCCCCGAAAACCAGGCGTTGCCGGCTGTGAGGATGCCGAACAGCGCCAGCGCGATACCGCCGCCCAGCGCGCCGCCCTTGAAGCCGAGAACGAGAAAATGCCGCTGAAACTGGCCGGCGATGAAGGCGTCGGTCGCTCCCACATAGTGCAGCACCTCGATGATCGGCCGATTGGTCGCCATGGCGCCGCGGGTCGCGAAGGTGACCGAGAGCACAGTCACCGCGACGACCAGCGCCAGCACGGCGAAACCGACGGCGACCGCGGTTTCCGCCATGGCGCGCATGCGATCGATCCAGCCGCGGTGATCGTCGAGGCTGGCGTTGGGCACTTGTGCCGCCAGCGTCGAACGTAGCGCGGCAAAATCCGGCGTCGCGCCCGCAGCGAGCTTGACCACGATCATGCGCGGGATGGGCAGTTCGTCGAGCGCAAGACCGGAACCGAGCCAGGGCTCGACGAGAGCTTGCGACTCCTGCTTGCTGTAGGGGCGGACCTCGGCGACGCCCACAGTGCCGCGCGCGACGGCGATCGCCGCCTGCACGTCCGCATCGATGTCGCGCCCGGCAACGGGCCGGACCTGAATGGTGATCTCGCGTCCGACCGCCGACTGCCAGTCGCTCGCCGATACGACCACCATCGCCACGGTGCCGGCGGTGAGCGCGGCGAGGAAAGTGAGGATGGCGATGACGGCGGTCAGCGAGCGTCCCGCGATCGAGTCGCGCGGCACGATCGGCGTTGGCGTGCGCTGCACCAACACGCCGACCGGCGCCGGCGCGATGCCGTCCCACGGCTCCGCCATGACGTCGGCCGGTTCAATCGTAGACATGCAGCCGTCCTTCGTGCAGCACCAAACGGCGGGCGTCGTATTCGTCCATCAAGGCGATATCGTGCGTGGCGATGACGACCGAGGTGCCGGACTTGTTGAGTTCGATGAACAGGCGCAGCAGCCGTTGACCGAGATTGGCATCGACATTGCCGGTCGGCTCGTCGGCGAGTAACAGCTGCGGCCGCGCGATCACGGCGCGGGCAATCGCGGCGCGCTGCTTCTCGCCGCCCGAAAGCACCGGCGGCAATGCCGACACGCGGTCGCCGAGGCCGACCCATTGCAAGAGCTCCACGACCTCGGCGCGATAGCCGGCCTCGTCCTTGCCGAGCACCCGGAACGGCAACGACACATTTTCATAGGTCGTCAAATGGTCGAGCAGCCGGAAATCCTGGAACACGATGCCGATGCGGCGGCGCAGCGTCGCGCGGCCGTCCTTGGTGAGGGTGGCGGTGTCGCGGTCGAACATGGAAATGAGCCCGCGCGTCGGTTTGAGCGACAGGAACATCAGGCGTAACAGCGACGTCTTGCCGGCGCCCGAGGGGCCGGTGAGGAATTGGAACGAACGGCTGTCGATGCGAAAGCTCAGGTCGCGCAAGACCTCAGGCCCAAGCCCGTAGCGCAAGCCGACATTTTCGAAGCGGATCACGCCATCCTCCGCACGGGCCACGACCGGTGGCTCGCGATTCGCCCGTTCTGCCACAACTTAACACCAGCCGGCCGGGCCGGCGGATCGGGGTTTGGTTTCCAATCCGTTAACGGATCGGCTGTTAGGGTCGCCGCAAAACCATCGCGCCACTGATTCGCCGATGCTGATCGTCTGCCCGAACTGCGCTACATCGTACGAAGTCGACCTGGCAAGCCTGCGGCCGAACGGACGCCAGGTGCGCTGCGTCCACTGCCGCACGGTGTGGCGCTGCGAACTGCCGCACAGCGAAAAGCTTATTGTCGCGGCCGAGGCGCTGGCGCCGATGCGGCGTACGGTCGAAACCATGCTGGCGCCCGCCGAAGCCGCCGCGGAGGCCTCGGCGCCGCCGCCGGAGCAAGCCGTCTCGGACGCCGAGCCCGGTCCGCCGGGCGAGGAGACGGCACCCGAGCCAACAGCCGGCGGTCCGGCAAGCGATTCCGCGGACAGTGCAGAGACGGTTGCAGAAGATACCGCCGTCGAAACGGCATCCCCACCGCTGGCGCCGGCCGAGCCGACCGATCAGCCCCCGATTGAACCAGGTGCCGAGCAACAGGCCGCCGCGATTGCGAAGGCGGCCGAGGATATCGAAACCGTGGCCGCGCGACGTTATCCCGGCCGCCTCAAGCGCCAGGCGTGGCGCTGGCCGCTGTCGCATCTGCAATCGGCCATCCTGGCGCTCATCGTCGTCAATGCCATTATCGTCGGCTGGCGCGCCGATTTCGTGCGCGCGATGCCGCAGACCGCGTCCTTTTACGCCCTGCTCGGCCTGCCGGTGAACTTGCGCGGACTCGATTTCGACAAGCTCACCACCGCCACCGAGCAGCACGACGGCATGCCGATCCTGGTGATCAGCGGCGACATCGTCAACGCCACTAACAAATCCGAAGACGTGCCGCATCTGCGTTTTGCGGTGCGCAATGCCGCGCGGCAAGAGATCTACTCCTGGACCGCCGTGCCGTCGCGCGCGGTATTGCCGCCGGGCGAAGCCGTCGCCTTCCATACCCGGCTCGCCTCACCGCCGCCGGACGCTCACGACGTGCTGGTCCGTTTCGTCAACCGCTACGACGTTATGACAGGCTTCCGCTGAATGGCCCGCATCCTGATCGCCGAAGACGAGGAGGCATTGTGCGCGATGTGCGCGCGGGCGCTGTCGAGCGCCGGCCATGACGTGACCACCGCGTGCGACGGCAGCGAGGCGCTGGACCTGCTCAAGCGCGAAGGCGGCCGCTTCGATCTCCTGGTCACCGACATCCGCATGCCGGTGATGGACGGCATCGCGCTGTCGCTGGCCGCGGCGCGCGACTTCCCCGACCTCGTCATTCTCTTGATGACCGGTTATGCCGACCAGCGCGAACGCGCGCACGGCCTCGATGCGCTCATCCACGACGTGATTCAGAAGCCGTTTTCGCTCGCGGGGCTGCGCGGTGCGGTGGCCGAGGCGCTGGCGGTCAAAACGCGTAGCTGAGGCGACGCGCCGAGCGCTTCGGACGTGGGCTCACGACTGTCCGCTCCGGTGCCGGTAATCGACGTAAATCCGACATTCGGCAATGTCGGTGACGTGCTAACAACAGACCACTTGCACCGCATCAAAAGGCACGCCGATTCGACCACCAAAGGCGCGGTTCGAGAACCGATTAAAATCTATGGTTCGGTTGGGAGATTGCCTCGGTTTGGAAAGGTTGAGGCCCTGTAAGCGGCATGCTCGCGCCGAAAGTCACGATGAAAATGCCCTGGCTTAGATTGAAAGCCGGATTGACCGTCGCCGGCATACCGAATGAGAAGCTCTGCCGCTGGAGATCGACATAGTCGAAATTGACGCTGAAGGTTGCTGCCGTTCCTGTGATAGGGGCCAGCAGGCTGATGCCGGCCGTCGGCCCCGACAGCCACTTCGTCTCAGATTGGACGGACGGCGGTGCTCCTGCGGCCGCGCAGAGACCGTTACAACCATAGGCGACAGTCTTGTCGTCGATCGCCCAGCCGGCGCGGAACTCCACGGCAGTAGTCGGGTTAACCGGGATTGTCGCGGTAGCGTCGAGCAGGCCGATGAAATTGTCGGTCGTCTTGTAATAATCCGAACCGGCCCCGGGGATAGCGATCGTCGGCGTACCGGTAAGGATGGTGCTGCCAGTGCCGCCCAACAATGTCGCCTGCGCACCCACTGTCACGTTTTGGAAATAGTTCTGATTGAAAAATGCGCGATCTTGCGGTCGCGGCGATTCGTTTTCGGCAATCTTGAAAGCATTCACGCTGAGAGTAGCGCCTCCAACGATCTGACTGGCGCAGGCTTGCCGCGTGCTGGTACTAATCGCATCGGGCGCGCCGAGCGTTACGACGGAGTAGAAATTCTGGAAGTCGCACGAGACGTCGCCGCCGCCTACAACTCCGATCTCGAAGCCACTTTCAGTGTTGTACACCGCTCCAGGTACATTGCTCAGCGGCTGAGATGGTTGCGCATAGATACCGCCCCCATATGCTTGGCCCCCTGCCGTGGGCGGAGGGCAATCACCGGGCCTCGGAAAGTCCGGCGGCAATTTGGCGTTTGCGGGATTGGACGAAGCGGCGCGATATTTTTCGATCGCCGCGTTATAGTCTAAGCCGCCCCCGATGAGGTCGGTTTGCATTTTACAGACTGCGGCAGCGGCTTGCTTTTTGGCCGCCTCCTGATCCTTCGGACTGGCATTGGCCGCACCGCTCACAGATCCCAGAACAATAAGACTCAACGCCCACCCAAGCCCCCAACGCCACATCCGCGACATGACAGCCTCCGAACCACAAGCCGCGAACGCCCAGCCATGAGCGCTCCGCGCGTATGTATTTTTAAGAGCTAATGAGATCGCGCGGCTTGTCAGCTCGCGCAACGGTGGTCGCCCAGAAATCGCAGCCCGCGTACCTCACACAGCCCCCCGCACGCGCCTTGCCGGATGAGGCTGGCTCGACCCCGGGGGCCAGTCAAGCCGGATTCGGCTGCCGCGAAGCGGACTCACAAGCGTTCCTGGCAAAGTGTTGCGGGCGGGCAACGCCAACCGCAGCGTGCACCAGACGCAAATTCGGCGGCTTGACTTCCGCCTCGAGTCAAACTGAGAAATCCGCCAGTCAAACAACGACTTCCGGTTCGCCTCAATAAACAGACATCGGCGCGCCCTATTCAATCACCTCGTCGGTGCTGGCGAGCAGTATCGGCGAAATCTTAAGGCCGAGCGATTTGGCGGCCTTTGGATTGATCACGAGTTCAAACTTTGTCGGTTGCTGCACCGGCGGCTGCGGCTCGATCCGAGCATAGAAGTCGCGTGGTATTCGCGACGAGCCCAATTCGCTACAGGGGCCACCCGCAGTGATGCCAAGCGTAAGTGCAATATGCCCAGGTGATGGCGCCGCCGTCGGCAGCGCCTGCGGCACGCTCCAGCACGTCATCGGGAACGTCGAAGCTGAGAATGCCGTCGCCGGTTTCGGCCGGGCCGCTGATATCCTTGTCCATCGAGCGAATCTCCCAAGCTTGTTCGTTCTTAGCGGTGTGCGCCTGGATGAGCGCCGTAAGAGAATCGCGAAAGCTCCTGAACCGTCAGTTCGCCGTTGTGGTCGACGTCCAGGCGGTCGAATTCGGCTGCCATGAACCGCATCCATTCCTGTCGCGATACCCGTCCGTTTTTGTCGGTGTCCATCAGCTGCAACATCTGCCGCGCCCAGCCTTCGCCTGCCGCCACGCCTCGCGCGCTAACCGCGAACGCCGGGGATGACGGCACGCCGGCGACAAGCGGCATCATCACTAAAGCGATCTTTGCGAGCTTGAACATGCTTGTCTCCTCGGTTTGCCAAGAGGTTCATTGTCTCAAATGAACGATCGGTGCATTGAGATAAATCAATGCACCAGCGCTTACAGCCCCAACCCCGCGCCGATAAGGCGATATTATAAGGTGCGAATCTCGGCCACAGCCCTTGTGACGATACCAAGGGATGTCGGCTCACGGTGCAATAGCGGAAGTACTCAGGTGGGTCTCATGGTAGTTTTGCCCTCGACAAGGGACGGAAATCTCCATGGGTTACTATGAAATTCGGTTACAAGAGATCGGTGTCAGCCTGCCGGAAATCCCGACCCCGATAGCCAATTACATTCCAGCGAAGCGGAGCGGAAACCTGGTCTTTACGGCGGGCCAGGTTTCCTCGGAGAAAGGCCGAGATTACAAAGGTAAGCTCGGCGCGGGCCTGCCGCTTGACGATGCGCGTCGCGCTACCCGCGCGGCGGCAATCAATTGCCTTGCGTCGATCAGGGCAACCATCGGGACACTGGACAGGGTGCGTCAGGTCGTTGCCGTTCACGGTCTGATCAACAGCACGTTGGAGTGCACCGACCAAGCCGCCGCAATGAATGGCGCGTCGGATTTCGTGGTCGAGGTCTTCGGTGAGGCTGGAAAGCACGTCCGCACATCAGCGGGTGTAGCCAGCCTTCCGATGGGTTTTGCGGCCTCGGTCTATATGATCGTGGAGGTCGAATAGGGGCCGCGCTGTGCGTCAGAGCAAATCGGGCGACGCGACTTCCGCTTTGGTCAAAATCGGAAGTCGTGGCGCGTCGCGACCATGTCCGCTTTGCTCCGGCGACCGGACAATGGCTCACCAGCTTAAGAGTCCGCGGGGTACTAGTCGCTCCAGCCATAGGGCGGCACGATCAGGATTTCCTCCTTCGGCTTTTTTGGCGCCAGCGAAATATGCTCCTTTTCGATGACTTTGCGCCGCGTCAGGCGGCTGCGTGACAGCTCATCGACGATTTTCTGCGCCTCGTCGTTTTCAATCGCCTGCGCCAAGGCGGCAATATCGGCATTGAACTCTTTCAGGACGTTGAGGACGGCTTCCTTATTGTTGAGAAAAATGTCGCGCCACATCGTCGGATTGGACGAGGCGATCCGGGTGAAGTCGCGAAAGCCGCCGGCGGAAAACTTAATCACTTCCGAGTTCGTCGCCTGCTCGTGCCGAAGCGCGGTGTGGAAGATGGAAAAGGCGATCAGGTGCGGCAGATGACTAGTGATGGCGAGCACGTAATCGTGATGCTCGACGCTCATGACCTCGGTGACCGAGCCCAGTGCCTGCCACAACGACCTGACCGTTTCGATCGCCGCGGCGTCGGTACCGGCCGGCGGCGTGATGATACACCAGCGATTTTCGAACAGATCCGCGAGCCCGCTGTCCGGGCCCGACTTTTCCGTTCCCGCCAGCGGATGCGCGGGCACGAAGCGAATATGGCTCGGCAGGTTCGGCGCGACGTCGCGCACCACCGAGCCTTTCACCGAGCCGACGTCGGAGAAAATGGAATTTGCCTTGAGATGGGGCGCGACCTCTTTGGCGACGGCGCCGATCCTGCTCACCGGGACGCAGACGATGACGAGGTCGGCGTCTTCGACCGCCTCGCGATTGGTGTCGACGACCCGCGCCGCGCCCAAGCCTAATTCACGGATGCGCTGGCGCACCTTGGGCGAGGCATCGGTGATGACCACCTCGCCGGGAATTCTGCGCTCGTAGACCGACCGGACGATCGACGACCCGATATGTCCCTGTCCGATGACGGCGAGGCGATTGAAGATTTTGCTCATGCCGCATCCTAGCGCAGAAAATCGGCCAAAGCTTTAACCACCAGGCAGTTCGCCTCCTCGGTGCCCACCGTCATGCGCAGCGCGTTCGGCAGCCGATAGGCCGTGGTCTGGCGCAGAATGAGGCCGCGCGCCGAAAGAAAAGCGTCGGCGTCCTTGGCGGTGCGGCCCTTTTGTTGCGGGAAATGGATCAGCAGAAAATTGGCGACGCTCGGCGTCACTTTGAGGCCGAGCTTGCCGATTTCAGCGGTCAGCCATTGCAGCCAGCGCGTATTGTGGTCGCGCGAGCGTTCCTGATGCTCGACGTCCTCAATCGCGGCGATGCCGGCGGCGATTGCCGGTCCGGTAATGTTGAACGGACCGCGAATGCGATTGACGACGTCGACGATCTCGGCGGGGCCGAACATCCAGCCGAGCCGGAGCGACGCCAGGCCGTGGATTTTCGAGAACGTGCGGCACATCACGACGTTGTCGGACGTGGCGACGAGCTCGATGCCGGCTTCGTAATCGTTGCGCCGCACGTAGTCGGCGTAAGCCGCATCGAGCACCAGAAGCACGTTGCCCGGCAGGCCGCGATGCAGCCGCTTGACCTCGTCGAACGGCAGGCAGGTGCCGGTCGGATTGTTCGGATTGGCGAGGAAGACGATTTTGGTCTTCTTCGTCACCGCCGCCAGGATGGCGTCGACGTCGGCGGTGTAATCCTTCTCCGGCGCCACCACCGGCGTCGCGCCGGCGCCGAGCGTCACGATCGGGTAGATCAGGAAGCCGTGCGTGGTGTAGATCGCCTGGTCGCCATCGACCAGGTAGCCGTGCGCCAGCACGTGCAACAGGTCATCGGAGCCCGAGCCGCAGACGATGCGCTCGGGATCGAGCCCGAACGCCCGTCCGATCGCTTCGCGAAGCTCGCTCGCCGAGCCGTCCGGGTATTCTTCGAGGTGATCGGCACAGGCCTTGTAGGCGGCGATCGCGCGCGGGCTCGGCCCCAGCGGCGTCTCGTTCGACGACAGCTTGAACACCTTGGCCACGCCCGGCGCCGTGCTCTTACCGGGCACATAGGCCTCGATATCGAGCACGCCGGGTCGAGGAATGGGTCGCATCGCGCTCATTAAGCTCGTACTCCGCACGGTTTGCCCCGTTTTCAGGGGGCGGCACGCCCTTGGTCGGGCACCGTATAGCGGGTCGCGTGACTGCCGACGAGAGTGGACGAGCGGATGGTGGCGCCGGTCTGACGCAGCGCTCCGGCAACCCCCTCGATGCCGCCCCGCTCGACCGAGACCAGGAGCGCCGCGCCGTCGAAGGCGCGGTCGGGCACCGCGATGACATCGGCGAGCGCGGCCACCGCATTCACGCCCGCCGTGCTCCAGCCCGATACCCGCATGCTCCAGACTTCGGTTTCGGTCACCATGGCGTCGGGGGCGGCGCGGGAGACGACAAAGACCGGCAACGCGGCCGGATGGTCGGCGCGTTCGACGAACGGCAGCCGCGCGATGACTTTCGGCGCGCTGGCGAATTCCAGCGCCGTCCACCACGGCGCGGCTCCCGCGGTCGCGAACGCGGGGATCAACCCGAGGTCGCCTTTCGATTCGGTCACCGCCTCGACCACGCTCGCCGCCCCCATATGCGGCACAAACGGCACGGTAAAGCCGAAGTGGAAGCGGGCGGAATCGCGCATCAGCGCGTCGCCGGCGGAGAGGTCGGCGTGGACCGAGAACGGCGCCTGAATATAGGTGAAGGTCGAAATGATGACGCGCCAAATGCTCTCCACGGTGTCGAGCGGCAGGTTGCCGTGATGGCGGGCCACCAGCCGGCGCATCATGTCGGCCTCGCGCGCGGGCCGGAACGCGGAGCCGGATTCCTCGGTCTTCTTGATCGCGATCAAGCGGTCGATCGTTTGGCCGCGCTCGATCAAGAGCTCGTGCATCGCCGCGTCGATGCGATCGATCTCGCGCCGCAAATCGGCGAGCGACTGGTCCCTTTGGCGCGGCGGTTTCGGCATATTTGGCCTCGCAACCGGCCCGATTGATAGGTGCCGGGCGCGGCGAAAGCAAAGAAAACGTTGACTCCGGGCCGAAGCGGCCTATTTACGCCGTTTTGACCGCCCTACCCGGGCGGCCGCGACCCGCCGGGAAACCGTTATGGCCGATGTTGGCGCCACGCTCGATCTCGCCGACCGCGCTCGCGAAGCGGACGAGCCGCATTCGCTGGTGGTGCGCTTTGCAGCCGATAATCCGCTGCGCCTCGATGCCGGCGTGGATTTAGCGCCGCTGCAGATCGGCTATCAGACCTACGGCACGCTCAACGCTGCGCGCAGCAATGCGGTGCTGATTTGCCATGCGCTGACCGGCGATCAGCACGTTGTCAACGATCACCCGGTGACCGGCAAGCCGGGCTGGTGGGAAACCATGGTCGGACCCGGCCGGCCGATCGATACCGAGCGGTATTTCGTGATCTGTCCGAACGTCGTCGGCGGCTGCATGGGCTCGTCCGGTCCGGCCTCCACCAATCCGGCGACCGGCCTGCCGTTCGGTCTCGATTTTCCCGTCATCACCGTGCGCGACATGGTGCGCGCGCAGGCGATGCTGCTCGATTATCTCGGCATCGAGTCGGTTTTCGCCGTAGCGGGCGGCTCGATGGGCGGCATGCAGGTGCTGCAATGGGCGGCGAGCTACCCGCATCGCGTCTTTGCGGCGCTGCCGATTGCGGCCTCGACGCGGCATTCGGCGCAAAACATCGCGTTCCACGAGGTCGGCCGCCAGGCGGTGATGGCCGATCCGGATTGGCGCGGCGGGCGCTATTTTGCTGAAGGCACCAATCCGCGGCGCGGCCTGGCGGTGGCGCGCATGGGCGCGCATATCACCTACCTCTCCGACGCCGCGCTGCACCGCAAATTCGGCCGCCGCTTCCAGGATCGCGACAACCCGACCTTCTCGTTCGACGCCGATTTTCAGGTCGAATCCTATCTGCGCTACCAGGGCATCACCTTCGTCGAACGGTTCGACGCCAATTCGTACCTGTATCTGACGCGCGCGATGGACTATTTCGATCTCGCCGCCGACTACGATGGCGTCGTCGCCAACGCGTTCCGTGGCGCAACCACGCGCTTCTGCGTCATCTCGTTCACCAGCGACTGGCTGTTTCCGACCCCGGAATCGCGCGCCATCGTCCACGCGCTGAATGCCGCCGGCGTGCGGGTATCATTCGCCGAGATCACCACCGACAAGGGGCACGATGCATTTCTGCTCGATGAGCCGGAATTGTTCGCCATCGTGAGCGGCTTCCTGGAAGGTGCCGCCACGGCGCGCGGCTTGAGGCCGCCGCGGAGGTAACGATGCTTACGCGGCTCGATCACGACCTTACGATGGCGGAAGCCGCGCGTGGTCCTGGAGGCTCACGCGTCGACTTGCTCGTTGTCGCCGACATGGTCGAGCCTGG
>Ga0187769_10001552_pt1 | contig 13154 bp, 10 predicted proteins | sample 0116_SJ02_MP02_1_FD_133140 | JGI IMG/M metagenome (GOLD analysis project Ga0187769, IMG submission 133140) | Tropical peat soil microbial communities from peatlands in Department of Meta, Colombia - 0116_SJ02_MP02_10_MG | ecosystem: Environmental > Terrestrial > Soil > Wetlands > Peat | place... | reverse complement strand
TTTCCAGTATGCAACCAGTCCGGACCGGCTTAAACATGACAAAAGGTTATGGACGTCGGTGGGCAGACAGAAACTGGCCCTGCGTCAGCTTGCAGGATGTCCTCGAAGCCGACTTCTGGCCCGGCAAGCGGATGGTACGCGCCTACCTGGATTCACATGAAAAAGCGTTTGGTCTCGATGAGCCACAGGGATCGCCGGGCTCAGGGGCGATCCCATAATGGGTCGACTAACGGGTCGCCAACAGTGGCACCGCGGTTGTCGGGTGTGAAGCGAATCTTGCCGGACTCGTCGGTATAGAAGCTTTTAGAACCGCTTTCCCCATAGCTGATTGGCCTTGCACTGGGTGCATAGGTGGTGACGCACCCGCCCGGGTCCACAACTGCTGTGTAGGTGAATCTGTACCCCTGCCATTCTCCAAGGGCCAACTGCGCGCTCAAGCATCCATCGCCCGCAGGTCCCATTGCGCTCAAGCTGGCCGGATAGCCCTGCTGCTCGTGGGCCGTCGCGTAGGCAGCGGCGCACTCGTTAATCTTATGCAAAGCACTCACCGCTGATTTCTCGTGCGCAACCTTCCTGGCCGCCAGGAGCATAGGGATACTCATAGCGGCGTTGATGAGAGCTATGAAAACCAATATCCCAACGGTGGCAAAAACCCGAGTCCACTGGATCTTCTGCCCCAGATGCCCAAGCGTCTTGGTTGCAGTCACTGCCACCGCGAGCTGCGTGAGCGCGAATACCCCAACAAGAAAACGGCCACTCATGCCCTCTGTCGCCAGAATCCCCACAGACGCGATGAGGAATCCCAGCACGCCCATCCCCCGCACGAATCGCAATGCAATCCTTAGTGGTTTCCCCCGCGGCAATAGGAGCATGAGGAAAAAGCATAGAAACAGCACTGCCAAGAATGGGTTCACATCATCTGAAGCGTAACCATAACCGACAAGGAGCAACAGAAAAGATGCAACTGCCGAGATGCGCACAGCTCGCAACCAATACCGGGAGTTGTCTTGTGGGTGTGAAGCGCGTTCCGATGTGTTTGACACGGCGACCTTTCCACGTAATGCGCGGATTAGCTCAGCCCGGATTTCCATTTTGCCTCCCGGGCCGCATGCGCTCCCGCGCCGCCAGACTGGCCCGCCCTAGTCCCAGCCCCAAACGTCGGTGACGTGCTTCACGCGCCCGTCGCGGCCGAAGGTCACGGTGAAGGAGAAGTGCTGCGGAGTGTCGTTGACGAAGGTGTAGCGCCAGCGCCACTCGTAGCCGTCCGACATCTTCTGCTTCATCAGTTCCGCCGCTTCGTCCGGGGTGAGCCGGCGCGGTCGATAATCCGGCGCATTGGACCAGCCGACCGTGCCATCTGGACGCTCTGTGAAGCTGGCGTAGTGGACGAGTCCCTCGTCGGACATGTTCTCCGGCAGCACCGCGTGCGCTCGCACGCACCCGCCATGCACCCGCGACAGGACTTCGTCCACCGTCATTCCAATCTGCACCTTGTTGCGCTCCGCCTTGGCCTGCCTCTCGTAATAGCCCAGGCCCAGGATCATCATGCCACCCAAGACCGCGATAAAGATGACGGCTCCGGCAGCCAGCGTGACCGTCTTCCGCACGACCCGCCGCCACAGTGGCCGCGGCGGTCTGCCTTCGAGTAACGCCTGGGGCTGGGGAATCACCACCTTTGTTACCGTCGGCTGGTCTGCGTGCCTGGCGGCACCCTTGCCCTGCCAGCGGTCCCAGAGTTTCCAGAGCCAGTACAACCCCACCCAGAGCGCGACCCAGATCCCACCCCCCTCTTCCGCCACCACCACCGCGATCACCCAGGCCACGATTGCCGTCACGCCCAGCCGAAACAGGTACCATCGCGCCGACCGCCAAGTCCGCTTCCACACCGCACCGGGGCCGACGCGCTTCGATTGCCGCCACACGGAGTGGGCCGCGGCCGCAGCGATCAGCAGGAGGAACAGAAGCCCGTAAGCAGTCCCCAACATTCGCCGTCCTCCTTCCTGCGTCTTGCGCTGCCGCTTCTGTGGATGGTACGTCGGTGTTTCGCAAAACCGGGCGTTACAAAGGTCCCACTCCCGGCGGGAATACGGGATAGATGTCGAAAAATTCGGGAACGGATTTCTGAAGAACACGCGGCAACTCAAGGCTTTCTGATTGCCGTTGTCGCCTGGGCGGTATTCCTGTGCTGTGCCTGCTGGCCGGGGCCTGGGGCATGCCCACCTGAAACCATGATTCATACATGTCGTGCATGAAAAAAACACTACGTCAGGTTACGTCGGTAACTTGGCGGTAACTCTTCAGCACGCCAGAATCACTGGGAGCGCCTTCGCCAGCAGCTATCCGTAAAGAACGAATAAAGAGAGGCGGCCCGCATGGACCGAGAGCATCGGGAATGTTTGTCTGGCTTACGCATGCAGCTAGGTCGCGTAATCCTAGGCAAGCCCGAGGTGATTGAAAGAGTGATCATCGCCCTGCTCAGCGGAGGTCACATCCTGGTGGAGGACGTGCCGGGCGTAGGCAAGACCACCCTAGCGAAAGCTCTGGCCAAGTCCTTCTCCGCAGACTTCAAGCGCGTGCAGTTTACCCCGGACCTGTTGCCGAGCGACATCCTGGGTTCCTCGGTCTATAACCCGCGCGATGGAAGCTTTAGCTTCAAGCAAGGTCCCATATTCACGAACATTCTGCTCGCCGATGAAGTCAACCGCGCATCGCCACGCACACAGTCCAGTTTGCTGGAGGCAATGAGCGAGCGGCAAGTCTCCATCGAAGGAAAAACCTACCCGCTACCGTTGCCTTTTCTGGTGATTGCTACCCAAAACCCCATCGAATTTCACGGGACCTATCCTTTACCGGAGGCCCAACTCGATCGTTTTGCCATGAACATCAATCTCGGCTATCCGGCACGGTTGCAGGAAGTCGAAGTCCTCTATAGCCAATTCCACCATCATCCACTCGACGACGTGACCGTTGCAGCAGATTCGTCTGCCGTGGTCGCGCTCCAGACGGCCGTACGGGGCGTGAAAGTGGATAGACGCATCGGAGGTTACATCGTGGAGTTGGCGGATGCTACCCGCCATCACCCAGCGCTCAAGATAGGCTGCTCTCCACGTGGCTCCCTTTTGCTTTTTCGCAACACACAAGCACACGCTTTCGTTGCGGGACGCGAGTACGCGCTGCTTGAGGATGTGAAGGCTACTGCGGTGCCCACGCTCGCCCACCGCCTCGCCCTCGACACCAAGGCCAAATACTCAGGCGTGCAGAAGGAAGAGATCGTCTCCGAGATCCTGGAGAAAGTTCCTGTGGGCATCTGAGAAGAAGGCCTAAGCGCTCTTCGAGACAATGCTGCAAGACTTCAATGGCCAAGGGCATCTTGAAAATCCCGCTTGTCGGAAGGGTGGTTCGGCTGTATCGCGAACGGCTCACACCTCGCGGCTGCTACTTTCTGTGGTCGTTGGTCGTGCTCGCCGTACTGGGCTTGGATACTCGGCGGAACTTCGTCTTCTGGCTTTTCGCCATGGCTACCGGCATGTTCGTTGCGGCAGCTGCATTCACGCTGCTGCGCCGGCCCCACGTGCGTCTTGACTGCCGATTTCCTGACCGTGCCACTGCGCTCCGGCCAGTCACACTGCACGCTCGTGTGCGGGGCGAACGTTCTGTGGCGCCCTCCGACTTGTATCTGCTCTTTCGGCAACCTGGCCAGGAGATTGGCAACATCTCCTTCCAGCCGAACACGGTTTTCCTCGAGGCCGAGCAGGGCGCCCTCGCTCAAGCGCAGGTCGAGATGCGCCCTGCCCGCCGTGGACGTCATGTTCTGCCCGGTCCGGTACTCGGCCGCACTGATCCGCTCCGGCTCATGGTTTCGCGCGGTGTGGAGTTGCCCGAGCACACCGTGCTCGTGTATCCGCGCTTCTACTCCATGCACGAATTCATCGTCCCTCTTGGGCGGCGTTACCAGCCCGGCGGCATCCCGCTCTCTTCCAATACCGGCGAGGCGATCGAGTTCATTGGTACGCGCGAATACCGGCCGGGCGATCCGGTGAAGAACATTCATTGGCGTTCCTGGGCACGACGGGGCGAGCCCGTCGTGAAGGAGTACATGGAAGAGTACTTCTGCCGGATTGCTATCATCTTGGATACGTTTCTGCCAGCGAAATTCACACCGGCGCAAGAAACTTGTTTCGAAGCCGCCATTAGCGTGGTCGCCAGCATCGCCGACTACTTCAGCCGCAGCGAGTACATCGTCGATATCCTTGCTGCCGGTCCGGACGTTTACGAAGTGAGTGCCGGACGCAGCCTCGCCTATCTGGAAAATATCCTCGACGTGCTGGCCTGCCTGGGCCCGTGCCATGACCCGCCGTTTGCGACCATCGGACCTCACCTGTTCGAGAAGCTCTCGCAGATTACTACCGTGGTCGCCGTGCTCCAGGACTGGGACACGCCGCGCGAAGAATTCCTACAAGGCGTGAAGTCGCTGGGCACTGCTGTGCGCGCGATCATCGTCCACGAGGGCCCCACCCAGAAACCCTGGGAACACGTGGGCGAGGAACTCGATGGTTTGAGCACCATCTCGCCCGCCGATGTGGAATGCCTGCTGGCAGCCGAGTATTCCCGTGCCTGAGCCGACAAACGCGCGCCTCGAACAGTTCAGCCTGCTCGTGTTGGTCTGCGTGGCAGTCGCTGCCTTCGGTACCGCCTACGACCAGCCCCCTATCTGGGGCTTCTGGCTGCCATGCGTGGTTTCGATGTTTTGGCGAATCCAGCGTGTGCCCACATGGCTGGAACCCGGCGCACGCATCTCTGCTCACATCTTCGAGGCGCTGGCTTTAGTCCTCGGCCTGATCTTTATGGCTTACCCGGTGTTGTCTGCGGAGACTGCCGCCCGTCTTACGCTGCTGGCGGGCTACGGCCTCAGCCTGTTCGCCAGCCTGTTTTTGTTGGGTACGCCGGTCTGGCGGCGCGCGACTACGCTGTTTCCGGCAACGCTCGCGTTGCTGGTGGTGGACTGTTTCAACCCGGAAGCGAAACACCGGCCATTGTTGGTCGGCGCGGCTGTCGCGGTGTTTGCATACTTGTCGCTGCCTGCTGTCGGTCGAGGCTTTCGCAAAGTGTCCGCCGCGCAGTGGATCCGCCTGGCAAACTTTGCACTGGTTGCCGCACTGGTCGCAGCCACAGCCGTCGTCGTGGTACCCCGACTCCAATCTCAAATGGAGAACATGGAGTTTCAGTTCTTCCAAACGAACTTGACGGCATACTCCGGTCTTTCCGACGTGACTCATCTGGGAGACCTGGAGGAGCTGAAGCTTTCTCCGCGCGTGGTGATGCGCTTGTGGACTGACCATCCGCAAGACCTTCGTGCCCGAACCTATCCCCGTTTCGATGGGCACGGTTGGCAGGCAGCCCCAAGTATCTCCAGCCCCCTGCAGACAATGGCGTTGGATGGCCTACCCGCCAGCCAACTGCACGACTGGCTGGAGCAGATTCCTGGCAGCACCTACATTATTCATGGGCAGGACCTTCGCCGTATATCAAGTTCCTGTGTGCGCACACGGATCATCCAGAGCCTCTTCAATAACGGCATGATGGTTTCCCCTGGGAACAAGCTGCTGGTCCGCGTGGCCCTGCCCAACTTGCGCGTGGACTCACAAGAAAACCTTCAGCCGCCGCCCGCTGGCGGAGTAGAAATTTACGGAACCCTCAACTGCCGCGAAGGCGACATGGTACAGCGAACTGCTGCCTCTCCCCAGGAATTGAGACAGGCTCTTGAAGTTCCAGAGAATACCGATCCCCGCATCTACCGACTCGCCGCGCGGCTGGCCGAACACACTTCCTCGCCCGAGGAGAAACTCAGGCGCACCGCCAGCTACCTCCAGCACGAATACCACTACGAATTGAGGGTCGGAAAATTCCATACGGCACAGCCCGTAGCTGAATTCTTGTTCGAAAAGAAGAAGGGGTACTGCCAGTACTTTGCCAGCGCGGGAGCCGTATTGCTGCGGCTTGAGGGGGTACCCACCCGGTACGTCAGTGGTTTCCATGTGACTGAGAACAACCGGAGCGGTGACCACTACGTAGTGCGAGAATTGGACGCGCACGCTTGGATCGAGTCCTATATTCCGGGCAAAGGTTGGGTACAAGCCGATCCAACGCCCGCCGCCGAATACGATTCGCTCCACGCCGGCCTGAGCCGGGGTTGGCTCGCCAACACGCTGGAGTGGGGTCGAGCTAAGATCGCGGAATTCCTGGTGCACTTCCGTGGAGAAGAATGGTCCGCAGGCCTGCGCTGGCTTTGGATGCAAATGCGGGAATTCTTCCGCTGGTTCTCATTGACTTGGAGCGGCGTACTGGCCGTGATGCTGCTGGCTTGGCTGCTGCACTACGTGTGGTGGAGGGGGAAACTCGTCCAGCGGGATCACGCTGCAGTAAATGCGCAACTGGAACCCATCGAGAGCGCACCGGAACTGGCTCAGTTGCTCAAACGTGTGGACCTGTACTGGACCAAGTGCGGCCTTATGCGTCCTGCACATCGCACACCGCTCGAACACCTGGAGGCCATCTCCGCTGAGAAAGCCTCACCGGGCATGCGCAGAGCATCGCGTCAACTGATCGAAACTTACTACCGCGCCAGCTTCGGTGGCGCAAGCGTTCCCACAGAAGAGGAGCTCCGCGCAATACTGCACGAATTGAGCTGTTTTGAACGCGAAGGGGCCTCAGCCAAAACATTGAAGGCTAGGTTTCGGCTCAGGAACGCTCGGGTGACGCAAGCGGTTCTGGGGTCGTATCGCGCTGCTGCCGACAGGGACGGGATAGAGCGGCCGAGCAGCAAAATCGATTAACCGGGTAGTGGAGGGAAGAGGTGTTGCACAAGTGGGCTAGATGTGGGGTTACCACCCGCGATGGGTGCGGCTCATGTTGGGAGCGGCTCAGATGGGAGCTCAGTTTAAAAGACCCCTCTGGGGAATGAAACAGGTGCACAATCACCGCCATTTTCGGAGCCAAAGAGGAAATCCCGGTTTAATTCTGCGGTTGGTCGGTTTGCTGTTTATTCTGGTGCCGACTGCCTTCGTATTCCGGCTGTATATTTACTTTACGCGAGATAAGGTAATGGCTTACTTTCACACACCAGGCAAAACTCCTACGGCCTCTGCTTGAAGCATCGGCGAACAGTATTTACCGGCGAGCCAACGCCATGGCTTACTGCGGCACTTGCGGCCAGCAAATTCAGCAACGCAACGCTAAGTTCTGCCCACAGTGCGGCATTCGACTGCCTCAGGCGGAGACGACTACTGACGCGCCAACGCCGCGTGGGGCCTCCGCTCCTGGCGGACCAATGATGTCGGAAACCAGTGGGCTGGCGATCGGCAGCCTGATCTGTGGAATCTTGTTCTTCCTCTTCCCTTCCGCCATCGCTGCGATTGTCATGGGGCACATCTCCCGCGCTGAAATCCGTCGCGGCGCGGGCCGGAAAACCGGAGCTGGCATGGCCTTGGCCGGCCTCGTTCTCGGTTACGTCGGCATCTCAGTCGCTATTCTTCTGCTCATCGCGGCCATTGTCATTCCGAATCTGTCACGGTCCAATATGCAGGCAAATGAAGTCGTTGCCATCAAAACTCTGCGCACCCTCAACACATCTTGCGTCCTGTATTCATCGGCCTATGGCCTCTTCCCAAAGCATCTGACCAATCTCGGCCCGCCCGTGACCAACGAGAAGCCCTCCGCCGACGCAGCAGACCTGATTGATCCCGCACTTGCCTCAGGCAGCAAGTACGGCTATGTCTTCGACTACGAGCCGTTCAATGCGGAGTCGGGCGGCGTGAAGACCTTCGGATACACAATAACGGCGAGCCCGAGCGCTCCCGGCACAACAGGACGGCGATATTTCTTCACCGACCAGACAGGCGTGATCCGCACGGAGACGGATCGCGCCGCCACGGCCAACAGCCCGCCGATCACTTGATCCGGAATTTCTGTCTTGAGCTTCCCCTTCATCCGAAAGCTTAGGCCTCTTACCTCGCCGCCTCCAACTTCGGATCCCGCTCGCCCTGAATCTTCCAAGTCCCGAGAAACGCTCAAGTGTTCCATAAACAGAATTATTCCCAGGGTGGTCGGCAACACGCAAACCATCCCGGAACCGGCTTCGAGGAAGTTGGCGGGATTTAGTCACGACAAGTCGGTTTCTCGCTAGCAATCGGTTTGATCACTGCTAGGGCGTTTCCCAGTACCGATCTGGCGAAACTTCCTACAAGCCGACTTATGGCCCGCTTGGCCCTTCCTGGTTTTAACTTCCGTATTGCTCGTGACTCGGGAACGGTCTCAGGTGGGTCGATGATCGGTCGCGAAGGTCATTACGCCTTCTCACGGACTAAAACAGCCAAGCGTCTAGATTTTTTCAGCGTTTAGGCGCTGGAATTACTGCAGTTTCGCGTACTCAGACTTGGCAGCAATGAGGACTGGGATGCCTGGGTCTGCGTCTTTCCAAAGCGTTAGGAACTCTTGATACGCCGCCTTGGCCTTCGCGGTCTCGCCTTGCATCGCATAGGCTTTGCCGATTTGGAGATGCGCCAGCAGGCGTATGACCTCGTTGAACGCGATGCCGGGGTGGTCAAGGATTTTCTGGAATTCTGCCGATGCGGCCACCCCTTGACCCGCCGCCAGATAGGCTTGGCCACGCACGTACACGGGATAGAGGTTCACGAAAATCTTTAGCGCTGGGGTCCCGAGTTCGTACGGCGCAGCTACCTGAAGTTCGGTGATCGCCTTGGCCGGAGACTTCTGCCCGAGGGCGATGGCGGCACGGATCGTGGGCAAGTAGTGGAACTGCACGACCGTATCTTGTGGAAAGCGCCTTGCCAGATCATCGGCTAGCACTCGCGCATGAGCAGTACCCCCGACAAGCGCCAGCGTCAGTGCCACGACAGCCACGGTATGTCGGCCGTTTGAAGTCCGCAGAGCGACGGTCGCCCGTTGCCGAGCCTCGGCGACGTTTCCGACTAGCGCCTGGCGCAGCGCCGCGCTGGCCAGATAGAGTCCTGCCGTATCCTTCTGCCCTGCCTGTCGGGCCGAAGCAGCCGCGCGGGCGGTCAAATCGTTCGCCAAAACGAGATGTCCGGCATAAGCTACCGTGTCGGACTCGTAGTCGAGGAACAAGTCTTCGATTCCCCGCTTGTCTGCCGCCCAAGCTGTCTCCTGCGCCGTTCCCTCCGTATTGCCTTCAAGGAACGCAAGCTCATACGCGGGCGCATCGACGTTCAAGGAATGGATTCTGTGTGCTCTGGCTTGCTGCAGGACGGCCGCCGCCTCGTCTAACCGATCGAGGCATAGATAGCTATCTGCAACGTTCTCGTAGTTCACTGCGGCGTCGGGATCCATCTCGAGAGCACGGCGAGCCGTAGCTAGCGCCTTTTGATACTGCCCGAGAAGCAGATACCCTGAAGTCAGATTGGTCACGGGGACGAAGTCCCGCGGGTAAGTCTGGGCCCACATCTCATAAATCTCATTCGCTTTCAGCTCGTTGCCGGTCACGAATTCTTCGTAATGCGATGAAATGTAGAACCTCTCCCGCTCGCTCACGCGGTCTCGGAGCTCGTAAGCCTTTTTCATGTTCTCGGCCGCGAGGCCGGTTTCGTTGAGGTTGTAATAGCTGGTGCCGAGCACGGCATAGGCCATGGCGAAATTTGGATCAAGGGAGATGGCGCGCTGGAGTTGACGGGAGGCTATAACCGCCGCGGAATCAGTTCTCAGGTTGACCTGCCAGCTGACGTTGTAGGCCTTGAGGGCTTCAAGCGAAGGAGTGGTGACTTCTACCAGCGGCGTGTCGAATTTCCCGATCGAAGCAGGTGATTCGCCGAGTTTTCTCCGAATCGAGGAGGCGACGTTCCCGAGTGCGCCAAGCACGTGGTTCTTGTCGCTCGCGACTTCCTGCGCGCTCGCGAGCAGCGCTCCGCTCGAGCAATTCAACACGCTCAGAATTAGGCTGTACTGGCTGCCAATCTGGGCGATTGACCCGTCCAACACCGCCGCGCCTCCAGTTCGCTGGCACACCTGCTGCGCCAGCTCATTGGTGAGCCTGGCGCCTGGCGCCTGGCCCATCAAGCGCAGTGTCCCGGCGAGTTGTTCGTCGGAGCGGATATCGAAATAGGGCGACTGCTGGAGCTGCGCCATAAGCCCTTGGCGCAGCGTGCCGTCAAAAACGGGATCGCCAGTGGTGTTAACGAAATCGGCGATGATGATGGAATCTTTCGAGGTCAACTTCGGGGTGCGATGGGTGAAAAAATAAGCGCTGGCAGCGAGGGCCGCGACAACCACCACCGCGGCGCTGACGATGAGCAGCCAACGACGCTTCCTGGGAGCCGTCCGCACTACTTCGGCAGGATTTGCCGATGACAAAACGGTGGCAGACGTCGAAGGTGGCTCGATCCACTGGACGGGCACCATCCAACGATACCCGCGGCGCGCTAGTGTCTCGATATATCTGGGTTGGTCGGCAGAATCGCCCAAAGCCGCACGAAGTCTTTTGATGGCAGCATTGATGCTGTTTTCAAACTCGACGACGGTATCATTCGGCCAGAGCTTCCGCTGAATTTCCTGCCGCATCACTACTTCGCCGGGCCGCTCCAGCAGCATAGCCAGAATGCGGAAGGATTGTCCCGGTAGCTTGATCCGCTCGCCGTTCTTGCAGAGTTCCTCTGAACGCAGATTAACTTGGAAGGATTCGAAGCATGCTAGGTAGGAAGACTGGACAGCTTCTTTCACGGACATACACCTGCGGCTCCGCGTTCAGTCGACGCTGGATAGATATCTGGCCAAGACTGTCGACGTTTTCAGGCCGGGACCAACTCTAACACTCCTTCCCTCCGAAATGAAGCCGACGCCGCAGTGCGAGGTTCGCGCGTTTAGGGGCGTAACGGTAGCGATTCCCAGGAGATAGCTCAGCTGATGCGCTCCCTCCCGTCGATTGCCAGGCCGAAGCCAAGTCATTTGAATATCACTCAAATGTCACACCCAACCTATTGAACGAATCTTCTCCTTTAGCGCAGAGTCGCTCGCAAATCGGCCAAATGGAGAAGCGTAACCGCAAGAACGTATTTGGGTGGTGCCGGGGGGAAGATGAAGAGAAAGATAGCAGCTGCAATTGCTGCCTTCGTATTGGCAGCGCTGGCGACCCTCTTTCGACTGCCTGAGCTGGACCGAAAGCGAGCGAATTAGGCCCAAGACAGCGCACGCGGTCTTGGGGAGGGGCCGTGAAAAAATCTCTAGTGCTCCCAATGTCCCTTTTCAGTTTGTGCCTTCTCACTGCCTGTGGCGGCGGAGGTAACGGCAACATCACGGGTGGAGACGGCGGTGGATCGCAACTTGCCGCCACTCACTTCTCCGTCACGGCTCCTCAGGACGCCACCGTAGGCTCCTCTTTCAACTTCACCGTGACCGCTCTCGACGCTTCGAATAACACAGCCACCACCTACTCTGGAACGGTGCGCTTCACCAGCTCCGACAGCCAGGCAGTGCTTCCTGCCAATTCAACGCTGACAAACGGCACGGGAACTTTCTCGGCAATCCTCAATACCAGCGGGAGTCAAACAATCACAGGGATCGACACCGTCACACCGACGATTAGGGGCGTCTCGAACACCATCCAAGCTTCCAGCGCTGCGCTACCGGGCTCCTTCGCGCCTACAGGCAGCATGGAGTTCCCGCGCGCAGGGCATACGGCGACTTTGCTACAAGATGGGACTGTCTTGATCATCGGAGGAGAAAACTCGACAGGATCTCTCGCGACGGCGGAGATTTTTAATCCAGACACAGGGATGTTCACCTCTACGAAGGGCACCATGGAAACTGCGCGAGTCGGGCACACGGCAACATTGCTCACCAGTGGGACAGTCTTAGTCACAGGCGGAAACGACACGACGGGAGCTCTCGCGACAGCCGAGATTTTTGATCCAACGACAGGAATGTTCACGCCCCTAGTGAGCATGATGGAAACCGTACGAGTTGGGCATACGGCGACGTTGCTGAACGACGGCACCGGCAGAGTGCTTGTGGCGGGAGGGGGAAGCGCATCGGAGGAGTTTTTCGGTGCCGGGATCGACTCGACCGTATCGGCGGAACTTTTCGATTCGAAGTCGGGGCAATTTACGCCGGCGGGCCACATGTCCGCGAGCCGGATCTATCATACGGCGACTCTTCTCCCCAGCGGCGATGTTCTCCTAGCGGGAGGTACAGACACTGTGAATACTAGCGGGGCTTCCCAGGGCGATTTGTTCCAACCCACAAGTGGCACGTTCACGGCAACGGCAATGGGAGGGATTACGGCTCTTCACCTCCCCGCTCCTCTGCTCAGCGACGGTATGGTGCTCCTCCCGGGCGGCGAGGTAAGCGCTTCTCCTTGTGGCGAAGGCGGTAGCTTGATTTCCAGCGCAGAAGCGACGCTATTTAATGGCAGCGACGCGAATTTCTCAGAGACAAGTTCTATGAACGCCTCCCGGATCAGTCATACCGCGACGCTTCTTCCGGCAGGAGAAGTCCTGATTGCCGGAGGCGCCATGAGCCACACGCCATGTAACAGGGGTTTCGGGACCTCCACCTTTCAGTCGATCGCAAGCGCCGAACTTTTCAGCCCCGGCAGTGGAACTTTCGCGCTGACCGGCAGCATGTCGACAGCGCGCGCCGCGCACACGGCCACGTTGCTCGGCAACGGGAAAGTACTCGTGGTGGGGGGTGTGGATGCTAACGGCAATTTCCTCGCAAGTGCGGAGTTATTCCAGTAGGGTGAGCGCCCGGCACATTCCTAGCGTATTGTCGGCAAACAAGAAACTGACAATGCGTTCCCGATAATTTCAGGTTTGCTCGTCATCCGCCAGGGTGCGATCGTAAAATGATCGCATGGCCACCGATGAGATCTTCACGCACACGGATCCGGCTCTGCTCCCAGTGCTCGAAGAGCTTCGACGCCGCGAACCGATTTTTCACACACCGGAATTGAGCCGCTGTTTCCAAAGGCGAAGCGACGAACCGACGGGCGGGGGCGACCGCCCGCATCGAATCGGGCATGTTTCGAGGGCATTCTATGGGTTCTGCAAACCGGCGCAGCGTGGCGATTCTTGCCCGATGAGTTTCCCTCGCCCTCGACCTGCTGGCGGCGACTACAACAGTGGCAA
>Ga0187769_10001551_pt1 | contig 13154 bp, 15 predicted proteins | sample 0116_SJ02_MP02_1_FD_133140 | JGI IMG/M metagenome (GOLD analysis project Ga0187769, IMG submission 133140) | Tropical peat soil microbial communities from peatlands in Department of Meta, Colombia - 0116_SJ02_MP02_10_MG | ecosystem: Environmental > Terrestrial > Soil > Wetlands > Peat | place... | reverse complement strand
CGGCTCGACTATCTTCCATCCGACCTCGACCTGCCGTATGGGCACGGACCCGCTCGCGGTCGTGGACCACCGCTTGAAGCTGCGCGGGCTCGATGGCTTGCGCGTGGTCGACGCCTCGGTGATGCCCTCCGTCACCTCCGGCAACACCAATGCCGCCGTGATCGCCATCGCCGAGAAGGCGAGCGAGCTCATCCTCGCGGAGCGGCGCTGACGGCGGCGCCGGCAAGGAGCGCGCTTCGGCGCGCCGGCGCTGCCCCGCCTCACAGCGCGACGAGGGGGATGCGTAAGGCTTCCGCCGCGGCCCGCAAGCGCTCGTCATAGCTCGCGAGCTCGATCGACTGTCCGCGCCCTCGCAGGAACTCGATCGAGGCGAGATGGAGTGCGTCCAGCGTGCGCACCGGGAGCGGAAACGGCTCGAGCGCCCGTCCGAGCACGGGAGGTGCGAGCTCGAGCAGCGCCACCCCGCCGATGAGCGCCCGCACGTTGTCGCCATGCGATTGCTCGAGCCCGCGCGCGTGAACCCGCGTCCACACCTCGTATTCGAGGAGACGGCTCGAGATCAGCGGCGCCTGCCAAAGAGATGCGGGTGGGGCGCGATCCTCCGTCAAGAGGTGGGCCAGCGCAACCGAGCTATCGAGATAGATCACCGGTCATCCCGGTCTTGCCGCAGTTCCCGCATGAGCTCGCGGAAGCGCATGATCGGCTTGCGCGGGGGTGGCCCGCCACCGGCCACGGCGGGTGGCGTCAGCCAGCCCGCGCGCACCGCCTCGGCCAAGAGCGCGTCGGCGAGAAGCGGGCTGCGCCCGGCCTGCGGCGGCACGATCTCCGCCACCACGCGGTCGCGGTCGGTGACCAGCACGATCTCGCCGCCCGCGGCAAGGCGGATATATTCGCTGAGCCTGTTCTTGAGTATCTTGAGTCCGACGGAGCGCATGGATAGAATGGTAGCTACCGGAAGCTACCTTTGTCAACCATGGCAAGGGCGCGTGGCGGCGAGGTGTCGATCGGAAGCGCACGGCCACGAGGTCAGCGAATAATCCCGAGCACGACACATACGATGATCGAGCAGGACCCGGTCCGCGTCAGCGCTGCCGTCCTCGATTTTCTCGACGCGCCGTGACGGCGGCACGGCGGCGCCATCCGGCGACAGAAGGCCGCCGTCGAAGGCCGCGCCCGCCTGCTTGCGGCAAACGGCTGGCACGTCAAAGGGCGGAATGGTACGGCCGGTCATGGTCGCGCGCTCCTTGTTGCGGACATCCTCGCCTGAGGACCTCCCCTTCCCCGCTGCTCGGGTTTGGCGTACCGTGAGCGCCGACCCCGGACGTCGAGATTAACGCTCGGTGGAATGGCCGGGACAAGCGTCGGAGCATGCTGCGATTCATGACGACTTGGAGGCCGCTCGATCTGGGCCTGGAGTGCCCGCGCAGGGTGGGCGGGATTATGACGCAGACCACCAAACAGGGAGGGAGGAAATCCATGTTGCGTAAACTCGTGATTGGCGCGCTCGGCGCGGCGGCTCTCTTGTTCTCGACGACGGCATTCGCGCAAGGTACGGCGGCAGAGGCCAAGGCCATGCTCGAAAAGGCGGTTGCCGCCGTGAAAGCAGACAAGGCGAAGGCGCTGGACACGTTCAACAAGGGAGAAGGCGGATTCCTGAAAGGCGACCTCTATCCATTTTGCTCTAATGTCAGCGACGACATGATCGTTGCCGTCGGCAACCCTAATGCAAAGCAATTGATTGGCAAGGACGCCAGGACCCTAAAGGACGCCAACGGCAAGGCGTACGGCCTGGAAATGTACGGCGCGGCGCAGAAGCCGGAAGGTCAAATCACGGTGGTCGACTACATGTTTCCAAAGCCGGGCGCCGACAAGACGCCGGTTCAGAAGGAAAGCTTTCTAACCAGGGTCGGCGATCTGATCTGCGGCGTCGGCTATTACAAGTAGATCGTTCCAGAATCGACGATCTTGTGGCGCGCCGGACGGCGGTGCCCCACAGACCTTTATTTGCTCGCGTGAGCAGACCGGGTCGCATGTCCTGCATTCCGCCCGTGCGGTCGGCGGCCGGGTCAAATGACCGCTCCGGGTCGAGGGTGGCGCTACTCGCATGTCTGCGCGAAGTCGGGTTCACGAAGGTTGGGCACGGGACCCGGAGGCCGCCTTGCGGCTCCTCGCGTCGGCTCAGCCAGAGCTCAAGTTATCTTCAACCGAGACGCGTGTGCAGCCCGGGGCGGAAGCCCGATCGCAAGCGGGAGGTCCAATCATGATTGAGCGCAGACCGTTTGCCGAGCTGGGCGGCGCCGAGCACGGTTGGCTCAAGACCAAGCACCATTTCTCCTTTGCCGGCTACTACGACCCCAAACGTATGGGCTGGGGCGATCTCCGGGTGTGGAACGACGACGAGATCGCCGCCGGCTCCGGCTTTCCGCCCCATCCCCACGCCGACATGGAGATCATCACCTATGTCCGCGAGGGGGCGATCACCCACAAGGATTCGCTGGGAAACAGCGGCCGCACTGAGGCCGGCGACGTCCAGGTGATGTCGGCGGGGTCGGGGGTGCGCCACTCCGAGTACAATCTCGAAGACGCGACCACCCGCATCTTCCAGATCTGGATCGAGCCGAACACGCGCGGCGGCAAGCCCTCCTGGGGCGCCAAGCCGTTTCCCAAAGCCGACCGCTCGGGCCGCTTCGTCGCCCTTGCGAGCGGCTTCGCCGATGACGGCGAGGCGCTGCCGATCCGCGCCGAAGCGCGCGTGCTCGGCGCAACCGTGAAGGCCGGCGAGCGCGTGAGCGTGGCGCTCGATCCCAAGCGGCACGCCTATCTCGTACCCGCCACGGGCACGATCGAGGCCGGCGGGGTGCGCATCGAGAGCCGCGACGGCGCCGCGATCACCGGGCTCGCCAGCCTCGAGATCGTGGGGCTCGAGGACTCCGAAGTCGTGCTGGTGGACGCCGCCTAGAAGGCAAAGGCCGGCCGCAACGCATCGCCGCCGCGCCAGCTCATGCGGAGCCGCCGAACGCCTTCTCGAGAATCGTGTGCGCGCGCTCGACCGCTTTCTGCGGCAGGGTATGGCGCGGCGGGAAATCGGGCCCCGGCCGCGTCGCGTCGATGATCATCTTGGCCGTCATCCCGGCCCGGTTCGAGGGGTCGAGGATGGCGCCCATGGCGTTCCTTATGACGTCGATATCCTCGTCCGCCTGCATGCGCGTCGCCATCGCCCATAGGACCTCGCGGTCGTCGCGAATATCGACGTCGTCATCCACGACGACGACGAGCTTGAGGCTCAGATCGTCGCCGAAGGCGACGGCGGCGGCGTTCCGGGCCTGGCCGGGCGCCGGCTTGCGGAGTGCGATATAGGCGTGGAGCCGGCAGGTCCCCGACTTGGGATAGGAGACCGCGACCGTGTTGGGGAAATGCTGGCGCAGCGTGCGCAGGAGGCGCGCCTCCGAGGGGACCGCAAGCAGGCCCGTGTGCTCGTCCGAGATTCCCGGCACGATGTCCTGATAGAGCGCATCCTTGCGATGGCAGATGGCCGACACCTCGACGACGTGCTCGGTCGAGCGCGCGGAGGCGTAGCCGGTGAACTCCGCGAACGGCCCCTCGGGCTCGCGCTTCTTCGCAAGGATGCGGCCCTCCAGCACGATCTCGGCCTCGGCCGGCACCTCGATCGGTATGCTCACTGCGCGCGTGATCGCGAGCGGGGCGCTCATGAGGCCGCCCGTGACCGCGTACTCGTCGCTTGTGATGGGCCCTTTCCAGAGGGCCCCGAACGCGAAGGCCGGATGCGCCCCGATCACGATCGCGACCGGCAAATCCTCGCCGCGCTCCTCGGCGCGTTGCATGTAGTTCCACAGGTGGCGCCGGCTGTGCAGGCTGGTGCCGAGCCGCGTCTTGCCCTTGAGCTGCATGCGATGGAAGCTCGTGTTGCGCACGCCGCTGTCCGGGTCCTTGGCGACGAGGATGGCGTTCGTGATGTAGGGCCCGGCATCCTCGGCGAAGTGCCGCATGATGGGGAGGAGTGCCAGGTTGAGCTTCTTCCCCGTCATCACGACGTCATGGACGGGGCCGCTCTTGCGCAAGACGGGCGGAATCGTGCGGTCGTTGCGCGCCGCCCACTCCTCGATCAGGCGATCCTCGGGAACGCCGAGCGCCAAGGCATAGCGCCGGCGCGCGCCGAAGAGATTGGTCACCACCGGGAAGGGCGAGCTGCCCACCTTCTCGAAGAAGAGGACGGGCGCTCGGCCGAGCCGCTCCATCTCCATCACGCTCGCCGTCACGTCATAGTCGAGGTTGACCCGCTCGCGCACCCGGACGATGCCCTCCGGGTCGTCGGCCGCGACGCGCGCGAGGAAGCTTCTCAAGGTGAATTCTCGGGAACGGGGTGCCATGGCCTCTCCTCGGCTCAGCGGTTGGGTGCGCGCTTAGGTGCCGTCAGCCCTCATCCTACTCTCGCCTTGAGCCGGCGCTCGTAGCTCTGCGCAAGCAGGCTCAACGGAAAGATCAGCAGGAAATAGAAGGCGCCGACCGCGGTGAAGAACTCGAAATAGCGGTAGGTCTGTGCACTTACGATGCTCGCCTGATAAACGAGCTCGGCGACCCCGATCGCGGAAGCCAGGCCCGAGACCTTGACGATGAGGGTCACGAGCCCGATGAAGGCGGGGATCATCAGGCGGAGCGCCTGGGGCATGATCACGCGTGCCCACACCCAGAAGGCCGGGAGGCCGAGCGCCTTTGCCGCCTCGCTCTGACCGCGCGGCACCGCAAGAATCCCAGCCCGGAAAATCTCGGCAAGAAAGGCGCCGGCGTAGAGCGACATCGAGGCCGCCGCCGACTCGAAGGAGGAGAGCCGGGTCGCGAGGATGAGCGGGCCGCAGTAATAAATCCAGAACATCACCACCATCTCGGGGATGCCCCGCATCACCGCGACATAGCCGACGGCGAGCCAGCACAGAAGACCGCGGCCCATGAGCTTGCCGAGGCAGGCGATGAGGCCGAGCGCGGTCCCGAGCGCGAGCGAGACCAGCACGAGGAGAAGGGTGAGCCTAAAGCCGCGCGCGAGCTCGGGCAGATGTTGGATGACGATGTTGGTGTCGAAATGCATGGGCTCAGCTGGGCGTTCGCGTGGCGATCTCGAGCCATCCCGCGAGACGGCCGACGGCGAGATTGAGGAGAAGATAGAGCACGCCGACCGCCGTCATGACCTCGATCGGCTTGAAGCTGTAGTCGCTGATCTTGGTCGCGACCGTCATCAGCTCGCCGACCTGGAGAAGGCCCAGGAGCGCGCTGCCGTTCAGGAAGCTCAGTGCCAGATTGGCGAAGGCCGGGATCATGATCTTGAGCGCCTGGGGCAGCACCACGTCGAGCCACAGCGCGCGGGCCGGGAGCCCGAGCGCGCGGCCCGCCTCGAACTGGCCCTTGGCGACCGCCTGGATGCCCGCGCGGGCGATGTCGGCGAGATAAGCGCTCGACTGCAGCGTCAAGGCGAGGAAGCCGCTCTCGAGCGAGGTGGTGGAGATTCCGGTCAGCGCCGGCAGGCTGAAGTGGACCCAGAAAAGCTGCACGATGAGCGGCGTGTTGCGCCACAGCTCGACATAGGCGACGACGAGCCAGCGCAAGGGGCCGATCGGGAGCTGCAGCAGAACGGCGATCGCGACGCCGACCAGGAGCCCGACCACGAGCGAGGTCGCGGTGATGAGGACCGTCGTTATGGCACCCCGCAGGAGCGGCTGCCAATATTCGACGAGCACGTGGAAATCGAGTCCGCGGACGAATTTCCAATCGACCGTCGCATAGACGCCATAGATGATCGTCAAGCCGACGACGAGCGAGAGGACGCTCGTCCGGTCGAAGCGCGCCTCCAAGCGCGCGCCCGCGGCCGGCGAGGCGAGAGCCATGGCCGCGCGCTCCCCTTCGTCACGCGCGGGCGCGCCGCCTCACCCTGATGCCGAGAGCCACTTGTCCGAGAGCTCCTTGAGCTTGTCCGTGCGCTCGAGCTGGTCGAGGAAGACGTTGAGATATTGTTGGAAATGGTATTCCCCGCGCGGCAGCATGAAGGCGAACGGCGTGGGGTCGAGCAGTTTGTCGCCGAGCGGCCGGAGCTTGAGGTTGGCGTTCTGCCTGAGGAAGATCAGGCTGCCGACGTAGCCGGCGAAGGCGGCGTCGACCCTCCCGGCCGCCACCTCGAGGAGATGGGGCTGCGTCGCGTCCGAGGTGAGCGTCTTGATGGTGGCGTGCTTGAAGAAGCGCTTCGCGTAGTCGTCCTCGGCGGTGCCCGCCCGCGTCGCGATGGTAACGCCCTCCTTGTCGATGTCGGCATAGCTCTTCGCCGTCGATGCCTGGGGCACGAAGATCGTCTTGGTCTCGGCCGCGAACGGGCGGGTGAACAGCACCTGCTCGGCGCGTGCCGGCGTGATGTAGGTCGCCGCGATCGAGAGATCGCACTTCTGCGTGGCGAGGCTCGGAATGAGCGTCGAGAAGCTCACGTCGACGTGCTCGAGCTTGACGCCGAGCGTCTTGGCGAGCTCGACCGCGAGATCGACGTCGAGCCCTTCCCATTCGCTCGTCTTGGGGTTCTTCACGTTATAAGGCGGATAGGCCGCCTCGCAGACCCTGATGGCGCCGCGATCCTTGATCTGCTGCAGGAGCGAATCGGGCTCCGCATGCGCCGCCGGTGCCGCCGCAAGGCGCGCCGCCACAAAGAGCGCCGTCGCAAAAGCGATTGTCCATCTCATGTCAAAGCCTCCCACGCTGCGCGGACTATACCGGCGCACGAGCGCGGGCGGCAAGCGCTCCCACAAGGGACGCCGAGTCGGCTACACAGCCGGCTCCGCATCTCTGCCCGCTGAGAGCGATGGTAAATTGTCGCCGAAACCGTTACAAAGTGCGCTATGGCGCGCAAATCACCGCAAGGGCGGAGCGAACCCGGGTTCTTCGGGTCGAGGCGGCCCCGCCGCGGCCCCGCCGGCATGCGAGGCGAGCGACTCGACGTCGTCTCCGAGGAGAGCGACGAGCGGGCCGGCGGGAAGCTTGGCTACCGGCGGGCGAAGGCAGCCGCTCCTGCGCCGGAGATGTGGCACGAGTGGCGCGACAGGCTCAAGCGCTCGCTCAAGCGGCACGGCCAGACCCGCGCCGAGGCGCGCGGCTCGCTCCTCGGCCGCTTCGTGCGCTGGGCGGTGACCTTCGCGATCTGGGCGCTGGTGCTGGTCTTGGGCATCGTCGCCTATTACAGCTTGGACCTCCCCGATATCAGCAGCGCCACCGCACTCACGCGCCGGCCGAGCGTCACCCTCATCGACGCCGAGAGCAAGCCGTTTGCCAGCTACGGCGATCTTTACTACGACGTGGTGCCGCTCAAGGAGATGCCGCCCTATCTTCCCAAGGCGGTGCTGGCGACCGAGGATCGCCGCTTCTACGAGCATTTCGGCGTCGATCCCTTCGGCATCGTGCGCGCGCTCATCGACGACGTGCGCACGGGCCAGCTGCGCCAGGGCGGCAGCACGATCACCCAGCAGCTCGCCAAGAACCTCTTCCTCACCTCCGAGCGCACGGTCAAGCGCAAGGCCCAGGAGGTGCTGCTCGCGCTCTGGCTCGAGCACAAGTTCACCAAGAACGAGATTCTCACCATCTATCTCAACCGGGTCTATCTCGGCGCCGGCGCCTACGGCGTCGAGGCGGCGTCGCGCAAGTATTTCGGCAAGTCCTCGCGCGAGCTCACCCTTTACGAGGCGGCGGTGCTGGCGGGCCTCTTGAAGGCGCCGTCCAAATTCAATCCCGCGGCCAACCCGGACCTCACCGCGGAGCGCGCCGGTCAGGTGCTGCGCAACATGGTCGATGCCGGCTTCCTCACGGATGAGCAGGCCGCGGCCGCCGACAAGGAGCGCGGGGAGCTCAAGCCGGCCTCGGTCGCCGCCTGGCGCGGACGCTATTTCGCCGACTGGGCGATGGACCAGGTGCGCGACCTCCTCGGCTACATCGATCGCGATCTCGTGGTGGTGACCACGCTCGATCCCAAGCTCCAGGAGATCGCCGAGGATACGGTCCAGGCCGAGCTCGACAAGGAGGGCGCTGGCCTCGACATCTCGCAAGGTGCGCTCGTGGCCCTCGGTCCCGACGGCGAGGTCAAGGCGCTCGTGGGCGGACGCGACTACCGCCAAAGCCAGTTCAACCGCGCCGTCCAGGCCCTGCGCCAGCCCGGCTCGGCCTTCAAGCCGTTCACCTATCTCGCCGGCCTCGAGTCGGGCTTCACGCCGGCGAGCGTCTTCAACGACGCGCCGATCGCCATCGGCAACTGGCATCCGGACAATTACGACGGCAAATACTACGGCCGCGTCACGCTGAAGGAGGCGCTCGCGCGCTCGCTCAATTCCGTGGAGGTGCAGCTCGCCGAGCGCGCCGGCGTCGGCCATGTCATCGACGTGGCGCGCCGGCTCGGCATCACGTCCGAGCTGCGCAAGGACTTGAGCATCGCACTCGGCACGAGCGAGGTGAGCCTGCTCGAGCTGACCGGCGCCTACGCTGCCTTCGCCGATGGCGGCAAGGGCGTGTGGCCCTACGGCATCGTCGAGATCCGCGACCGCGACGGCCACGTGCTCTATCGCCGCTCGGGCTCCGGTCCGGGCGAGGTGATGACGCCGCAGCACTCGGCAGAGATGCTCGACATGATGTCGGCCGTCATCGCCTACGGCACCGGCAAGTCGGCCAACATCGGCCGGCCCGCCGCGGGCAAGACGGGGACCACCCAGGACTACCACGATGCCTGGTTCATCGGCTTCACCCCCGACCTCACCGCCGGCGTCTGGGTCGGCAACGACGACGGCAGCCTGATGAAGAAGGTGACCGGCGGACGCGTGCCGGCGCACATCTGGCACGATTTCATGATGGCAGCGCTCAAGGACACCCCAGCCCATGAATTCCGTAAGCCGCCCACGGAAACGGAATCGGTGCTGCAGTCGCTTTTGGGCGGCGGCTCGTCGGCACCCGCGGACGCGGCGCAGCCGCGGCCGCCGGAGCCGATGCAGACCCAGCACAGCCCGGGCGAGACCGTGCTGCTGCCGGGCGGCTATTACAAGGTGAGCCAGTAGGCAACCCAGCAGGCAACAAGGAGGGCGATCGATGAAAGCGTATGTAAGACTGGCGCTGGCCGCGCTCATGGGCGTGGTGCTTGCGCTCGGAGCGGCGAACGGCACGTCCGCTCAGGAAACCGCGCCGAAGATATCCAAGCGGCAAATCGTGGGCACCTGGGCGCCGGCCTCCATCGACAATGTAGCGAAGGACGGCAGCCATTTGCAGCCGTATGGCGCGAACCCGAAAGGCATCTTCATCTTCGCGCGCAACGGCCGCTTCGCCGAGTTCCTCCTCCGACCCGACCTGCCCAAGTACGCATCCAATGACCGCATGACGGGAACGGCGGAGGAAAACAAGGCGACCGTGCAGGGGAGCGTGTCCTTTTTCGGCACCTATACGGTCGATGCGAAAAACCGCACCCTCATCCTCCACGTCGAGGGCTCGTCATTCCCGAACCAGTCCGGCAGCGATCAAAAGCGTCTCATCACCAAGCTGACCGCCGACGAGCTGGCCTACACCAATCCTACCCCGTCCTCGGGCGTGACCGCCAATCTGGTGTGGAAACGCGTCAAATAGGCGCAAGCGAGGATGGCACAGGAGGGCGCGCGCGCTGAGGGCGCGAGGACGCCGCGCGCGCTCCTCAATGGCGGCTATGCCCGCCGCCGCCGATCAGCTTCGGGTTGCGTCTCTCCTCCTCGAAGCAGGCCTGGTAGCCCTGATCGTATCCGGCCCTGTAGTCGGCCGCGCTCAGATAGCGCGCTTGATCCTTGCGCCCGGCTTGCTGATAGCCGTCGCGTCCGGCGTCCTGGAAGCCGGTGAGGCAGCCGTCGACGTAGCCTTCGTCGAAGGCGGGGCTGCCCCCGGGTGGAGGCACTTGCGGATTGACGAGGGCGTCGCCTGAGGTCGCGAGCCAAGCGATCGTCACGAGGACCGCGCGGAACTGCCTCTCAATCGCTCGCTTGCTCGTCACGCTCAACCTCATTGGGCCACAGCATGTCGCTTCAGCACCCCCGTCAAAGAGAGGGTGGCGCTTTAAGGCGGCTATTTCAAGCTGGACCGGAAGGTGCCAGCCGTCTGAGGTGGTGCGCGCGTCAGGTGACGCGAAAGGATGCAAGCAGGTGCCGGAGGATGCGCCCGCGCCTGAGCGCGTCACTCGTCCTCGATCACCTTGTCCTCGCGGTGGGCGAGAAGGGCCTTGGCGTAGCGCCGCGTGAGTTCGGGCATGATGGTGCCGCCGGCTCGAGGGCGGTCGAGGCCGAACACGGTGCCGGGGAAATCGAGCGCCTTCTGGATCGGCCACAGCTCCTCGTGCGCCGAAGGCGGGAAGAGCCGGGCCGGCCGGCCCACGGCGATCCAGCCGATCGGCACCGTCGCATCGGCGGCGAGATGCGAGTTGACGTGCACGGTCGCGTTGACGCGCACCTCCGCGCGGGCGCCGATGACCGCACCATTGAAGATCGCCGCCCCCGTCGCGATGAAGGCGCAATCCTCGACGCTGCAGCCCGAGAGATAGGCGCGCGGGCCGATCAGCACATGGTTGCCGATCTTGACCGGATGGCGCTTCGTGCCGCGCACGACCGCGGTCTCCATCACGATGCAATGCTCGCCGAGCACGACGGGGCCACCTTCCGCCGTCAGCACAGCACCATGGAGCACGCGCGAATGCGGCCCGATCGTCACGGCACCGCTGAGGACCGCCGTGGGGGCGACCCAGGCGCTCGGGTCGACGAGAGGGCGCTTGCCGCGATGCTCGATGCGCATGAAGGCCTTTGCTCAGGCGCTCTCTGCTGCCACGGCGGCGGGCGCGGCCCGAGGCTTGCCGCGTCCGGCCGCGGCGCGCTCCTTGGCGATGAGCGCCTTCTTGCGCGCGACCCCCCAGCGGTAGCCGGTCAAGTCGCCGCTGCTGCCGACCGCCCGGTGGCACGGCACGATGAGCGAGACCGGGTTCGTCGCGCAGGCGCGGCCGACCGCGCGCGCCGCCCGGGGCCGGCCCAAGAGAGCCGCGATCTCGCCGTAGGTCTTCTGCTCGCCATAGGGGATGGCGCGGAGCGCCTGCCACACGCGCCACTGGAACGCGGTCGCGCGCACGTCGAGCGGCAAATCGAGATGGGGCTCCTTGCCGGCGAGATGGTCGAGGAGGGCCGCGAGCGGGGCGCCGAGTGCCGCATCGTCGCGCCGGATCTCGGCGGCCGGAAAGTCATGATTGAGCTCGTGCACGAGGTGCTCGTCCTCGTCGCCGAGGCTGACCATGCAGATGCCCCGCGCCGTGGCAGCGACGAGGAGGCGCCCGAGCGCGCAAGGTGCGATGGTGAAGCGGATGCGCGCACCCTCTCCGCCGCGCTTGTAGGTCGCGGGCGTCATGCCGAGCTGGCCGTTCGAGCGCTCATAGAGCCGGCTCGACGAGCCGTAGCCCGCCTCGTAAAGCGCGCCCGCCACCCCGTCGCCGGCCTTGAGCAGCCCCTTCACCCGACAGAGGCGCCGTGCGTCCGCATAGGCGCGCGGGCTGATGCCGATGACGCGGGTGAAGACGCGCTGGAGATGGTGGGGGCTGAGCCCGACGGCACGACCGAGCTCGCCCAAGGTGATGACGCCCTCGCCGTGCGCGTCGATGTAGCGGCAGGCCTTGCGCACGGCCTCGAGCCTGCGGTCGCGCGGCCGCGTGTCCTTCGGGTTGCAGCGGCGGCAGGCGCGAAAGCCGGCGCGCTCCGCCGCCTCCGGCACCGCGAAGAAGCTCACCATGTCGCGCTGGGGCCGGCGGCTCGGGCAAGAGGGGCGACAGTAGACGCCGGTCGAGCGCACGGCATAGACGAAGGCGCCGTCCTGGCGCGCATCCGAGCCAAGCACGGCACTCCAGCGCTCCTCGTCGGTCACGGCAAGATGTCCAACTCGCGTTTCCATGCGCCTTAAATACGCCTCGCGTGCGCCAGGGGCTATCCGAAGCTTGCGCCGGATCTGGCCCGGGCGATAGGCCCTCAGCCGTAGCGCAGCAGGCGGTCTCCGTGTCGGCGCAGCCAGGCGCACGAGGCCTCGACCTCGGGGGTCAGCTTCTCCACCAGGCGCCAGAAGCGCGGGCCATGGTGGGGGTGGACGAGATGGGCGACCTCGTGTGCGACCACATAGTCGAGCACCAAGTCGGGTGCCAGCACGAGGCGCCAGGAGAAATGGATAGCTCCGCCCTCTGCACAGCTGCCCCAACGGCTCTTGGTGTCCCTGATGGCGATGCGGCGCAAGGGACGCTGGACGAGCGCCGCCTTGGCGCGTGCGCGCGCGCTCAGGAGCGCGAGCGCCTCGCGCTTGAGCCAGTCAGAGAGGCGGCGCGAGAGAAAGGCGAGCTCGCCGGAGACGCAGAGGCGGCCTTCCTCGCGCCACACGCCTCTCCGCGCCTCGGGCCGATGCTCGACCACGTGCGCGCTGCCGCGGTAGGGAATGACGGCTCCGGGTGCGAACGGCACGGCGGGCGGGCAAAGCGCCAGGCGCGTCAGGATCCAGCCCGACTTTTCCTCGGCAAAGCGCAGCCCCTCGCTGAGCGCCACCCCGCGCGGCAAGACGAGCTCGACCGCATCCTCCGCCGGATCGATGCGCAGCGAGAGATGGCGCGCGCGCCGGCTCTGCCGCATCTTGAGTGGAATGGCGCGCCCGCCGACCGTGACGCTCGCCACCACCCGGGCACCCGGAGGCACCGAACCGATGCGCCGCTCTAAACCCTGCTGGCGTGCCCAATGCCACATCTAGGGGTCACCTCTTCGTGGACTATACCAGATTTTGGGGCAACTCTGCCAGAGCCGGGCTCGAGGCACGCCGCGTTCGGCGCCCGACTCTAAGCATTTTCGCGGATGAAGGCGGCTATTCGCGGGGCGACCGCCATGCGCCAATGGTGGCCGTAGAAAAGCGCCAGGTGGCCGGCCGCGGGCTCGAGATGATGGGCGCGGCGCCCGGAGGGAACGGCGGGGCAGAGCTCATGCGCCACCCGCGTCTGGCCCGGCGCCGAGACGTCGTCGAGGCCGCCCTCGATGGTGAAGAGTGCGGGACGCTGGATCAGGCGCGTGTCGACGGGCAAGCCGCGCCACGCCATCGTGCCGCGCGCGAGGCTG
>Ga0187769_10001550_pt1 | contig 13157 bp, 12 predicted proteins | sample 0116_SJ02_MP02_1_FD_133140 | JGI IMG/M metagenome (GOLD analysis project Ga0187769, IMG submission 133140) | Tropical peat soil microbial communities from peatlands in Department of Meta, Colombia - 0116_SJ02_MP02_10_MG | ecosystem: Environmental > Terrestrial > Soil > Wetlands > Peat | place... | reverse complement strand
CAATCGCGATGGCGACCGACTCGTCGCCTTTGCGCTCGTCCGGGTGACGGAGGCCGGACGATTCAGATCGTGGTGGCATTGTGATACCGGCGCTCGCTCTGTGCGTGTGATGCTCTTGTCGCCGATGCGATGCCCGCTCCGACGACCGTCTGAGGATGAAAGGAGTCGCCAGCACGGCCCGGTAGTGGATGCCTGCTCCACGCCTGCACCAGTCACGGAGCCCGCGCGACCGCTCTGGTCGTCGATGGGTAGCGCGGCTGGACTGATCGAGGCGACAGCAGTTGAGGACGTGGCTGGCGTAGGTAAGCCGGGGCGTCAGGGCAGCTACTAGTGGCCGATGTGGGCTAGCTCGATCGAAACGATCCAGAACCACGCAAGCGGCGAGACGTCAAAGAGGCGTTCGAAAAGCCCGACGGCCTGAGTCAAGGCTTGGATATTCGGCCGCTCTACTCCATGTCGATGTCGCCTCCGACAGCACCCGTCGCGCCGAGCGCTAGCTCGAGCGCGTCTTCGGCTGACAATTCACCTCCGGCCCGCCACGCAGCGTTCCAGTTTTCCTCGTTCGGGGCGTCGGCACGTGCTTGTGCCTGCCACCGGCCCCTCAACAGGACGATGTTGGGAGCCTCGGCGAGCCGTACGCGCTCGCGGCCACGGTCGGCCGCAGCCCAGAGGGTCGCGGCTCGCATGGGTTGATGTCTGATCGCCGCAAGCGTGCCGGCCAACGACAGCAGCGACGTCGCGCTTTCGAGGTCGTAGACGGATTTCAGGGCATCGATCGCAGCGCCAATCTGGCCGGAGGCGCGATCGAGCTCATCGCGTCCCAGCGATATCTCCGCCTGGGTAACCAGCGTGTGGGCGATCATCGGCCGCGAGTCGATCTCGCGCGCGCGTGCCAATGCCTCGGCGGCAAGTGCGTCCGCGGCGTCGAGGTCACCGGTCTCAAGCGCAAGAGTTGCAAGGTTTGCGCCGGTGAGGGCAATCTCGCTGGACTGGCCCCGGCGCCGAGCCAGCTCTAGCGATTCCTCGAGCATTGGGCGTGCCGCCCCGAGGTTTCCGCGTCGTGCCTGCATCACCGCGTAGTTGTTCAACGCGACCCTCAGCGCCGAGCCGTCGCCCGCGCGCCGCGCGCTGGCGATCGCCTCGATGTGATGGCGTTCGGCGCTGTCATGGTCGCTCAGAGCTTCCGCCCCCCAGCCGAGGTGACTGAGCGCGTGAGCCGCTAGTCGCTCGTCTCCATCGCGCCGCGCGAGCGATAGCGCCTCCACTAGCAGCGGCTGCGCGCCCTCGGCGTCACCCACCTTGAGTGCGAGCTGGCCCGCCGCAGCGAGCGCTCGACCGCGGTCGGGGACATCGACTGGGGCGCGTGCGAGCACGTCAGTCAGTCGACTGAGCCCCTCGAACGCGTAGCCTTGCACCACCCAGAACCACTCCAGGTTTGCCGCCATCCGAACCGCCCGTGTCGGGTCGTGCTCGGCGAAGTAGTCCAGCGCGGCGCGGAGATTCGCCTGCTCTTGTTCGAGCCGCAGCAGCCAGCTTCGCTGCTCTGCACCGTGCAGTTGGGGGGCGGCTTGCTCGGTCTGTTCGTAGTAATGGTCGGCATGTTCTTGCGCCGCGCGGTCGATGCGGCCGTCCGCCGCGGCGCGCTCGATCGCGAACTCTCTGATGGTTTCGAGCATCCAGACGCGCGGCTCTTGATCCCGATCTTCGCGGCGGCCGAGGAGGCTCTTCTCAGCGAGCGAGATCAATCTCCCCGTGGATGCCTGGCCCCAGATCGCCTCGGCCGAGTCGATCCGCACGCCGCCGATGAATGGCGCCAGCGATGCGAACAGCGCCTGCTCCGCGTCCGCGAGCAGCTGGTAGCTCCAGTCGATCGTGGCGCGCAGCGTCCGCAGCCGTTCGGGAAGGTCGCGAGGCCCCTCGGGCAACTCCAGGCGTTCGGCGAGGCGCGTCTCAAGGACGCGCGGACTGAACATAGCGATCCTAGGAGCGGCCATTTCCAGCGCCAGCGGCAGCCCGTCGAGCCGTAGGCAGATGCGCTCAACCGCCGCGCGATCCTCAGCGTCCGTGCTCAGCTCAGGGCGAACCGCAGCGGCGCGCTGGAGGAACAGTTCGCTGGCATCGCCGACGGGCATAGATCCGATCTCCATCCGATGCTCACCCCGGATCCGCAGCGGCTCGCGGCTCGTGCACAGCACATCAAGCCTCGGCGCGGCAGCCAGCAAGTCCGCCACCACACCAGTTGCGTCCAGAAGGTGCTCGAAGTTGTCGAGCACCAGCAGAATTTCCCGCTCTGCCACTTTCGTGATCAGCGTCTGCCGCAATGGCTCCCCACGGACCGGATCGATCTCCAGCACCCGTGCGAGTTCGGCAACCATCAACCCCTGATCCGGGATCGGCGCAAGGGGCACGATCCACGCCCCGTCGCGGTAACCCGCAATCGCGTGCGCGGCAAGCTCGATCGACAAGCGGGTCTTCCCAGCACCCCCGGGCCCCAGCAGTGTCAGCAGCCGAACCACTTCCTGAGAAAGCAGGTCGAGCGCACGCACCATTTCGTCCTGCCGCCCCACCAGCGGGTGCGCCGGCGTCGGCAAATTGGATCGATTCAACGACCGCAATGAGGGAAACTCGCCGTCCAAATCCGGGGCAATCAGCTGGAACAAATGCTCGGGTGCAGACAGGTCCTTCAGCCGGTGGTAGCCCAGATCACGAACGGGCACCGCCGATCCAAGGAGCCCCACCACCGCATCGGTCAGCAACACTTGCCCGCCGTACGCAACCGACATCACCCGTGCCGCGCGGTGAACGTCGATGCCCACGAACTCGCCGTCGCTGATAGAGGGCACCCCAGCGTGGATGCCCATCCGCACCCGCGGCGCCTCCCCACCCGGCCACTCCACCGTGGCGAACTCGCGCTGCGCGCTCGCCGCACATTCGATCGCGTCGCCGGCATGCTCGAACACCGCGAAGAACGAATCCCCAGCCGTATGTACCTCGCAACCTCCGGCGACCCGGATCGCCGTCCGCATCACGCGATGATGCTCACTTATGACATCGGCAAACCGCTCGCCCAGCCGCTGCAGCATCCGAGTGGATCCCTCGATGTCCGTGAACAGCAGAGCTAACGTAGCCCTGTTCATGACGACAGATGATCTTCAACCACGGGTCAGCAGACAAGTCGCTGCCTGACCGCGTGGACATCTTTCCCTTCCGGGCGAGACCCACATCCGCCCGCTGAGTCAGGATGCTCGTTGTCACACACGCGTCGGCGTCCCGTACCGAAACGCGGATGACCCAGGCACTCCGACCGCCCGAACAGCGCGCGCCGTGCACCATCGACATCACTACCGCCTTCCATGCCAAGGAGCCACGATCTCGGCCACCCCGCCGACCGCGTCGGCTGCTCCTTCCGGACAAACTCGACCACGAGGACGGCTCCGACCGCCGTGGCTGCTGTGTCGACAAGGAATCGCGCCGTGGCGGCGCCGCCCGGCCATCCTGACGTCGCCATTGCGCTCGTCCGGCCTGTGCTCGCGCGAGAACGAAACCACCAGTGACGGATCGGTGAACGTCGAGGCCGACAGACGCTCGAGTCCGGGCACAAGGATGACTCAGTGACAGCAAAACGAGCGAGTCGCTGCAGCCCTAGCCTTGCGCCTCGGCAGGTCGATCAGCTGCTCGAGAATCCGCGACATCGTCGGCGAGCACCGACGCGCGAGAGCATGGCCACGCTGCGCGACGACATCGCGGACATCGAAGCCCGTCTGGACGATGCGGAGGACACCGCACGCGATCTCCCCCACGGCGAGAAGTACCTATGGCTAGTGCTCGGCTTTTTGCGCCGGCTGCTCGAGCTGCACCTCGAGCTCGTCGACGAGGTCGAGCGGGAGCTTGACCCGCGAAGGCCTGACTCGGCTCCGAAGGCCTGATGCGGTTATGGAGACGTGCGGCGGTCGAGCCTGAGCTCGCACATATCAACCGACGCGCGCGTCCCCGGCGTCTCGGAGGCGTCCATCGCCCCGAATGCCTCGTCGCCCTGGCGCATGTCCTCTACGGTGTCAAAGAGCTGAACGACGACGGCCGTTCCCTGTGCCTCGTCGAACAGCAGCTGTATTCCGGTCGTAGGCACGCCGGGTGGGGGGCCACCGGCTTCCTCGACGCGCGCCACGAGCTCCTGCACTCGCTCGGCCGTCACATCGGTGAATCGGACAACGCGTACATACATGTCAGCTCTCCTCGGGTTGGGTGTGGACTTAGCGCTGCTTATCGGGACTGCCGCCGTGAACATTCGCGACCGTCACACGAGCGCCGGTACGGCGGTACTTTGGCTGGGACAGATGTTCCCGTTGAGCCCGAACACGTTGGCCGGGTCATACGTGTCCTTCAGCTCCACGAGGCGCGCCTTGTGGAATAGACGAAAACCGATCACGTCGTGGTCGGTTCTCGTCCTCGCCGGTCGCGCCAGACGAGCCAAAGCCATTCCAACCAGCAGCATTCGGGTTGATCGACGCGGCTGACGCTGACGCAAGTGGCCCAAAGGGAGTAGTGCCGTGTCCTAAGAGGCGTTGGGGCGCGCCTTTGGGCGCACCCCGTTTCCTCGTCATCAGCCCGGCAGCGCTCCCTCTGGCTGACGCTCAGGCGTGTACTGATCCGCTGGCTCGAGGAAATCGCGCAATTGAATGCGCAGCTCCTCGTTGTTCTCGTGACCGTGCACCGAGGCGGCGTGCTCGGCCGCGGCCTGCACCACCTCATCCTCCTCGCCGATGATCACCAGCGAGCAATTTGTCTCACTGGGCCAGCGACGGCAGTCGGCCATCACCCGGGCCATAAGGGTTCCTCCTTCCGGTCGCCCGTTCCGATCCTCCCGCGTTGGAGCACCGGCGTCAAGTGCGTCGAATCGCCACCTGCACCCAGTCGCCGTGGCCATCCAGCCTCTCGCAATCGCCTGCCAGAACGGCAGGGCCATGCCGCGGCCAGCACGAGAGCCGGAGCCAGTCCGCCGCAAGAGCCCGAACTGCGGAACGTCGCCAAAGCGATCATCTGGTAAGGCTTGCGGTGCCTATGAAAGGGATCGCGCGGGGGCGGCCCGTTGAGGCTTGCGGTTGCGTAAAACGCGGGCGAGGAGTTCACTGCAGTCGCCCGTCGCTCGTGCGCAACGCCAGCGATCGTCCGAGTGATGCCTCGGTCGGCTCGACCTCGGCGCGCGTGCCGTCCACGGATATGTACGGCTGAGCGGATTGCTCCGGATCGACCGTCGCTCCGCGCCGCACGGGTCGCAGTCGTTGCCTGTGTTGTTGCGAGTGCACCGCCGGCCGGGCTGCCTTGGTCGGGGTGGCGTGTGCGGGGGTGGGCGCGCTCATCCCGCTCCCGCAGAGGGATGAATGAGTTCGTCGCGGCCGGAATGGTCGATCCGGTATGTCCCCGGGTCGGACCGCTCGCATGCAGGCTTCCCGGGTGTCTGTTGGCGTCCGATTGCATCTGTTTTGGCCCGGTTCAGCCGGGTTGATGAGGAAAACGGGCACGATCCCTTGACATCCAACAGAAACGGCGTTATAAAGACGGAGTCAAACATCGAATCCAACGGAAACGGACTCGGATCTCGTATGTATCAAGAAGAACGGCACGCGGCAATTCTCGAGAGGGCCCGGAACAGCGGGCGTGTGGACGTCGGCGAGCTTGCGGTCGATTTCGACGTCACTCCGGAGACGGTCCGGCGAGACCTGACCAGCCTCGAGCGCCATGGGTTTCTGCGCCGGGTGCATGGGGGCGCGATCCCGGTCGAGCGGCTGGGGTTCGAGCCTGGCCTGCCGGCTCGCGATCAGGCGATGGCCTCGGAGAAGGCACGGATCGCGACGGCCGCGCTTGACGAGCTTCCGCCCGAGGGGGCGATTTTGCTGGACGCGGGGACGACGACCGCCCGGCTCGCGGAGATGCTCCCGACCGACCGGGAGCTCACGGTCGTCACGAACGCGGTGCCGATCGCGATGTTGCTGTCGGCCCGCCCTAACGTGACCGTGCTGACGGTCGGCGGACGGGTTCGCGGCCGCACGTTGGCGATGGTCGACGGGTGGGCGCTGCGGGTGCTCGCCGACACCTACGTCGACGTCGCGTTCATCGGCACCAACGGCGTCAGCGTCGAGCGTGGGTTAACGACACCGGATGTCGCCGAGGCGGCGGTCAAGGGCGCGATGATGGCCGCCGCGCGCCGGGTCGTGGTGCTCGCCGACCACACGAAGGTCGGGAACGACTGCTTCGCGCGTTTCGGCGAGCTCCACGCCGTCGACACGCTCGTGAGCGACGACGGCCTCGACCTCCACATCGCGGCGGACCTCCAGGCGGCAGGCCCGAGGGTCGTGCTCGCATGATCGTCACGTTCACCGCCAATCCGAGCGTCGACCGGACGTTGGAGATTTCACAGCTCGTTCGCGGCGCGGTCATGCGGGCCACACGGACTCGCGTCGACGGCGGCGGCAAGGGCGTGAACGTCACGCGCGCGCTCGCCGCCAACGGCTACCCGAGCATCGCGGTGCTTCCGAACGGCGGCGCCGAGGGCGCGCAGCTGATGGGCCTGCTCGAGGCCGAGCGGCTGCTGGTCCATCCGGTTCCGATCGCCGGCGCGATCCGCGCCAACGTCACGATCGTCGAGCCGGACGGCGCGACCACGAAGGTCAACGAGCAGGGTCCGATGCTGAGCGATGCCGAGGTCGTGCAGCTGACTGATGCGCTGCTGCAGGCGGCTTGTGGCGCGGACTGGGCTGTCCTGTCCGGAAGCCTGCCGCCCGGGGCGCCGGCCGATTGGTACGCAACCTTGACCGTGGCGTTGCACGAGCAGGGCGTCCGAGTCGCCGTTGACACCGATGGCGCGGGATTGCCGGCGACGTTCGCTGCCGCTCCGGATCTGGTCAAGCCCAACCAGCGCGAGCTCGCGGAGGCAAGCGGCATGCCGGTCGGCGGGCGCACGGACGCGCTCGCCGCGGTTGGGCGGATCCGGGCGGCCGGTGCACGCACGGTGCTCGCGAGTCTTGGCGCAGACGGCGCGCTGCTGATTGAAGCCGGCGGGGCCTACCACGGCAGCGCTCAGGTCGGCGCGCCGCGGAGCACCGTCGGCGCTGGCGACGCGATGCTCGCGGGCTTTCTCGCGGCGGGCGGCGCCGGCGTCGAGGCGCTGGCCGAGGCCGTCGCCTGGGGCACGGCTGCCGTCTCGCTTCCCGGGAGCCGCATGCCGGCCCCCAATGACCTTGACCGCAATGCGGTGAAGACAACCCAAATGAACACGCTGGAGGTCGCACGTGAGCACGCTCACCACCCCTGAACTGATTGACCTTAACCTCGGCGCTGGTGACCGCGCCGGAGCGACGCGTCTGCTCGCGCAGCGGCTGGTTTCCGCGGGACGGGTGAGCGACCTCGACGGGTTCCTCGCCGACGTGACCGCGCGCGAGGAACAGATGCCGACTGGGCTCGAGGGCGGGATCGGGATTCCGCACGCCCGGTCGCCGCACGTCACCGAGCCGTCGCTCGCGTTCGGGCGGGCCGACGCGGGCGTCGACTTCGGCGCTGAGGACGGGCCCGCGCACCTGATCTTCCTGATCGCGGCGCCGTCCGAAGGCGGTGCCGATCACATGACGATCCTCGCCTCGCTCGCGCGGCGGCTGGTACACGCCTCGTTCCGTGAGGCACTGACTCAAGTAACTGATGCTGCTGCGGCGGCGGATCTGATCACCCGGGAGGTGGGTGGAGCATGAAACTCGTTGCCGTCACATCGTGTCCCACGGGGATAGCGCACACTTACATGGCCGCCGAGGCGATCGAGCAGGCGGCGAAGACTGCTGGGCATGAGATCTCGGTCGAGACCCAGGGGGCCGCCGGCGCGACGCCGATCCCACCCGAGGTCATCGCCGCGGCCGACGCGGTGATCTTCGCGGCCGACGTGGAGGTCCGCGGGCGCGAGCGCTTCGCGGGCAAGCCGACGATCCAGACGAGCGTCAAGCGCGGGATCAACGGCGCGGCGCAGCTGATCACCGAGGCCGAGGAGGCCGCGGCCGCGGCTTCCGCCACCCATTCCGAGCTCGAGACGGGCGCAGCCGTTGCCGCGGCCGACCAGGCGGACCTCCGGGGTGCCTCCCCCGTCGGGCTGTCGACGAAGGTCGAGCCCGGCGCCCGCTTCGGCGCGAAGTTACGCCAGTGGCTGATGACGGGCGTCAGTTACATGATCCCGTTCGTCGCGGCGGGCGGGATCCTGATCGCGCTGTCGTTCCTGTTCGGCGGCGCCTCCGTGGCCACCAAGGTCAACGGCGGCACGTTCAACGGCCACACCTACGCCGCGATCACCGACCCGACGAAGATCCTCAGCCAGGTCGGCTTCGCCGGCGTCATGTACTTCATCGGCTCGACCGCGTTCAAGATGCTCGTGCCGATCCTCGCCGGGTTCATCGCGTTCGCGATGGCCGACCGGCCCGGGCTCGTGCCCGGTGTCGTGGCCGGCCTGCTCGCCGTGGCCGTCGGATGCGGGTTCCTCGGCGGCCTGATCGGTGGACTGATCGCCGGCGCGGTGACGCTCGCGATCTTGAGGCTCAAGGTTCCGCGTGCGCTCGCGGGGGTGATGCCGGTCGTGATCATCCCATTGGTGACCACGCTGATCGTCGGCGTGATCATGGTCGTCGTGATCGGCAAGCCGATCGCCTCGGCGCAGAGCTCGCTGACCGACTGGCTAAACGGCCTCAGTGGCACCAACGGCGTCGTCCTGGGCCTGCTGCTCGGCGCGATGATGGCGTTCGACATGGGCGGCCCGGTCAACAAGGTCGCCTACACGTTCGGACTCGCCAGTCTGGCGAGCGGCAACACCAAGATCATGGCTGCGGTGATGGCCGCCGGCATGGTGCCACCGCTGGCGTGCGCGCTCGCGAGCGTCCTCCGGCCGCGGTTGTTCACCAGCACCGAGCGCAAGGCCGGCGAGGCCGCGTGGCTGCTCGGCCTGTCGTTCATCACCGAAGGAGCGATCCCGTTCGCGGCGGCCGACCCACTCCGCGTGATTCCGTCGCTGATGGCCGGGAGTGCCGTCACCGGCGCGCTGTCAATGGCGTTCGGGGCCACCTCGCGCGCCCCGCATGGGGGCATCTGGGTCGTCGGCCTGATCGGCAATCCCGGTCTGTATCTGGTCGCGATCCTCGCTGGGATGGTGGTCGGCACGACCGCGCTCATCGCGCTCAAGTCGATTCGCGGCGATGTCGTCGAGACCGAGGCGCGGCCGCAGGAGACGGCGGCCCCCGTAGTTCCGGGCAACGTCGTAGCCGCCTGAACATCGAGAACGAAACGAACAGATATCCCGAGGAGACACCAAGTCATGCCAGAGAAGACAGTCACAGTCGGTTCGAGCGTCGGCCTGCACGCCCGCCCCGCGAGCCTGTTCGTCCAGGCCGCGGCACGCCAACCGGTCAAGGTCAAGATCGCCAAGCCCGGGGGTGAGCCCGTCGACGCGCGCAGCATCCTGCTCGTGCTCGGGCTCGACGCGCGCGGCGGCGAGGAGGTCATCCTCTCCGCCGAGGGCGACGGCGCCGAGCAGGCGCTCGAAGAGCTCGCCGCGGTCGTTGCGACCAACCACGACGCCGAGGCGGCATAGATGGCGCGCTGGCTACACGGGCTCGGGGTCAGCGGCGGCGAGGCGGTCGGGGCGGTCGCCCGACTCGCTTCCCCGCCCGCGCTCTTTCCCACCACAGAAGTCGTCGTCGACGCCGCCGGCGAAGCTGCCCGCGCGATCGACGCGCTCACGGCGGTCGCCGAGGATCTCCAGCAGCGGGCCTCGACCGTCACCGGGGCGGCCAGCGACGTGCTCATCGCACAGTCGATGATCGCCGGCGATCCCGTTCTGATGGACGGCGTGAGCGCGCTGATCGAGACGGGTCAGGACGCTCCGCATGCAGTCGACGCAGCAATCGGCGAGCACCGGCGGGCGCTCGAGGCCGCCGGTGGCTACCTCGCCGAGCGTGCCGCCGACCTGAATGACATCCGCGATCGCGCAGTCGCGCACCTGCTCGGCCTGCCGATGCCCGGCATCCCGGACCCCGGTCACCCGTTTGTGCTGGTCGCCGTGGATCTGGCGCCCGCCGACACGGCGACACTCGACCCCGCTAAGGTGCTCGCGATCGTCACTGAGCGCGGCGGGCCGACCGGGCACACCGCGATCCTCGCCAAGCAACTCGGGATCCCGGCCGTGACCGCATGCGGCGACGCCGCCGGCCTGAGCGACGGGCAGTCGGTGCTCGTCGACGGCGCCAACGGCGAGGTCGTCGCCGATCCCAGCGATGGGATGATCGCGGATGCCCAGCGGCGAGCCGACGCGAAAGCCGAGCGCCGGGCTCGCAGCCACGGACCCGGCAGGACCGCGGACGGCGTCTCTATCCCGCTACTGGTCAACGTCGGTGGACCCGGCGATCTGGCGGCGACATCGGAGGCCGACTCCGAGGGCGTCGGGCTCCTGCGGACCGAGTTCCTGTTCCTCGACCGGCCGACCGCGCCGAGCTTCGACGAGCAGGTCGAGGCGTATCGAGCGGTGTTCGACGCGTTCGGCGGCCGCCGCGTGGTTGTACGTACGCTCGACGTCGGCGCCGACAAGCCGCTGGCCTACCTGCCCCAGGACGAGGAGCCGAACCCTGCGCTCGGCGTGCGGGGCCTGCGACTGGCCCAGGCCAACCCGGAGCTGCTCGACGATCAGCTGCGCGCGATCGCCCAGGCAGCCGCGCGAGGCGACGCCGACGTCTGGGTGATGGCGCCAATGGTCGCGACCGCGCAAGAGGCGCGAACGTTCGCGGACGTCGCCCGCGCACACGGACTCGCACGGGTCGGCGTGATGATCGAGGTCCCGTCCGCGGCGCTCAAGGCCCAGCAGGTCCTCGCAGCGGTGGACTTCGCGAGCATCGGCACCAACGATCTCGCGCAGTACACGTTCGCCGCCGACCGTCTCGCCGGCGACCTCGCCGAGCTGCTCGATCCATGGCAGCCCGCGTTGCTCGCGCTGATCGCGCAAAGCGCCGGCGCCGGCGCCGGCTCCGCCGAGGGTCGCCCGATCGGGGTGTGTGGCGAAGCGGCAAGCGACCCGATGCTGGCGCTGGTGCTTGTCGGACTCGGGATCACCAGCCTGTCGATGGCGCCGACCTGTCTCGCCGACGTACGCGCTGCACTCGCCGAGCGCTCGCTCGAGGAATGCCAAGCGCTCGCCGAAGCCGCGCTGAACGCGTCGAGCGCCGTCACCGCGCGCGCGGCGGTGTCGGAGCTCGTGCGCCAACAGTCCGCCGCACCCGAGGTCGCCGAGTCCCAGCCGGCCTAGCTCACGAGGCTCGGCGGCCGCGGGTGCGCTCGTTCCCGTTGGTCGCACCGCGGCCCACAACGCAAAAGATCGGTTTCTGCTGTCGGGCGACCATGCGCAAGTTCGGGCTGGACCGTGCGACAGTGAGTAGCGCTGGGCGAGGTGCCGATGCCCGACGTGTACCCACCTATGCGCGGCCAGACGCCAGGGCCAACTGGGAGCTCGGTGGTCGTTCAGGCGCGCACTATCGCATTCATGTTCTTGTCGGCGGTGACCTTGGTTGTGCGACCAGGCGCATGTTCGGCACGACGTGCTGCTAGCTCGCGATTAGCAACCACGTCTACGTTTCGCGCCTTTCACCGGGTTGCGCTTTTGCCACTCAGTGATCGCGATCAGGCGCACCCGGGCGCCGCGACTATCGCTTCGAGTCGACGAACCGATCGTCGGGCGTCATCGCACCGGAAATGGTCGAGTCGCTGCCGTCCAAGCTGTCCTCGGCCCAGCCGCGGTGTGGGCTCATCCTGCGGATGGCAGGGTGACGGCGAGCCAGCGGTCGGCGAATCGGTCTAGGAGGATGTTCACCTGGTAGGTGTCTTGTCCGTCGGTGACGTTCGCGTTCGCCAGCCAGTGTGCCGCTTGTTGGGTGAGCGCGAGGGTCGCGATCCGGGGGTGGAGTGCGCGGATGGCGGCCGGCACTTGGGGTGGGTTGGCGGCGAGCGCGGCTCGCAGCGCTGGGGTGAGGTCGCGCAGTTGGCTGGCGGTGGCCTGGCCGTAGATGTACGCGAGGTAGCTCCGGGTGAAGGCGAGCGCGGCGTGGCGCGGCCGCGGCCGGGCCGGTGGCCGGCGGAGCCGGCGGGTTGGGCGTGATCAGGGTGTCGAGGTCGGGCGGAACCAGTTCGGCGAGCACCCACCGGCTGCCGCGCGTTGTGAGGAGGAGCTCGGCGGTGGTCGTCTGGCGGCCGCGTGCGTCGATGATCGCGTAGCTCGCAGCCCAGCTGTCCCCGTCACGGTTGAGACTCGTGAGCCGCACCTGGGCGACGTGCAGGTGTGCGGGAAGCGGGCCGCTCTGGCGCGCGATCGCGAGGGCTTGCGGTGTGAGCGCCGGCAGCCGCCACGCGGGGAGTTGACCTGCGAGGTAGCGGGCGTACGCGTGTGCGACGGTGGTCGCGACGGCCCCCGGCCGAGTGGGCTTAATGGTTCCAGGGCTTGGTGTCGGTTGGGGAGTGATGGTCGACGGGCTGGTGCGCGCCGCGGCGTCGACGTGCTTGTCCGTGCGGGAGTGGACCGGTTGCGTGTCGGTGGATGCGATCGCGAGGATGCACACCGTGGCGAGCAGCGATCGCTTGAGCGCTCTCGCGGTGGGGCGGCGTGTCAGAGTCCCGGTGGGTGGCGTTCGGTCCATGTGTTGCCGTCGGCGAGTTGGGCGGGGAGGATCGTGGCGGGTTGCCAGCGCGGTCCGCTGCCGGGCGGGGTGGTTGGCGTTGTTGTCCAGTGGGCGGTGTCGAGCACGATCCCGGCCACGTCGATGAGGGCGTGCCCGGCGGAGGCGTACACGGTGATCCACTGGCCGGGGCCGGGATCGCGGCCTGGACCTGTTCGGGGGCGTCGAGCGGGGCGGCGGCGAGCCCGTCCGGGAGGATCCGCGCGTCGGTTCCCGGGGTGGTGGGGCCGGCGGTGATGCACCCGCCGGCGGATGCGGTGTCGGTGGCCAGGTCTGTGTTGCCGGCGCCGGCGGTCTGGGCGTAGTGCTGGGCGAGTTGCTGGACTTGGGTGAGGTACCAGTCGGCGTGGTTGTAGGCGTAGATCGCCGCTGGCCAGTCTGCGGGGGCGCGGTGGGCGTGGAGGTAGCGGGCGGCGGTGT
>Ga0187769_10001549_pt1 | contig 13160 bp, 11 predicted proteins | sample 0116_SJ02_MP02_1_FD_133140 | JGI IMG/M metagenome (GOLD analysis project Ga0187769, IMG submission 133140) | Tropical peat soil microbial communities from peatlands in Department of Meta, Colombia - 0116_SJ02_MP02_10_MG | ecosystem: Environmental > Terrestrial > Soil > Wetlands > Peat | place... | reverse complement strand
TCACGCCTGGTCTCTGAGAGGAGAAGGGAAGTTGCCGAAACACGCTCACCGTGCGAGGCAGAATCTCCGGCAGATCAAAACTGGGAAACCAGAGGCTCAGATAGAGCGAGTCAGCCATCACCATATTCTACGGCTACCTGACGCATGGCAGTCGGAACATCCGCTTCGGTCTTGTCCTATCGGTCTTGTTCTTTAAGGAAACTAAGATTAAGTGTGACGCGGGCGCCCCCGCCCGCGAAAAATCGCCTATTCTATGCGATTTTTTGCAACGCCAAAAGGCACTTAATCAGAGTTTCCCTAAAGGTCTAGGACACTACCGGCGGTTCTGCTGGGCGAATTTGCCGCATATAGCAATGCTTTGACAGCATAAAAAGCCCGCTGTTACGATGAATCTCGGCAGCTCGAAGCCGACCGCAAGCGCCATCTGAGTCGGCAGGTCCCCGTCGTCTAGCCCGGCCTAGGACATCGCCCTTTCACGGCGGTAACACGGGTTCAAATCCCGTCGGGGACGCCAACAATTCAAAAGGGTTAGCGTCCCCCCGTTTTCCCCGCCAACCCAAATCACACGATGAGCGCACGATAGACCCCCGGATCGATCCCTGCACCGACCGGGACGGAGCGGACGGCAGGCTGTGACCGACTTCACAGACAAGCCCTGGGGAATTTCCCTAGCATCGAGCGATCTAAAGAGCAGACTTCCCCTGCTCGATTGTCTGCTCCTCATGTACGTCTCAGGAGAAACGCCATGCACCGCTCCCATTTTTTTTGTTTCAGTTCGATCTGCTGGTTTATCGCGCTCCTCTGCCTGCCGCTAGTGGCGAGACCGGCTCATGCACAAACGTTGACCACGCTTTACACCTTTACCGACGGCTGTTATGGGGGAGACAATCCAGTTGGTAGTTTAGCTATTGATCCGCAGGGCAACGTCTATGGCACGTGGGAGGGGCCTCGGCGCTGTAGGCATACCGGGGGCGGAGGAGGTGTCTTCGAGGTGACTCCATCGGGGACCGAGACCACACTCTACTATTTCTCTTTGAAAACCGGCTTACGCGCCCTCGCGGGTCCTATTCTGGATTCGAGTGGTAACCTCTACGGCACGACTCTTGAGGGCGGCCTTCACGGGGGTGGTACGGTGTTCGAGGTCACTCCTTTCGGTATGGAGACCGTTTTGCACAGTTTCTCCAAGCATCCCGGCACCAAGAAAAAGCCAGCAGACGGTTATTACCCTGCCGCCAGTCTTATCTTCGATTCGCAGGGCAATCTCTATGGCACAACTACCTGTGGCGGCAATTATCAGTGTAGCCGGGGGCAGGGCGGAGGTTGTGGCGCGGTATTTCAGCTGACTCCGTCCGGCACGGAAGCGCTGCTCTATAAATTCAATGGAGGGTCGGACGGAGCTTTTCCCTACGCGCCCGTAATTTTCGATCAGAATGGCAATCTCTATGGCACTACACCCCGCGGCGGTGCGTTTGACTGCGGCACCGTCTTCAAGGTGACTCCCCCGGACACCGAAAGCGTGCTCTACGCCTTCACCTGCGGAGCTGACGGAGCGAATCCCGGCGGAGGCTTGGTCATGGATGAGCAGGGGAATCTCTATGGGACAACTGCCGAAGGAGGCCTTCTGGATTGCGATAATGGATTCGGCTGCGGTGTTATCTTTGAGTTGACTCCTTCCGAGACGTTAAACGTACTCCATACGTTCACCGGAGGGAACGATGGCTCTTTTCCTAATGGACCCTTAGTTCTCGATAGTCAGGGCAACCTCTATGGAACGACGTACGACGGTGGCGCTTACGGCGTGGGCACGGTGTTCGCGCTGACCCCTTAACTTACGATCTGGCCTGTCAGAGGTGTGCCCAAGAATCCACAATGGATCACGCTTGCCGATCATCGGCTGGCACGCGTAGCACAGTCCTATTGATCGCCTCCCCCAGGCGGGAACCGTATCTCTCTATGCGATAGCAGCGCATAGGGTTAAAGCTTCTCCGCAGATACCAAACACGATGACAACACGATAGAACCGGACGAATAAGTTCAGAGTTTGGACTTTTTAGAACAGGAGAGAGCCGCCGGGGAGGATCACAGCGGCTCTCAGCGCGGGCCAAGGCGACGATGAAAAGACCAGCGAACTTGGAGGCGGGAGCCGTCAGCAATGCGCAATGCCAACTGACCTGCGAGTGCGGCGAGGCGTAATTGAAACAAGTCGCCCTGGAAGCCGGTTGGGTGCGATTCGTTTGGGATTATGTCATCAAGCTGTTGATAAATCGCGACAGCGCGCATTGAGGGCAACGAAATGTCCGGTCCTACCGTCCCCCAGCCGCCGGCCGCAACTGCGCCACTTTCGCCCGCGGAGAGGATTCTTTGTAGCTGGCGATGCCCTTGTACAGCGCTTCGGCGATTTGCTGGCGGTAGGCCTCGTTTTGCAGGTTGTGCTCGTCGGTGGGACTGCTGACAAAGGAAATCTCGGTGAGAATGGCCGGCATTGTGGTTCCGGTCAGCACGGCGAAAGACGCATCCTTGATGCCGCGGTCGCGAATGTCGGGGCTCTTCACGGCCAGTGCAGCAAAAAGCGCCCGCTGAACGCTTGCCGCCAGTCGGCGCGACTCGTCGGCTTTTTCACGCAACCCTCCGGCAGACAACGACGCAGGCGTGACGCGGGCGGAGGCTGCGTCGCCAGTCTTCCCGCTTTCTCGCGATCCGATTCCCTGCGAGCTAATCTCCTGTGAACTAATCTCCTGCGAACCGAATTCCAGCGACCCAGGAGCTAGGAACTTATTGCTGTAATAAGTCTCTACGCCGCGCGCCGTGGCTAACTTGCTGTAGTTTGCGTGGACGGAGACAAACAAGTCTGCTTGGGCCTGGTTGGCGAAGTCGGCGCGCTGATCGAGAGGCAGATAATCGTCGCCGGTCCGCGTAAACACGACATCGGCTCCAAGCCGGGCCCGCAACAACTTGCCCAGACGCCGAGTTACGTCAAGCACCAGATCCTTCTCGAGCAGTCCCTGTTGTCCGACTGTACCCAGGTCCCAGCCGCCGTGTCCGGGGTCGAGCACGATGCGGAATTTGCCGACCTTTGCTGGGACGATCTGTGCTGGCAAAGCTGGGGCAGGCAGAGGCTGCGACGATAAATTCGCCGCCAATGACGCGGTGGGAGCCGCTTTTTCCCCAGGGGACACAGGCACAGGCCGATTCGGAGCCGCCAGTTTTGTCGGCTCGCGCAGCTCGACGACCAGGCGATACGGGTTCGACTCCATGCTGACAGAGAAGTTCGATCCTTCTTTCGTATCGAGCACAACGCGGCTTATGCCCGCGACCGGTTGCGCCACGCGCACTCTGGTCAGCGAAGCATCACCAACGTCCATGGTCTTTCCATCCAGGTCCGGTGGCAGTGCCGTATCGTGCAGATCGAAGTAGATTCGCTCCGGCGACATTAACCGGTGCACTTCGTAGGGCACCTGGTCTTCCATGTCAATGACGACCGTGCTCCCGATGGAAGAAGACCAGTGACGCACTCCGGTGATTTTCGGCAGCGTCGTCAGCTTGTCCTCTGGCACAGCAGTGAGTGGAGGATCGCCCGAAGGAGCCTGCGCTGGAGCCATCAGATTGTCGGAGACGGCCGGAGAGAGATCATCGGGCAGGGGTGGCGCCGGGCTGGTCACGAATCCCGGTGCGGATGCGTTTCTTGTGGGTGCGGCTTTGGCTTTGCTGTGCACCTGCATACCCCACCACACTCCGGCGGAGAATAGCGCTGCCACGGCCACCAGACCCATGACGACGCTTAGTCCCGGATGCGAAGCCAGAGGCAGGGAAGTGTCGTGTAGGAAAGAGGGCGTGGGGGCTGGGTCTGAACACGGCACTGGCTCTGCCAAGGAAGACGGTTCTTCGTCATTTTCGCCCTCGGCGGCGTGCTCCGGTGATTCGAGATCCGCCAGTTCCACTGCTGTTACAGGAATAACAAACGGTTGCTCAGGAGTTTCTCGGGGTGAAGCAGGCGCAGTTTCTGTCGGTAAGGATGCCTTAATCGCGGGAAACTCGATCGCCGCGGATTGGACCACGGCCGGCTCCATCTCGGGCAGTTCAAGCTGTCCTGGTTCGAGCGGAGTCGCTTGAGTCAGGTTTGACGCGGTCTGCTCGGTCCCGCTGGCGACGACGCTGGCAACGGGGGCCAGAGCCAGTGCCTGGTGAACCCATCCATCGGACAGAACGCGATGAGCGGGGCGCCCCAGCAGAACTTCGTCGGCCACGTCGGCCAGCCAGTGGAAGCGGCGATTCTGATCCTCGGGCTTGAGCGCGGCCAAAATCAGCTCGGCAAAAAGGTCCAGGCAGCGCACGTCTTGATCGGTAAAGAACCAGGGAGTGAGCGAGAAGGCTTGCAGCACGCCAAGGTTTGCATGTCGGCCCCGCAGGGGAACGAGCACTGTCGAGCGGGCGCCGATCAGGCGGGAGACGTCGAAAGAAACGTGCGCCTGGGTCTCCGAATCGTCGCAGCGAAGGATTTTTCCTGACTTCAGGCAATCGCGAAGCAGCGGGGACCCTGTATCCAGCCGGATGCCCTGCGGAATCGGCAATGGACCGGCGGCGGCACGGCAGATCATTTCCCGCCCTGCTGCGAGGGCCACCAGGACGGCGTCGGCTTGGGTGAGAGTTTGGGTGCGCTCGCAGATCAGCTGCAACACTTCGTCGAGCACGAAACGCTCGGTCTGAAACAAGGTATGATCGGCAGCCGCTGGGGAGTCGGATTCTGCATTTGCATGGCGGCTGCGAATCTGCTCGTGGAGATCCGAAAAAGCGAGGAGCGAGCGCAGGCTCTCGCGGCGTCCAATCGACTCGAGGACGCGGTTACCCACCTCAAGCCCCATGTCGGGAGGAGCTTGCCAGTCCACTCGAGTTGGTGTCGCACTCATTGACTCGAAGATAATGTATGGAACGACGAGTTTATCCTATTTGCGGCTCGACGGAAGACTCAATGCCAGTGTTGGTTCGCAAGCATATAGCACCGCATATGGCCGCTCCGGCGAGCACAAACCGGGGCCCCTGGAACGGCCAGTTTTTGCCGTTCTGGGAGGGAAATCCCGGCCTCGTTTTCCAGCGTAATAGTCTATCGAACGGTATCGCAATGTCCGTTAGTACACGTCCCACTGCGGCCTCCTGTGAAGCCCACGCGGCACGCTGGAGCAGCTGCATAAATGCTTTACTTCCGCGCCCGCGGAGCCGCCTGCCGAAACAAAGAGGCACCCGGCTGAGCCGGGGCCCACAGTCCGCGCGCTTTTCGCGGACTGGGGTGGTCGGCTGTCCGGCGGAGCCAAGCGCTGCACAACGTGAAAGCCGGACACAGTTACGACCTTTCAGAGTTTGCTGTGGGCAGAGAGTCGTCCTAATCTTAAAGAGTAGGGCAGGAGATGTGATGGCCGAAGTAGTAGAACATGGAGGACAGCAGAAAAGAGCCAAGAAAAGCGAAACACCCAGCTGGTTGTGGCCCCTTGGAGTCGCGACCACAAGCCTGGCTGGCTTGGCTGTGCTGGTGTTCCGAGGCTGCTGGCATCGCCGCATGAGCTGGCCAGTACGTATGCAGAACTATTCCTACCAGGTTTGCCTCGGCTGTGGGGTTAAGCGGCTGTTTGATGAGAAGCGGTTTTGCGCCTATGGCCCATTCCGCTACGACTTGAATCAGTTGATCGCGTGGGAAAGGTCGAACAGAGTGGAATCTGCGTCTGCCCGGAAGGCGCAGCGGTCGGCATCGTAGTGGCCTTAAGAGGAGGCTTGCGCGGATACTTCTCGGCGCGGCAGCACTCTTAGAACCTGTCCAAAAACAGGGTAGCGGGTCAGTTTCCGGTTAGCTCGTTATACCGACAGTGAAGGGCGGTCGCTTCGGTGGGGGACGCAACCCGGTATGCGTTTTCAATCATTGTTCGCATTCGATCCTACGAGCCAAGTCCAACGGCGTCGCCTATCATTTCCCCACAATCCCGGGACATTTTCATGGTTTCTGGCCGGTCTCGGCCGTGGACAACCCGCTCGACGGAGCAGACTGAGCAGCCTGGGCAAAGTCGCGCAACAGATTGTACCCGCTTGTGCCTGACATAACATCGAGCATCGCGTGCACCACGATGCCGGGCAGGAGGGACTGTGTGAGCAGGGCGATACCCTGCAGCACGACGCCCGCCAGAGTGGGTCGCACCACATCCTTACCTTGGTAGGCGTGTCCCGCTCCGAACACAATCACGCTGACCGTCGCGGCCCAGCCTAACCCGACCCAATGCCGCAGTGCCCACACGAGAAAACCGCGGTAGAGCAACTCTTCGCAAATGCCGGCGGTGACGCTTACGCATACCCACCAGCGATACTCGGCCGTGGTGTGCGGAGCCAAAGGAAGCAGGTGTCCCGAACGCTGCCGGAGGGCCGCGCGCTTCTCCGCGCTCAGGCGAGTCAGCGCACGACTCTGCAACAGCCACAGGGCCGCACCGGCCAGCACGGCTAGCATGCTCGGGAGCAGGCGCCAGCCGCGCGGCGGACCAAGCCACAGCGCAGTCCAGGGCCGGGCCAGGAGCCACCAGCGCCCGGCAACAAAAATGGTGGCCAGCCATAACCAAGCCATGATGATGCCGTAGACGCGGGTGCGGGCGCCAGCATCGCCAACCCCGACTTTGCGCAGGAGGTAAGGCCAGAGCACAAAATAGTCCAGAAAGGCTCCGGCAACGAACACGATGGCCGCGAAGACCAGATCAACGGCGTTGGGCATGCCGAAAATCTCCTATGTTCACTTATTAATGAATATTCACAATATTATGAATAATGATAAGCTGTCAAGCTGGAAATAATCGGAGGAAGGAACGGGTAGCGGCAGACCATGAAAAACGAAGCCGTGGTTTCTGGCCGGAACCGGCCTGGCAATCTCGACCAGTTGCGCGCCCTCGCCCATCCCCTGCGCCTGCGCATGCTAGAGCTGTTCGCAGAGGGGCCGCGGACAACCAAGCAAGTCGCCCAGCAGCTCGGGGAGCCGCCGACGAAGCTTTATCATCACGCCAACGCCCTGGAACGTGCCGGCTTGCTGAGACTCTCGAAGACCAGGCAGAACCGTGGCGCGATCGAGAAATGGTATGAGGCGGCCAGGAGCACGATCTCGGGACGACAGCTGTCCCGATCCCGACCCATGCAGCAGGCGATCAGCGGACTGGCCACCGTCGCCCTTGACCAGACCCGGCGCGAGGTCGAGCTTGCTCTGCGGAGAGCACCTGGAGGTCGCCCGCTCGTGATGCGCATGACGGCGGTTGGAAACGAGCACCGGATCGCCCATATCCGCAAGCGATTACTTCAGGTCCTGGAGGAATTGCGCGATCAAAAGAGCGAGGAGAAGAGACTTGGCGAGCGCGATGCGAAACGTTGGACGCTTACGATCGCCTTCGTTCCGGCGACGCGCGCGCGAGGCTGAGGCCGGCGGCGAATCACTTGGCCGTATAGTCGGCAAACCGGAAATTGACCCACTACCAGAAACTGATTAACAGGGTTGGCTTAGGTTCTAGGACAATTTCTCACGCTCCCACGGGCTGGGTCTGGCTCTTATACCACTCGACCGTGCGCCGCAGGCCTTCCTCAAAATTCACCAGGACCTTGTAGCCGAGATGCTCTTGCGCCTGGCTGATGTCGGCCAGCGAGTGCTTGATGTCGCCGCTGCGCTCCGGGCCGTATTTGGCTGTTCCTTGAAAGCCAGTCAGCTTCTTGAGCACTGCGAAGGTTTCATTCAGTGTGACGCGCCTGCCGGTGGCGATGTTGAAAACGCGTCCGGCGCACTCCGCGGCCGGGGCGGCGCAGGCCAGCAAGTTCGCCGAGACCGCATTGTCAATGTAAGTGAAATCGCGGCTGGTCTCGCCGTCGCCAAAAATAGTCGGTTGCTCTCCCGCCAGCATCTGCGTGCTGAATCTGGCTAGCACGCCCGAGTATGGTGACGAGGGATCCTGGCGCGGCCCAAAAATATTGAAGTAGCGCAAAGAAACGGTTTCAAGCCCGTAGCAGCGGTAGAACGACACCATGTAAAACTCGCTTGCCAGCTTGGCCACGGCGTATGGCGAGATCGGGTTGGGAGCCATCGCTTCATATTTGGGAAGCGTCGGCGTATCCCCATAGGCTGACGACGAGGCTGCGTAAACCACCCTCTTTACCTTCGCACCGCGCGCTGCGATCAGGACATTGACCGTTCCGTCCACGTTGGCGCGGTTGCTGCCCATGGGGTCAAGCACCGACTTTGGTACCGATGGGATGGCCGCGTGGTGGAGGACATAATCAACGCCAGCGCATGCCTTGTGCATGGCGTCCAGATCGAGAATATCCGCTTCGCGGAAGTCCATGTGTTCGAGGACTTCAGTCAGATTTTCGCGTCTGCCGGTGGAAAAATTATCAACGCCTCGAACCTGATCGCCGCGATCAACCAAGGCATGGACCAAAGACGAACCGATGAAGCCCGCTGCGCCGGTCACCAAATACTTGGCCATAGATTTTTATCATAACGGATGGATTGTGCGCCGAGCCCGCGCAGGGGCGTCACCAGAGTAACTTGCCCTCCGGAGCTCGCAAACGGGGTCGACTATGGAGAATGGAGTTCTCCTCCGTCCCCAGCGACCTGGAATCAGTTCTTCAGCGCGTGGTGAAACGTTCGGCGGCAGCGCGAATCCGGTTCCACAATTCCTCTCTGCCAGCGCCGGTCTTGGCCGAAAACGCGGTCGTCGGCACCCCTGGATACTCCTGCGCGAAGCTGCGCATCGCCTGCGAAAGCTCGTTGCCCGACATCCGGTCGCATTTTGTGGCGACGATCACGTGCGGCCGTCCGAGGGACGCCAGGAACTCCAGCAACTGGCGGTCGCTTTCCTGCGGAGGGATGTTCGCATCAATCAGCGCCAGGCAGAGCGCGATCGTGGGACGGTGTTCGAGGTAAGGGTCCACGAAACGGGCCCACTGCTGCGAGATTTCGCGGGCGATCTTCGCGTAGCCGTAACCGGGAAGATCGGCAAACACGAGTTCGGGCTTGGGCTGGCCGGAGCGGCGGATTTCGTAGAAGTTGATGCTGCGCGTGCGGCCGGGCGTCGAACTGGTGCGGGCCAGTTTCTTGCCGACGAGAGCGTTGATGACGCTCGATTTGCCGACATTGGAGCGACCGAGGAAAGCGATTTCGGGCAGGCCAGGAGGAGGGAAGGAGGCGATGTCAGTTGCCGCCAAAAGATAGCGCGCAAGGATCCGCATGGAGACAGTGTCCAGCGCAGGGCTTGTCCCTGGCAAGAGTCGGCGAAAAATAAACCCCGGAAACGATACTCCGATCAACTCCTGTCCGTCATGGCGCGTTCACGGGAACGCAGCGGAAGACGACGATCTTATCGGAGGTAGTAGTTAGAGAAGTCGTGTAGGTAGACGAAGCAGCGGTAAACGTCGTTACACGAGTGGCAAGACTTGCATTGGCGTTGAAGTCCTCGGTAGGAACGGCCAGCGCGGCCTGGGGGCCTTCGCCGGAAACCGAGGAAAAATCGTATTCGTATAAGTTGTAGCCGACGCCCGGCGTCAGGCCGCTCACCGTCACTTGGAGCTGGAAGTTGGTCATCCACGCAGAAGGCGGTTTGTTTGTGCAACCCAAGCCCCACTTGCTCTTCCCTATCATGGTATTTTCGTAGTCGTAGCCGGCGAGCGGGTCGAACGGATTCTCCACTCCATCGGTATAGGTGGGGCCGACTATCGTTAAAGTGACTGGCAGCGTTTCCGAGTCTTTGTCTTCGGGACCGGATACAGAGAATCCGTAGTTGTGCGGGCCGAGAATGGGCACCGTGCTGTAACCGTCACCGCCGGCGAACGTGCGGATCGTGCGGTTGTCGGGAATCACAATGGAATAGCCGTGCGCGTTCCGGCGGTTGGCCCCTTCGCGGGTATTGGCGATTGAGTCGAAGGAGTATCCAAATACATATGGTGTGCAACCGGTGGAGTCCGAGCCCGCTCCCGGAGGAATTGATGGATTCGACGTGAAGTGATCGCCGGAAAGCGTGTAGACGCCGTGGTCGTCGAAGTAAAGGACGTCGTCGGGATAGTAGGTTGGGTCATTCGGTGAGTGGTTAGTGCCGATTTTAATGACGGTAACCTCGTGGTCGTACTGCTGATCGCCGCCGCCCTTGGCCAGCAGCGCAACCGTCACTTGATGACCCTGGATGACCTCATTCTTCACCCACGACATGTACTGTTCGAATCCAGCCATGCCAGGTACTTGCCGGGTGTAATCGAATGTTGTGGCTTGCAGCCGCGAATTGGAGAGACAGAGGGCTGCGTCGGCGTAGGTGTTCGGGCCGGTGACGCCGGTTCCGGGGTCTTCGATCAGCAGTTGAGCATTGTAGTTGACGCGGCGGTGGTGATCGGCGCAGGCGCCGTCGGGACCGGATTGCGACAAGCCCGTACCACAGATAAGACGGGCGTTGAGTTGCGACATCCACTGGCCATTGTTGAGCCCCGCCTGCATCATGGACACTTCTCCGCAGTAGCCATCGTTGTTTTCCCACTGATAGAAGGGCGTGACGGCCTGCCGCGGATAGATGAAGTACGTCGTGGGTGGAGGGGTTGTGCCATCCACCAGGGTCTGGCTGCAGCCGGGTTCGTTGGCCCGCGAAGTGGCGACCAGGGAGAGAACTCCAGCCAAGATTGAAATGAAGACCCAAGTGATTTTCCGCACCGGTGACCTCTTTGCTGCAAAGACTCGTACTGCGTTCAAAATTGTAGCCGGCTAATCAGAGCCTGCCTATAGTCCAAGCGGGCGCTTGGGGTTCACGTCCTCCTCTTTGATCGGGCGCAAGCGGTGCCAAAGCGTGAGTCCGCCCGCGATGACAACTCCAATCAGGACGCTGATAACGAAAAACAAGCGATAGGCGGGGAGGACGATCAGTAGGATGGCGACCACGGCAACGGCGACGATCAGCCCGGCTGAACCTTTCAGGCCAAAGCTAAAGCGAGGCTGCGGGTCAGGCGCCATCTTTAATATTTTAGCGCCGTTCGGGACGCGGGAGAAACTTGACCATTGTCAGCCATGGCCGTCTGGCCGGTCCCAGAGGAAGCCAGCAGACAGAGCGGTAGGATGTCGCAGACTTACTTGCGAGATAGAGTGCGCGGCTTGCATCCGGATTCAAAGGGCGTAAACTGATGTGGCCCACCAGGATGGCGAAAAAATCGGCAAACGGAGGGAAGGAGGTTACCCCCAATGCCCATGATTAGCACAGACACCTTGCTGCTCGTGATTTCCCAGATCGCAGGCATCTTTGTGCTCGCCTGCACGATGCTCTTGATTGGTCTGCGACGGATTTACTTCGATGCGGAAACAAAGCAGCCGATTGAGATCGAGTTGCCGCTATTGGGTAAGATAAAGACCCAGGCGCCCGCTTTCGCGGTGATCGTCGTGGGTGCATTCCTCGTTTTCTACCCGATGGCTCGTCCTCACCCAGATACTGTTCCGTTAAAGGGATCAATTGGCGACACGAAAGGAAATTCGGTGCAGGTACTTGTCGTCACCGTCCCGAACTCTGAAGAGACACTTGACTCGCCAGGAACCTTCACCATGCCCGTTCAATTGGTCAAGAATGCTTCCTACCGCGTTAAGTTTCTTGTCGACAAACAGGTCGTAGCCGATGTGGAACCAACTTCCGGCAAGGCTGGATTTGAGGTGAAGGAGTTCGATTGGAACCCTCTCCCGCCGGAAACTGCTCCCATCCAGACGCGAAAGGATGTTTCTGATGAAGAACTTCAAAAGCTTGGCATTCATTAGCGCAATGCTGTTTCTAGTGTGCGTGGCAGCGCAAACAGGCCGTGCAGAGGTTCTTCGTGGCCGCGTTACTGTTGGCCACCAACCAGTGTCGGGTGCGGTCGTTTCCGTATTTCTTTTGGATGCGACGGGCGGTTACTCCAAAACGATCGCCACAAGAACGGACGCTTCCGGCAATTACCGTTTCGACGTCCTTCAGAATGGCGAGTACATAATGCTCGTATCGAAAGGAAGCGCCCGACTCTATCAGGGCAGACTCTTGGTCGGACAACAACCGGAAACAGTCAAGGATGTCCGCTTGTAGGGTCACGGCCACGACAACTCTGTAGCTGCTCTAAACAGTGGCGACTGGCTACTACTGCCTCGCCGCCGGAATTTCTCCCGCTGGCGGGGTCGCGATTGGGGCCATCGCTGTCGTCTCGCTCTCGGTCATCTTCGGCAGAGGGCTCTCCAAGGCCAGAGCCAGTACCTGGTCCATGTTGTCCACGAAATGCAGCTTCATGGCGCTGCGCAGGTTCTCCGGGACTTCGGCCAGGTCCTTCTCGTTATCCGTGGGGAGAATAACTTCGAACAGGCCGGCGCGGTGGGCGGCGAGGAGCTTTTCTTTCAGTCCACCGATGGGCAGGACTTTGCCACGCAGGGTGATCTCGCCGGTCATAGCGATGTCGCGGCGCACGGGAATGCGGCTCAGAGCACTGGAAAGCGCAGTGGCGATGGTGATGCCGGCAGAGGGACCATCCTTGGGAATAGCGCCCTCGGGTACATGGACGTGAATGTCGAGCGTGCGGTAGAAGTCGCGCGGCAGGCCGAGGCGGCCGGCGCGGGAACGCACGTACGACATGGCCGCCTGCGCCGATTCCTGCATCACGTCGCCGAGTTTGCCGGTTAACGTGAGCTTGCCTTTACCATCAACCACCGTAGCCTCGGTACTCAGAATGGAGCCGCCCAATTCCGTCCAGGCAAGGCCCGTGACCAGGCCGACTTCGCTCTTCTCGTGGGCGATGGTGTCGCGGAACTTGATGACGCCGAGGAACTCTTCCAGCTTGCCGGGCTCGAGTGTGACGGAATAGTCCGGACCTTCCTTCACCACTTTGCGTGCGACTTTGCGGCAGACGTTGCCGATTTCGCGCTCCAGGTTGCGCACACCGGCTTCGCGGGTGTAGCTGCGGATGATGTGCTTGATGGCCTCTTCGGAGAACTGCACGTTCTTTTCGGTTACGCCGGCCTGCGCCATTTGCTTCTTGATCAAAAACTGCCGGGCGATCTCGATTTTCTCCTGCTCGGTGTAGCCCTGCAGACGGAGCACTTCCATGCGGTCCTGCAAGGCGGGCGGGACCGTGTGTAACACGTTCGCGGTGGCGATGAAGAACACCTGGGACAGGTCGTA
>Ga0187769_10001548_pt1 | contig 13167 bp, 10 predicted proteins | sample 0116_SJ02_MP02_1_FD_133140 | JGI IMG/M metagenome (GOLD analysis project Ga0187769, IMG submission 133140) | Tropical peat soil microbial communities from peatlands in Department of Meta, Colombia - 0116_SJ02_MP02_10_MG | ecosystem: Environmental > Terrestrial > Soil > Wetlands > Peat | place... | reverse complement strand
GGAATAGATACCGTATTGGACGAAGAGCACGAGCGCGGAAAGGAGCAGGGAGCCCGAGATCTGGTAGGCGAGCCACAGCACGGAGATGGCCCATGCCGAGTAGCCGAGGTTGCACGCAGTCTGAGATCCGAGCCAGAGAGAGAACCGTCGATTGGCGAGCAGGGAGCGGAAGCCGGTTACGTCCGGTTCTGCCCTGGGGGGAACGTTCTCCCTCGCCATCTCCCGACACGCCCCAGCGGGAGCGAGGATGAAAGGGCAGCCCCTCGACGACCAGCCAGCTCGGTTTCAGCGCGGGCCGGCTCGAGTCGGTGCTCCGTGAGTTCGCGGACTAAGCCCGCGGCGGGAACACTCGCTACCGAGCCGAACGGGTGTCATAGCCCCGAGCGGATTCGCCTGCTGTTCCAGTGCAAGTGGGATACACCTACGGCGTCCACCCGGCCATATGCGGGATCCACCGACGGGGGTGCGAGCTGGAGAGCCGGTCCGCTCAGCCTACGTGCAACGCGCATTACACTCTTTCGCCGACCCGGAGCCCGCTCGTGGAGGTCCCGCGCCGAGAACCCTCGATGCTTCCCCGTTCCCTGAGGTAGGGCCCCTTTATGCGGTAGGAGGACCTGCGATTCGAGTCGAGGGACCTTGGAGATGGCGATACATCGAGGTCGCGGGGTCCACGCTTTCCATAGGGCCAGGTGAAGGTTGACGCAACCGCTTGGCAAATCCGCCGGGAGGTCTCTCGGACCATCACAGACTGAATTGGCTCGCGCACGTTGGGCGCGCATTCTTCTCGTGCTCTCGCTCGTGGTGATACTCACAGCAAGTTTTGCTGTCGCACCCACCCTCGCTCGCCCCGTGACGTCCCGCAACGATACAAGCGGCATCAGGTCCGCGGAGACGCCCCCCACCCCTCCCCCCCAATTCAATTGCATAGGGTACGGGGCATCCATCGAGATCGTCGCTCCGACCTACCCTCCGGCTCCCGGCGCTGGAATCGCAGGCACCGTCTTCGAGCTCGAAGGTTCGGGCTATTACAACCGGACCTCGGGTCCTCTGGGCTCTTTCACAATCTGGATGGCGAACTATTCGGGCGGCTCTCTTCTCTATCTAACCTCGATTCCGGCGGGGGTTCCCGTCCATTTCTTCGTGAACGTCACAGTGCCGTCCCGAAACACGACCGCTCCATTTCCGGCCGGGGCGTATGAGTTCTGGTCTCTGGAGAACTACACCAAAACTCCGACCTGCGCGAACTATCCGTTTAACCTGTTGGCTACCCCCCCGCCCTCGATCGGCTGTCTATCGTGGTCTGCACAACTTCTCGTCACCTCGCCTGTCCCGGCGAACGGAACGGCGGGAACCCCGGTCGGGTTGCAGGGCCGCGCGTTCTCTCCGACCGGGGACACGACGATCTATTGGGCCAACGCAAAGGGATCGCCCTACACGAACGTTGGGACCACTCCCACCAGTGACCCCCAGGGATGGTTCAATACGACCACCGACGTCCCGTCGGGGTACGCGGCGGGACTCTACGTATTCTGGGCGATAGACGGCGACTCCGATTGCGCCGGCGCAATCTTCAACCTCACCGGCATTCCCACCTACACGGTCACCTTCTCTGAACAGGGCCTTCCCGCGTCGACCAGCTGGTCCGTGACGCTCGCCGGCGCTCCGATGAGCTCGACTACCACCTCGATCCAGTTTACGGAGGCGAACGGGCCCTACTCGTTCACGGTCGCCAGCGTCGCTGGCTACTCAGCGACGCCGAGTTCCGGCTCAGTCACCGTAAGCGGTGGCCCGGTGACGAAGGAGATCACCTTCACCTCCTCCTCGTCGGCTCCTCCGTCGAGTTCGAGCTCGTCGGGCTTCCTCGGTCTCCCGGGGTCGGACGGGTACATCCTGCTCGGAGTAATCATCCTCGCCTTCGTGGTCCTCCTTATTGCGCTGCTGCTTCGACGGCACACGTACCCCGTGATCTTCTCCGAGACCGGACTCCCGAAGGGAACCGTCTGGTCGGTGACGCTCGATCAAGACACCCGCTCGTCGGGCGAGTCCGAAATCGCGTTCAAGGCTCCGGACGGAACCCACCCCTTCCGCGTGGGACCCGTGAAGGGGTACAGCCGAACGCCGAGTTCGGGTTCCGTGGAAGTGAAGGGCGACCGACGCGTGGTGGCCGTCACGTTTGCTCCAGCCAAGGCCACGACGTAGGGTTTCTCGAATTCACCCCCGCACCGGCGGGGTTCGGGTCGATGTTCGGCAGAATCTCGCTCGGGAGTCTCCGCCGCCCCCGATAGCTCGCTACTACACTCGTAGAGGCGCCGAGCCGCCGCCATTTCCCGAGACGCGGGGGAACCGGACTCCACCCCACAGCCGGAGTTGTCCTGGCCCATGGCGCCGGCCAAGCTCGGGTCGGTGGCCGCGAACCGAGGGACGGCCGCACCCCGGCGGACACTCTTGGCGAAGCGGATCTTGACTACGCAGCGCCTAACGGCTACCCCGCCAGCGCTGTTGCTTCCAAAACCGGAAGCGATGGGGAGCGGATGCGTAACCGACTCCCTGAAGAAGTCGAGGGACCGCCGTAAACTCGTACGACCGATTTCTACTGGGGGGGTTCTCTAAGGACCCCCTCGAACCGAGTCGCGGAGAAAGATTGAATGGCGGGCCCGATTTCGAGCAGCGCCGGCGAAAGCTGCCCGAGAATGCCCCGCCCGTGCGCAAGGACAGAAAAACAGCCGCGGGAGGGCCTGCCCCTTAAGTTCGAATCCCTCCGGGGCCAACCCCTCAGCAGAGTGTCAACTGGCGGCGATTCGAACAGTCCCTCGACGTACGGTTCCGAAAAGAGGTGCATGATCAACGCACCCCTTCCCTAACGTCCCCTTCTGCGAAATCACCCTGAGACAACGCGTACCTGTAAGCTAGAGGTGAGATCTAGCCCCGAGCGGATTTGGAGCTCCCACATCAGTCGGCATGCCCGATTTCGCCTCCTTTGGGTTGGCTCCTCGGCGCGAGGGGAGCGCCGAAGGCGTCGCTGAGCGAGTCCATGACCTCACGGCGGTCGTCGTCGTTGAGCGCGGCGTAGCCGAGGGTCGTCCTTGTGTCCGAGTGACCGGCGAGCTCGCTCACGACGGCCAGCTTCTGCCTCTGCTCGATGAGCGCGGCTCGGATCCAGGTTCGGCGCAGCGCGTGGTTGAGGTTCCACCGCTTGCGGATTCCCGCTCGGTCGAACGCGGGACCCACGAACTGGCGGTCGACCCACGCCTTGTGCCAGGGACCTAACCGGCCTCCCCAGGCATGGACCAGGAGGAACCCGGGGTCTTCCGCCTCGCGCCCTCGGACGATCTCTCGCCGGTGCGCGAGCAGCTCGGGGAGTAGCTCGCGGAAGAGCGGGTGCTTCGGCACTCGCCGGACCTTCCCGCCTCCCTGCTCGATCTCCCGGCCCTTCCCGCGGAAGACGATCGGATCGCTCTCGACCTGGTCGACCGTGAGCCGCAGGACTTCGCTCCGGCGCAGATTCATCGTGAGCTCGAGCACGACGATCGAGTACGGGACGATGCCCAGCTGTCGCGCAGCGTCGAGCAGACGGACTCGTTCGCTCCTCGTCAGGGCCTCTTTCGGACGCACGGGCGTTCGATCGAACCGGAGCTGGGCGCGCTCGACCGTCAGGTTCCCGCGGGACTTGAGGAAGAGATTGAGCAGGCACGCGTTGTACGCCTTGCTGTTGCCTTCGAGGCGCGACCAGGGCCCGCGCAGGAGGTGGTCCAGGTGGTCCGGGCCGAAGTCCTCCGGCCGGCAGCCGAGACCCGCTCCCTCCAGAAGGCCCCCGACATTCCGCGCGACCCGGGCCCGCTCCTGGCGGTGCCGGAGGGTAATCCGCCTTCGCTCGAGGTTGTCGGCGTAGTCAGCGACTGACTCTCTCCACCGCCGTGCTGCTGACGGCACGGTGGCTCCTTGAAGAGGTTGATGAACCGGTTGGGTGCGGGGGGTCAGCTCCGCACGGGGCGGCGGTGGGCCCTCGGCTGCGAACTTACCTGTGCCCCCGCTCGAGAGCGAACGGGAGGGCGAGGTGACCGGGGCCAGCGGGCGAGCGACCTTCGGCGCGGCCCACGGCCAAAACCGAGCGCGGACTGGCTCCCACGACAAACGGATCCAGTCGACGACCAGGCGGTCGCCCCCGGAAATTCCGAGAAGTGTTCCCTCCGTCGCCTCCCCGAGGGCGAATGCAGTTCCCGCGAGCGCGACCTCGTCTGAGAAGGCGGCACGCTCAGCGGGAGGCAGCAGCGGAATCCAACCATAGTCACCGCCAGGTCGGAGCGTTCTCGCGAGCTCGAGCTCTACGCGGTCGCGCAGGGATCTCGCGCGCTGGAGGACCAGGAAACAAGCCCACGTCCGCACGGCCTGGTCCCACCGTCGCGCGCCGACTCGTCGTCGGCCCCGGAGCCGTCCAGTGAGGCGGCCGGGTGCGCGGACTGCCCTGGGGCCGGGCGAGAAGTGCGGCCATTTCCCGGCGAAAAACGCATCGCAAATACCGAGCGCGATCGAAGGGGACCATTCGGCCCTCGCAGAGGCGGGGAGCTCGGGGGCCGCGACTGCCCCCGAGCTCGCGGAAGTCGGACGGCAGGAGGGGAGTGCAGGCTCGCCCTCCGCCGTTGAGCTTCCGCTTAGGGGAGAGAGCGAGATGAGATTAATCTGGCGCTCGATCGAACCGCCTGCACGGCATGACCTCGGGCTCGGCCATCGCGTTGCGGATAGATATTGGCACCGATGTAGCCCCGAACGAATATTCCGCGCGGAATAGCCGGTCAGTCGCCCCACTGGAGCAGGCCAAGAAGGCACGCAACCCGGCGCCGGGCCGAGGAAATTCGCGACCGGGCGGAGTCCTCGCCGTCATCCAGGTCGCGAATGCGTGCAGCCACCTCCTCATTCAGATCCGCACCCGACGGGGTCGCAGATGCGGCAACCCTGACTACGCGGTCGAGTGCGGTCTGGGCTGCGCGGAGGTGGTCCAGGACCACTCTCGCGTCGGTCGCGGCAGATGCGCGCGCGCGTTCGACCTCTCCCTGCTCGCTCTTCGCTGCTACTCCCTTTGGCCTCATCGTCGGTTCTCCGGCTCCGCGGCCACACCGGGGCGATCGAACCCGGGCCGCGCCCGCGCGTAGGCTGCCCGAAGATCGGACAGCTCCACGTGGGCGTAGATCTGGGTCGTCGCCACCGAGGCGTGGCCGAGGAGCGTCTGGATGTACCGGAGGTCGCAGCCGCGCCGCAGGAGGGCAGTCGCGAGGGAGTGGCGGAGGAGGTGCGGGTGTACCTGCCTCCCGAGTCCGGCTCTCTCGCCGGCTCTCCGCGTAATCCTCTCGGCGGTCACCGTCGAGAACGGGAAGAGCCGCCCGGTCGCGCCGGTGCGGAGGTACCGGGCAAGCACCACGGCGACGGCAGGATCCAGCACGACGCACCGGTCCTTGTCGCCCTTCCCGTTTCTCACGCGAAGGATTCCCTGGACCGGGTCGACGTCCGAGGCCTCGAGCTTGCAGAGTTCGCCGACCCGGAGCCCGCAGAACGCGAGGACGTGCAACATGGCCGAGGCGCGCACGTCGTCGCGGACCGCCTCGAGGAGATCCTGGACTTGGTCCTCGCGAAGGTACCTCGGGATTGGCGGGGGCCGGTGGACCGAGGTCAGCGATCGCGCGGTGAACAAGCCGAGGGACTCGAAGAACGCCTTCAGCGCGTGGGTCACCAGGTTGGCCGTCTGCGCCGAGCTCCGCCCCCCGCAAGCGAGCTGGGAGCGGAACCGGTCCAGGTCGGTCGACGAGATCTTGTCGACCGGCTTCCCGACGGACTCGAGGAGCCGGCGAACGGTGAACACGTACATCCGGACCGTGTTCGCGCTGAGTCCCCTCGCCGTGAGCCAGACCCGGAAGTCGGACGTCGCGCTTTCCGGCGTCAAACGGTGCGCGTGCTCGATCGAGCGCGGCGCGACGGTGAGCCCGAGCTCGGAGAGGATCCCGCGCAGCTGCTCGAGGAGGAACCCCGCATCGGGGGTGACGCCGGCGAAGGATGTGCTGGATCCCGCCGACGGAGCACCCGCGACCGAGAGGACGCGCGGGGCCATCAGTCTTCGCGCGGGTCAGAAGTTCTCGCCAAGGGACCAGCACTCCCTCGGTCAGTACCTGAATGGCTTCCAGACTAAATATGTCACGCGAAACAAGATGTAAGTCGGTATACGTTTCCTCGTCAGAGAAGGTCGGCCGCCGGGCACGGCGCGGCAGCTGACGTCAGGGATTCCCGGCGTCGCTGGGCACCGGGCGGCGCGCCTCAGGGTCCCGGACGACCAGATGGGTCGATTTCGGCCGTCCCCGCCGTGACCGGAGCCAATTGAGCGCCCCGTACGCAGTCGCGGAAGAACGAGTGGGGACCGGCGTGACGATCGACGCCGAGGCACCGATGGTCCGTGGGCTTGCGAGTCTTCGCGCTCCAGTTGTCGCGTAGGTCGCAGGTGGAACGACACCGGCGGTCAGCTATCGAACCAATCGCACAGGTCTGCGACGCGTTTCCCCTCCATGACCCGTAAGCGAGTTCGGCCCCGTGGAAGACCAGGCCGCGCTTGACGAGTGAGACGTGGGCGGCGGAGTCCTCCAGGATACGCGCGACGTCCGAGACCGAGAGTCCCCGGAGCAGCGCGCCCGAGATTTCCTCATCCGACGGTTCGCTCCGTCCCCCGCCCCGTGGTCGGCGCGGACGTGAGTCGGTCCCTGCATCGCGGAGGGCCGGGGGCGCGAGGGATCTCGCGAGCTCGACTGTGTCGTCGGATTGAGCCGTGCTCTCCGGAACGCGAGCTTTACTTGAGGACTACGTGTGGACCGGAAGTCCCGGTCACGTCGTGTCCCTCCCCCGCGGTCCGGACGCCCGGCACCCCCGCCCCGCGCGCCCGGCGCCGCGGCCCCGGGGCCCCGCGGGCCGCCCCCTCCGAGGAGAGGGAGGAGAGAGGAGGGAAGTGCCGCCCCCGCCCCCTTTCTCGGTTCCATCGAGAGTCCAGTGTGCCTCAAGGGGCACCGGGCTCCCTGAGTGTTGCCGTTCGGAGTCTTGGGACTCTACGCGCGTGCGAGGAGTCCTGCTACTCGGGACTCTCGAGCAGACCTACCTTCTCCAGCTGCCGCTTAACCCGGGCGATGCGACTGCGCCCGACTCCGAGATCCCGCGAGATCTCCCGGTAGGAGGATCCGGCGCGCAGCATCGCGGCGATCCCCGCGTCCCTGAGCGCCAGGCCGGACGGGCCGGCACTGGAGTCGGGACCGGGGCGTTCTCGGACCGGGCGCCGGTCCGGCCCTCGCCCCGGCGCGAGGACAGTCTCCGCGGTGGTGGTGGTGACGCCCTCCTCTCTCCTCTCCTCCTCTCGTCTCGGAGGAAAGGACGGGGCAACGATTCGGGCCGCAGCAGGGACCGCTGAGTCGAACCTGCTCGCGGCGCGAAGGTGGCCCTCCGATCGCTCGTGCTCGAGTCTCCAGGGAGGGTCGGGGACCTCGAGGTGACACGACGCGCACCGGCGCCCGGGACCTCCGAGCCAGTAGGCCTCAGGAGGGAGGCCGAGGGCGCGGCACCAGCCGCACGTCGCTCGCGCCCATGCGATGGGCTCAAGGGAGCCTCCGCACCGGTCGCAGACCAGGGTCGAGCACGGGGCTATTCCGCTCGGAATACCAGCGGCCCCGGGTCGATCGGTCAAGCGTCCTCCTCGGCCCCTTGGGGACCCGCACTTTCTCGGGAGTCCTTCACGGTCGGGTCTTCCGCGCGAGCTCGCGCGCCAATCGGGCGACGTCCTGGACGAACGGGATCGGCACCGAGACGTGTCGCTGCGCCTCGAGGCAGTAGTAGACCGCCGAGTCGCCGCGTCCGCGGAGCTCGGGCGTCGGCACGTGCGCGGCCGGGTCGCAGAGATCCGCGCCGCAGAGCGAACACCGGGGGGACCTCACCGGCCGGACCATCCCCGAGCTATCGGGGCGAAGAACGTCTCGACACCGTCGCGTCCTACGCCCCTCCAGGAAAGCGCCAGTCGCCCGCGAACCAGGGCGCGAAGATCCGCGGAGAGCGTCACAGGATCCAAGCTGGGATCGTCCGCGGCGATCCAGGCCAGGGCCCTGTAGGGCCACCAACCGGACGGTGTCCCAGGATCCCGACGCAGGTAGTCGAGCAGCCGCGCCCGCCGGTCGGAGGCGGCGACAGGATGGGTCTGCCGGTACTCGGCGATCAGCTGGAGCCGGGTCGGCGTGGGGAACCGTTCGGTTCCCCGCGATGGGGCGCGAGGAAACGAGCTCCTCCGAGACTCCTTGTGATTAATCACGGTCACGATTTCCCACGCCCCTCCTCGGCGTCCGGGCGGTCTCGACCGTCCTTCTGGGCGTCCGTGCCTTCCACTGAACCGGCCGAGACGCCTCGACCAGTGGGAGGCTCCTTCCCCGAGCAGAGGACGCGCTTGCGGAGCTGCCAGACCGCGCGTCGGCACGTCTCCGCCTTGAGCCCCGTCCTCCGGGCGATCTCTGCCCAGGTGAACTCCTGCCGCCTGAGGGAGTCGCACCGGTCCGCGAGCTCCGCGGTCACCCGGCGCGGCCGGCCAACCGGGCCCCTCGGAGCCCGGGCGCCGGACTTGAACGCGGCCATCGCCTCGCGGGTCCGCTCGGAGACCAGGTCCGCCTCGAGCTCGGCCATCGCGGCGAGCACAGTGCGGACCAGTCGACCGACTGGCGTCGACGTGTCGATCTGCTGGTCGACCAGGACGACACGGACCTGATGCGACTCCGCGAGCTCGAAGAACCCGAGGATCGCGCGCGCCGAGCGGCCGAGACGGTCGAGCTTCACCGCATACGTCGCGGAGATCTCCCCGATCTCGATCGCGCTCCGCAATCGCTCGAATCCAGGGCGCCGATCGGAACGCCCGGAGGCGGCCTCGTCGACAAACTCCCGCGCACCCGGTGCCCCGGCTCGAAGCCGGTCGAGCTGCTGCGCGACTGTCTGAGAGCCCGTCGAGACCCGGGCGTAAATCGCAGGAGCTCGCGCGGCCGCGGTCACGATTCCCCCGGCCAGCTCTCAAGCTCGCGACGCGCCCGGTCGGCGCGGGTCCCGCGACCTCCGAAGAGGTCCTCTTCGCCCGTCGGCGGACCCTCCGAGCCCGTTCCGTCGCCCGAGCAGCTCGGCGCGCCGTCGAATGACCGGTGCGCCCAGCGACGGGATGCCGACCTGTGCGCTTGTATCGAGGGGAGCGGCCACACGGCGCCGGACGGCAGCGTCCAACCGGCGAGCAGCCGGCGTGCGACCTCCCAGGGCGCGAGGAGCTGGCCCTTCCCGCACTTGCCGCAGCGGTCGAGGTCCAGGTCGACGGGAAGGTCGTCCCGGGTCTCGGCATGGATCAATCTGAGGAGACCGTAGAACCGGAGACGCCTCGCGCCGACAGCCTCGATGCGGTACTCGCCCCGCCGGCCGTCCTCGGTCTCGCAGAGCGAGAGGTCCGGGGGGCAGCCGGGCGAGATCTCCCAGGGAGCGCGCCGCCTGGTCGCGGAGTGGTCCAACGTCGAGTGGGCGGGGCAGTACCAACGGACACGGGTCGCGCCGCGGATGAAGCGCGCGAGCTCGAGCCGGACGTCCTCCGGCCAGTCTTTGAGCTCAAGTCTCGATCCGTCTGACCTACCGGCGAAGGGTTTCGAGACGTATTTCGCGAGCTCAGCGGCGAACGCCAGCGGGTCTCCCCGGACGTCGGCCGTTCGCACGTCGACGACGGATCCCTCTCCTCTGGTCGCGCGGATCCACTCGTCCCTCAGGTTCGACTCCGGTTCGAAGTCCCGGAGAAACGACGGCGCGCCATCGGGGTAGGAGTACCGGTAGAAGTCGGGCAGGCGGTCGAGCGCCGGAGGATGCCTCAACGGCCGTGTGCGAGGGACAAGACGCGGCTCCTGGAAGGGCCCCGGCGGTCGATCGGGGAGGAACCGGCCCACGCACGCGACGTGGAGGTGCGGGTGCCAGCCTTCCTCCGGGGACCAGGTGACCTCGAGGCGCATGACGGCGCCTCGCACGCGAGCCCTCCAGAACCGTGTCGATCGCAGTCGACCGAACGCGTCGAGAATCCTTTCCACGAGAGGGTCGAGCTCGCGGCCGCTCCGGGCCGTGAGCGTAACGAACCGGACGACCGGTCGCTCGCCGGAGGAGCGGATCTCCTCGCCGGCGCCGCGCAGGTCGGTGTGCGCGTCGTCGTGTCGGTGTTCTGGTCTCGAGCATGGGGCGGGGAGCGGGAGAAGTGGGTCGGCGAGCTTGAGGAACGCGACCAGCGTGCGTCCCACCTCTGGGAAGGCACGACGCCCCTGCTTCCTCCAGCACGGAAGGCACAGCGCGCGGCCACAGTGGTCGAGCCGGACCTCGGACTGGTCGCCGCAACTCTCGCAGGTGAGCGTCGAGAACGGATGGCCGTCCTTGTCAGTGATGACCTCGGGGGAAAGATCGTAGAGCGGCAGCGCACGGCGACGGACCTCCAGGTCCTGGCGCACCCACTCGAGGTCCGCGGCGGTCGGCGAGCATGACTCCTCCGCGGACTCGAACGGGAGGAGATCCGCGGTGCCCCACGGGAGGCCGTCGGCGTCGAGCGCGCGACCGTCCTCCGAGAGCTCGCTCTCTTCGAGGTCCTGCCAAGGGTCCCAGTCCGGCCGGAGCTGGGGGAGGCCGGCGTTGACTCGGGCGGACCACTCGGGGTCGGGATCCCAATCGTCGAATGCGACCGGTTGCGCGCGGATCCCCGCGACCGCGGCCAGCTCGGAAGACCCGTCGGCGGCCACGTGGCCGGCGATCCTGAAGACCGGGCCAGCTCGGTACGTCGGGTGGGTCCGGAGCCGGGCGGGGACGGAGTTGAGAAGGAGGGCACCCGAGCCGGGGGTCCCGGCCTCCGGGTTGCCCGGGAGTCGGAGCTCGGGCGAGCTCACGGCCCGGCCCCCTCCTCGTCGCTGCCTGCCGCGAGCTCACGGAGGTACGCGCGGGCGAGCCGGCGAACTTCGCATTCGGTAAGGTCCCGGCGGTCGAGCTCCAGCTCGAGCCGACGAATTGAAAAACCGGCCCCGGGGGGCTCCGGGGCCGGGAAAGCGGTTGGTCTCAGTCTGGGCGGCGGAGAGAGGGTCGAGCGGATCGACTCGGCGTACTCAGCATCCAGACGCTCGAGGTCAGAGTGGAAGAGGCGGGGGCGTCGCGCGACCGACGACAACTACCGATGCCCGGAATCGGGCGTCGGCACTGAGGTGGTAGCCCCGAGCGGATTCGAACCGCTGTCGCCGGCTCCAAAGGCCAGCATGCTTGGCCACTACACCACGGGGCTAAGGTATCCACCGGAGTCCTCTACAAAAGAATAGTTGGCGTACGGCTCCTCCGCCCCGGACGGTTTTAGGGAGCGGGCGCTTCCGACGCCGATGCGACGGACCAAGATTCTCGCCACGGTGGGCCCCGCGACCGACCGCGCAGACCGCCTCTTGATGCTCCTGGAGTCGGGCGCCGATGCGTTTCGGCTCAATGTTTCGCACGGGTCGGACGACGAACACCGCGCCACGCTTCGGCGGATGCACGAAGTGAGCCACCGGGCCCACCGCGAATTCGCCATCGTGGTGGACGTGCAAGGGCCCAAGCTGCGGATCGGCGAGATCGCCGGAGGGTCCGTCCGACTTTCGCGCGGCGATCACTGGACGCTGGACCAAGACCCGACCCTAGGGAGCGGCTACCGGACGTTCGTGGAGATCCCTTCCTTCGAGCGGGCGGCCCGGCGGGGCGACCCCGTGCTGCTCGGCGATGGAGACGTGCAGTTGCGCGTCGAGAGCGCGAGCCCGACCGCGATCGAAACTCGCGTGGTCAGCGGCGGTGTCGTCTCCTCGCACGCGGGAATCTTCCTCCCCCGAGCACGCCTTCGTACTTCGGCGTTCGGTCCGCGCGACCAGCACGACGCTGAGCTCGCGCTCGAGGAAGGCTTCGATTTCATTGCGCTCTCCTTCGTAAGGGACGAAACGGACGTCCTCGTGACGCGCCACTGGCTGGACAGCCACCCCGGAGGGGAAGCGGTCGGAATCATCGCCAAGATCGAGCGGGCGGAGGCCCTGCGCGCGATCGAGCGGATCCTGAATGTGGCGGATGGGATCATGGTGGCACGCGGCGACCTCGGGATCGAGGTCCCGCTCGAGCGTCTCGCGCTCGAGCAAAAGGTGCTCGTCCGCAAGGCCAACGCTGCCGGCCGGTTCTCGATCGTCGCGACCCAGATGTTGCGCAGCATGCTGACTTCACCTCGGCCCACCCGGGCCGAGGCCACCGACGTGGCGAACGCCGTTCTCGATGGCGCGGACGCGGTGATGCTGAGCGAGGAGAGTGCCGTCGGACAGTATCCCTTCGAGGCTGTCCAGTGGCTCGACCGCATCGCCCGGGCCACCGAAGTACGCTTCGACCCGCAGCCCGTACGCGGCCTCGTTCGAGCGGGGGGACCGGGCTCCGCCGAGCTGTCGGTCGCTCGGGCGGCCGTCGACCTCGCCGAGGACGTTCGCGCCCGGGCGATCGTTACACCGACCCACTCCGGCCGAACGGCCCGGCTGATCGCCGCGCTCCGGCCCACATGCCCGGTTCTGGCCCTTTCGAATTCGGAACCCGTCCGTCGTCATCTCGCGCTCGTCCGCGCCGTACGGTCCTTCCCCGCCGCGGCCCATGACGACCTGGAATCTTTGCGCAAGCGCTCGCACGAACTCCTGAAGGTGCCCGACCTCCCGCCGGCGGGGCCGTTCGTGCTCACCGCCGGCTACCCCGTCGAAGGTCGTCCGACCAACCTGGTCACCGTCGTCGAAGTCGAGGAAGGAGTATCACCGAGGCGACGGCGTCGGCGGCACCGCCACCGGGCCAGCCTTCCGGAGATCCAGCCACCAAAGGAAGGGTAGGAACCCAACGAGTACGGCCCCCGCGAACACCCAGCCGGTGGTGTAGCCGACCACCCCGACCATCACCCCGAATGCCACGGCGAAGAGACTCCCGAAGAACAGTTGCACCGAGTTGAGGAAGCCGATCGCAAGCGCCGTGTTGTTGCCGTACCCTTCCGGAAGGTACGTCGGAATGAGGTACTGCACCGCGAAGAGAACCCCCTCCGCGAAGCCGAGAAAGATGAACAACGGCCACAGGGCGACCAGCGGCACG
>Ga0187769_10001546_pt1 | contig 13188 bp, 8 predicted proteins | sample 0116_SJ02_MP02_1_FD_133140 | JGI IMG/M metagenome (GOLD analysis project Ga0187769, IMG submission 133140) | Tropical peat soil microbial communities from peatlands in Department of Meta, Colombia - 0116_SJ02_MP02_10_MG | ecosystem: Environmental > Terrestrial > Soil > Wetlands > Peat | place... | reverse complement strand
GTTCATCGTCGACCAATTGTTCATCGGCAATAATCTCGCCGCCGGAAAGATTCAGACCTCGGATGGAATGGCGGTCGATCTGCGCAATATCCGCTCGCCGATCGTGGTGTTTTGTTCCGAGGGCGACAACATCACGCCGCCGCAACAGGCCCTCGGCTGGATCCTCGACCTCTACCAGGACGTCGACGAGATCCGCGCCTACGGCCAGACCATCGTCTACTCGATCCACGAGACCACCGGTCATTTAGGGATCTTCGTGTCCGGCGGCGTGGCGCGAAAGGAACACGACGAGTTCTCGAGCAATATCGATCTGATCGATACGCTGCCGCCCGGCCTGTATGAAGCCATCTTCGAGCGCAAGACCAAGGACATTGCGAGTCCCGGTCTCGTCCACGGCGACTGGGTGATGCGTTGCGAGGCGAGAACGCTCGACGACATCCGCGCGCTCGGCGGCAATGACGCTGCCGACGAGCATTGTTTTGCCGCGGTCGACCGCGTGTCGCAGACCAACCTCGCGCTCTACCGCACCTTCGTGCAGCCTATGGTGCGCGCCTGCACCAATTCGCCGCTTGCCGAGCTGATGCGGCAATTTCACCCGCTGCGGCTGCAATACGAGGCGTTCTCCAACGCCAATCCGCTGATGGCGCCGGTCGCCGGCATGGCCGCGCAGGTCCGCGACAACCGGCGGCCGGTCGCCGCCGACAATCCTTTCATTGCCATGCAGGAGGCCGTCTCCAAGCAAATCGTCGCCGGTCTCGACGCCTGGCGCGATTTCAGCGAAGCGGCGGCCGAGCGCTTGTTCATGGCGACCTACGGCTCGGCGGCGCTCCAGGCGGCACTGGGCATCGACCCGGCATCGACGGCGCCGCTGCGCCAGGCGCCAAAGAGCCCGCTTCACCGCGAGCTCATGGAAAAGCGGATCGCGGAACTGAAATCGCAAATGAAGTCTGGAGGCGTGCGCGAGGCGGCGATCCGGGCGCTGATCTTCGTCGGGATGGACCGGGCCGCGGTCGACGAGCGCGGCTTCGAGGCGGTACGCCGCATCCGGCAGACGCTGACCGATCTGCCGCTCTCCGCGTTCAAAGCCACGGTGCGCGAGCAATTCGAGCTGTTGCTGATCGACACCGAGGCGGCGCTCGCTGCGATACCCTCGCTCCTTCCCGAGGATGCCGGCACCAGGCAGAAGGCGTTCGATCTCGTCTGCCAGGTGCTGAGTGCGCGCGGCGAATATTCCGATCAGGACCTGCAGCGCATCGAACGGCTCGCCCGGCTGTTCCGCGTCGATGGGCAATCGCAGCCGGTGCGCAGCCCGACCCCCGCGGCCGAGGATTTCGAGCCGCTGCGGGCGAAGGCGTCGTGAGATGAAAGCCGTAGCGGCTGGCGCCGCGGAAGCGAAAGCCGATGAGGCCGGCTCGAAATACGACAGGTTGATTGCCGCAGCGCAGCGTGTCGCGGCGATGAAGGCGCTCGTCGTGCATCCCTGCGACGAGACCTCGCTCCGTGGCGCAATCGAGGCCGCCGATATCGGCCTGATCACGCCAATTCTCGTCGCGCCGGCGCTGAAGATCCAGGCGGTCGCCCGCGAGCATGACGTTGATATCGGCAAGTTCGAGCTGGTCGACGTCCCGCACAGCGACGCCGCGGCCGCCAAAGCCGTGGAGCTGATCCGGGCCGGCCGCGGCGAACTGCTGATGAAGGGGAGCTTGCACACCGACGAACTGATGCGCGCCGTCACCGCTTCGGGCACGGGCCTGCGCACCGCCCGGCGGATCAGCCACATCTTCGTCATGGACGTTCCGACTTATGCCGAAACGCTGTTCATCACCGACGCCGCCGTCAATATCTTCCCCGACCTCGACGCCAAGCGCGACATCGTCCAGAACGCCATCGATCTGTTCACTGCGGTCGGGCTTGGCAAGCCGCGCGTTGCCATTCTCTCCGCCGTCGAGACCGTCACCGCGAAGATCCCCTCGACCATCGATGCGGCGGCGCTGTGCAAAATGGCCGACCGCGGCCAGATCACCGGCGGCGTGCTCGACGGCCCGCTCGCCTTCGACAACGCCATCGATCCGGGCGCGGCGCGTATCAAGGGCATCCAATCGCCGGTCGCCGGCCGGGCGCAGATTCTGGTGGTGCCCGATCTCGAGGCCGGCAACATGCTGGCCAAAAATCTCGTCTATCTGTCGAAGGCGGATTCGGCCGGGCTCGTGCTCGGCGCGCGCGTTCCCATCGTGCTGACCTCGCGCGCGGATTCGGTGCGCAGCCGGATGGCCTCATGCGCGGCCGCCGTGCTCTATGCCGCGGCACGCCGCAGTTCGGCAACCGTGCCAGCGGCGTGATCCGCCATGGACACCGTCCTCGTCGTCAATGCCGGCTCCTCCAGCGTCAAATTTCAAATCTTCGGGCTTTCGGCGCGCGGCGATCCGCAGCGGCTGATCAAGGGCCAGATCGACGGCATCGGCACCCAGCCGCGGCTGCGCGCGCAAGCGCGCGACGGCGCGCCACTGGCCGATAAGCCCTACCCGCCTGCCGAGATTGCCGAGGTCGCCGCAGCGATGACGGTCGCGGCGGAGTGGTTGCGGCAAACGCAAGCCGTCGACTTGATCGCCGTCGGTCACCGCGTCGTCCACGGCGGCCCGGACTACGACCGCCCGGTCCTCCTCGACGCCGAGGTGCTGGCGCGTCTCGAACGATTGAGCCCGCTCGCGCCGCTGCATCAACCCAACAACCTTGCGCCGATCCGCTCGCTGCTGGTGCGCCGCCCGGCACTGCCGCAGGTCGCTTGTTTCGACACCGCGTTCCATCGCGGGCACAAGCCGGTCGCCGACCGCTACGCGATTGCGGAACGGTTCTATCGACAGGGCGTGCGCCGCTACGGATTTCACGGATTGTCTTACGAATACGTCGCCGGCCGGCTGCGCGAGATCGCGCCGGGTGTTGCCGGCGGCCGCGTCATCATCGCCCATCTCGGCAGCGGCGCCTCGATGTGCGCGCTTGCCGACGGCAAGAGCGTCGAAAGCACGATGGGCTTCACTGCGCTCGACGGGCTGCCGATGGGAACGCGGCCGGGCCAGATCGATCCCGGGGTGCTGCTTTATCTCATCGCCGAAGAAGGCCTGGACGCCGCCGCGCTGGAAAATCTGCTCTATCGCGAAAGCGGGCTCAAGGGGATGTCCGGCGTCAGCAACGATATGCGCGAGCTCGAGGCGAGCAACGCCGAGAGTGCCAAGCTTGCCGTCGATTATTTTGTCCATCGCATCGCACTGAACGCCGGGATGCTCGCCGCCGCCGTTGGCGGGCTCGACGCCTTCGTCTTCACAGCCGGGATCGGCGAGAACTCCGCTGCCATCCGTGCCCGCGTCGCGGAGAAGCTCGGTTGGCTCGGCGCCGTCCTTGATCCTGCGGCCAACGCAGCCGGAAACCCCCTGATCTCCGGTCCGCATAGCAGGCTCGCGCTCTATGTCGTTCCGACCGATGAGGAGCTGATGATCGCGCGCCACACGCTGTCGCTTGTCTCAGCGCGCGCGCCGCGTACCATTTCTGCCGAGGCTTGAGGCAATTGATCCCGGTCAAGTAGAGACTTCGGGCGTCCGGCTTGTGTTATCTGCGCTTTGTCTTGACTATTTGGTTACGACCGGCGGCGATGCAGCAGCAGGAGACGCGGGCGAGAGGGAGAGCGTGATCCACGCGTTCCAGCCTTCCGGCCGGTTTTGGGCGGCGAATTCCCAGTAAGCCTTTAGATTCACGTTGCCTTCCATGTTTCCTACCGGGAAAACATATCCGATCTGCGGGCCAACGCCGGCCACGCGCGATTTGAAGGGACACAGCAACTGATTGCAGCCATCATCGGCAGTCAGTTGATCGTAAAAATATCCGACAACGCCGATTTGCAATTCCCTGGTCGAAGACTGGGACGTGCCCCAATCGAGGTGCCAATCGATACCATTGGTATAACCGGTGCTCTGGTTGATGAAGTTGCCAGTCAGCCCCGTTACAATTGAAAACTCGTGACCGGTTTGTTGATCGAAATAAGTATAGCCGCCGCCGCCGTCGATTGCGCCGTGACCGATGCCGATATTGGCCAGGCTGGTCGAAGCATACTGTCCGACCGGAATATTTCCCGTCGCATAGATCATCCAGTTGTTGACGCCGCTGTTCCAGCGCAGCGTGGCTTCTGGGGATAGATCGCCGAAGCCAGTGATTGCGTTTTCGATCGCGCCTTGTCGCGTGACGACCGGCGAACCTGCCGACGCGGTCAAGGTGCCGCTGACCTCCGTGACGTTGCGGCTGACAATCCCCGCCATGCCGAGGGCAAATTGACCGCCGAAGACCGGCGTCGCAAACACGTACCCTGGATCGATCTCTACGAAGCCCGAATTCGATCTCAAATTGGCGTTGAGGCTGACGTTGACCGTCGAGCCGAGATGGTCAATCGTGACCTGACGCGCGGCGGCGACCGAACCACCCGCGGCAACGGGCGCAAAATAGTTGACAATTGCGAGCGACCATCCTGGCGTCTCGGGGACCGCCGCAAGACTGCCGAATGTACCGGGAAGCCAAAAGCTGACGCCGCCTTCGTCGGCTCGTGAATGGTTCGTTGAGCACAAAATTGCGACCAGAAACAAAACTGCGCCGAAAGAACCTTTGGCGCGCGATCGCTCGAACGGCACGCACCCGACGTCGAGCAAAGCCAGCGATGGCCGGTCACCGCTGATCCCATGATTGGCCCGCTCGGTGTTCATCTCCGTAGGCTTTGAAATCCTCGCCAGGCTTGACGTTGGGCGCAGGGCAGCCCGACCTCATTGGGACAGTTCATGGTCCTGCGCTCGGCAGTCTAAGATCGACGCCACGCAGTGCTGCGGCGGATCCGACGCCAATGGCCTTCACGATCGAAATGGCCTGAACCATCGTAATACCAAGCAGCTGGACGCGATCGGCCGGGAAATACATGACGTTGCCGGACATGGGGGTCGGTGCCTGCGGCAAGAAGACAGCGACCCAGCCGTTTTCGAGTTGCTCGAGCACATACCCGATCTGCCAGCCATCCTCGATACTGACCAAAGCCGGCTTGAGACCGCTCGCACTTTCGATATGGGCAAGGCCCTCGGCCATGCTCTTCATGAGCCGATATTGCGGCAAACGGCCGAGAATGGAGGTCTCCGACCATCCGGTAATGCGCCGGCCGACGCCGGTGCGGGCCACGATCCCGGCGGCGAAGGAGATCACGACTAGTATCAGAACTGAAAGGAGGGTGGCGGCACCGATGCCGGCAATATCGCCCCATTGATCGAGGTGAAGGCTGTTCGAAATCGGAACGGCAACGCGTTTTACGAGTCGCAACGCGTAGGACAAGACGAACACGATCAGGGCGACTGGCAGGAGGAACAATGTTCCGCCGATGATGGTCGTCTTTATGAACTCTTTCACGGGGCCCTCCACGCGACCCACATCGGGTCAAAGCCGGCGCACCCAGCCCGCCTATTCCACGACGTGGCCTTCAAGGTAGCTGCTAACCGCGGCATCAATCGTCGGGAAGAAGAATTTCTCCCCGATTTGCGCGAACAGCCCGAAACGCTTGAGCTTATCCTTCACTGGATCTTTAAGCTCGGCAAAACACAATTCAATTCCCGCCTTGTGCAGGCTCTCGTCCAATTCGGCGAGAATATCAGCAGACGTGACATCCACGCTGGTGACAGGCTCCGCCGTCACCACCAACCAGCGCACCGGAGAAGGCGACTGCGCCACCGCATCCAAGACGCAGTCCTTGAAATACTCGGCGTTGGCAAAGAACAAAGGGGCATCCCAGCGAAACAGGATCAGGCCGGGTATCTGCCGGGCGTCCGGGTAGCGGGTGATGTCGTGGTAGCCCTTGACGCCGTCAGGACGCCCTAACACCGCATAGTGGGGACGCCAACCATCCCACAGGAACTCGATGACCGCGATTACGATCGCCAGGCCTATTCCCGGAATAGCGCCGAAGACCGCGACAGCGACAAGACAAACTATGGACAGCCAGAACTCCCAACGCTGAATGCGAAAGATCCGAACGAGGTCGGCGACCTCGATCAGACCGATAGCTGAGGCGATGACGACCGCGGCCAACGCAGCAGAGGGCAGATGCTGGAGCAGGTTCGGCGCTATCAGCAGCAACAGCGCAACGCCAAGTGCTCCAACGACCCCGGTCAGCTGAGTTCGAGCCCCTGCAGCCTCCGCCACCGGGGTGCGAGACGAACTGCTGCTGATCGGAAGACCGTGAAAAAATCCAGCAGCCAGATTGGCGGCTCCGAGACCCACCGCTTCCTGATTGGAGTCAACCCTCAGGCCGCTTCGCACGGCGTAGACGCGGGAGAGAATGCTGGTGTCGGTAAGCGATACCACGGCTGCAGCGAAACCTCCGATCACGACAGAGGCGACGTCGGCAAAGCTGATCAATGGAAGCCCGAACCCGGGTAGCCCCTGCGGCACGGGGCCAAGCACCGACACATCAGCCCGGTCGGCCAAGTCCAAAAGACCGACGATTGCGGTCGCGCCGGCGACCGCGATGAGTATGCCCGGCCAGCGCGTCCTATTCTTGAGCAGCAGGATCACCGCCAACGTAGCGGCACCGATCGCGAAGGCCGTCCAGTTCGCTCTGCCGCCCAGCACCGAGCCGCCTATGGCCCACAATTGCCGCAGCGGTCCGTCGCCCTGGATCGAGAAGCCGAACAGCTTCGGCAGCTGGCTGATCAAGACGGTGAGCGCTATTCCGTTCATGTAGCCGTAGCGTATCGGCTTGGAAATGAGCTCGGTTACGAAGCCGAGCCGAGCCGCACCAGCGAGAATGCACACAATCCCGGCGACGACGGCCATCATGCCGGCAAGAGCCACAGCGCGAGCGGGATCCCCGCCAGACAGCGGAACGACGACACCGAGTATGATTGTTGCCAGCGATGAATCAGGTCCGAGGACCAAAATGCGACTGGGACCGAAGAGCGCGTAGACTGGCAGCGCCGCCATGGTGGCGTAAAGACCGCATTCGCCCGGCAGGCCAGCTGCCACCGCGTAAGCGATGCCCACCGGCACCAACATCGTGACGAGCGTTGCTCCAGCGACGAAGTCGTGGGGCAGCCAGCTTGCTTGATACTGGCGCAGAGCAAGCAACCCAGGCAACCACCGCGTCCAACTGATCTGATTTGGCATCTCTTGAGATCGTCGCGGATACGCGATCCCAACGATGGGCCTTGCGGAGGTGTCCGTCAACGATCGAGGCCGGCACCGAGAGGTGGATCACCATCAGTGGCGCAACTGCACCGAGATTGCGGCAAAGGTCGAGTTCCACAAATGTTTGACGCGATTGATCTCGCTCAAGGAAGGCTCTGACGGGTCGGGCTCGTATCGGACGCTGCTTTGCGCTAGAATACTGTTGTTGAACGGTGGGAGGGAACCCGATGCATACTCGCTTTGTCGTGAGCGCCATGCTGGTGTCGGTGTTCGTCGCCGGCAGCGTGCCATTGCCGTCCGCCTCAACGCCGTCTTCGGTCGCAGCGCTGCTCGCTCCGGCCGCGCAAGCGAAGTCGCGCGTGCGCAACCTGCTCGACCGGCTCCTGGGCGAGTCGATGCCGGAGGGCATCGTCAAGACCAACGGCCGCATCGAAGCGACGCAGGTCGACGTCGCGGCGAAATATCCGGGCCGGCTCACCGACATCACCGTCGAGGAAGGCAGCGAGGTCAAGGCCGGTCAGGTCGTCGGCCGCATCTCGTCGCCGGAATACGAGGCGCAGCTGCGCGCGGCGCAATCGAACGTCGAGCGCGCCAAGCAGTCGCTGGCCGAGGCGGAATCGGAGATAACGCAGCGGAATGCCGTATTGGCGGCCGCCAAATCCGACTTCGAACGCGGGCAGGAACTGGTCGGCAAGCAGATCATCACCCAGCAGACCTTCGACCAGCGGCGCCGCAACTACGAAGGCGCCGAGGCGAACGTCAAGGGCGCCATCGCCAAGCGCGAGCAGGCCGATGCCGCCATCAAGAGCGCGCAAGCCGAGGTCGAACGCATCGAGTCGATCTTGCACGACCTCGTTCTGGTTTCGCCCCGAACCGGGCGGGTGCAATATCTCTTGGCGCGCAACGGAGAAGTGATCGCGGCCGGCGGCAAGGTCATGACTATCCTCGACCTGCAGGACGTGTACATGACCGTGTTCCTGCCGGCGGCGGTCGCCGGCAGGCTCGAAATCGGCAGCGAGGCGCGCATTATCCTCGATCCGGTTCCCGAATACGTCGTTCCCGCCTCGGTCAGCTTCGTCGCCGCCGATGCGCAGTTCACCCCGAAAACCGTGGAGACCCAGGAGGAGCGGGAGAAGCTGATGTTTCGCGTCAAGCTCCAATTGGATGCCGACGTGCTGAAACAGTACAGTCGGCGGGTGAAGACCGGCGTTCGCGGTCTCGGCGTCGTGCGTACCAAAACCGCAACGGCTTGGCCGAGCGACCTGCAAGTCAAGCTGCCGTGACGACGCCGGACGTCATCGCGCGCCTTAAAGCGGTCTCGCACCGCTATGGGACGACTGTTGCGCTCGACAACGTCACCGTCGAAGTTCCGGCGCGCAAGATGGTGGGCGTGATCGGCCCCGACGGCGTCGGCAAATCGACGATGCTGGCGCTCATTTCCGGCGTTCGCACCATCCAAAGCGGCGAAGTCGTCGTCTTCGACAAAGACGTGGCCGAGAGAGCCCACCTCAGGAGCATTCGCGGCCGCGTCGCCTACATGCCGCAGGGGCTGGGGCGCAACCTCTATCCGACGCTCAGCGTATTCGAGAACATCGACTTCTTCGGCCGCCTGTTCGGGCAATCGGCGTCCGAGCGACGCGCCCGCATCACCGAGCTCCTGACCTCGACCTCGCTTGATCCATTCGAGGACCGGCCGGCCGGCAAGCTGTCCGGCGGAATGAAGCAGAAGCTCAGCCTGTGCTGCGCGCTGATCAACGATCCGGATCTCCTCATTCTCGACGAACCGACGACCGGCGTCGACCCGCTGTCGCGCGGCCAGTTCTGGGACCTGATCAACACGATCCGAGCGCGCCGGCCGCAAATGAGCGTGATGGTCGCCACCGCCTACATGGATGAGGCGCAGCGCTTCGACTGGCTGATCGCCATGGACGACGGCAAGATCATGGCCGAGGGCACGCTCAAGGAGCTCTTGGACAAGACCGGCGAGCCGAACCTCGACGACGCCTTCATTGCGCTGATGCCGGAAGAAAAGCGCGCGCTGCATCAAAAAGTAGTGGTGCGGCCGCGCCAGGCATCGGCCGACGAAACGCCGGCTATCGAGGCCGAGGGCTTGACCCGCCGGTTTGGCAATTTCGTCGCCGTGGATCACGTGAGCTTCAAGATCCCGCGCGGCGAGATTTTCGGCTTCCTTGGCTCCAACGGCTGCGGCAAATCGACGACGATGAAAATGCTTGTTGGCTTCCTGCCGGCGACCGATGGCACATGCCAGCTGTTCGGGCAGCCGATGGGCTCGGACGACATGCAGGCTCGGCGCAATGTCGGCTACATGACGCAGGCGTTCTCGCTCTATGGCGAGCTAACGGTGCGGCAGAATCTTGAGCTGCATGCTCAGCTCTACCACTTGCCACCGGAAAGTGTTCCGGGCCGCATCAAGGAGCTGTTGCACCGCTATGATCTGGAAACCGTCGTTAACGCCAAGCCAGAGAGTCTGCCGCTCGGCATGAAGCAGCGGCTGCAGCTCGCGGTCGCGGTGTTGCACGAACCCGCCATTCTCATCCTCGACGAGCCGACCTCGGGCGTCGATCCAATCGCGCGGGACGCCTTCTGGCGCACGCTGATCGATCTTTCGCGCGACGACGGCGTGACGATCTTTATCACTACGCATTTCATGAACGAAGCCGAGCGCTGCGACCGCATTTCGCTGATGCATGCCGGCAAGGTATTGGCCGTGGGCGCACCGCTCGACCTGGTCAAGGAACGCGGCAGCGACTCGCTCGAGGACACCTTCGTCGGATATCTTGCCGACGCGGCGGGTATCGACCGCTCGAAGAAGGTCGAGGCGCCGGCCCCGAGCGCGGCGGCCCCGGTCGCGGTCGAGCCGCCGCGAAAGCCGAAATGGTTCGACCTCGCCCGACTGTGGGCGTATGCGCGACGGGAAACCGTCGAGCTCCTGCGCGATCCGATCCGGCTCGCCTTCTCCGTCCTTGGCCCGATCGTACTGATGCTGGCCTTCGGTTACGGCATCTCTTTCGATATCGAAAACGTGCAGATGGCGTCGTTCGACCAGGACAACACGCCGCAAAGCCGCGAACTGCTCGATGGGTTTTCCGGCTCGCGCTATTTCTCGGTGCAGCCGCCGATCACCTCGGCGGCGCAGGCGGACCGTCGCCTGCGCAGCGGCAATACCCAGATCGTCGTCGAGGTTCCGAGCGGCTTCGGCCGCGATTTGCTGAACAGGGCGCGGCCGGAAGTCGACGCCTCGGTCGACGGCGCCATGACCTTCCGCGGCGAGACAGCGAGGAACTACGTCACTGGAGTCGTCCGCAAGCAGGGTGAGGAGCTCCAGCGCCAGGTGCGCAAGGCCGGAAGCGCGAGTGCCTGGAGCGATGGCGATATCGAAACGCGGTTCCGCTACAACCAGGCGTTTTTGAGCGTCAACGCCATGGTGCCGAGCGTGTTCATGTTGATGCTCTGTCTTATTCCCGCGATCATGTCGGCGATCGCCGTGGTGCGCGAGAAGGAAACCGGCTCGATCGCCAATTTCCGCTCCACGCCGATTACCAAATTCGAGTTCCTGATCGGCAAGCAGCTCCCCTACATAGCGGTAGCCATGCTCAATTTCGTGTTTTTATTTCTGATGGCGATTTTCGTGTTCAACGTGCCGCTCAAGGGACCGTTCCTCACGCTGCTGATCGGAACGATCATCTATGTCGTGTCGACCACCGGCTTTGGCCAACTGATCTCGTCCTTCACCCGCACGCAAGTTGCAGCGGTGTTCGCCACAGCGATCCTGTCGATCGTCCCGGCGGTCAATTTTTCCGGAATTTTCGCGCCGGTGTCGTCGCTGTCCGGCAGCGCCAAGGTCCTCGGCCTGAGCTTCCCGTCGGCCTGGTATCAGCCCGTAACAGTCGGCGTCTTCGCCAAGGCGCTGGGCATGGTCGATCTGTGGCGCAATATCGCCGCCATCGCCATCATCGCGCTTGCCTATCTCGTGCTGTCGCTCGTGCTGCTGCGCAAGCAGGAGGCCTGAGATGTCTTCGACCAGCACCTCTTCGCCCAGCGCCGCCCCGTCCCGCGCCGCGCCCGCCGCAAAATTGGCGGAAGCAAAACCGCTGACGCTGCTCGATCACGTCTTCAACGTCCTTCGCCTCGTGGTCAAGGAGCTGCGCAGCATCCGCTCCGACCCGACGATGCTCATCCTCGTCGCCTATGCCTTCAGCATCTCGGTCAACACCGTGGCAACGGGCGCGGTGACCGAGGCGACCAATCTTTCGGTCGGCATTGTCGATGAGGACGGCTCCGAGCTGTCGCGGCAGATCGCCGAGGGACTGGTGCGGCCGACCTTCCAGCCCGCGGTACAGATCCGCGCCTCGGATATCGACACGAAAATGGATCAGGGCGAGCTCTTGTTCGTCGTCGAGATCCCGCCGAATTTCCAGGCCGACATTCTCGCTCAGCGCAAGACCCAGCTGCAGATCAATGTCGACGCGACGGCGGTGGCCCAGGCCGGCAATGGCGCCAACTATCTCAAGACCGCTCTATCCAACGAGGTGCAGAACTTTATTTCCGGACGCGTCGGCGCCGGATCGCAGAGCCAGCCGATCAATCTCGTGGTTCGCGCCAGATTCAATCCCAACCTGAAGACGGCCTGGTTCTCGGCGATGACGCAAGTCATCAACCAGATCACGCTCCTCACCGTGATTCTGACCGGCGCCGCGCTCATTCGCGAGCGCGAGCAGGGCACCGTCGAGCACCTTCTGGTCATGCCGGTGGTGCCGGCGGAAATCATGCTGGCCAAGATGTTCGCCAACGGCCTCGTTATTCTGGTGGCGGCAATGCTGTCGCTGCAGTTCGTGGTGCATTGGTGGATCGGCGCGCCGATCGCCGGCTCGATCTTCCTGTTCTTGCTCGGTGCAGCACTGTACGCCCTGGTGGTGGCGGCGCTCGGCATCCTTCTCGGTACGCTGGCGACGACCATGGGCCAGTTCGGCCTGTTGGCCATGCCGGTGCTGATGGTGACCCAGCTTCTGTCCGGCTCGAGCACGCCGATGGAGAGCATGCCGGTCTGGCTGCAATATGTGATGAAGTTCATCAGCCCGACGCCGCATTTCGTCGCCTTCGGCCAGGCCGTGCTGTTCCGCGGCGCGGATATCACCCTGGTCTGGCGGCCGCTGGTCGCCATGCTGATCATCGGCGCGGTTTATTTCGCCTTCGCGATGAGCCGGTTCCGGCGGGTGATCTTCGGGAGTTGACGCCATGGCGCGTGCAAAGACCAACGACGACGGCAGCGACAACGGCAAGATGAAGCGCAAGCTCTACGAGAAGGAGTTGGGCAAGCTCCAGGTCGAGCTTTGCTATGTGCAGGACTGGGTGAAGCAGACCGGCCAGCGCATCATCATCGTGTTTGAGGGCCGCGATGCCGCCGGCAAGGGCGGAACCATCAAGGCCATCACTGAACGCGTGAGCCCGCGCGTCTTCCGGGTGGTGGCACTGCCGGCGCCGTCCGATCGCCAAAAAAGCCAGATGTTCTTGCAGCGCTATATCGAGCATTTTCCCGCCGGCGGCGAAATCATCATCTTCGACCGCAGCTGGTACAACCGCGCCGGCGTCGAGAACGTCATGGGATTCGTTGGTGAAAAGGAGGTGGAGCGGTTCCTGAGCCTCGCCCCGGAAATCGAGAAATACATTACCGACGCCGGCATCATCCTGATCAAGTTCTGGCTGGAGGTCGGGCAAGAAGAGCAGGAACGGCGCTTTCTCGCGCGCATCAACGATCCGCTGCGGCAATGGAAGCTCAGCCCGATGGATCTGGAATCGTATCGGCGCTGGTACGATTATTCGCGGGCGCGCGATGCCATGCTCGCAGCGACCGACACCGACTACGCGCCGTGGCACATCGTGCAAACGAACGACAAGCGCCGGGGGCGGCTCAATTGCATCGCCGAAATTCTCGAGCTCGTACCCTATAAGAAAATGCGGTCGCCGAAG
>Ga0187769_10001545_pt1 | contig 13188 bp, 9 predicted proteins | sample 0116_SJ02_MP02_1_FD_133140 | JGI IMG/M metagenome (GOLD analysis project Ga0187769, IMG submission 133140) | Tropical peat soil microbial communities from peatlands in Department of Meta, Colombia - 0116_SJ02_MP02_10_MG | ecosystem: Environmental > Terrestrial > Soil > Wetlands > Peat | place... | reverse complement strand
ATTGTCATCCCGAGCGAGGGAGGGCTCCCGCGCGTTTTCTCCAGCGCGGGAAACCCGAGTCGAGGGATCCTGGTCTCAATGCGCTGGCCCCACCAATTCCTAATCTGCTCTAAAGCGGCCGCATCTACGCGGCGGTGCCTTGCCGCACGCGCTCGAACTGGCCCGTGGCGACCGGCTTTTCCTGCAGCAGCAGCTCGCTGGCCTGCACGCGCGGATTGGTATGGAACCAGCGCTGCACTGTGCTGTCGTAAAACAGGTTGCCGACGGCCAGCAGGCTCATGCCCTGGTGATGCGCCATCCAGCATCGCACCAGCTCGTAGCTACTACGCCTCAGAGGGCGCACTGCCGGGGTGAAATCCGCCGCCTCATAAAAGCCATAGGTTCCCAGCCAGCCGAATTGGGACATTCGGCGCACATTGCGGACGCAGGCTTCGGGATCGATGGGCAAAGCCAGCATTGTGGAGTACGGAGAGACTACCAGCGCGTCGCTTTCATCTTTGTGCAGTGCCAGCAGGGGAAGACCAAACGCGCGGTACTGGTAATTGCCGGCATCATCGCGCTTGGCATACGCCGATTCCGAGATGCCCCAGGGAATACGTTTGCGCGCCGCATAGGCTTGCTGATAGCGAACTGCCGCCAGGCGCGAGCGCTCCAGCAGGGTTTGAGGATAAGTCCGCATCCACAGCGAAGGCAGCAGGTATTCGAACATCGTCCCTGTCCACGAGAGCAGGACGGGCCGATCACCGTATTGGGCGTGGGGCCGGCCCATCAGGAACCAGGTTTCCTGCGGGATGTCTTCCTTGGCGATGGCCACCAGCACCGCCAGGCGCGCCTCCGAGGCCAGCAGGTCGTAACAGGCCTCGTGGAGCTGCTGAGAATCCGCATCAAAGCCCACGGAGAGCAACTTGCGCCAGCGGTTGTACAGGAATTGAAAGTCCATCTCGTGGGCCAACTGGCCGGCAGTGGCGGCAATGGCTCGCAAGTCGTGAACAAGCCGCAGGGTGTTCTGCCGGGCCTCACCCAGCAGCGCCTGCAGGGCGCGGTAGAGTGCGTGCTGATCTGCGGGAGCAGTAGCCAGCGCAGCGGTCAAGTGCGCCGTCGCGAGGTCGATAAACTCTGGCAGCCGCTCCAGCGGCCATTCCCCTTCACCCGGTTTCAGGTAGAGAGCCGGATTTTCCCGCAACGAAGAAAATTCCGGCAGCAGCCATGGACAATGCAACAGTACGGCCTGGTTAACGCTCTTCAGCCGCGCCCGGGCTTGCTCGGAAAACCACCGCAGATCCCCATCGCCGTCAACGCCCACATCGGCAACGCCAGTCTCAGCCGGGAGGCTGTCCCCGGCTTGACGCAGGTGCTGCAGCCAGCCTGCCGGATCAGAATTGCTCTTTCCGGCGATGGGGGCGCGTGCGGACGCGCCCGGCTGACCCAACTCCGCCACATGATCCAGAAAGCCTTCCAGCAAAGACTCCTGCAGGAGTGGTTGCTGCAGCCGCTCCAAGCATCCCTGCTGCAGCGACCACAGCGCCGCCACCAAGTTCCCGCTGTCTGCCGAGGACACAAAACGAGGCGGCAGCGGCTCCAGGGTGCGGGTGTGATACCAGTTGAACAAGTGCCCGCCGTACTTAGGAAGCCTTTCGATCGTCGCCAGGGTGCGAGCGCTCAAGTCCACAAATTCCGGAACCGTGATGAAGCCGAGCTCGCAGGCCACCTGGCGAGCGTTCAGCAGCAGCCCTACGTTCGTCGGCGAGGTACGCTCGGCAACCCGAAAAGGCTCTTGCTGGAGATTGTCCGGAATCAGCCAGTGGTGCTCCTCGTTGCTCCATTCCGCGAAGTAGCGCCAAGTCCGCAGCGCGATACGGCGGAGCAGGAACCGGTCTTGGGCCGGCATCTCGTAGCGCCCAGAGCGCGGCGGCCGGTTCAGCCACATTGAGATCGGCTTGCTGCACGCCCAAAGCAGCAAGATGGGAACCGCTGCTCTCAAAGCCACCGGACGCTGCGCCCACAGCAGCAGGCCGAAGGCGATGGCCATTGCCGGCGTCCAATCGAGATAGCGGTCCACCAGGGTGCGCCGGCCATTGCCCAATTCGGCCTCGGCTGCGGTTTCCCACTCCAGCAGCCCGCGACGGGTGACCAGCCGTCGCACCAGCACACGTACGATGGCGTCCAGCGAAAGCAGCGTCTGGTGGGCGAGAAAGATCAAACGCAACAACACGGAAATATTGGCGGCAAATAGTCCGGAGAAAGCGCTGCGGGCCGCCGCGAGGTTACGGTGCCAAACCGCCTGTAACAACGCAACCATAGATTGCAGCCATGCCGGCGCAAACATCAGCAGGATGGCCGCCGCCGTCCATGCCCAGGCGGCTCCTGGCAGCACCAGCCACCCCAGTACCAGCATCAGGAAAGACGCGGGTTCCACGAGGCTGCGGCGCAGGTTGTCGAGGATCTTCCAGCGCGAGACCAAGGTGATCGGATTGCGAGTGCGCTTTCCGGTGGCGTCCGGAACGCACGGCAGCAGCCACTCGGTAACTTGCCAATCGCCGCGTACCCAACGGTGCTTGCGGCGGTTATAGGCGCTGTAGTGAGAAGGATAGTCGTCGATGACCTCGATGTCGCTGGCCAAGCCGGCGCGCGCGTAAGCACCCTCGATCAGGTCGTGGCTCAGCAGCGCATTGTCCGGGAAGCGATCGTCCAGAACTTGCAACAGTGCATCGACTTCGCAGATGCCTTTTCCGGTGAAGATGCCCTCGCCGTAGAGGTCCTGGTAGACGTCGGAAACGGCGCGGGTATAGATATCAATCCCGGTCTGGCCGGAATACAGGTTCGCCAGGCGCGAGCTGGTCGCACTCTGAACGCTCACGCCCACTCGCGGCTGCAGAATGCCGTAACCGCCGACCACGATGTTGCGCTTAGGATCAATGACGGCCTGGTTCAGCGGATGGGCCAGCGCCCCAATCATGCGCTGCGCCGATCCCCGGGGCAGCTCCGTATCCGCGTCCAGGGTGATCACAAAACGCACCTGCGGCAGCAACGTAAGGTCGCCTACTTTGACCGGGAAGCTGTCCTCTCGCTGGCGCAGCAATTTGTAAAAGTCCATCAGTTTGCCGCGCTTGCGCTCCCAGCCCATCCACACGCCTTCGCGCGGGTTGTAGACACGGTGCCGGTGCAGAAGCAGAAACGATCCCCGGCCTTGATCGGCATACTTTTCGTTGAGCTTTGTGATCAGGTCGGCGCACAGAGCCACCAGCGGGTCGTCTTCGGTGTCGGGTTCCGCTTTAGAGTCCGGGAGATCGGTCAGCAGGGAGAAATGTAGGTTGCGGTCGCGGTTGCCCAGATAGCGGACCTCTAAGTCTTCCACCAGCCGACGTACCTGCGGTTCACTCAGCAGCAGGGCGGGAACGGCAACCACGGTGACGCAGTCGTCGGGAATCCCTTCGGAAAAATCGAGCTTGGGAAGCACTTGCACCGGCAGCAGCGATGTGGTCAGGAAGTTCATCAACTCCACTGCACTCTGCGAGCACGGCAGCAACAGGGCCGCGATAGCGAGCAGAAGCGGGCCGGATATGGCCGAAGAGTCGACGATTGCTGCCAGCGCTGCCGCCATCATCAGCAGCGTGATGATGTGGATGCCGGACAAGTAATAGGCATCGGGATGCCGCCGCAGAAACGTGCTGATCTTCTCCCTGAAAGATGGGCGAAATCCAACCTTGCGGTGTAAAACCGGAGCCCCGTCTCCCACCAGGTAGTAGCCGACGTGCGTCTTCCGCCCCGCCAGGCGCGGATTGCAACCGTTTTTAGTCTGGCTGGCCTCCCGAGCCAGCACCAGCGTTTCAAGGGCAACATCCATCTCGCTGAGCGCGGAATGGGCCGCGATGCTAGCGACCGTATTCCAATAGCGCTCGCGGCTCTCGAAGTCCATGGCCGGGTAAGCCCTTGCCGGATCTTCCCGCAGAAGTCGGTCCACAAGAATGAGCGGCTCGAGCACTTCTTTCCAAGACGTTTGGCCGACGTAATGCAAACTGCGGAGGCAATCTGCTACCCCATAAACGCCGCCCGGGTCCTTGAGCAGCCGCAAGGCGCGCGCCGTTACCTCCTCCAACAGCGCCAGTTTGAGACAAAGGACCAGCCCCCACAACTCCTCCACGTTAAGAACCACAGTTTCCTGGAAAGCGTCCACATAGGCGGCAAAAGCCTGGCTGTCGAAGCGATAGTCGACCGTCGCCAGATAACCCACCGCAACCGCCAGAGACCTGGGGACAATCGCGCCACGCGCGCGGACTACAGGAACCTGCTCCAACGTCTTGGCCAACTCAGCGGTCTCTTGCAACGCCCGGTGGAGAAGGCGAGTGTTCTCCTGGAGCCAGATCAGTTCGTCGGTAGCGACCTGCGCGCGTGCTTCCGCTTCCGCCAGCAGCGGTTCGAGCGTGGTTTTCAGTGAATCCCAGCTCTGGGCAAAGAAACGGGAGGCACGCAGCTCTGGTGACAACCTAAGAGTGCTGGCGAACTGCGCAGCGGCGGCGCGCAGATCGTCCTGCTCCGCGACCGCCTCAGGCGGCGGTTCGGCAAAGCGTTGCGCTTCGGCACAGATGATTTCAACACGCGTATTATGCGGCATTTGCAGGGTCCCTATCGATAGCTGGCAGCTTGCATTTCGAACATCTCGGCGTAACGGCCACCCAGGTTGGCCAGTTCTTCATGGCTTCCCTCTTCGGTGATCCGTCCATCGCCAAGTACCACAATGCGATCGGCCATGCGCACGGTGGAGAACCTGTGAGAGATGAAGAGCGCGGTCTTTCCGGAAGTAAGTTCTGCGAAGCGGCGGAAAACATCAAACTCGCTGCGCGCGTCCAGCGCAGCCGTAGGTTCATCCAGGATCAGAAGTTGCGCGTCACGCAAGTAAGCGCGCGCCAGCGCCAGCTTCTGCCACTCGCCACCGGACAGATCGACTCCGGTTTCAAAGCGGCGGCCCAACATCTGTTGGTAGCCCCACGGGAGCCGCTGCACGACTTCATGGGCCAAGCTCTTGCGCGCCGCCCGCTGCAGCAGCTCCCGATTGTCGAGTTGCTCGATGCGCCCGACGGCGATGTTCTCGCCGGCAGTCATCTCGTAGCGCATAAAGTCCTGGAAGATGACTCCAATCTCGCGATAAAGGTCTTCCAGGTCGTACTCCCGCAGGTCGATGCCATCCAGCAGGATCTGTCCCTCGGTGGGGTCGTAGAGCCGGGTAATCAGCTTTACGAGCGTGGTCTTGCCCTCGCCGTTTTCCCCGACCATGGCCACGCGTTCGCCAGGGCTGAGGCGGAAATTCAGTCCGCGAAGCACCATGCGGCTGGTTCCCGGGTAGCAAAACGAGACATTGCGGAATTCGAATCCCCAGCGGATCGGCCGTGGCGCCGGCAGCGCGTTGGGTTTGGATTGGATGGTTGGTTTCATCTCGAAGAAAGCCAGCAAGTCGGTCAGGAACAATGCCTGGTCCGCAATACCGGATAGAGTCGAGAACAGTTGCTGGATGTTTCCACTGACTTGCAAAATCGCCCCGGTCAATGCGGTCATGGCGCCAATGCTCAGGGCCCCGGCAAGGGTGCGCCAGACGATGAACACATAAGCCGAGTAGTAGCCGACCGTGCCCAGAGCAGAGAGGAACACGCCCGCGATCAGCTTGCGCCGGAACAGGGCAACGTTTTCCTGATAGATGCCGTTATAGAGGCGGGCAAAACGCTCCGTCAGGAAGTCTTTCAAGTTAAACAGCTTCAGCTCTTTTGCCGCCTCTTTACTGCCGCCCAGGAGGCGTAGGTAGTCCAGTTGCCGGCGGACCGGCGTCTGGCGGAAATTCTTGGCATAGCCTAGGAAGGCGAAATGACTCTCTCCCAGAAACGCGGGTACCAGCCCGGCGACCAGCAGCAGCATCAGCCACGGTGAGAAGGAAACGATATAGAGCGAGAGAGATAGAGTCGTGACTGCCTGCTGCACCAGCCGGCCGATGGCTTGAATCATGGCCAGACGGTCGGTGGCCTGTACCCGAGCGCGCTCCAGCCGGTCATAAAAGATCGGGTCTTCATAGGCAACCAAGTCCAGTTCGGCAGCGTGCGCCATGACCTGAATGCTGACGTGCTGTGAGTACTTGTCCGCCAGCACAGAGTCGAGATAGTCGATGACTCGTCCCAGAACGCTGACCAGCACTGCCAGCGCAAATTCCGCCGCTACCAGCCACCAAAATCGGCGCGGAACCATTTGGTGGCTGGCGACTGCATGGACCACGTAGTCCACGATCAGCTTGGTAATCGTCAGCAGTCCCAGCGGGAGAAGCGAGACAACAACGCGCGCCACCAGCCCGAGCGTTACCACCGTGGGGCCGGAGCGCCATACGATCTTCAGCACTGGGGGTACATTACGCAGCGCCGATACACGTTCGTCCCAGGCGCTCCAGAAACTCTCTTGTCTTTCCATGTGTCGTTTCTGGCCAGAGGTCGGACTGCGCTGCTTTTAACGAAGGGCTACTGACAAGATGCGTCTACGGCGCCCAAAGTTTGCTTAGCGCTGGCTGTAAACGTAGTGGCAGGGTCAATTGATTACTTTATATCCTGAGTAGGTTCTTCTGGCAAGCCGATTTGGAACGAGCTGTGGATACCTTCAGCGGCATTGGGGGCAACCCATACATCGTAAGTTCCGGGCGGCACTACCCAGTGCAGGTCGGCATCATAGGAGCCCAAATCCTTCGCGTTCAGCGTAAATTCCACGATCCGCTTCTCGCCCGATTTCAGCGTGATGCGCTGGAATCCCTTCAATTCCCGAACCGGGCGCGAAGTTGGCGCCACGCGATCATGCACATAAAGTTGGGCTACCTCGGTGCCGGAGCGCTGGCCGATGTTCTCGATCTCTGCCTTTAGCCGGAGTGCGCCAGTGGGCGAAACCGTCTCTGTGAGAACTTTGAGATTGCTGTAACGAAAGGTGGTGTAAGTGAGCCCGTAGCCAAAAGGAAACAGAGGTTCGGAACTCTCGTCAAGATACCCCGTATGCCAACGGTCCGGAGAAGTGGGTCTTCCAGTGCTCCTATGATTGTAGTAAACAGGAATCTGCCCCACCGACCGTGGCCAGCTTATAGGCAATCGGGCGCTGGGTGAAGCGTCACCAAAGAGTACATCGGCGATAGCATTGCCGGCCTGCACGCCGGGATACCACGCCTGGATAATGGCTGGCACGTGTTCGTTTGCCCAGCGAATGTCCAACGGCCGCCCGCTCTCGAGCACAAGCACAACCGGCTTGCCCGTTGCGACCACCGCCTGCAGCAACTCCAGTTGCCGGCCTGGAAGATCGAGCGATGCGCGCGAGCTGGCTTCGCCGGTCATCCCCGCCAGCTCTCCCAGGAAAATGATTGTGACATCCGCCTTCTGGGCTGCCTGGACTGCTTCCCGAATGCCCCCGGCGCCCGCGGTCGCAGTCGCCCCTGCTACTCCGGTTGCACTCAGAGGCGCGGGTGCAGCGCCGGCCGCCGGCGCTTGGCGCTCGAATGATGGAATGTCGACTCCTTTAGCATAGAGCACGTGAGCGCGCGGCAGCTTGGCCTTGATCCCTTCCAAGGGCGTCACCACGTCCGCCGCCAGGCCATTACCCGCCCAAGACCCAAGCTGCTGCGCCTTGTCGTCGGCCAGCGGTCCCAGGACAGCAATCGTTCTCCGCCACTTATCCAATGGCAGGAGACCGTTCTGGTTCTTCAACAGGATCAAGGACTCCTGCGCCGCGCGCCGCGCCACCTGCAAGTTCTCCGGCGTGAGCACATCCAGACCTTCGCGTGCGGGGTCGGTATAAGGATTTTGAAACAGGCCAGACTGGAACTTAAGGCGAAGCACTCGACGCACTGCCTCGTCGAGACGATCCATTGGCAGCTTGCTGGAATCGAGCGCGAGGAGACTCTGGTACGCGCCGTCGGCCATATCCATATCGACTCCGGCGGTAAGTGCCTTCAGCGCTGCCTGCGGATCATCGGCGGCCACTCCGTGGGCGATCAGCTCGTGCACCGCGTCGTAATCGCTGACTACGAGCCCGTTGAAATGCCACTCATCGCGAAGGACCTCAGTCAACAGATGATGGTTCGCCGTGGCAGGAATGCCATTCAGGTCCTCAAAACCGGCCATCATGGTGGCGACGCCCGCTTCCAGAGCAGCATGGAACGGCGGCAAATACACCTCCCGCAGCAGTTGCTGGGAGATGTCAACCGTGTTGTAGTCGCGACCACCTTCGGCCGCGCCGTAGGCGGCAAAATGCTTAGCGCAAGCCGCCAGGCTGTGCGCGTCGGCGAGGCCGTGTCCCTGGAATCCGCGCACGCGTGCGCCTGCCACCACCGCACCAAGATAGGGATCCTCGCCTGCGCCCTCGACCATGCGTCCCCATCGCGGGTCGCGCGCGATGTCCACCATGGGCGCAAAGGTCCATTTCACTCCGCCGGCGCTGGCTTCCCTGGCGGCCACGCGCTCGACTTCTTCAATTAGCTCGGGATCGAAACTGCTGGCGGTAGCGATGGACACGGGAAAAATTGTGCGGTAGCCATGGATCACGTCATAGCCGAACAGCAGCGGAATCTTCAGCCGCGATTGCTCGACCGCGATGCGCTGCGCGGCGTTGGTGTTCTCCGCGCCGGTGACATTGAACAGCGAACCCACTCGGCCTTGCCGTACCATTTCCAGGTTCTGCGGAGTTAATGCCGTGTACTGTGAAAGCTGGCCTACCTTCTCTTCCAGCGTCATCTGGTGCAGTAAGACCTCGATGCGGCGTTCGATGTCGGGCGCGGTTGCCGACGAACCGAATTGCGCAGCGGCCGGGCGGAGGACAACGAGGAGAGCGATGAACAGCGGGAGCGAGCGCAGGCGCATGCGAATCTTGGTGGAACTTCGACGGGCACGCCTCTGGGTGCCCTCCGGTGGAATCATACACTTACGCTACTCGCGGGCCCGGGCCGCCGACCGGATCCATCGCATGTCGGGATTTTTCACCAAATTCACCACTTGGTGCTACGATGGCGGCATGAAGCGTGCCACCGTAACCCTGCCCGATGATCTAGCGCGGGCAGTTGATAGCTACCTCCGAGCGCAGGAAGCCCCGCCTTCACTGACGGCTGTGGTACAAGCGGCATTGCGCCAATACCTGGCGGATCGAGGGTACCTGCGGGCGCGAGGCCCTCTCAGCATCAACCCGGCGCGGCGGGGCAGCGGCCGTCGTGACGTGAGCCAGGCGCATGATCGCTATTTGGCCGGCCGATGAAAAGAGCGATCCTCGCCGATACCGGCCCGCTCTATGCCGCCGCCGACCCGGATGACGCCCATCATGAACGAGCGCGCCGGGAACTGAAACGGCTGGCTCGCGAGAAACTTGAGGTCATCGTATCCTACTCAACGCTCTGTGAAGCGTATACCCTGGTCCTGTATCGGTTGGGGAAAGAGGTTGCCGCTGGGTGGCTGAATCAGGTGTTAAGCGGCGTCGCCCTAGTCAATCCCACACCCGCCGACTATCACGAGGCGGTAAAGAAGCTCTTAGCTCTTGCCGACCAGCCCATCACGTTGTTCGACGCACTCCTGGCCGTGTTGGGTAGCCGCTTGGGCATTGAGGTGTGGACCTACGACCATCACTTCGACCTCATGCGCGTTGCAGTTTGGCGTTGGTCCCCGTCCCCGACGTAAAGCAAATCAACGAGAACGGGCTCTAAAATGCGTCGACTCATCGCCGCCACCATCCCGGTGGGCGGAGGGACTGGTTTCCGCATGTCAGTCCTCTCCTGTAGTCCGCCTTGGCCCCTGGATAGCGGCGAAAGTCATGTTTTCGGCCTTGCTGCCGGTGCGGCGCTTCCATTCTTCGAACATCGCGCCGTAGCTAAGGGTGATGTAGCTGGTCGGCGGGATGCCCAACAGCCGGGCCGTCCGGTCGATCCAGCGCGGCGGCCCTTCGATCTCAGCGACGGTACCGATCGGCGTCTCGTCGATCACCACATGACCGTGTCCATCGGTCCACTCGCTGCGAAACTTCTCGTAGCGGAAGCTGGGCGAGAAACCCAGCGCGCGCAGAATGCCATCGAGACTTGCGCCGTCAGCGACCTCGGTCTCAAGCTCCTGGCGCGACTTGTGCCGCCGGGCGGTGCCCTTGGACTTATGCGTCAGCGTCCAGCGCTTACCGTACTTCCGCAGGCGCAAGATCTCTCCGCGCTGCCACAAAGGCCCTCCTGGCAAGTCATACAAGACGTTCATTTCGTGGGTGCGCCGGGTGACCACCCGGAAGCCGGAGGCACGCAGCCTTCGCGCCAGCGCTTTGGCGTCCTCCACCAAAAACTTGATTTCGACCTCTTGTGCCATCAGCGGGGAGTATAGACCTGCTGACTTTTTCGTGAGCCGTTCGTGTCAGGGCACGACTTCACAGTCGTGCCGTGGCGAGCCTTACTACATTCTGGGCTTTAGCCCCTGGGGCACGTGTTACGATCCCGGTCTTTCGGAGGACGGAATGAGCGAGCGGCGGTATATCAACATCGGCGGACGCCCTGCCGACCTTCCCTTCAGCGATGGAGTGCTGGTCGGCGACACGCTGTTTCTTTCCGGCAAGATCGGCCTCGATACTCGCACCATGCAGGCGGCGGCCGACGTCGAGGATGAAATCCGCCTCATGCTCGATGGCGTACGCGCTACGCTTGCCGCCGCCGAGATGAAGATGGACGATCTCGTCTACGTCCAGGTGTACTGCACCGACTTGTCGCTCTACGACACCTTCAACGCGGCCTATCGAACGTATTTCGGAAAGGACCTGCCGGCGCGCGCGTTCCTGGGTGCGGGATCGTTGTTGCGTGGCGCACGTTTCGAGATGCAGGCCATCGCCATGCGCTGAGGAGCTTTTAGCTTTTGGCTCTTGGCTTCGTGCTTTAAGCCAAGAGCTAAGAGCCAAAAGCCATGAGCTATTTTTCTCTCGCCACCACGAATTCCGGCGCCCACAGCAAAGCGCGCTTGATCTCGGAATCGGGAAGGTCGCAGATGGCTTTGCGCGCGTCGGAAGCGTATTCATGCGCGCGGGCGGTGGCAGCGTCTAGCGAACCATGGCGGGTGAGGATGGCGAGAATCTCCTCGTGCTTCACGGAGAGAAACGCGCGTTCCTCCAGCACCTTATCAATAAGCGCCTGCTCTTTGGGTGTGCAGTGCGCCAGCGCGTGGATGACGGCCATCGTGGCCTTGCCTTCGCGCAAATCGCTGGCTACGGGCTTGCCAAGCACGTCCTCGGAAGCGGTGAGGTCAAGCACGTCGTCCACCAGTTGGAAGGCTATCCCCAGGCTGCGGCCGTAGCGCGCCAGTTTTTCCTCGTGCGCGGTAGAAGCCCCGCTGATGATGGCTCCCAGCCGGGTGCAGGTGGAGAACAGGCAGGCGGTTTTCCGCTGGATCAGGTCAAAATGCTCGTCGAGCGTGATCGAACGGCCCAGCTTCTCCATCTGCAGCAGCTCGCCTTCGACCATCTGCTGCGTCAGGTCGATGAGCACATCGAGGATCCTGAAGTTGCGCTCCTGCACGGCGATCTTGAACGACTGCATGTAGAGCCAGTCGCCGGCCAGCACGCATTTCGAGTTGCCCCACTTGGTGTTGGCAGCGGGGCGTCCACGGCGGGTGGGCGCCTCGTCGATGATGTCGTCGTGCACGAGCGTAGCGGTGTGGATCATCTCCACCACGGCCCCCAGGCGGATGGCGCCGCGCCCCGTGTAGTCGAACAGCTTGGCGGAGAGCAGCAGCAGGGCAGGGCGAATGCGTTTGCCGCCGCCCGCGCGCAGGTATTCGCCGATATCGGTGATGGCCGGCACGCTGGAGACCGTGTCGCGCCCGAACTCGCGCTCCACCGCTTCCAGGTCGTCGCGCAGGAACTCGAACACTTCCTTGGCTTTCACTCCGTTGATGGCGGGCGTGCTCACGTCAGTTCGACCTGTAGTTGGTGAAGTGCATGTCGATGCCGAGATCGGTATTGCGCAGCAGGGCGATGATCTCCTGCAGGGTGTCGCGGTCTTTGCCGCTCACCCGCACCAGATCGCCCTGAATCGAGGCCTGGACCTTCTTCTTCGATTCTTTGATGAGCTTCACGATCTCGCGCGCCTTTTCCGTGGGGATGCCTTGTTGCATGCTGATGCGCTGCCGCACTGTGCTGCCGGCCGCCGGTTCGACCGTGCCGTAGGTCAGCGCTTTCAGCGGCACCCCGCGCTTGACCAACCGCTGCTGCAGCACGTCGTTGACCGCCTTCAGCTTGAACTCGTCTTCGGAGTGCAGCACGATGGCTTCCTTGCCCTCGAGCTCGATCGTCGACTTCGAGTTCTTCAGGTCGAAGCGGGTGTGCACTTCCTTGAGCGCCTGCTGGATAGCGTTCGAGACCTCCTGCAGGTCGACCTTGCTCACGATGTCGAAGGATTCCGCCATAGTCGTTCAGCAGCCCATTAGATTACCGTGCCGCGCCCTGGGATTGCGAAGGAATCGGTACTTTGCTCTCGCCCTGCGGTGGAAGACGGAAAAAACGGGAAAAATTTTGCGCCGTCTGATACCCGGCTTCCGCCGCCGGGAGGCCCCGCAGTTCGCCGATTTGGCGGGCCACTTCCCGCACGTAGGCCGGCTCATTGCGCTTGCCCCGATGCGGTACGGGTGCCAGAAACGGAGAATCGGTCTCGATCAAGATGCGGTCAAGCGGCAACTCGCGCGCCGCATCGCGGATGTTCTGCGCCTTGGGGAAGGTGACGTTACCAGCGAAAGATATCATGAACCCGAGGTCGAGCGCTCGCCCTGCGTGCTCCATCAGGCCGGTAAAGCAGTGCAGGACCCCGCCCAGCCCGCTCGCGGCCCATTGCTGCCTCAGGATTTCGAGACACTCGTCCCAGGCGTTCTGACTGTCGGCGGATGGCCGACAGTGGATCACCACCGGCAGCTTTGCCGCTCGCGCGAGATCGAGCTGCTTCACGAAGACCGCGCGCTGCACCTCGCGCGGTGAGTGGTCGTAAAAGTAATCGAGGCCAATCTCACCCCAGGCGATGACCTTGGAATTGCGGGCCAGCGCGCTCAACTCCTCAAAATCCGCATCGGTGGCGAGCCTGGCCTCGTGCGGATGAATGCCGACCGTCGCGTAGATGCGTGGCTCGCCCGCCTGCTCGCGGTTCGCGAGCTGGATGGCGCAATCAAGCGACCCGGGGCCGGTGCCGCT
>Ga0187769_10001544_pt1 | contig 13191 bp, 12 predicted proteins | sample 0116_SJ02_MP02_1_FD_133140 | JGI IMG/M metagenome (GOLD analysis project Ga0187769, IMG submission 133140) | Tropical peat soil microbial communities from peatlands in Department of Meta, Colombia - 0116_SJ02_MP02_10_MG | ecosystem: Environmental > Terrestrial > Soil > Wetlands > Peat | place... | reverse complement strand
GGCATCAAACAGGTCGACGTTGCTTACATGGACATCAGGGCATTCGGCAAAGGGTTCGACGAGTTTTACGACAGGACGATGGCGTCGGGGGTGCGCTTCATGAGGAGCAGGCCCGCGAAAGTCGACCGAAACGGCACCTCCATCAAAGTGACGTTCGAGAACACGGAGGACGGCGGCCCTAAGCGGCAGTCCGATTATGACATGGTGGTGCTGGCTACGGCTGCCATCCCCTCGAGGGGAACAGAGGCCCTTGCGGGCATGCTCGGCATAGGCCTGAGCTCCGACGGCTTCTTCGAATCCACCGACAAGGACGGGGGCTTCAACACGAGCACGAGGGAAGGAATCTTCCTCGCCGGTTGCAGCACAGGCCCGAAGGACATCCCAGACAGTGTCATCGAAGCGGGAGCGGCGGTCGCGAAGGCTCTCGAGTTTGTGAAGGTGCGGTCCTGGCCCACCCTGCCTGAAGTAATTCAGATTAGTACAGAAGGGGAGCCAAGGATAGGGGTCTTCGTCTGTCACTGCGGCTCCAACATCGCAGGAGTCGTGGACGTCAACTCCGTTCTCGAATACGCGAGGACTCTGCCGAACGTGGTGCACGCCCAAGATCAGACCTACTCTTGCGCCGCCAACACGCTCAACGACATCAGCGCCGTCATCCGGGACAAGAAGATCAACAGGGTGGTCGTGGCTGCGTGTTCCCCCAAGACCCACTACCCTACATTCCAGGGGGCGTTGAACAGGGCGGGACTCAACCCGTACCTGCTCGATATGGCGAACATCCGAAACATGGACTCCTGGGTGCACAAGGAGGATAGGGACGGGGCACTTCAGAAGGCGAAGGATATGGTCAGGATGTCGGTCATGAGAGCAATCAACATGAAACCCCTCCAGACCATGAAGTTCCCCGTCACCCAAACTGCTCTGATCGTGGGCGGCGGTGTCGCGGGAATCGTCGCAGCGACCAATCTTGCCAATCAGGGGTTCGAGACTCACCTCGTGGAGAAGGAGCCGCGACTCGGAGGGCTACTCAACTCCGTCACAGAGGTGGCACCTCTTGGCGTCGAATCGAAGGTCCTACTTGCCACACTCCTGGATGGTCTTCGCAGCACCAGTGTGATGGTCCACCTCTCGACAACGGTAGAGACGATAACCGGGTTTGTAGGGAGTTATGATGTCCGGCTGACCGACGGAACGAGCTTCAGGGCGGGAGCGGTCGTCGTCGCGACAGGGGCTGAGCCCTACGTGCCAACGGAGTTCGGCTACGGCAAGAGCCCCAACGTGGTCACGAGTCTGGAGCTAGACAGAATGATGGACGGGCTGACTGGGAAGAGCGTTTCGATTATCTCCTGCATCGGGTCCAGGACGGGGGTCATCGGTTGCTCCCGGTTCTGCTGCCAGACTATGATCAACCAGGCCTTGAGGCTGAAAGAGAAGGGGAACGAGGTCAGCATCCTGTACAAGGACATCAGAACTTTCGCCCGCTACGGCGAGGAAGAGTACACCAAGGCAGGGACGGTGGGAATCAGGTTCTATCAATACTCGCAGAAAGCGGTCCCTCAGGAGTCAATCCGAGTCGTTGACGGCACGCTTGCAGTCACAGACGAGCTCAGTGGGAAGGAAGTTGAGCTCCAGACCGACCTCACGGTCCTCAACGTCGGACTCACGAGGAGGAAGCCGTAGAATTGGAAGAGAAGAGGGGAGATGTTCTTCAGCAGCTGAAGGTCTCCATTGACCAAGAGGGGTTCGCCCTAGAGAGCCACCCGAAGCTCGGTCCGGCCGAAGCCGCGGTCCAGGGAGTCCTCCTCGCAGGGACCGTTCAGTACCCGAAGTTCGTGAAGGAAGCGGCCCTGCAGGCCCTCGCGGCGGCGGCCAAGGCTTCGGTCATCATTTCGAAGAATGAAATCGAGAGGGAGCCCTTCGTGGCGGTGGTCGATGCGGCGAAGTGCACGAAGTGCGGAAGGTGCATACCCGTCTGTCCCTACGGGGCAATACTCGGCGAGGTAAGGAAAGATATCGAATTCGTCACAGCGGCCTGCCAGGGATGCGGCACTTGCGTCGCTGAGTGCACCGTTGATGGGGCACTCACGCAGGAGGGGTTCACTGACAGGCAGATCATAGCCCAGGTCGACGCCGCCCTGTCGGAGGGAGCGTCAGGGAAGGTTCTGATCTATGCGTGCAACTGGTGTTCCTACGCCGGCGCAGATCTTGCAGGGGTGATGAAAATCCAGTATCCGTCCAACACAAGAGTAATCAGGACCATGTGTTCCGGCAGGATATCCCAGAAGCTGGTGATGTATGCCTTCTCCCGCGGGACGGGGGCGGTTCTGGTTACAGGCTGCCACCCGGGAGACTGTCACTACATCAGCGCCAATCTCCAGACAGAGAAGAGGGTTGAAAGGTGGAGGACCCAGTTGAGGGCCAAGGGGGTAGACCCAAACAGGCTTCAGCTCTGGTGGGTCAGCGCGGCCGAGCCGAAACGTTTCGCCGACAAGGCAAAGGAGATGGCGGCGCTAATCTCGAAACTCCCGGCCGAGGAACTCCAGTCGACGGCATCAAAGGTTCAGGTGAAGGCGACCTGACAGCGGTGAGCCAGCTGGCAACGGACGAGTTCAGGCAGGTGGCCTCGAGCGCGGCCGGCAGCAAGCTCCTAGCCTGCTATCAGTGCGGGACATGTACCGCAATCTGTCCGCTCAACGTCCCCGTTAGGAGCGTAATCCGCGGAGCCCAGCTCGGGATAAGAGACCTGGCCATGAGCGAAGCGCTCTGGCTGTGTGCTACTTGCAAACAGTGCGAAGTAGCTTGTCCCAGAGGGGTGGACATAACCGGCGTAATCCACGCTCTCAGAGAGCTCAGCTACAAAGAGAGGAAAGCCCCTCCGAAACTGGAGAGCGCGCTGTGGCGGGTCTTCGAGGACGGGACGGCTTGGGAAGGGAAGAAAGGAGAACGGGGTAAGTGGGCCGAGGGCCTCGGCGTAAAGACCGCTAACCATGCGCAGCACCTGCTCTTCTTGGACGACGCGGTTTCGTTCGACCCGCGGCTGCAGCGCATCGCGCAATCCGTGGTCAAGATTCTCAGCGCTGCTGGGATTGATTTCGCTGTCCTTGGGGATAAAGAAAGGAGTGCGGGGGACGAAGTGTACCAAATCGGGGAGGTAGGATTCCTTGAAGAGCTGGCGCAGTCAAACATCGAGGCGTTCAAGGGGACGGGCGCGCAGGACGTCATCACAATTTCGCCGCACAGCAACTCCGTGTTCAAGGACATTTACCCGAAATACGGCGATGTCCCACCCGTCTTACACTACACCGAATTCATCTCAGAACTGCTCGACCATGACCTTGTCAAACCCAGACATACCCCAGACGCTCAGGAGCTGAACATCACGTACCACGACCCCTGCTATCTAGGGAGATATGCAGGAGTGTACGAAGAGCCGAGGAAGCTGCTGGAGAGTATTCCGGGGGTCAGGCTTGCCGAAATGGAAGACAACAGGAGCAACGCCCTCTGCTGCGGAGGTGGAGGAGGAGGGATGTATGTTGAGCCAACGGGTGAGAGGCCAAGCCACAGGAGGGTCGCCCAGGCGAACGACACTGGGGCTGCGGTCATGGCTACGGCCTGCCCGTTCTGCGTGTTGAACTTTGAAGACGGAGTCAAGACGGTCGGTTCTGGAATCAGGGTCATGGACGTGGCCGAGATTCTAGCAGCTTGCGTGGGAAAAGGAGGGGGCTGATTCCATGAACAGTTCGGGAGGAGTATCCGTCTTCATCGAACAGACTGATGGTGCAGTGGAAGACGCTTCTCTCGAGGTTCTGGGGAAGGGGAGGGAAATAGCCGACAAGCTGGGTGTCCGCGTGACCGGCGCCATACTGGGGGAGGGCCTTCAGGACATGGCAGAGTTGTGTTCTCACATGGGCGCGCATACGGTCCTCGCCGCCGACTCGCCTCTTCTCAAGAACTTCACTGCCGAGGCGTACACCGAGGTAATCGTGGAAATGGTGAAGACAAGAGACCCGGACATGCTCCTCATCGGCGCTACCCACAACGGAACAGCCCTCGCTGGAATGCTGGCGGTCAGGCTGGGGGCTGGGCTGATGGCCCACGTGGTGGACCTCGAGATAGAGGAAGGAACAGGTGCGCTGCTAGGTTCTGTCCCCGGATTCGGGGGGAGTATCGTGGCCGTGTGCAGGTGCAAGAAAGGGAGGCCACAGATGGCGACGGTGAGGCCTGGGGTGTTCAAGCTCCCTGAGCCGACAGAGAAAGGAGGCTCGGTAGAGCCATTCCCTGTGGGGCTTAAGCCCGAGGACATCAGATGTGAGGTCGTCGAAAGGAAGGTCGAGCGCGGAACAAGCGTGAGCAAGGCCGAGAGGGTCGTGATCGCGGGATTGGGATGCAAGGAGAATCTGGCACTACCAAAAGAACTCGCCGCAGTCACGGGCTCTGCCTTCGGCGTTTCAAGGCCCTTGGCCGATAAGGGTTTGGCGTCGAAGAACCTAGTTGTGGGATCGACAGGGTCCAGCCTGAATGCGAAGCTCGCCCTGGTCGTCGGCGTCAGCGGCGCAGCCCACTTCACATCGGGCCTGAGGAGCGTCGAGACTGTGGTGGCCGTGAACTCCGACCCGAGCGCCGAGATCTTCAAGCACGCCGACTACTGTGTGGTCGGGGACGCGTCCAAAGTCGTCCCCAGGCTCATCGCAGAAGTGGCAAAGATAGGAGGAAGTGGTGCATGAAACAGATTGTCTGCCTGAAGGTCACCCCAAAGCTTGAGCAGATCAGGTTCGACGAGCAGAAGAAGACAATCGTCAGGGAAGGGGTCGAAAACGAAATCAACGACGCAGACAAAAACGCCCTTGAGGCCGCACTGAAGCTCAAGGATGTGGCTGGAGGATCGGTGGTGGTCCTTTCGATGGGTCCCCCGTCCTTCGAGCCCTTCCTGAAGCTCGCCGTGGCAATGGGGGCGGACGACGCAGTCCTCTTGAGCGACAGGGCCTTCGCCGGGGCTGACACCTATGCCACTTCGAGGGTCCTGGCTGCAGGGATACAGAAGCTCGCACCTTTTGATATCGTGTACTGCGGCGAAGCGTCCGCGGACGGCAGCACCGAACAGGTCCCCCCTAGCGTGGCGGGCTGGCTGGGCACCTCCCATGTAAGCTATGTCAGCCAGCTGAGCGTCGTCGGGGAGAAGGTCAGGGCAAGGCGCGAAATAACAGACGGGCATGAAGTGGTCGATGCGAAGACCCCGGTCTTGGTGAGCGTCCAGCTGGGTTGCAACTCACCCCGCTTCCTTGATTTCAGGAGGAAGAGGTGGGCCGAGAAGGAGTTCAAGCTGACTGTCTTTAGCATGCAGGATTTGGGGTTCGCGCCGGCCGATGTGGGTCTGGAGGGCTCGCGCACGGAGGTCACCGGTCTGAGCCAGATGCGTTCTCCTGAGAGAAGGAGGGAGTTCATTGAAGGAACAGAGGAAGAAGTCGTGAAGCGCCTTGGCCAGATTGTCAACGGGGCGAGGGTGGGTGAACTAATCAAACATTGACGAAACAGCGGGTCCATCCTCGGGCACACAGTGCTCACATGGAGGCCAGATCACTGCGCGCGTCCGCGCGCAGAGGAGGCGTAGGAGAACGCAGGGAATGGGGCACACAGAAGAGGTTCCTGCCAAGTGGCACTACCTGCGTCGACTGCCACTATTGGTTGCCTTTCGCCCTCCTGCCACGAATCGGTGAGTGCGACAACCGGTTGGGCGCCCATTACAGGAGACCCATCTTCTCAGACAAGGCCGTAGAAGAGTGCTTCCTCAGACGCTCTCTTGAGGGGCTGGAGTTCATGTGGTGCCTAAGCCATCGCGAAACAATCCATTACAGCGATATACCTCACCATGGGGACTGCCGAATCTTCGTGGACTCTGTGAACCTTCCTGTCGAAGATCAAGCGGAAATGACGCTACCTGGCGACTGATGGTAGCGACGCTCCTCGCGAATGGTTCTTCAGAAACAATTTAGCCCCCGCAAGGGAGTCATTGCCCGAATGACTAGACCGGTCCATAGGTAGTTCGCACCCCGATGAGTTCCCAGGTAGAGAAGGCAGAGGTGTTCCGTAAGCTTCACAACGGGAAGGACATCCTAGTCTTGCCGAATGCGTGGGACGTTCCCAGTGCCAGGGTGTTCGAGAATGAAGGATTCCCGGCTGTAGCTACGTCGAGCGCCGGTATGCTGGTGTCCCTCGGCTACCCCGATGGTGAGGAAATCCCGCCCAAGGAGTTCGACGCGGCGATCAGGAGAATTGCCCGAGTGCTCTCCGTTCCTCTAAGCGCAGACGTCGTCGGTGGGTTCGGGGACACCCCCGAGGGCGTGGCTAGGAGCGTCAGGGCCGTCGTCAGAGCAGGCGCGGTGGGAATCAATATCGAGGACTTCGTGCACAGCACGAAGAAGCTCCTCCCAGTTGGGAAGCAGAAAGCGAAACTCATGGAACTAGTCCGCCTCCGTGAGGAGCTGAAGGTCCCGTTCGTCATCAACGCCCGTACGGACGCGCTGCGGTACGCCCCTGGGAACGACGATGAGAAGATGGAGGAGGCCATTAGAAGAGCCGAGGCCTACAGGGACCTCGGGGCGGACTGCGTCTACCCCATGGGCCTGATCGACGCTACGTCCATTTCGAGATTCGTGCTCGCACTCGATTTTCCCACGAATGTAATGGTCAGGAAGGGCCTTCCGACCGTGCCGGAGCTGAAGCGCCTCGGAGTGGCCAGAGTAAGCTTCGGGCCCACCGCGTCGTACGCTGCCATGGGGCTTCTCAGGCGAGCGTCAAGGGAAGTTCGGGAAGAGGGCACTTTTGACTCGCTGATTGAAGGCGCCATCACGTTCGACGAGCTCAACTCCCTTGCTCTCCCGAGGAAACCAGCCAATCGACAATAGCGGTGGGGACAGTATCGGGCAGATTCAAAGTGAGAGCGGGCCGACTATACTTTGATTCCAAGCAGGCGCTCGAGGATGTCTGAAAGCGTAATCATGCCGACCATCTTGTCCCCGTCGTAGACGAAGGCAATGGTGGTGCCCGCATCCTGCATCTTGTCGATGACCGATGGGAGGCTGTCGGCCTCTGTGACTCGCGCGGGCTGAATCATGTAGTCCAGGATGGGAGATTCCGTGTGGTCTCTGGAGATCGCCCTCGAAACGGTCCTTGAAGTTACCGCGCCGATGTACATCTTCTTCTTCGTGTCGTAGACGGGCATTCGCGGATGGTTGGTCTGTCCCATGGTCCGGAGGGCTTCGAAAACTGTGGAGCCGCTGTCGATAGACACTATCTCCTCTAGGGGAGTAAGGACGCTGCCAGCGTTGTTCTTCGAAGAGGCTAGTTGGGTCCTGAGGAGCCGCCCTGCGTCGGGCTCGATGTGCCCTGCCTTCTCTAGCATCGTGACCACGTCCTCGAACTCTGCGGCCAGGTCCACTTCCTTGTACCCCGGCTTCCCAACCAGCCTCTCGGAGAGAGCCCGGGCGAAGTTTGTCAGAGGGACTGCCATGGGCGCAAGGCCGGACATAATCGTCTTGGTCGAAGGAGCCAGAATCATTGACATCCTCAGGGCATTCTCGATGCCTATGGCCTTCGGGAGAAGGTAAAGCAGGGTCATGATCACAAACGAGCCACCAATCGCGCTGTATACCCAACCAATGGGGCCGAAAATGTCGGACAGCACGAGCCCGATGGTGGTGGCGAGGACTACGTTGGAGATGGTATCGACGAAGGTCGTTACGCTCACCAGCCTAGTCTTCTCGCTCACGATTTCGAGGGCGGTGGCGGCCTTCGGCGAGCCACCGGCGATGGAGGAACTGAGGGAGAATGGGCGGAGGGTCAGGTAGGTCGCTTCGACAAGAGAGGACCAGAAGGAAACGAAAATCGCTGTGACGAGTGCGATATAGACTATGACGGAGACCAATCCCTGTTGCTCTTGACTCCTGTCGCTCCGCTCAGCTTACGACCGTGCCTATCTTCTCGCCGTGGATTGCCCTGATCACGCCCTTGGGGTCTGCACCGTTAAGCACGACCAGCTTCACCCTTGACTCGACGAGCTGGTCGACCGCCACGGGGTCGATGATGCTATGAATCCCAGGCCTGTGCGAGCCGCCCAGAATCTGCTTCATCCTCTCGTAAGTCAGTCTATCGAGTTTCTTCGCCTTCTTGTTGACCCTAGGATCCTCGGTGTAGATGCCATTCTGGTCTGAGGCCTTCACCAGGATGTCCGCTCTCCACTTCGCCGCCACTATGGCCGCAACGGTGTCGGTTGTAATGCCTGGCTTCAGACCCCCCATCACGGCCACCCTGTTCCTCGCGAGACGCTGGAGCATGCCATCGATTGATGTGGGCACACTGCTCACGCCTCCAAGCTTCATAGCCACAAGCCGGGCATTCAGCCTAGACGCGTGGATTGCCACGGTGTCCTGCTGGTACGTCGAGAGACCCATGGCCGCAGCGGACCTGATGTATTCGCGGGAGATCTCGCCGCCCCCGACGACGACCGCGACAGAGTGCCCCTCGAAATTAAGGTCTGCAATGACCTGAGCGTAGGCGTTGACGACCTTGGCCGAAGGGGGAGAGCCAAGCACCGAACCGCCTATCCGTAGCACAGCCTTCATAGTTGCAAGTCCTCGCTTGGGCACTCTTATGGAGTGATAGGTTTTATAAATGGGTCAGGAAGATTTTGTGCGTCCGAATGTCCGCTGCCTCCTTCGAAGCGACAGTTTCTTCGGCCTGACGTCGAGGTAGCACTGCATTGTCAAAGACCGACTCAGTTAGGCTATACAAGGTGAGGAAGCTCATCTCCGAGCTTAGCAATAAGGAAGGGAGAGGGACAGAACTCGTCTCTCTCTACATACCCCCCAAGAAGCCCATTCACGAGGCAATCGCGAATCTGAGGGAAGAGTGGGGGACCGCGGGGAACATCAAATCTGACACCACTAGGAACCACGTCCAGGACGCCCTCACCAAGGCGATGCAGAGGCTCAAGCTCTACAGGACTGCGCCGGACACGGGCCTGGTGATTTTCTCCGGGGCCCTTCCGACCAACGGCCCAGGGAGCGAGGTCGTCAATGTGTGGGAAATTGTCCCGCCGAAGCCGGTCACCCAGTACCTCTACCAGTGCGACGACCACTTCCATGTCGAATGGCTCAGGGACATGCTGAAAGAGGAGAAGGTCTACGGAATCCTCGCCATAGATTCGAGCGACGTCGGTATGGGGATTCTCAGCGGGGACAGGCTGGAGATAGCAGATGTGCTGACGTCGGGCATCTCCGGGAAGACAAGGAAAGGAGGCCAGTCCGCCAGGAGGTATGAGCGTGGGAGGGAGATGGAGTTGACCTACTACTTCAACAGGGTGGGAGAGCATGCGACACGGGTCTTCATCGACAACAACAAGGTCACCGGCCTGCTTGTTGGTGGCCCAGGGCCCACCAAGGACGAGTTCATGAAAGGAGGGTACCTGCACTATGAGTTGCAGAAGCGGATACTCGCTGTCATCGATTTGGGGTATTCCGGGCGAGAGGGGGTGAGGGAGCTTGTGGAGAAAGGGTCTGACGTACTGAAAGATGTCCGCCTAATCGAGGAGAAACACCTTGTCCAGAAGTTCCTCGCAGAAGTGAACAAGCAGGGGGGGCTGGCCGTCTACGGTCTCCCAAGGGTGATGGATGCGCTCCAGAAAGCGAGCGCCGAAGTGGTCCTTGTCTCCGATGACCTCGACATGGTGAGGATTGACGCGGCGTGCAAGAAGTGCGGCACTGTCAAGACGGAGACAGTCGCGGCGGCGAAGAAAATCCAGCAGCGCCAGGAGATGACGTCCACCCCTTGTGCGAAGTGCGGGGCGACTGACTACGACGTGGTGGAGAAGGATTTGGTGGACGTGTTAGAAGAGCTCGCGTTCCAAGTGGGGTCGAAGGTCGAGGTGATTTCATCAGGGACGGAAGAGGGGAGCATGTTCAAGAGCTTCGGTGGCGTCGGCGCCATCCTGAGATACAGAAGCTAGGTCGCGGCCTCGTCCTGAGCCTCGAACATAGGTCGCCCATCTGTTCGTATGAAACGCAGCCCCTCCCACTTGCTACCAAACCAATGTTTTTGAACGTCGAACTGAAAAGCGGGTGAGAAGGGCAATTCGTGACCGAATCAGCCAAACAGCAGCCGCAGCAGCCTTCTGCTCCCATCGAGAAGCGGACAAAGGGGATGGTCGACGCGGAGCTGAAGGGAAACACGCTCCGGGTGTATGTCTATGCCATCAAGAAACGCAAAGTGGGAGTGAGGGAGGTCCAGAGGGCACTCCTGATGTCCAATCCCTCCCTGGCCCAGTATCACCTGAACAAGCTGAAGGACCTTGGACTTGTTTCAGAGAACAATGGAGAATATGAGGTTGTAGGGGAGGTGAAGGTGGACGTGATGAGGGACTTCCTTCGGCTTGGAACACTGATCGTGCCCAGGTTCGTTTTCTATGCGGTGGTTTTCACTGTGTTCGCAATTTACCTTGCCTATGTAGGGTACCCCTACTTCGGAATAGTGCCTGTGGTAGAATGGTTGTCAGTCGTCTTGGCGGTGGCGGCAGCCGCCTTCTGGTACGAGGCCGTGAGGGCATGGCGTTCGGCCCCCTCCCCCTGACGGCGCAGGTGCGTGCAACTGTTTTTATCCGGTAAAGGGTGCTCAGGAGTAGGCTAAAGCTATGGTCATCCGAATAGGGATTATCGGGAAGACAAACGCAGGGAAGACGACTCTGTTCAACTCCATGACTCTCCTCTCGGGGGAAGTGTCGAACTATCCGTTCACCACGAAGTCGCCGGAGACTGGAGTCGCGGATGCCGTCACGCTCTGCGTTCACAAGGAGTTCGGGGTCACTGACAATCCTGCAAACTCAAAGTGTGAGGACGGCTGGAGGTTCATACCTGTCGAGGTCACGGACCTTCCCGGTCTGATTAAGGGAGCGTGGATGGGAAAGGGGTTGGGGAACCAGTTCCTGAGTGTTGCTGCACAGTCCGATGCGCTGCTGCACGTGGTGGACGCTTCGGGGAGCGTTGACAAGGACGGGAAGATATCCGAGCCGGGGACTGGAGACCCCATTGCAGATTTCGCGGACGTGGAGCTGGAACTGGTTCTCTGGTACACGAAGCTCTTCAATACGAACCTGCCGAAGATATCGAAGCTTTCGAAGACACCCGGCTCCGGCATCCCCGCGGCCGTGGAGGAGGTAATGCATGGTATTGGGGTAAGGAAGGAGCACGTCATAGCGGCCATGAAGGAAGTGATGCTTGAGGAGAAGCAGTTCGACTCATGGAACGAGAAGGACGTCCAGAGCTTCTGCTGGTCTTTGCGTGAGTACTCCAAGCCGACGCTACTGATCGCGAATAAGATGGATCTCCCGTTCGCTGCCGAGAACTTCCAGAAGCTCCGGGAGAAGTTCAAGGGGCTCATCGTGGTCCCGACGAGTGGGGAGGCGGAGCTCACTCTCAGAAGGGCTGAGGCCAAGAGGCTCATCAAGTACGTCCCCGGTGAGGAGCGGTTCGAGATACTCAAGCCCCAGGACCTGAACGACGCCCAGAAGAGCGCCCTGGCATACATCAGGAGGAAGGTCTTTGGAGAATACCTGAGGACGGGCGTGCAATTCGCGCTAAACTCCGTGACCTTCAAACTGCTCAAGGAGAACGCTGTCTACCCGGTACACGACCCACAGAAGCTTTGCGACAAGAACGGGCGGATACTCCCTGATGTGTACCTCCTTCCCAGCGGTTCCACCGTTGAGGACTTGGCCAGGGACATACACACGGATCTGGTCAAGGGTCTCCTCTATGCCATCGACGTCAGGACCGGGCTCCATCTCCCGACAAACTATGTGCTCCGAGACAGGGACGTGCTTTCGATAGTCTCCACGGCGAAAGAAGGCTAAGAAGGGCCTTGGAAGGCCGGAACATCCGGTGGGGATAGATGCCGTATGGTGGGCCGCTGCTGTCTGACCTAGAGCTGAGATACCCCTTCTCGCCCCGGTCGAGGAAATTCTTCGAGTCCATCCCTGTCGAGGAGGGACTGGCCAGCAGGGAGGTGGTCGGGCAGACCGAAAGTAGGCTCCTAAGCTCCCTGGGGAGAGCGAAATACGAGCCCCATATGTCTGAGCTGGTCGAGTTTTCCAGCTTCTTCGCAGCCGCCCTGGTCGCCAGTCAGGACCCGGTACTGACGTCGAGGTTCTCCAAGAAGGAGGCGGAGAGGGCGAAGGAGTTCTTCGTCACAGAGGAGCCGAAGGCAAAGGCGGAGATCATGGCGGAGTGCTTCGGCGCGGCTCCACCTCTGGTCAACGTTGCTGACGGGCGAGCCAGCTACTCGATGCCCTTCGAGAGGTATCTCTCGCTGGTCTCGAGGTACGAACTCACCAAGAACCCAAAGTGGATGCTGGCGAGGCAGGAGCTGGATGGTGGGATTGTCTACGTAAGCGACAACATGCTCAATGATCTTTTCGGGGACTCGGCGCTCGCCGCGATTGCCGAAGGTGTGAGGAACCTGCGAAGGGGAACGTTCCCAAAGCAACTGCTGGGGGTGAGGGCAGATGTGATGCAGTACGTGCCCTCTCCGAAGCCCAAGACCAACAAGGGGTACTTCTATGTGGAAGACCTCCTGGCGCACCCAGTTTCAGATGGGAGGCATAGATTGGTGTGGCTGGTACTAGCGCCCTATTTGGTGAACGTCAAAAAGCTCGACGATGAGACGGCCATAGAGAAGATCAGGGCGTTCGTCGCTGTGGCTGGTGAGACGAGCGCGATGAGGCGGTTCGTCGAATACAATGTGCGGAGGGCCAGGAGGAACGGACTCCTCCCTCCGACGTTCTCGACCCTCAAGACGGAACACCCAGATATCTACTGGCTTCTGCCCAAAGAGGTCGTCGCGGGAGAATCTGCGAAGAGGGGCGCTTCGCAGTAATCCATACTTCCCTTCGAATCTGATGGATTGTCCGGCCAAAGGCTCACGAGCTTCCGAGATGATGTTCTCGACGGTCATAGCGTTGGCAGACAAGCTGGGCGTCCTTCCCATCCCCGACTTAATCCCTAAGAACTTCGGGGATGACATGGGAGCTGGCGACTGGGAACTCTACGAGAGCGATGGACTGGCGTTGGACCTGCAGTTCCATTGATGGCTTAAATCGCTCAGCGTGGGGGCTCTGAATCGGCGGGTGAGTGACTTCCACCCGAT
>Ga0187769_10001543_pt1 | contig 13200 bp, 13 predicted proteins | sample 0116_SJ02_MP02_1_FD_133140 | JGI IMG/M metagenome (GOLD analysis project Ga0187769, IMG submission 133140) | Tropical peat soil microbial communities from peatlands in Department of Meta, Colombia - 0116_SJ02_MP02_10_MG | ecosystem: Environmental > Terrestrial > Soil > Wetlands > Peat | place... | reverse complement strand
ACGATGTAGAGCCCGGGCTTCGATGGGTCACCCAGCAGAACCGCCTGCTGCGCACCGGTCGGATTGCCAGTCCATTGGATCTGGTCCGGATGCAGATACGTCACCATGGCCGGATTCAGATCCGGGCCCCGGGGCGCGGCGCTGCTACCGGCCGAGCTAAGCGAACCGCCTGTGCTAAAAAACAGACCGGCTACCATCAGCATTGCCGATGGCAGGCGGCCCCACAACCTCCAGAAGCGGATCATGTTCCCCCCTTTCGAAATGAGCTTCCTGTGGTAACAACTCGTGTGTGGCCCGGGTTGACGATAACTTGGGAGCGGAGTACGCTCCGACGCCAACAATCCCGGCCCCGGAAGGCATTATCCCAGGAGGACACATGAGAATCCTGAAAAACTTGATAGGCGTGATACTTGTGTTTTTCGGAGGCGTCTGGTTCCTGCAGGGGATCAATGTGCTGCCGGGAAGCTTCATGACCGGACAGATCCAATGGGCGATCTACGGCGGGATCGCGTTCATTGTGGGGCTGGTGGTTTTGGTCTGGGCCAACAAAAAGCGCACCGCGGCCGCACCGCCCAACCAATCCTAGTGTCCGCGGCGGAGCAAGCAGACTTGACGGAATGAAACACAGGTGAGCGGGGTCACGTGGCCCAAGGTGGGGTCGCATCGCGTTTCTACGGGATCAAAGTTTTCCGCGGCGAGGAAATACATCCACCCACTCTCCGCTTTCTAGCTGCAACCGCGAGGTGTGAACCACGAGAAAACAGTTCGCGCGCACAACAGCGCCAATGTCCCCTGAGCCTTCCCAAAGCAGAGCTTCCACCTTCGGGTCGCCGCCGGTTTCCCCCGAGGGCCAGGTGAGGCGCGCGGGAAGAAAATGAGCCACCATGCCTTTCTCGGTGATCGGATGGGCCAGTTTGGCTTTGAAAAAGGGGAGAAATTCGGACGCGTGGCCGCTCAGGAGATCAATGGCGGGCAAGACGAAAAGTTCGAATGTGATCATTGTCGAAACCGGATTGCCCGGCAGACCGAAGACCGGCTTGCCGCAACACCATCCAAAAACCGCCGGTTTTCCTGGACGGATTGCCACCGCGTCAAAAAAGATCTCTGCGTCGAGATCCCGCAAAACTGTCTCAACCAGATCGTACCTTCCGGCAGAGACACCGCCGCTTAGGATGAGCAGGTCTGCGCGTAAAGCGTGTTCGATGCGCATACGGAGTTCGGAGACTTCGTCGCGCGCGCTGCCGACCAAGACCGGTTCGCCGCCGGCCAGCGCAACTTGCGCGGCCAGTGAAATGCTGTTGCTGTTGCGGATCTGATAGGGACCGGGCTTATCACCGAGGTTGATGAGCTCATCGCCGGTCGAAAGAATGGCAACGCGCGGGCGGCGGCTGACCTGCAAACGGGCCCGGCCCACTTCGGCGGCCATGGCCAGCTCGGCATAGCTCAGGCGCGTGCCACGGGGAACGACGACCTCTCCCACCCGTGCCTCGGCCCCTGCCAGAACATAGTGCTGCCCTGCGTGCGCCGCCTGTTCTGGCACGACAAAATCACCGTCCACCCGGGTGTGTTCGTGCATCAGAACCGCGTTTGCGCCTTTGGGCACAGGCGCACCGGTGAGGATGCGGACGCACTCACCCTCGCCGACAGCGCCTTGAAACGCAAACCCCGCGCGGCTCTCACCGATCAATCGCAGGCGCGCGCCGGGCAGTGTCGCATCGGCAGCGCGAAGAGCAAAGCCATCTCGGATCGAGCGGTTGAATGGAGGATAATTGCGGTCTGCAAGGAGGTCCTCGGCGAGAATGCGTCCGAGCGCTATGGAAGGATCGTTGCTGATATCGAGCGTTTCCGTTGCCGCAATTTTGGCGGGTGCACCCGTGCGAGTGCCGATTACCTCGATCACTTTAGCGCGCGCATCTTCAAAAGAGAACATGGCGAGACTATAGCCACGCGGCGAGTTTCGAGCCACGCGGGACGATGGTGGCATCACGTTCTGGACCGGTCGAGATCATTCCGATTTCGACCTTCAGCTGATCGGAGATGAAATTCAGATAATCGCGCGCTGCGGTTGGCAGGTCGCGTACGTCTTTGACACCGAACGTAGGCTTTTTCCAACCCGGGAGAGTTTTGTACTCCGGCTCAATCTGGGACAGCGTTTCGACGTCCGGGGGCATCTCTGTGATCCGTTGGCCCTTGTGCCGGTAGCCGACGCACACCTTGATTTCAGGCTGTTCGTCAAAGACATCGAGTTTCGTGACGACGAGCGAATCGATCCCATTGAGCATCTTGGCGTAGCCAAGAACGACAAGATCGAGCCAGCCGCAACGGCGCGGGCGTCCGGTGACCGCGCCAAATTCGTTGCCGCGGGCGCGGACCTCCTCAGCGTCGAAATCGGGCATTTCCGTGGGAAAGGGCCCGCTGCCGACGCGCGTTGTGTACGCCTTGGTCACTCCCACCACTCCGGAGATGCGGGTAGGAGCCACGCCAAGACCGGTCGAGGCGCCACCGGAAATCGCGTTCGACGACGTGACGAAGGGATACGTACCGTGGTCGATGTCGAGCATCGTGCCCTGTGCACCCTCCAAAAGCACCGACTCGCCATGATCGAGAGCGTCATTGAGGAGCACGGCTGTATCGACAACGAGGCCACGGATGTGCGCAGCAAGCTCCAAGTACTGCTCCAGAAGCCCGGCTGTTTCGAGCGGATGGCCATGGGCTGCAGCGCAAATCGCATTCTTCTCAGCGATGGCGCGCTCCAGTTTGATGCGGAAACATTCCGGTTCGAGCAATTCGCAAACACGGATTCCGCGCCTCGCCATTTTGTCTTCATAGGCGGGGCCGATGCCGCGGGACGTCGTGCCGATCTTCGCTTCGCCGCGCGCCGCCTCCGCCGCCTTATCGACTTCGCGATGGTAGGGAAAGATGACGTGGGCGCGATTGCTAAGAAACAGGCGGCCTCGGATCTCCACGCCGGAGCGTTTGAGGTTTTCTAATTCACCGACAAGGGCTGCGGGGTCGACCACCGTTCCTGGACCTATGATGGCCTTTTTTCCCGGACGCAAGATCCCGCTCGGAACCAGCTGAAGAACGTAGCGATGATTGTTGAAAATGACAGTGTGGCCGGCATTGTGGCCGCCGGCGTAGCGCGCGGTAAAATCAAACGAGGAGGCAAGGTAGTCGACCACCTTGCCCTTTCCTTCGTCGCCCCATTGGGCACCGACGACGGCGATCGCTTTGGTCCGGCCCTTCTCCACGACTCCCACCGCTCCCAAACCACACGAATCGCACCTTCCCGGTCACAACTGAAACATTACAGGAGGGCCGACACGATAAGCACCAAGTGCTAATCCTACGCCGCACACGGAGGGAAAGGCAAGCGCGCACCGAAAACCCGGAAGGTTGGAGAAAAACCAGTCTAGGCCTTGCCGAAGATTTTTTCGGCGATGTCAGCCGCGATAGGAACGCGAAATCGCTCGCCTTGATAGGCCTTGACCATCAGCAGGATCCACAGCACGAACACCAAAAGACCCACAATCCCGGACAGCGCCCAGGCCATCGAGAATCCCCCAAATCCCGACATGAACATGCCGAACCCAAAAAACATGCTCAGAATGATCTCGATGATGTGCAGGCCACCGAATACGACGATCGATTGAGCGGCATGGAAGCGGACATAGGGGCGCTTGTCGATGAAATAGAAGATCAACCCCGTAATCCAACCCAACACATAGCAGAGCAGGCCCGCCACATTTTCGGCCATTTGCTGCGTGGGCGCGGCAGAGCTGGCCGGTGGAGGTGCCGTCGGGCTAGCGGCCGGCGTCGACTGAGGGGCGCCGCAGCTGCCGCAAAAGGCAGCATTGTCGGCGATCGCGGCACCGCATTTTGTGCAATGTGGCATAGCAATCTCCCAAACCAGTTGGAGCGCAGCCTATCAAAACCGGCCAAGCCGGGCAAGCGCAATCATTCCGCCGCTCGACTCGCACAGGATCCGCCGCGCGCTTCTTTCTTACGGCCTCTAAGGCCGAAGTCGTCGATAGCGCTGCGGCCGGAGGAACGGATGCGAACGAACGCGGGGGCGCGGAAGCGGCCGCTAAAGCGGATTACGATGGGCTGGACATCGAGGCGAGAAACTCCGCGTTTGTCTTGGTCTTCGCAAGCCGGCCGAGGAGAAGCTCCATCGCCTCGACAGTCGAGAGCGGGCTGAGCACTTTGCGCAGTACCCAGATGCGGTTCAGTTCGTCGGCTGGGAGAAGCAGTTCGTCTTTTCGCGTGCCAGAACGATTGATGTCGATAGTGGGGAAAACACGCTTGTCCACGAGTCGGCGATCGAGGTTGATTTCCATGTTGCCGGTGCCCTTGAACTCCTCGAAGATCACGTCGTCCATGCGGCTGCCAGTGTCGATCAAGGCCGTCGCAATGATCGTGAGCGAGCCACCCTCTTCGACGTTGCGCGCGGCAGCAAAGAACCGGCGCGGGCGCTGCAAGGCGTTCGCGTCAATACCACCCGAAAGGACCTTGCCCGAAGGTGGGGTGACGGCGTTGTACGCCCGCCCGAGACGCGTGAGCGAGTCGAGTAGGATGACGACGTCGCGCTTGTGCTCGACCAGACGCTTGGCCTTCTCGAGCACCATTTCCGCGACCTGAATGTGCCGCTGTGGCGGCTCATCGAACGTCGAGCTGATCACCTCACCCTTCACCGTGCGCTGCATGTCGGTCACTTCCTCGGGCCGCTCGTCAATCAGCAGTACGATCAGCGCGATTTCGGGGTGATTGGCAGTAATCGAGTTGGCGACAGACTGCAGCATCATCGTTTTCCCGGTGCGCGGCGGCGCCACGATCAAGCCGCGCTGCCCCTTGCCGATTGGGCAAAGCATATCGAGGACGCGCCCGGTCAGGTTTTCTTTCGTCGTTTCCAGGCGAATGCGCTCCTGCGGATAGAGAGGCGTCAGGTTATCGAAAAAGATCTTGTTGCGCGCCACTTCAGGGTCTTCGAAGTTGACGGCCTCGACCTTGATCAGCGCGAAGTAGCGTTCGCCGTCTTTGGGCGGGCGCACCTGGCCGGAGACGGTGTCACCCGTACGCAGGTCGAACTTGCGGATCTGCGACGGCGAGACGTAGATATCATCGGGCCCCGGCAGATAGTTATATTCCGGCGCCCGGAGAAAGCCGAAGCCATCGGGCAGGCACTCGAGAACGCCCTCTGAGAAAATGAGACCGTTCTTTTCCGTCTGGGCGCGCAGGATCTGGAAGATTAGCTCCTGCTTACGCATCCCCGAAGAGCCAGGAATGTTCAGCTCCTTAGCGATCTTCGCCAGATCGGTGATGTTCTTATCTTTGAGTTCTGCAAGGCTAACACTCATCGCGTTCTTTCCTTCTCAAGCCTGATTTGGGTCAGGCACGACTGTCTTGTGAGATCGATCCGGGGCGGGCGCGTTCGTTTGAGGCACTCTATCCCAGATTTTGAAACGGGTTTACTTCCCGAAATTCTCTAGACTTCGGTCGTGGGCCGAACCTGCCGCGCAGGATCTCGGAGGGCCGAAGATTTCAATTCGTTAGTTCCTTGTCCTGTGCAACATCCCCGCCGAACTTGGGCTCGACTCCTGAAACCGGGGGGTGACCGGAAATGGGCAGCGGCTGCTCGAGCGCGAGCTGCAGAACCTCGTCCATCGATTCTACGAAATGGATGGACATTTGCGCCAGGATCTCCGGCGGAATATCCGCCAGATCTTTTTCATTGTCTTTCGGAAGAATGATCGTGTGCAAGCCGAGCCGGTGCGCCGCAAGTAGCTTTTCCTTCACGCCGCCAATCGGCAGCACTTTGCCGCGGAGCGTAATCTCGCCGGTCATCGCGACATCGCAGCGAACCGCAATGCGCGTGAGCGCGCTCACGATGGAAGTGCAAATCGTAATCCCGGCCGAAGGCCCGTCCTTGGGGATGGCGCCTTCGGGCACGTGCACGTGAATATCCAGATGACGGTAGAAGTCATGCGACAAGCCAAACAGATGGCTGCGCGAGCGAACATAGCTCATGCCGGCCTGCGCCGATTCCTGCATGACGTCGCCGAGTTTGCCGGTTAGCGTCAGACGGCCCTTGCCCTGCATCAAGGTCGCCTCGGTTGTCAACACCTGCCCGCCCACTTCGGTCCAAGCGAGCCCCGTCGCCAGTCCGATTTCGTTTTTCTTCTCGGCGAAGAAATCGCGATATTTCAAAACACCCAGGAAATCGTTCACATTCGCCACAGTGACTTCCGTGCGGAAGCTCGAACCTTCGGCGACGACCTTGCGCGCGACCTTGCGGCACACGTTAGCGATTTCGCGATCCAGATTGCGCACGCCCGCTTCATGCGTGTAATGGCGGATGATATGTGTGATGGCCTCGTCGGTAAACTGCACGTTCTCCTTCTTCACTCCGGTCGCTTCTAGCTGCCGCGGAATCAGGAAGCGCTTGCCGATCTGGTGCTTTTCCTGCTCGGTATAGCCTGGAAGCCTCAGGACCTCCATGCGGTCTTGCAAGGGCTGCGGTATCGTGTGCAGCACGTTCGCCGTGCAGATGAACATAACCTTGGAAAGATCGTACTCGACGTCGAGGTAGTGGTCTGTGAACGAGTGGTTCAGCTCGGGATCGAGCACTTCCATCAAGGCCGCCGATGGATCGCCGCGGAAGTCCATCGACATCTTATCGACTTCGTCCAGTACGAACACAGGGTTCACAGCGGCTGCCTTGCGCATCATCTGAATGATTTGGCCGGGCAGAGCCCCGATGTAGGTACGCCGGTGACCCCGGATCTCCGCCTCGTCGCGCACACCGCCTAACGACACCCGCACGAATTTCCTTCCCGTCGCCCGGCCAATGGACATCGCTAGCGATGTCTTGCCCACGCCCGGAGGGCCCAGGAAGCAAAGAATGGAGCCCTTGGGGTTTTTTACAAGCTGGCGAACAGCGAGGTATTCCAGAATCCGCTCTTTGATCTTTTCCAGGCCATAGTGATCTTCGCTCAAAATCCGCTCGGCGCGCTTGATGTCCCGGATCTCTTTGGATCGCTTCTTCCAGGGTACGGCGAGCAGCCAATCGAGGTAGTTACGCGACACGGTCGATTCCGCCGACATGGGCGGCATCATCTCGAGCCGCTTCAGCTCCTGCAGAGCCTTCTCCATCGGCCCCTGGGGCATGCCGGACGTTTCGATCTTCTTCTTAAGTTGTTCGATTTCGTTTGCTTCGCCGCGTCCGAGTTCTTTCTGGATCGCTTTGAGTTTTTCGTTGAGGTAATACTCTTTCTGAGCACGCTCCATCTGCCGCTTCACGCGGGAATTGATAGAGCGGTCGACGTTGAGCTTCTCGGTTTCGACTTCGAGGATGTCGGCGATGCGGTTCAGCCGTTCAACGGGCTCGAAAATCTCAAGCAATTCCTGCTTCTGTTCCACCGGAATCTGCAGGTTCGCGGCGATCGCATCGGTCAGCTTGCCGGGGTCTTCCACGCGGACCGCGGCGATCATCGTGTCGTAGTTCAGGCTCTGCGAAAGCTTGACGTACTGTTCAAACAGTCCGGTCACTCGCTCCGAGGCCTGCTTGGTCTCCGGTCCGGGTTCGTTTCGCACCGGCACCAGACGAATCGTAGCCCGGAAAAAGCCTTCGTCGTTGGCGACCTGCACGACCCGCGCGCGTTCGGTACCTTCGACCAGGACCTTGATGTTGCCATCTGGCAGCTTCACGCTCTGTACAATGTTGGCGAGCGTTCCGACCTGGTAGATCTCTTCCGGTTTGGGATCGTCCACTGAGGCATCATGCTGCGTAGCGAGGAAGATCTTCTTGTCGCCCGCAAGAGCTTCTTCCAAAGCGCGCACGGAGGCCTCGCGTCCCACGATGAACGGATGCATCATCTCCGGGAAGATCACCATATCCCGCACCGGCATCATCGGTACGCGCTTGACTTCGACTTTTTCCCGATTGAACATTAAGTCTTTCAATCCAGATGAAGCGACTACGGTGCGCCCTATCTTCCGTTGGGCCCTGGAGAGCTAGCCCGCCTTTTCCAGCAGGCTCCAGTTGATCTCGCGACCTTTCACCATGTCTGCGGTAACCACGAAATCGCGAAGCTTCCGCTGCGCCGGCATGTGGTACATCATTTCCAGCATCAAATCTTCCAAAATCATACGCAAGCCCCGCGCACCCACTTTGCGCTGGAGCGCCAAATCGGCGACGGTCTCGAGAGCATCATCGGTGAAACGCAGTCGGACGTTTTCGAATTCGAAGAGCCTTTGATACTGACGCACCAAAGCATTCTTGGGTTCCGTCAAAATCCGCACCAGCGCTCCCTTATCAAGATCGCTAAGCACTCCGACCACGGGAAGCCGGCCTACAAATTCGGGTATCAAGCCGTAGCGGATCAGATCGGTCGGTTGCACCTGTTCCAATACCTCGATATTGCGGCGCGACGGTGTCGCCGGCTGCGCGTCGGCATGAAATCCGAGCGACTTTTGTCCCACGCGCCGTTCGATGATCTTTTCCAAGCCCACAAACGCCCCGCCACAGACAAAGAGGATGTTTGTCGTATCGACCGGAGTGAACTCCTGATGCGGGTGCTTGCGCCCGCCCTGCGGCGGAACGTTCGCGACAGTACCTTCCAAGATTTTCAGCAGGGCCTGCTGGACACCCTCGCCGGAAACATCGCGCGTGATCGAAGGGTTCTCGTCCTTCTTAGAAATCTTGTCAATCTCATCAATATATATGATGCCCTGCTGGGCCTTTTGGACGTCGCCGTCGGCGGCCTGCAGCAATTTTAGAATGATATTCTCGACATCCTCGCCAACGTAGCCTGCCTCGGTCAGAGTCGTGGCGTCTACAATGGCAAACGGTACATCGAGCATCCGGGACAGCGTCTGCGCCAGAAGCGTCTTGCCGGTGCCGGTCGGGCCGATCAGCAAAATATTCGATTTTGTCAGTTCCACATCCCCGGGCTGGCGATTCAGGAAAATCCGCTTGTAGTGGTTGTAAACCGCCACGGCCAATTTTTTCTTGGTCTTGTCCTGGCCGATCACGTATCCGTCAAGAAACGCTTTGATTTCGGGCGGACGCGGAAGACGCCGGTTCGTAGGAGAAGACTGCTCCCGCTTTTCATCCTCGAGAATCTGCTGGCAGACGCCAACGCACTCATTGCAGATGTATGAGCGGGGATACTCCGATGGAGAGCTAATCAGCTTCTCCACTTGCTCCTGCGTCTTATGGCAGAAGGAACAGCGCAACGGCTCTTCTGGGGTGAACCGTTTCACCTGCAAAGCCCCTTTCTGTCGAAGCCAGCCCAGCGATGAACTGTAAACTCATTGTAGGACAGAAACCGTTCGCCGTCCCACAATTCATCCCCTTCGCTACTAACCGATTGGAACGCCATTACCGGTGCTTGGTGATGATCTCATCCACGATTCCGTACGCTTTGGCCTGGTCTGGCGTCATGATGAAATCCCGCTCCACATCCCGTTCGATCTTCTCCAGCGGCTGGCCTGTGTGACGGGCCAGCAACTGATTGAGCGCCGCGCGGGTGCGGAGGATTTCTTTCGCGTGAATATCGATGTCGGTGGCCTGCCCAGAAAGGCCCGACATCCAGGGCTGGTGGATGAGCACGCGAGAATTGGGCAGGGCATAGCGCTTCTTGGTCGTTCCGGCTGCCAGCAGAACGGCAGCAATGGAAGCGCATTGGCCTATGCAGTAGGTTACTACATCCGGCCGCACAAACTGCATGGTGTCGTAAATGGCCATTCCCGCCGAAATCGAGCCGCCTGGCGAGTTGATATAGAGGGAAATGTCCTTTTCCGGATCTTCCGATTCGAGGAAGAGCAATTGGGCCGTCACGAGGTTGGCCACGTGATCGTCAATCGGCGTACCGATGAAAATGATGTGGTCCTTGAGCAGGCGAGAATAGATATCGTAGGCGCGTTCCCCACGGTTCGTCTGTTCGACGACCATGGGAACCAGAGTTGTGGCACGCGGACTCGCGTCGTCAGTATGTCTCATGCAGAAAGTGTCTTGCGCGCTGAGGAATCCCGGGTCGGAATTACTTTTCGCCTTTGGCTGTCTTATCGATCCGGGTCGTGCGGTAGAGCCACTCGATCGTTTTATCACTTCGCAACTTCGATTTCATCCTATCGAGCGCTCCTTGCTTTGTCAAGCGAGCGCGCAGCGCTGTTGCAGACTCACCACTTCGTTCGGCAAGCGTTTCGATCTCCCGACCGACGTCTTCCTCACTGACTTCGATCTTCTCGGCGGTGGCGATTCGGTCGAGAATGAGCTCAGCCTTTACATCGGCAATGGCGCGGTCGCGCTGCTGACGGCGAAGGGCAGCCCAATCGACATTGACCGCTCGCGGATCCACACCCTGCGCTGCCAAAGAGCGCACCGTGCGCTCGAGCCGCGAATCCATCTGACTTTCTACGAGCGCTTCTGGCACGGGGAAGTCGTGCTGCTTTACGAGTGCTTCGAGAATTCGCTCGCCGGCCTGCGATTTCTGACGCTCTTCCTTGGCCGCATCGAGGCTTTCGCGAATCTTCCCTCGCAACGCGTCAAGCGTTGTCACGCCACTCGGAACGCCGCCGGCCTGAGAGGGTTGGCCCGCCGTGTCCTTAGCAAACTCGTCGTTCAGCTCAGGTAATTTCTTCTCCTTGATCGCTTCTACCTCAACCGAGTAATCGTAGGTTTTGCCTCGGAGCTTCGAATCCGGATAGTCTGCTGGATAGGCCACCTCAAAGCGCTTGGTTTCACCCGTAGAAGCACCCCGCAAATTTTCCGTAAAGCTGGCAAGCGTCTCTTCAGCGCCCAGCGGGACAAGAATGTTGTCGGCATGCAGTGGATCGCCGCCTCCCCGAGGCGTGCCCGTCAATCGAATGACGACGGAATCGCCATCCTTGGCCGGACGCCCTTCCACGGGAACGAATGTCGCGGCACGCTCGCGCATCTCCTCGAGCGCCTTGTTGACCTGCGCATCGCCGATTTCGATCTCATCGATTTGTACCCGCAAGTTCTTGTAGTCGCCCAGATCGAATTCGGGCAGAACTTCGAAAACGGCGTGGACGCGCAGCGGCTCGCCCTCTTTAAAATCGATCTTGTCGACCTCGGGGCGTGTGATGGGCACGAGTTTTTTTTCATCGAGCGCCTTCTCTAGGTATTCAGGAACGAGCGAATGCACGACTTCGCCCTGAATATCCTCGGCGAAGCGCCGACGTACCAAGGTCACAGGAGCCTTGCCAGGGCGGAAGCCGGGAATCCGGGCGATCCGCGCAAGGTCGCGCGCGACCTTTTCCGCTGCCTTTTGGACATTCTCGGCGGGAATTTCAAGATCGATTTCGCGTCTGCAATTCACTTCCGTCATCGGAGAGTTCTCTAACAGAAAAATGGCCAAGTGATCCCGGTGTCAATCCGCCTTTCGTCTTTTCGGAATCCGATAAGGAGGAGCGCAGGGAAGAGCGACAAAACACGCCGCAACGCGATAGCCAGTATAGGGAATCCACTGTTACACGTCAAATTGCTGGTCGGGCGAGAAATCCTGGCAGGAGGATCGGTGGAAGTCGGAACCGTCTGGTTCGTACAGGCGAACGCCTTAGCCTATCGGAATCACATCCCTTTTCCTTAGGACGGCCGTTAGCAAGCAAGCCTCGCACTTTGAGGAACAGCCGCTCGATGGCTTTCAGAGATGCTAATCTCTCTCCCGCCGAGTGATTCCGTATTCTGCGTAGGGCGAGGCAAGATACGGTTGCGACGGCTGGGTCAATAGCCTTGGCTGGCGCGTTTCGACATCAAAACCTGGCCACCGAGCTATCGTTGGCTGGAGGAATTTGTTGATGAGATGGCCATTTCAAACGGAGGAACGCAAAGAACGGCATCGCAAAGACGAAGACCAGTTTCGAAAGCGAGAGGAAGCAACTCGGATGATGGCGGATTTGTTCATTCGCCATTACAGCATCTCAGCTGCCAAAATCATCAGCGAACTGGAACGGATACACAGTTTCTATGAAGTGCCAAGTTGGGCGCCTTCTGGAGAACCAGGTGGCTACCTCCATCAGTTAGTTACCGAACTCTCTCAGACCTCGCTGACCCCGGAGGAAAACAGGCGACTCGTAGCAATGCTCTTGTGGCCCGAGCTCCGCGCCTACAAGGACCGCAGTGCGACGTCCTGCTTCGTGTCGGCGGCCATCCGGAATCCAAGCGAAGCGTACATTCCAATCTTGAAGGAGCATCTTGCCTGGCTTGAGGAAGAAATCAAGCGGCCCGGATCTTCACAATATCGCAGCGAGATCGCCTCCGAAATTAGGCTCACGAAGGGGGCAATCCAGGCCTGTTGGCTTCGCCCTGAGCGGCCTTCGCTTTAAACCCGCGTCGAAGAATCCTTCTTCCTTCTCTTGTTGGCGCGCCGCCCACGGCGATCTCGCGGCGCTAGCGAATTGCTTCGCCGTGCGCCGCGAGCAAGTCGAGACCTGCAACCAGCCACTACTTTTCCTTGCGGTTGATTTCGACACTGCTCACCGCTACTTCAGTGTCTGTTAGCTCGCCGCTGATTGTTACAGAATTCTCAGCGGCAGCCTTCGCCAGTTCTTTGTCGAACCCCGACAAACGATAGTGTTTATCGCCGACTACCAGAACGTAGGAAGCCCCCTGGTTTACCCAGAACTCCGTGCAGGAAAGCCGCGTTTGCGCCTTGCACATATTCGGCATGAGGCACGTGGTGCAGCTTATGTAGCCGGTCAGAGTCACATGCTGTGAGACTGGCGCCGCGTTGGCGCGACCCGCGAACAGCGAGCACAGCGCGAAAACGCCCGCCAGCGCTACGACTTGAAACATCACCTTCCTTTTCATGGCCTCTCCTCGGATCCCGTGTTCCTTCCAAGACAACCTGCGCCGCATCAGGATCCAAGCTGACTCGCGACGATCAGGTTGTGTGAATCTCTGGAGTAAAGAGTACGCAGTCAAGATACGCATCACATAAAATATGAATAAGCAGCACGTAAAGATCTGATATGGCCGAATGCTGTGACTTGAGATCTATCTGATCCAAGAAAGTGATGCTGTGAATATAAGGATAAGATTAGAACATGCAGAAAATATACATATATACTCAAGCCCTATCGGTAGCGATTAACGGCTGGACTCACGATTGTCGGTCTCACAGCTGGGGAAGGTACGATGAACCGATCTCGGCATCGCGTAGCAGTTCTCCTCGT
>Ga0187769_10001542_pt1 | contig 13206 bp, 11 predicted proteins | sample 0116_SJ02_MP02_1_FD_133140 | JGI IMG/M metagenome (GOLD analysis project Ga0187769, IMG submission 133140) | Tropical peat soil microbial communities from peatlands in Department of Meta, Colombia - 0116_SJ02_MP02_10_MG | ecosystem: Environmental > Terrestrial > Soil > Wetlands > Peat | place... | reverse complement strand
CGCCCTGCGGGAACTTCCGCAGCGCCTCCTCGAGTGTCTTCGCCTCGATCTCGAAGCCGAGCGGCAGCACGCCCGCCGGGGTGAGCAGCTGCGTCTGCCCGGAGAACAGTACCGGGCGCGTCGCATCGACGGCCCCGTCGGTGGTCACCGGGGTCAACCGCCGGATGCTCCCGGCGTGACGGTCGGTGAACACATCCTCGCGGTACAGTGCCTTGGGATCGAGCTGGATATCAGGGAGATCGTTCTGCGCTGCCATGGAATTTCCGCCTCCGCCGCCGATGCATTGTACACGCCCCGTGCGCGTGGCCCGCGTGACCGCCTCACCGGGCAGGCCGCGCCTCGGCAAGCAGCGCGACGAATGGCCGGTCGGCCTCGAGGAGGTCTTCCGCGGGAAGGCGCGCGGGCGCCACCCATTTCAGACGCTGGCCGTCGAGGCACTGCGGCGTGCCGCTGTAGTGCTCGACGATCCACAGCGACAGCTCGACGCTGCGGTTCCCGTAGGCATGATTCAGCCGCATGCGCGGGCGCGCCGCCGTCACCTCGATGCCGAGCTCCTCGCGCAGCTCGCGCGCAAGCGCCGCGCCCTCGCTCTCGCCCGCGCCCACCTTGCCGCCCGGAAATTCCCAGCGGCCGGCCAGCTGCTTGCCGGCCGGACGCTGGGCGATCAGCACGCGGCCGCAGCCGTCGTAGATCGCCGCCGCCACGACCAGCACGGCAGGCTTTGCACGGGAGGCCGGGTGCGCCAGGCGAACCGCCGCTAGCCGACGCTCGTCAGCGCGCCGTGGCAGTGCTTGTACTTCTTGCCCGAGCCGCACGGGCAGGGCTCGTTGCGTCCGACCTTGCGCTCACCGCGCACGAAGGTGCCGGAGGCCTCCTGGGGCGGCAGCGGCCGGGCGGCGGCGGCGGAGCGCCGCTCGGAGGCACCCCCCGCAGCACTGGCGCGCGCCGGGGCGGGCGTGGGCGCCTCCTCGGCACCGGCGAGAGCGAGAGCAGAGGCCGCTTCGGCGTGCTGTGCCTGCAGCGCCCGCATGAGACGGCGGCGCCGCTCCTCCTCCTCGCGCTCGATCTCCTCCTGGGTGCGCACCTCGACGGTCGCTAGGAGCGAGGCCGTCTCATATTTTATGCGCTCGAGCATGGCCGCGAACATCTCGAAGGCCTCGCGCTTGAATTCGAAGCGATAGTCCTTCTGCGCATAACCGCGCAGGTGAATGCCCTGCCGCAGGTAGTCCATGCCGGCGAGGTGCTCGCGCCAGTGCTGGTCGAGCTTCTGCAGCATCACCTGTTTCTCCACGTGGCGCATGATCGGCGCGTCGGTGCCCCCCACGTTCCCGGTACGCGCCACCTTGGCGTCGTAGGCCTGGTGCACCGCGCGGATCACGCGCTCGCGCAGCGCCTGTTCCTCGAGCTGCGGGTCCTGCGCCACCCAGGCCTGCGGGTCGATGCGGGTGCCGAAGTCCCTCAGCAGCGCCGCGCCGAGCCCCGGCAGGTCCCAGTCCGCGGCGGTGCCCGCGTGTCGCGGCAGGTGCTGGTCGAGCACGGTGCCGACCGAGTCCTCCAGCAGCCCGTGAATGGCGGCCGAGAGATCCTCGGTGCCCATGATCTCGGTGCGCTGCGCGTACACCACCTTGCGCTGATCGTTGGCGACGTCGTCGAACAGCAGCAGGTTCTTGCGGATGTCGAAGTTGTGCGATTCGACCTTGCGCTGCGCCTTCTCGATCTGGCGGGTGAGCATGCCGCTCTCGATGACCTCGCCTTCCTTCATGCCGGCCATTTTCAGCAGACGCTGCGTGCGCACCGGATCGCCGAAGATGCGCATCAGGTTGTCTTCCATCGACAGGTAGAAGCGGCTCGAGCCCGGATCCCCCTGGCGGCCGGAGCGACCGCGCAGCTGGTTGTCGATGCGGCGCGACTCGTGCCGCTCGGTGCCGACGATGTGCAGCCCGCCCGCGCCCACCACCTGGTCGTGCCGCGCCTGCCAGGCCGCGCGCAGCGCAGCCAGCGCGCTGTCGTCGATCGCTCCGGCGGCGGCGAGCTCGGCCTCGAGGTTGCCGCCGAGCACGATGTCGGTGCCGCGGCCGGCCATGTTGGTGGCGATGGTGACGGTGCCGGGCCGCCCGGCCTGCGCAACGATATGCGCCTCACGCTCGTGCTGCTTGGCGTTGAGCACCTGGTGCGGCACGCTCTCCTTCTGCAGCAGTCCCGAGAGGAACTCGGAAGTCTCGATCGAGGTGGTGCCCACCAGCACCGGCTGCTCGCGCACCACGCAATCGCGGATGTCCTCGATGATCGCCTTGAACTTGTCGCTCTGCGTGAGGTACACGAAGTCGGAATTGTCCTTGCGGACCATCGGCCGGTGGGTCGGAATCACGACCACCTCGAGCCCGTAGATCTGCATGAACTCCGGCGCCTCGGTATCCGCCGTTCCGGTCATGCCGGAGAGCTTGCGGTAGAGCCGGAAGTAGTTCTGGAAGGTAATCGAGGCGACCGTCTGGTTCTCCTCACGCACCCGCACGCCCTCTTTCGCCTCGACCGCCTGGTGCAGTCCGTCCGACCAGCGCCGCCCCGGCATGGTACGGCCGGTGAACTCGTCGACGATGATCACCTCGCCGCTGCGCACGATGTACTCGACGTCGCGCTTGTAGAGCGCGTGGGCGCGCAGCGCGGCATTCAGATGATGCATCAGGCGGATGTTGGCCGGGTCGTACAGGCTCTCGCCCTCCGTGAGCAGCCCGGACTGCAGCATCAGCTGCTCGACGCGCTCGTGACCGGCCTCGGTGATGTGCACCTGCTTGGTCTTCTCCTCCACGGAGAAGTCGCCCGGGCCGTCCTCCTGCTTCTGGCGCGCGAGCAGCGGCACCAGCTGATTGATGCGCAGATACAGCTCGGTGCTCTCCTCGGCGGGACCGGAGATGATGAGCGGCGTGCGCGCCTCGTCGATGAGGATGGAGTCGACCTCGTCGACGATCGCGAAGGCGAGCGAGCGCTGCACGCGGTCCTCGAGACGATAGGCGAGGTTGTCGCGCAGGTAGTCGAAGCCGAACTCGTTGTTGGTGCCGTAGGTGATGTCGCAGGCGTAAGCGTCGCGTTTCTCCTGTGCGCTCTGGGCGTTCTTGATCACGCCCACGGTGAGCCCGAGGAAGCGATACACCGGACCCATCCAGTCCGCGTCGCGCTGCGCCAGGTACTCGTTCACCGTGACGATGTGCACACCCTCGCCGCTGAGCGCGTTGAGATACGCCGGCAGCGTCGCGACCAGCGTCTTGCCCTCGCCGGTGCGCATCTCGGCGATCATGCCCCGGTGCAGCGTGATGCCGCCGATCAGCTGCACGTCGAAGTGACGCATTTTCACCGTGCGCCGGGCGGCCTCGCGCACCACCGCGAACGCCTCCGGCAGCAGATCATCGAGCTTGGCACCCTCTTTGAGGCGGCGGCGGAAGTCTTCCGTCTTGGCGCGCAGCGCCTCATCGGAGAGGGCCTGGATCTGCGGCTCGAGCTCACTGGCGGTGCGCACGTGGCGGCCGTGACCGCGGACGATGCGCTCGTTGCGGCTGCCGAAAACGCGGGTGAGAAGTTGACGCAAGAAGGGACTCGCTTAACGCAAAAAGATATTTCCCGACAAGTACTTACTGTACCTGCGGGCCATCAAGGGCGGCGTATTGTAAGAGATAGACGCTGACCGTGCCCAATTGGTTCGGGCAAGGCGCAATTCAAGGGGAGATCGGCCGCGTCAGCGGCCGATGTAGGTGAGCGGATCGACCTGGCGGCCGTTGCGCAGCACTTCGAAATGCACGTGCGGGCCGGTCGAGCGGCCGGTGGAGCCCATCAGCGCGACCGGCTCGCCGCGCTTCACGGTCTGCCCGACGCTGACGAGCATGCGCTCGTTGTGAGCGTAGCGCGTGCTGTAGCCGTCGCCGTGGTTGATCTCCACGAGCTTGCCGTAGCCGGCGCGCTCGCCCGCCCAGGTGACGACGCCCGCGGCGACTGCCACCACCTTGGAGCCGGCGGAGCCGGCGAAGTCCACGCCCTTGTGGAAGGCCTCCAGGCCGTCGAAGGGATCGGCGCGCTCGCCGAAATAGGAGGAGATGAAGCCGTTGACGACCGGGCGACCTTCGGGGTGGATTTCCTGTTTCAGCTCGCGGGCGAGAATCACGTTCTCGAGCGCCGAGAGCTGCGACTCGCGCAGATCGACGCGCTGCTCGAGCTGCGTGAGCATGGCCGAGAGGTCCGGGACCTGGGCACTGACGCCCTCGCCCTCGCCCTCGGGGCCGCCGGTCGGCGGATCGCGGTCGAAATTGAATTCGCGGCTGTCGATGTCGGCCATCTCGGTGAGGCGCTTGCCGAGGGCGTCGAGGCGGATGACGTGCGCGTTCATTTCGCCAAGGCGCATCGCCATCGCATCCACCCGCAGCTGCAGCTGCTGCTTGAGTTCCGCGATCTGCTGCTTCTGCTGCGCCAGGATGGCCCCGAGGCGCAGCGTATCGCTCAGCACCAGCCGCTCGTGGCTGCCGCGGCCCAACTGCAGGCCGAGCGCGAAGGCGCCGCCGAGGATCGCCAGGCCCAGGCTGGCAACGACACTTAACGTAAGCGGGTGCGCGAGATTGAAGTATCGCGCTCTGCCCTCGCGTCTTGAAAGCAAAATAACGTTCATGCCGTGCGTTCCAGCCGCCTGCAGTCCCCCGTGGGCCGCCAGCGCCGGTCAAAGCGCATCGGCCTGGTCCGCCGGGCGTGGAGCGCCCTGTTGTGCTTCAAAAAACCTCGTTGCCGGCAACCCCGCTGTCATGGCTCCTCGCTTTAGACCGGTGGCTTTGCGTCCCCGCCTTTCGGACGGGTTTGCCCAAGCGGCTTGAGGCAATATGCCGAAGAAGATGAGGCGAGACAAGCACGGCAAACGGCGAATGAGCACTGCGGCAGCATCCCGCGGTGCCCGCACTCATTCTGTTAAGGAGCTGCTTGCGCGCGCCGTGCCAGGCTTGACGCGTGTCACACAGCAGTCGATTAGACAAAAGTTCTGGAGCAACTGGCTGAGAGGGCATCTGCCGGCGGAAATCGCCGCGCGCATCTCGGGCGTCAGCGAGCGTGACGGCACGCTGGTGATTTTCGCCGAGAGCGCGGCCTGGTCGGCGCGGCTGCGATTTGCGCTGCGCGAGCTCGAGCCCGGGATCCGTGCGGCGCACGCCGAGGTGAGCGCGGTCCTGGTGCGCGTGCTGCCGCGCAGCTGAATTGCTGCCGGAGTTCAGCCGCAGCAGCGCTGCCGCGCCGGAGTCAGCCGCGCGGCGGATGCAGCGCCGGCGCCTCGATGTAGGAGATCGGCGCATCGGTGTAGCGCTCGAACACGACCTCTTCCCAGGTCGAGGTGTCCGCGAGCAGCGCGCGCAGCAGCCGGTTGTTGAGCGCGTGCCCGGACTTGTGGCCGCTGAACTCGCCGATGAGGCTGTGCCCGAGCAGGTACAGATCGCCGATGGCATCGAGGATCTTGTGCTTGACGAACTCGTCCTCGTAGCGCAGGCCGTCCTCGTTCAGCACGCGGAAGTCATCGAGCACGATGGCGTTGTCGAGACTGCCGCCGAGGGCGAGATTGCGCGCCCGCAGCGTCTCCAGATCGCGCATGAAGCCGAAGGTGCGCGCGCGGCTGACTTCCTTGAGGAACGAGGTGGTGGAGAAATCCATCGAGGCGTGCTGTGAGCGGCGCTTGAAGATCGGATGGTTAAACTCGATCTCGAAGTTCACCTTAAAGCCGTCGAAGGGCTGGAACTCCGCCCACTTGTCGCCGTCGTCGACGCGCAGCCGCTTCTTCACGCGGATGAAGCGCTTCGGCCGGCGCTGCTCCTCGATACCGGCGGACTGCAGCAGGAACACGAACGGGCCGGCGCTGCCGTCCATGATCGGCACCTCCGCGGCCGAGACCTCGACGATCGCGTTGTCGATCCCCAAGCCCGCGAAGGCCGACAGCAGGTGCTCGACCGTCGAGACGCGCGACTCGCCCCGGCCGAGGGTGGTACCGAGCTGGGTGTCGCCGACGTTCTCCGCATGCGCCCGGATGTCCACCGGGTTCGCCAGGTCGGTGCGTCGGAACACGATGCCGCTGTCGGGGTCGGCCGGCTTGAGGGTCATGAGCACCTTCCTGCCGGTATGCAGTCCGACGCCGGTGGCGCGAATCGAGTTCTTGAGTGTCCGTTGTCCGATCATGCCTGCTGCTTTTCCCAACGATCGCGCTGCACCACGGCTGACACGCGCCACGCGCGCGCCATGAGGAGGGCCGCCCAAGGCGAGCCGGCCCCTCCCAGGGCACTTAACGTAAGGCGCGTTACCGTATCACATCAGTCGGCCTGCCGTCGCAGGAACGCCGGGATGTCCAGCAACTCCTCCGGGTCGGCCTCCGTCCGCAGCCCATCCCCGACCGCCCGCTGACGCTGCACGGTGGGCTTGTCGAGCGCGGCGTAGTCGCTGCTCGAGAGGGGAGCGCGCCGCACCACGCGCATCGCGGGCTCGGCACCCCGCGGGTCGCCTCTGCCGGCCGCCTCCCGCTCCCGGGTCGCAGACACCGGCGCGCGCGCGCTCATCGCCGGCCGGCCGAGTCCGGTGGCGACGACCGTGACGCGCACCTGGTTGGACAGCTCCGGATCGATGACCGTGCCGACCACCACGGTCGCGTCGTCGGAGGCGAACTGCTTCACGATCTGACCGACCTCCTGGAATTCGCCGATCGAGAGGTCCATGCCCGCCGTCACGTTGACCAGTATGCCGTGCGCGCCCGCGAGGTTGATGTCCTCGAGCAGCGGCGAGGAAACCGCGGCCTCGGCGGCCGCGCGCGCGCGACCCTCGCCGCTGGCCGCGCCCGATCCCATCATGGCCATGCCGGTCTCCGCCATCACCGTGCGCACGTCGGCGAAGTCGACGTTGATGAGGCCCGGGCGCGTGATGAGCTCGGCGATGCCCTGCACCGCACCCTGCAACACCTGGTTGGCGGCCTTGAACGCATCGAGCAGCGTAGTCTGCGGTCCCAACACGGTCAGCAGCTTCTGGTTGGGAATGGTAATGAGCGAGTCGCAGTACTTGCCCAGCTCGCCGATGCCCTGATCGGCGACGTAGCCGCGCTTGTTGCCCTCCATCTCGAACGGCCGGGTCACCACCGCCACCGTGAGTATGCCCAGCTCGCGGGCCACCTGCGCCACTACCGGCGCCGCCCCCGTGCCGGTGCCGCCGCCCATGCCGGCGGTGATGAACAGCATGTCGCAGCCCTCCACCAGCTCGACGATGCGGTCACGATCCTCCATCGCCGCCTGGCGGCCGACCTCGGGGTCGGCGCCGGCGCCCAGCCCCTTGGTGATGTTGCAGCCGATCTGCAGCGCCGTCTTGACCTTGGCGTGCTTGAGCGCCTGCGAGTCGGTGTTGATGCACATGAACTCCACGCCGTCGATGCCGACCGAGACCATGTGGGCGACGGCGTTGCCGCCGCCGCCCCCGACGCCGATCACCTTGATGACGGCGCTCTGGCTGTACGCATCCATCAGTTCGAACATGTGGTCGCTCCTCTACACGAATACAAGTGGTTGGTTGAGTCGTCGTTCTCTGGCACTGTCAGCTTCAAAAATTCCCCTGAAACCAGGAGCGCATGCGGTCGAATACCGACTTGGCGTTCCCCAGGGAGCCCCCGCGACGCGCGGGCAAGACGTTCTCGCGGGCGTAGAGCAGCAGCCCCACGCCGGTGGAAAAGATCGGGTTGCGTACCACGTCGGTGAGGCCGCGCACGGCCTGCGGCACTCCCAGACGCACCGGCACGTGGAACACTTCCTCGGCGAGCTCGATGGCGCCTTCCATCTTGGCGCTGCCGCCGGTCAGCACGATGCCGGCGGCGATCAGCTCCTCGAAGCCGCTGCGCCGCAGCTCCTCGCGCACCAGCGCGAACAGCTCCTCGTAGCGCGGCTCGACGATCTCGGCGAGCGTCTGGCGCGCCAGCCGCCGCGCCGGGCGCTCGCCCACGCTCGGCACCTCGATGCTCTCATCGGGGTTGGCGAGCTGCGAGAGCGCGCAGGCGTAGCGGATCTTGATGTCTTCCGCGTATTGCGTCGGGGTGCGCATCGAGACCGCGATGTCGTTGGTCACCTGATCGCCGGCGATCGGGATCACCGCCGTGTGGCGTATGGCGCCGTTCGCGAACACGGCCAGATCGGTGGTGCCGCCGCCGATGTCGACCAGGCACACGCCGAGCTCCTTCTCGTCGTCGGTGAGCACCGCGAAGCTCGAGGCGAGCTGCTCGAGCACGACGTCGTCGACGGTGAGCCCGCAGCGCTGGATGCACTTCTCGATGTTCTGGGCGGCGCTGTCGGCGCCGGTGACGATGTGCACCTTCGCTTCGAGCCGCACACCCGACATGCCGATCGGATCGCGTATGCCTTCCTGGCCGTCGACGATGAACTCCTGCGGCAGCACGTGCAGGATCTTCTGGTCGGCCGGGATCGCCACCGCCTTGGCGGCGTCGATCACGTGCTCGACATCGCCGTGGCTCACCTCCTTGTCGCGTACGCCCACCACCCCGTGCGAGTTGAGGCTGCGCACGTGGCTGCCGGCGATGCCGGCGAACACCGAGTGGATCTCGCAGCCGGCCATGAGCTCGGCTTCCTCCACGGCGCGCTGGATCGACTGCACGGTGGACTCGATGTTGACCACGACGCCCTTCTTGAGCCCGCGCGAGGGCTGGGAGCCGAGTCCCAGCAGCTCGATCGAACCGTCGAGCCCCACCTCCCCGACCAGCGACACGACCTTGGAGGTTCCGATGTCGAGCCCGACGATGAGATTTCTTTCGGCGCGCTTAAGCATCGTGACCACCTTCGCTGCGGGTAGCCGCGGAGCGCGCGGCGTTGCCGCGCCAGCCGATGGCGAACCCGTTTGTGTACCGCATGTCGACGTAGGCGATGTCCTCGCCGCGCTGCGTGACCAGCTTCAGCGCGGCGTTCATGAACTTCTCGAAGCGCTCGTCCACCTGGCGCCTTCCCAGGCGCACCGTCACGCCGTTGGCCAGATCGAACTCCCAGGCGCCGCGGGCATCGAGGCGCAGGGCGGTGAGGCGCACGCCCGCCTGCATGAGGCGTTCGGCGGCCACCAGGTAGCGCTGCGCCACGACCGACTCCTTGCCGGCGGGGCCGGCGAGCTGCGCGAGCTCCGAGGGCACGTGGCGCTCGTCGGCATCGAACAGCTCCCCGCGGGTGTTGAGCAGCCCGTGCTCGCCCCAGCGCGCGGCCGCGGTCTGCTCGATCACCAGCACCGTGAGACCCCGCGGCCAGTCGCGCTGCACGCTCACCGCATCGACCCAGGTGAGCGTATGGATGGCGCGGCGTACGGCGGCCAGATCCACCGACAGGAGCCCGGCGCCGTTGAGCTGCGCCTTCACCACGCGCTCGACGTCCACCGGGGCGACGCGCTGGAAGCTTCCGGTGACCGCGACCGTCTCGATCGGTTGATCGAACGCCCAGGCGACGGTGAGCGCGGCCGCGCCGCTGAGGGCCAGCGCACCGCAGGCCACGCCCACGGCCTGCCAGTTGACCGCAGGCCAGCGGAAGCGCTTCTCCGACGGTTTGCGGCGGTTTTTCGGACGCCCCAGCATGGGCCTCAGCTCCTCGCCTGCGGCGGCCGCGGGGCCGCTGCCGCGACCCGGCGCGTAAAGCTCGTTTCCAGCACGCGCCAGCACAACTCGCCGAAGTCGATGCCGACGGCGCGTGCGGCCATGGGAACCAGGCTGTGGTCCGTCATGCCGGGAACGGTGTTGATCTCGAGAAGCTGCGGCCGGCCCGCGGCGTCCATCATGAAATCCGCCCGTCCCCAGCCGGAGGCGCCGCACGCCTCGAACGAGGCGAGCGCGAGTTGCGCTAGGTGCGCCTCGGCGCCTGAGCTTAAGGCCGAAGGACAGAAGTAACGCGTGTCCGTGCGGAAGTACTTGGCCTGGTAGTCGTAGAAGGTCTGCGGAGTCTCGATGCGGATCGCGGGCAGCGCCGCCCCCTGGAGGATCCCCACGGTGTACTCGCTACCGGTCAGCCAGGGCTCGGCAAAGACCAGCGTCTCGAACTGCGCCGCCGCGGCATACGCCGCCGCGAGCTCTCCGGCGCGCTCCACCTTGGTCATGCCGACGCTCGAACCCTGGGTTGCGGGCTTGACCATGAGCGGCAGCCTCAGGCGCTCGAGCGCCAGCTCGAAATCCTGCGGGCCGCGCAGCACCACGAAATCGGCGGTCGGCACACCGACTGCTAGCGCCAGGCGCTTGGTGCGCAGCTTATCCATGCCGATGGCCGAGCCCATGACACCGCTGCCGGTGTAGGGGACCCCGAGATACTCGAGCGCGCCCTGCAGCGTCCCGTCCTCGCCGCCGGGGCCATGCAGCGCAATCCACACGCGCTCGAAGCGGCCGGTGAGCAGCTCCGCCAGGGCCTGGTCGCGTGGATCGAAGGCGTGCGCATCCACGCCGCGTGCCTTCAGCGCGGCGAGCACCGCGTTGCCCGAGAGCAGCGAGATCTCCCGCTCGCTCGAGTCGCCGCCGAACAGCACGGCCACCCGGCCGAAGGCGCGCGCGTCGCCGACGCGCTTAAGCTGCTGCGGTTCATGGGTGAGGCGCATGGCTTACGGCACTCCCACGATGCGCACCTCGGGGTGCAGCGCCACACCGTGCTGGCGCTGAACTTCAGCGCGCACGTGCCCGATGAGGCGCTCCAGGTCGGCGGCGCGCGCCTGGCCGTGATTGATGATGAAGTTGGCGTGCTTCTCGGACACCGAGGCGTCCCCGATGCGAAAGCCCTTGAGCCCGCAGACCTCGATGAGGCGCGCGGCGTGATCACCCGGAGGGTTGGTGAACACCGAGCCGCAGCTCCACTCGCCGATCGGTTGCGACGCCTTGCGCCGCGCGAGCAGCGCGCGCACCTCGTCCTGGTGCGCGCCGGAGCGGCGCTCGAAGCCGAGCTCGGCGGCAATGAACCACTCCTCGGCAGCCGGCGCGAGCACCTGGCGGTAGCCCGCGCGGTACTCGGACGCGGCGCGCCGGCGCATGCGGCCGCTGCGGTCGATGGTCTCCACAGCGCGCACGTGCTGCCAGGTCTCACCGCCGAAGGCCCCGGCATTCATGGCGAGCGCGCCGCCGAGCGTGCCGGGAATGCCGGCGAAGAATTCCGCCGGTCCCAGGCCCCACTTGAGGCATTGCCGGGCGAGGCGGGCGCAGGCCACGCCGGCGCCGGCCTGCACGGTCGTCTCGTTCAGTCTATGGAGCGCATCGAGCGTGCCATGCGTGCTGATGACCACGCCCTTGAGGCCGCCGTCGCGCACCAGCAGGTTGCTGCCGAGCCCGATGAAGTGAATGGCAACGTCCGCCGGCACGGTGCGCAGGAAGGCGGCAAGATCGGCTGCATCGCGCGGATTGAAGAACACCTCCGCCGGGCCGCCGACGTGCCAGGAGGTATGCCGGCTCAGGGGCTCGTTGCGGCGCACGCGCGTACTGAACTCCGGGGCAACCGCGACGCTCATGAGGCGGCCCCTGGCGGCAGCAGCTTGGTAAGCGCCTGCGGCAGCGTGTGCGCCACCGCGCTGATGTTGCCCGCGCCCATGCAGACGATGACGTCGCCCCCGCGGATCACGTCGCGCAGCGCCGGCGCGAGCTCCTCCACTTTCTCGACGAACAGCGGCTCGAGCTGCCCGCGGCCGCGCACCGCGCGGCAGATGGCACGACCGTCCGCAGCGGCGATCGGCGCTTCGCCGGCCGCGTAGACCTCGGTCACGAGGAGCGCATCGGCCGCCGACAACGCCTTGCCGAAGTCGTCGATGAGATCGCGCGTGCGCGTGTAGCGATGCGGCTGGAAGGCGAGCAGCACGCGTCGTCCCGCATAGCCCTGGCGCACGGCGGCCAGCGTCGCGGTGATCTCGGTGGGGTGATGGCCGTAGTCGTCGACGATGGTGATGCGCCCGACGGCGGTGGCCACGTCGCCGATGTGCTGCAGCCGCCGGTCGACGCCCTGGAAGGCAGCGAGGGCGCGCAGGATGGCCTGATCGTCGATGCCCAGCTCGCTCGCCACCGCGACGGCCGCGAGCGCATTGCGCACGTTGTGGAGCCCGGGGAGGTTAAGCTGGACGGCCAGCGGGACGCTGCCGGCGCGTAAGACCCTGAAGCGCGTCTGCAGCCCCGCGGCGGTGACCTCCACCGCCCGCACGTCGGCGCCGGCATCCAGCCCGTAGGAGAGAATCGGGCGCCCGATTTCCGGCACGATGCTGCGCAGCTGCGGATCGTCGGCGCACAGCACCGCCAGCCCGTAGAACGGCAGGTTGTGCAGGAAATCGACGAAGCTCTGCTTGAGCAGGCCGAAATCCCCGCCGTGCGCGCTCAGGTGATCGTTGTCGATGTTGGTGACGATCGCGATCAGCGGCTGCAGGTGGGTGAACGAGGCATCGCTCTCGTCGGCTTCCGCCACCAGGTAGCGGCCGGCGCCGAGGCGCGCGTTGCTCGCGGCGCTCTTCAAGCGTCCGCCGATCACGTAGGTCGGGTCCTCGCCGCCGGCCGTGAGGATGCTGGCGATGAGACTGGTGGTGGTGGTCTTGCCGTGGGTGCCGGCCACGGCGATGGAATAGCGGAAGCGCATCAGCTCGCCGAGCATCTCGGCGCGTGCCACCACCGGGATGCGCTGGGCCAGCGCTGCGGCGAGCTCCGGGTTGTCACGCGGCACGGCGCCGGAAGCGACCACGACGTCGGCCCCCTGGATGTTGGCCGCCGCGTGTCCAATGGTGATGCGCGCGCCGAGGCTGGTGAGCCACTCGGTCACCGCGCTGGCGCGCGCGTCCGACCCCTGCACGATGTAGCCGAGGCTCAGCAGCACCTCGGCGATGCCGCTCATGCCCGTGCCGCCGATGCCGACGAAGTGAATGGTATTGATGCGGCGCATGCGGTCGCGCCGGTCGGGCGTGACGCGCCGCTCCTGCGGCGGGCGGGTGGGCAGCGTGCGGCGCTCGGCGCTCATGCGGCGCTCCGCGCCAGCGCCAGGCAGGAGGCGGCGAGCTCGTCGGCGGCGCGCGGCTTGGCGAGCAGCCGCGCCCGCTCGGCCATGGCGAGGAGCTTGCCGCGCCCGGCGCACAGCCGCTGCAGCTCGGCGGCGAGGCGCTCCTCGGTCAGCTCGCGATCGCAGATCAGCGCCGCAGCGTCCGCGCGCACCAGGTATTGCGCGTTGTAGGCCTGGTGATTGT
>Ga0187769_10001541_pt1 | contig 13214 bp, 17 predicted proteins | sample 0116_SJ02_MP02_1_FD_133140 | JGI IMG/M metagenome (GOLD analysis project Ga0187769, IMG submission 133140) | Tropical peat soil microbial communities from peatlands in Department of Meta, Colombia - 0116_SJ02_MP02_10_MG | ecosystem: Environmental > Terrestrial > Soil > Wetlands > Peat | place... | reverse complement strand
CGCTAAGAGTATCCCTTAACCATTTGTATAGACGGCTTGCACGGGACACTTTGATCCTCGGCGCGGGGTTCGTCATGGCCGTCGCCGTGGCGAGCTTGGGCACAGTTGGGCCAGGCGCATCAATTCTCTCTGACCCTTCATTATACATGGTGATCGCATCGATTTCGCTTGCGGCCTTGCTTATGTTGAAAGAGGAATAGTCAACTCGAGGGGTCGATGTTCAGTCTTATAGGGAACTTGAGCTATGTTTGAACCGGCCTCTCACGGAGTCAATGTCGAGTCCTCGAGGGTGAAGCGGATCGATGGTTGATATTCTCACAGTTCTGATTCTTGTCGTTGACTTCGGTTTCTCGGTTTGGAATGCCTACGCTTCCGGTTTGAATGTTGAGATGCTTCGCCGTGGGGGCGGGAGTTCTTGGTTGCGGGCTGTCGCTTATTCTGGCATTGGGCTCGCGTACTGCGGCGCCTCATACGTTATGCTAATCGTCGTCGGGTACATTGCGTACTTTTTCGGATACATTACAGCCGATGTCGTGGATGCCGTGCTAGGCTTGGATTTCCTATTCTTCGGCCTCTTGATAATAGGATTCGGGCTGATGGTGACAATTCAATCCATTATCATGGCGGTCAAGAGAAGAAGCCTTGGCGGCATTGCGGTCGCGATTTGGAATATATTTGCCGAGGTATGGGACATAGCAAGTTACGCGGAGGGTTTCGGTGAGGCATCTCGCTACTCAAGGGAACAAGTGGCGACGAGAGAGACGAGACTAGCGTGATCCTGGTCGTGATAGTCGCTCTACTACTAGCCTACTTCATAGTCCACGCAGCATACATCCAAGGCAAGAGGAAAGCGGAAGCATTAGGTTCTGGTTCAAGCGGTAGGGGTAGCACGTACTTCTAAACCCAGAAAAAAGTCTCAGAAAAACCAGCATGATGCCTGCTAATCATAGCGAACCTTAGCAGAGAGCAGTCCTATTAGCTATAGAACCGACGCCGGAAAAGTCAATTGGACGGAGAGAATCGCGTTGAGTGGCCGATTACAGGGAAGGTGGTGCTCATAACAGGTGCAAATCGTGGTACAGGGAAGGCGACTGCCAAACTATTCACGGATGAAGGCATGTGGGAACATGGACCAAGAATAGTTGATGAAGACTTCTAGAGTGTGCCTTTTTCTACCGGCGACCCCTGGGGGGCATAGTTTTTTGGGGCTCAAGAGGGGGTGGTCGTCAACTACACTCATTCAGAGAAAGAGGCTAGAAAAGCACGGGATGAGATCAACTTCGCGCACGCTGGAGCAATCCTCTGGAAACGCCGAGTACAATCAAATAAACGACAAGGATCAAAAAACGCATGCCCACTCGTCATACGAATTGACACGTCTCGGGATACAGATCAACCTGGAGGTCCTTTTCGAGGTTGAAACTTAAACCCTGGCTTAGATGACTAATCTAACATTGGAATCGAACTTTGACCGAAGTTGTCACAGACCCGTCAGATCTCTAGGCGGTCTGGTCTAAGCAATACGAAAAGTTGGCCTTCGTATTCGCAGACGTGCTCGGGAAAGGTCGGAGAGTAGCAGAAATAGGATGCGGAAGAGGGCAACTTACAATCCCACTAGCAATGCGTGCTAAGAATACGCAATTCGTTCTTGTTGATAGATTCGTAGGCACGAACTACTCCAAGAATTACAAAGCACTTGTACGCAGCGTGGGCAAAGCGAGACTGATGAAACGTGTCCAAATAGTTGTCTCTGATTACGTGAAGTGGCTTACAACACAAAACGATGACACTTACAAGGCAGTTATTTCAAGCGAGTTTATCCCAGAAATCGATTCTGACGAAACCCATCAATTCATTCAGGAATGTTATCGCATTGTGAAACCCAACGGAGTGACGGTATACTCCTTCCTTTCACCGATTCCAAGGAACTTTAGACAAGAACTTCTGATAACGGCCGACTCGAACCCACTCTGGACTCGGACCCCACCAAAGGAATGGTTTTCCCCTAAACCAGGGCTGGTCCTCAGAGAACTGAGGAACTCTGGCTTTCACCAAATCCGGAAAACCACACCTAGAGCGCACCTGGTCATAAAAGGGGATGCTGCGAAGAGCTGGCTGAAAAACGCCGAAGTGAAAGCAAGCTTCTATAAAACATACAAGAGGATGCTGGTCGAATCGGGATTAGAGCTCCCCGATTGGGTCATCGTTTCAGGTGTCAAGCCATGAGAGCCCCCCTCCTTACTAGACAGACTATCGACAGTATCGGCCCAAGGCCTAAAGATTCTATGCAAGCCGCTCACAGGCCTGTACGATGTGAGATTCTGAATGAGGGATTCTCAAGACGCGTACGGGCATCAACTCTACGACCGACTAAGAGGCAAAGACGTTGTAGAAATCGTGGAGAGAGACGACGGCTTCTTCAACGTCACCCTCAGTAGCGGCCCGAGGTACTATCTATCAAGTTATAAGGACTGGAGTCCGCGCGAAAAGAAAGCTCTCCGCTACGTCAAGGGCCGTGTGCTTGACATCGGTTGTGGAGCCGGAAGAATCGCAATATACCTTCAAGGGAAAGGGTTTGACGTGCTCGGTGTCGACACCTCTCCTCTAGCCATACGAGTCTGCAACCTACGAGGTCTCAAGAAAACACGGATCGCTTCAATCACCGAACTCAGCTCCAAGATCGGCGTCTTCGATACCTTGCTAATGTTCGGCGCCAACTTCGGTTTATTCGGCAACCCAAAGAGAGCCAAATGGTTGCTCAGAAGATTTCACAAAATGACAACCAAGAACGCGAGAATCCTAGCCGAGAGCATCGACCCATACAAGACCGATGACCCGGCTCATCTTGAGTATCACACGCTGAATAGAGTAAGGGGAAAACTCCCAGGTCAATTGACGCTCCGGGTCCGATACAGAAACTATGTGACGCCCTGGTTCGAGTACCTATTCGTTTCGAAGAAGGAAATGCGAGACATTCTGAACGGGACAGGTTGGAAACTGACCAGAACGTTCGGCTCTCAGGATCCGGCGTACGTCGCGGTCATCGAGAAACAATGATGGCATGAATAATGCACGTGAAAAGGTATAGCGTTGGAGATTAGCCGGGCGAATCCATTGCCGATTAACATCAGGGAGGCGAATGTCAACGATGCCGAAGGTATAGCGAACGTACACGTTGACTCGTTCCACACTACGTATCAAGGAATCTACCCTGAAGAATTTCTTTCCATCCTAACTTATGACCAAGCTCGCCATCGTTGGGAAACTGATTACTTGTTCGAAAAGCCGTGTACGTCGCCGAAGATGACTCAAACAAGATTGTGGATTCGTAATCTGTGGACAGGATAGAGACAACGATCCGACCTACAAGGGAGAAGTCATAGGCCTATACATCCTTCAGAATATGCAGAGGAGAGGCATCGGAAAGCAGCTCCTGCTCGCCGCTGTGAAGGAGTTGAACAGGGTTTCGCTTCGATGATAGCCTGGGTTCTAGCTGATAATCCTTCAAGGCGCTTCTACGAGAAACTCGGAGGAGATCGTGTCCAGACCAGAGACATCATAGTCGGAGGCAAGCAGTTCAAAGAGTATGGGTATGGCTGGAAAAACCTCGATTCGCTAGTCAGTGCTACCAAATCGAAAGCATTTCCAAGTGGTAACGCCAAGCTTCTCTTGAGAAAGCAGCTAGGGCAACAATAAATGACAGACCCGGATCGCAAAGAGTTTGTGGAGTCACTTCGACCGTACGTTGAACGGGCCAAGCATTTCTCTGGGTGGACCTTCCCGAGAGATTCGTGGCTACGCCTAGGGGCTCCGCCGCCTTGGGATTATGGTTCACTGGTTCGTGGAGCAGCTAGGTCCGCGAGATCTGTGCTTAATATGGGTACGGGCGGAGGGGTGAGTTTCTCGCAGAAGCATCTGCCAGCTTGCCCAATCAAGTGGTTGCCACGGAAGAATGGACAGTGAACGTACCGGTTGCGAAGAAACGTTTGGCCAAGTTGGGTTACCAAGTAGTGAACTGCCAAAGCGTAGAGCTTCCATTCAAAGATGCCAGCTTCGATCTCGTGCTGAATCGTCACGAGGATCTTGATCCAGGAGAAGTCGCTCGGGTCTTGCCTCCTGAACGGAAGGTCATCACTCAGCAGGTTGGGCGCGAGAACTGGAAAGAGTTACGACGGTTCTTTCCAAGAATGGCTGACGCCGGAGATCACAGAGGAAGATATGCTCAGGGGTTCCAAACTGCGCGTCTGAAAGTGGTCACTAATCTTGAGCATGATTGCAAGGTGGCTTTTGGAATTCTCGGTGACTTCGTATTTATGCTGGCCGTGACTCCATGGACGATTCCAGATTTCAGCTTGGACAGGGATATCGACGCCCTGCTTTCTTTGGACAAGGAATATCGGACAAAGCATGGACTGGAACTTACTGAATCTCGATTCCTCTTAATCGCCGAGAAACCAAATTAGAAAACCGAATTAACCATTGTGCGACTCGGGGTAAATGCCTTTTCAACATTTGTTTCAGGTTAACTCTGATTCCCTCATCGTCGCATGAAATCAACAGCGTTAGTTTCATTAAGCGTTTTGGGAGCGTTCTCAGATACTCCTCCCGTACTGCCGCAAACGATCATGTGAGAAGCTAATCTTGCATTGTCTCAGGCATTTATCTTAAATAGTGTGCATTATTGCGGTCTAGTTAGGGAAACCTGGTCAGGTTATTGTGAAATATTCAAGACCATTGATTTTACTCGTGGCTCTCCTCGGGGCCATCCTTCTCTCACCCCACGCATTAGCGTCCCCCGTCGCCGTATCCATTTCACCCACCACCCAATCCGTACCCCAAGGCACGAGCGCCTCCTATACCGTGTCCTTATCAGGTGGGTTAGCGACCTCCTTCTATCTCAGCGTGGCAGGTCTCTCTGGTTCAGGGTCCTTTTCACCTAACCCGGTGGCAACCCCTCCAGGCGGAGGAACGGGTTCCGGAACCGCGACACTCTCGATTCCAACAACCGGTGCGCCAGGCCTCTTCTGCCCAGGCACCTACCCATTCACCGTCACCGCGACGAACGCGACAGATGGACCCCTTCCAAGCCCCCCCGGAGCACCGAACCCAGAGACTGGATCTGCGACAGGTACACTGACCGTCGTGCAAGTCGGGCCACCACTTTCCGTGAGTGTGGCGACGGATAAGTCGACATATACGGTGGGTGATACGGTGACGATTCTCATCTCAGCTAATAGGCCCGCGCAAGGTAGGCTCACGATATCGCCTCCGACGGGGGCACCATCAGTCTTCGATTATCAAATGCTCACTGGAACCTACAGCATAACCAGGACGCTAACGGCAAGTTCGATTGGGCATTGGACACTTTTGTTTCAAGCCAACGACTTTTGCTCGGGACTCAGCAGCGCGCAAGCCGCATTCGACGTGTCACCAAACACATACGACGTTTCCATTTCACTCAACAATATCCCATCACAATACTCGGCGCAGATACAGGTTGACGGCGTATCGCAAGGCACGATAGGAGGAGGACAGATTCAGAAACTCACCTTCAAACTCAACACATCACATACGATCTCAGTTGATCAATACGTGGCAGGCGACACGGGAGTCCGATATTACTGCGCACAGAACACGTTGAGCGTAACCTCCAGCGGCAGTTTCACGTTCTTATACCAAACCCAATACCAGTTCACAGCACAGACCGATCCAAGCGGGATAACACAGGTAGGCGGTAGTGGATGGTTCCCGGCGGGAACTACAGTTCAGACAACCCAGGCGCCACCAATCGTCCCCGGTAGTGCAGGGTCGCAGTACGCATTCAAGGGGTGGCAGATCAACGGCGCACCACAATCCGGCAACCCAGTCTCAATAACCCTAGACAAACCATACACGGCGGTCGCCAAATACACGACGCAATATCAGTTGGTTGTTAATTCCCCCTATGGGAACCCGCAGGGATCAGGATACTACGATGCAGGAACCCCCGCCCAATTCTCCGTAACCACGCCAATCGGATTCCCGATACAGCAGAATTTCGTGCAATGGCAAGGAGACTATACGGGCACGTCGCCCCAAGGTTCAATCACCATGGACGGCCCTCACACCGTCACCGCTGTTTGGACGACAAGCTACATCCCATTAATCGCAATAATCCTCGTCGCCGCCGCAATCGTCGGCGGCCTCCTATTCTGGAAGTCTAAGCGGAAACCCAAACCCGAAACCAAACCCACGCCACCCAAGCCGACTACGACAACCCCTGCCGCAACAGCCGGGATGGTAAAATGCAGCAAATGTGGCACAGAAAACCCCGCCGGACAGAATCACTGCACCCAATGCGGACAAAGCCTCAAACACTGAGCAGATAACTCAATAGTCATCACTTGTCTCAAACCGACGTGCAATGAGAAGTATGATGGAGCTGCACGGACGGCCCGATGGCGAGCATAAGCTCTTCTTCATACTCTCCGGTGAACACGACTCACTCCCCGCCGCCGAGGTCAGGGCCATCATCGAGTCAGAAGGTCTCAAGTATCAACCTCTGTCTGAGAACTACAGGTTTCTATCGTTAACCGCAGACCCGATCGCCCTGAGGCTCGTCTCCGAACGTAGCCTAATGTATGATCAATGCGGCATACTCCTGGCCGAGTGTAATCCCGAGCTTCAGGAAATCGAACGCACCGTGAAGAGTCAACCGTTGGAAGACCTAGCGAAGAACTCCGAGACTTTTGCCGTGAGGTCCGCTCGGATCGGGGGAGTGACGAGGGCAATTAGCCGCGTGAACCTTGAACGGGACATAGGCTCGGTCATCAAGAAATCTGTGCCCAGATTGCGTGTGAAGCTTAGAGGCCCCGACTTGACTTTCGTTTGCATCCTGCACGAATCCAAATTCCTCTTCGGCTTGTCAGGATTCAAGAAACCCTCAGGCCTCATGGCACCGCGACGGCCGCGAAAACGCCCAGTCTTCCACCCCTCAACAATGCCACCGAAAATTGCGAGGTGCATGGTAAACCTCTCCAGAGCCAAGCCGGGGTCGAACTTCTTGGATCCTTTCTGCGGTATTGGCGGCATACTAATCGAAGCCGCGGTTATCGGTTGCAACGTGGCCGGCATCGACGCAAGTCGACGCGCGTTAAGGGGCGCTCGCAAGAATCTAAGATACTTCAACTTGGAAGCTTTAGGGTACGTGAACGCCGACGCCAGGACCCCCCCTATAGAGGAGGTAGACGCCATGGCTACCGATCCGCCCTACGGGCGCGGTTCATCGACAATGGGAGTGAAAATGGCCACCCTCATCCGAGAATTCCTAGCCCAAGCCTCACGCCTGTTGAGGAAGGATGGGCACCTCTGCATTGCCATGCCCGCCGAGGTTGATATAGAGCGATATGCCCACGAGGGAGGTCTAATCGTGAAAGAGCAATATCTAGTCAGAGTCCATCGGAGTCTTACGAGAAGATTTACGGTATTACAGAGCAATTGGGAGTGCCTTTGAAGACCTTCTGCACGGCAGTCTAGGGTTTTTCCCACCTGTTGAGGTAAAGAACGTTTAATGCCCACCTAGGCAACATAACATACTAGTGGTGGGCGAAATGAGCTTAGTAGAGTTGGACAAGAAGGGTAGAGTAACGGTTCCGAAGGAGTACAGGCGTGAACTCGGACTTCAAGACAAGGTTCTGGTGATAAACGCGGGAGACCACTTGAAGTTAATACCCATCCCCAAGGACCCGATCAAGGCGTTGAGAGGGGCCTTCACGGTTAGGAAATCCTTCAGGGAACTGAGGAAACAGGCAGAAGCCGAGGCTGAGAAAGATGTCCAACGTCAAAGGTAACCAGGATGCCGCTAATCGAGAATGACGTAACTTTCGCGTTTCTTAACAGTTTAGACCCAAAGTTCAAATCGGCTGATCGAATCTTTGGCAAGATACGATCTGGTGCCCTCAAAGTATCCCTCTCAAGCGTAGCACTGGTCGAGATGGAGTTGGTCTACAGAAGTGAGGGAAGAGAAAACGCGCTTCTGAATGACATGGCGGCGCTGGCATCAATTCCAAACGCAACATTCGAACCCCTAACTCCAGACGTGGCACTCTCCGCAGTCTTCCTCAGGCAGACTTTTCATCTTGGGTTCTTTGACTCGCACTATGCCGCGACGGCTCTGAGGCTGGATGGATGCATCATATCGTTTGACAGGGCGTACGATGATGTCAAAGGGTTAAAGCGGATCGAGCCAGCATCTGCATGAAGAGCAATTAAGGATCTAACGGAAGTCTGTTCTTCGAGAGAATAGACCAGGAGGCTTCGAGGTATTTCAGTCTCAGTGACATTCCTTGGGACGGGAGGGAGCGTTCCAAGCAAATTTAGAAATCTTCCGAGTGTGCTAGTGAGGAGAGGCCCGGAAATCTTCCTTTTTGACTGTGGGGAGGGGACTCAGCGTCAGTTTCTTGAAGCGAGGGCGGGGATTAACCGGAAGATGCGGATATTCATCAGTCATCTGCACGGTGACCATGTCTTCGGCTTGTCAGGTATGCTTCATTCGCTCTCCTTCATGGGACGGTCTCGCGAGTTGGAGATAATCGGCCCGAAAGGCACAATCGAACTTGTCACGTCCGTCAATAAAGTCGTGAAACTGTATAATCGCTTTCCAATTCGCATCCGCGAAGTAAAACCAGGCCAGACCATCAAGGATGTGGAGTACAATATCCGAGTCGGAGCGGCGCAACACGGGATTTTTTGCCTAGCCTATGCATTCGAGGAAAAGCCCAGACCGGGCAGGTTCGATGCTGCGAAAGCCAAGAGGCTTGGTGTCCCAGAGGGACCGCTTTGGAAGGAGTTGCAGTCGGGGAAATCCGTGAGAATCAAGGGACGGCGCATCGCTTCCAGACTGGTTCTGGGACCGCCGAGGCGAGGCGTGAAGATAACCTACGCCGTCGACACCAGACCATGCGCCTCAGTCATTAAGCTGGCTTCAGGCTCGGACTTGTTGATCCATGACAGTTGTTTTGCGGAGTCGGCTGCCGAGAAAGCTAGAGCGTATGGCCACTCGACGGCCGGGGAGGCTGGGCTCGTGGCCAAGAAGAGCAAATCGCACATGCTTGCGCTCTTCCACATAAGCGCCATGTACGAAGACGCCTCCCCACTGCTGGCCGAGGCGAAGAAGGTGTTCGCTCGACCTATTCTTCCTCGGGATATGGAGATGGTCCCCGTCTCCGCCTGACATTCAGGTTAGGGTTTCTGGCGGGATTCGCTGCTAAGTAGTCGATTACGACTTGCATCTGATCCGATTCCACGGCGATTGTGATCGGTCCGTGTGGAGATTCGCCCACAGGGGCGCAAAAGGATACGCGCCCCATGAATGCGGCTTGTTTGTTCAGGTAGATGCGCATAACTCTTTCTTCAGCGCTTCGAAGGAAGATTGCTCGCGCGGTATTCCTTATGCGTTCTTGCCTAATGAGATTCCGGAGGGCGGATAAGAATTCCAGCCCGCTACCGCGGACTACTAACCCAACAGTGTTTCCCTCTTCAGTCTTCCTTTCCGCCCGCTCCGACGGGAACAGCTTCAGCAGAGCCCGTTCAACTTTCTTCTCGTCCTCAGTTGGCTCTACGGCCGCCTCGACGGTGACATTCACGTTCAATGTGGGTTCAGCTTTTTCATGGCCGAGTCGAAGCTGGATTGAAGGTCATCGATCGTGCCCTCGTTCAGTAGCAGCACATCGGCGAGCGCGATTACTCGACACAACCCCACGTTGAGTTCGCGGCTGTCGCGTTCATAGAACGTGTCCCATGTCTTTGGGTCGTCGCTGCGTCCCCGCGCCAAGAGTCGTTGATACCTTGTCTTAGGAGAAGCGTGGATGCCGACGGTGATGACTTCGAATTTCGCTCTGAGTTCCCGAATCTCATCCTCGCTGCGGATGCCCTCCACGATCACGAAGCGTGACTTGCTGCTCTCAATCTTGGGTACGAGCCTCTTCATAACAACTGCCGGGCCCTCGTCCTTTCTTATCTGGAGCATGACTTTACCCACATTCTCCGGCGTAGGTTCCAAACCACGCCGCTCCGTTTCCTCCCTGATCACATCACCCATAACAAGAACTTCAAGGCCTAATCGCCTGGCGGCTTCGGACGCTACGCCTTTGCCCGCGCCAGGCATGCCAGAAATTGCTAGCACGACTTTCTTTGCCTGCATGCTGGGTGACTACCTTTGCTTGGGTTTGGCGGTCAATCGTTAAATTCTAACTGCCAATATTAGGCTTCGCTGGAAGATTACAATTGTCTGGGGAACGGGTGCGCAGCTTCATAGCCGTGGACCTCGACGAAATAGAGATCAAGAATCGAATAACCAGAACACAGCAGGATTTGGAGCAGACCGGGGCAAGCCTGAAGATTGTCCAACCTGAGATCATGCATCTGACTCTAAGATTTCTCGGCGAGATTCCGCAAGCGACCGTCCAACGGGTTATAGAAGCAATGGATGAGATTCGTTTTTCTCCGTTTGAGGCAGAGTTTCGGGGCGTCGGAGTCTTCCCGAACATTCGACGAATAAGTGTCATCTGGATTGGAATAACAACGGGCCAGCAGCAGTTGGCGAAGATTTTCGAACAGATAGAGCCTAGGTTGCGACAGATGGGGCTCGAACCCGACAACAAGGGCTTCAGCCCACACCTTACCATCGCCCGAGTCAGATCCGGACTCAATAAGGAGGCGTTAGCCAAGTCGATTGAAAACATGCGTGAGGTCGAGTTTGGGAAGATGGCGATCAACGCCGTGCGACTAAAGAAGAGCACACTCACACCGCGAGGGCCAATATACACCACCTTGCACGAAGTAAATGCCACTTCCTAGAATTGGAGCCCAGCCGCTTTGACCGACCTCGTGCAGCTATGCGAGGAGGTCAAACGCAGAATAGCCCCCAACCCCAAGCTCAGAACCGCTGTTGAATCGAAGGCCGAGGAGATCAGAGCCGCAGTTGACCGGGAGTCGAGAAGGAAGGGGCTAGAGGCGGAGGCGCGAATTGATGGTTCTGTTGCGAAAGATACTTGGTTGCGGGATTATGCCGAAGTCGACATATTCATGCGGGTCTCACCGGGCCTGTCGAAAGCCCAACTCCATGACGTGTGTTTACCAATAGCGAAACTGGCACTTGCCGGAAACGAGATTGTGGAGAGGTTTGCGGAGCATCCGTATGTCGAAACATTCGTGAATTTGGGACAGCTGGGGAGTTTACGTGTCAACGTCGTTCCATGCTACAACGTCCAGCCGGGTCAATGGCTCAGCGCCACAGACCGAAGCCCCTACCACACCGAATACATCCGCCGGCACCTGACCTTACCGCAACGCGACGAGGTCCGCTTGCTGAAAGCATTCATGCGGGGCATAAGTGCCTACGGGGCCGATATCAAGACGGGCGGTTTCAGCGGCATGCTCTGCGAAACCCTGATCGCCTCCCGACAGAACTTCGTAAGTGTGATCAAGAAATTCTCCGATTGGCAGGCGTCGAACTATATCGACTTGGAAAATTACTTTCAGGGAAGAAGCGATGAGGTTCACAGGCTTTTTCGCGAACCATTAATTGTAATCGATCCAGTCGACAAGGGCAGGAACCTAGCCGCCTCAGTCCGCAACGATCAGCTGTGGAACTTCGTCGCCGCTTCAAGGCAAATTATTCTGAGCCCGTCAACCTCATTCTTCCGCGAACCGAAAACCAAACCCATCACCCCCGTCGCATACCGACGGATCGTAGCGGGCCGCGGCTCGATGCTTCTTGCAATTGTTATGGGCAAAATGAATGTGGTCGTCGACGTACTCTGGAGCCAACTGTACAAGACTGAAAGAGCCCTGGTCACCTTACTTGAGAATAATGAGTTCCCGGTGCTGCGCTCCGTGGCTTGGAGCGACGAGCATTCCCTAAACGTGATTATCCTTGAGTTAGAACAGGGCATACACTCGGATCCGAGCAGGCGTCTGGGGCCGCCTGTTTCGAGAGCCGCGGAGAGTGCATCTTTTCTGGAGAAGCATATGGGCAGCGAAGATACCGTTGCCGGGCCTTGGATAGAAAAGGATAGGTGGGTTGTCATGAAGAGGCGAAATTGCCCTAGTGCCATTTCCCTGCTCAAGGGGGAGTTGAAATCCGGGGGACGAAGCGTCGGCGTAGCCTCCGAGTCCGCGCGCGCCTTTCAAAAGAAAGTGGAAATTCTCAGCGGAAGATCGATCGCTAGGCTAGTGGCTAGGGACCTCGATTTTGCTAAGGTCTTAAACCAATTTCTTTCGGGGAGGCCGCCGTGGCTTGAATGATCCGCAACCGGTTCCTCTCAAATCTGTGCTTGGGACGCGGCAGGAGAAGATCCTGGACTACCCCGACGCAGACAACGCCGAATTGCAGCTGAGGATGAGAGAACTGAGGGCGTTGGGAGGCACCGCGATTCGATTCGTCGGTCCGTCTATGGTTGAAGGAATTCAGATCATGGGGAAAGGCTGCGTCGGCCTAGTCACTCAGGCGTTAGTGGACGGGAAGCTTGTGGCATTAAAGATACGACGCTCAGATGCCGACCGGCCATCCATGTATGAAGAGGCTAAGCTACTGCGCCTCGCTAATTCTGTGAACGTCGGACCACAACTCATTACCGCCACTAAGAACTTCCTAGTGATGGAACTGTTTCCAGGCCTCCCGCTATTTAGATGGGCAAACGCAGGTCGAAACTCAAAGAAGTCAGTGAGACTGGTTCTGTTCAGGCTTTTGAATGCATGTTTCAAACTGGACGCAATCGGGTTGGATCATGGTGAGCTGAGTCATGCTCCCAAGAACGTTCTCGTCGGACAAAACGCACAAGCGTGCATAGTGGATTTTGAGAGTGCCAGCATGGTTAGGCGGGTAGCGAACGTCACATCGCTTCTCCAATACTTTCTATTTGGCAGCATCTCCAGAACTTTAGGCATGTCAAATTTAGTTTCAGGTAGGCGGGCGGTAGTTCGAGCACTCTCCCACTACAAGCATGAAGGCTCGATGGAGAGCTACCAAAGCCTCCTTGAGGAACTGAGGCTGAAAGATTATTATGACCGCGGCATCGTGTCTCCTCAAGGCGGGGCCGTCGTCTAGAAGAGATTCGCAACACACTCTCTGGGCAACTTGGTCTGGGAACACGATTCCGCCAACAGGATACCAGAGCGCAAACGCGCGCGGTGAACCTGGGGCGCTGGCGTCCCCAAGAATCGAAAGTCTCGGG
>Ga0187769_10001540_pt1 | contig 13215 bp, 10 predicted proteins | sample 0116_SJ02_MP02_1_FD_133140 | JGI IMG/M metagenome (GOLD analysis project Ga0187769, IMG submission 133140) | Tropical peat soil microbial communities from peatlands in Department of Meta, Colombia - 0116_SJ02_MP02_10_MG | ecosystem: Environmental > Terrestrial > Soil > Wetlands > Peat | place... | reverse complement strand
TCGATCCAGCCGTCGCGGGGCAGGTTACCTTGCACGCGGGTGAGTTCGCTACGGTAGCCCCGGGGCTGTCCCCAACCGCACCGGTGAAGGCACCCGATGAGTTGTTGCAGAGCGAAATCGACCGGACGATGGTACCGCCCGACGACTCCAGGCGGAAAAGAGGAGGGGCCGGCTGGCACATTGGTTCGCTCACCGAGGCGCAGACGATTGGAGTCCTCGGAGAGGTTGCGGCAGGAGCCACGGCGGATATCGCCGTTCCGATACTCACGAATTGTCGACCCAGCCCGAGCAAGCCATGGCATTGATCCTGCTGCTCTAGAGCTTCGGCGGCCGCCGCGACTAATCGGTGCTTATAGCGAATTCGTTCTTCGCAAGGCTGGCGGAGGTCCCGCTGATGGTTCGGGCGCTTTCCATCTGGGAGGGGGAACCCTATTCCGATTGCCGACGCGATAACACCTCGCAAAGCGCGGCCGGTGGCCATGAACCGGCGGCCCCTTGGTTGTTCAGCATATGCGCAGCGCTAGATCAGCGGGTGGAGGAGTTTCGGTAGGTTCGCTGCACAATATAGGCATATCCGCTGTTGATGGCGGCTAAGCTTATCATCGCCAGCTTGCGATGGGCTTTGTATAGCCGGTCGCATCCGTAAATAGTTACGCCCGTCAATCCCATTTTGAAGGTCACTAGCGCCACAGGGTGCGCTGCAAAGGGACTGAGGAGTGGATTCCCTTCGTGCGCCTGCCCTGAATGGAGCGCCCTGATCGTTGACTGTGCATCAAGGACCTGTAACAGGCTGTAAGACACGTACAGACCGATCAGCAACGCAGGACGTCGGGCCGTACGTGGCTTGGACTCCAGCGGCTCACTTCTGACGGTGGCCGCTCGCGTTGTATTAACGTCTGATGCGGTCGGCAAGCGTAGCGAGGGAGGGACCTTCACGCGCCGAGGGCTGAACTCCGGCCCGGGCGCGCTGACTGCTCCGAGGTTAGAGAGGTGATGATCAATGCCTTCGTCGCCCGCCGCTCTTAGAGGAGGGCCAGGAAGCCATCCTACCAGGGTTATCATTGCCACGACTTCCAGGACGGGTCGCCGCATATCTGAAGCTCTTACGGAGTTATCGGCCATCCGGGCCCCGGGCTTGAGTTAGATTTTTCTTACCTTCTCCTGTCGCGTAGGGCGGGGCTCGTCTGCACATCAGGAAGCCCTATTCGGGGTGCATATAGGCCCTGTGTCCTGCGGCTGGCGTGACATCACCGGCGTCAGCCACAACGCCCGCATGCCGATTCGTGTCGTCGCCCGGTTCCAATATGGCCTAACACATGAACCCCATATAACTTGTTCCTAAGCCGGCCCCTGGTCTGCGGCGTGTATGATTATCAAGGCTCTCAACTTGACCGGTTCGGACAGTGCGGGGGCGAACCACCTGAATGTAGTGATAAGGGCGGCGATCGTTGGCATTTGCGGGACTGCAAGCTGTCCTCTTGTGAGTCACAGGCTGGATCCTGTCTGATACAAGGAGTGATGAGCATGAGATGGGGAGTAAGCGGATCATCGTCGCGCCGCAAAATGGCAGGGTGCGCTGTCGGTAGAGCGCCTGGACCTTTCCATTACACGGTGCTAGGGATGCTGTTGACGGGCGTCTCGGGTTTCTTTTGCCCTCCCGGGGCCATGCCTGCGGCCTCGCAGCGGGCGAACGCCGCCGACAGCCGGGCTGGTGCGACTGGCGTGATTGAGCAGCAGGCAGTGAAGGGCGAGGAGACGCGCATCTCACCTAACGATCTATTATTTATCCAGGTATTCGACGTGGACCAGATGACGCGCGAATACCGCGTGAGTGACTCGGGGACCGTGGACTTTCCTCTTCTTGCTGCCCCGGTTCGGGTTGCGGGGTTGACCCCGCAGCAAGCGGCGGAAGCCCTTGCGCAGAAGTGTAAAGAAGCAGGGGTCCTCAGCCGTCCCCAGATCAGCGTCACGGTGCGCGAGTCGCGCCTTCATGCGGTGGCCGTCTTGGGTTCCGTGAAGAACCCCCAAGTTTATCCGGTGTTTGGCCACATCCCGCTGCTCGATGTTCTCACGCTAGCCGGGGGAGCTTCGGACGACGCGGGCTCTGTGGTGACCATAACGCGCGGCGAAGTCTCGCGGGCGTTGGCCGCGCAGGCGGGGGGCGGGGGGCAGGCAGGGAAATCGCCACCTCCTCCGTCCACAGTAAGCATTAATCTTCAGCGCCTGCTGGAGGGCAGCGATCCGAATTTGAACGTCAACGTATATCCGGGCGATCGCGTCACGGTGCAGCGCGCCGGAATCGTTTACGTAATGGGTGCAGTAAACAAGGCGGGGGGCTACCTGTTGAGCGACGCGCGGCAGAATATGACGGTGCTTAAAGCGATCGCCCTGGCAGGATATTTTGGCCCTTTCGCGAAGGGGAAGAAAGCCCTGCTTCTTCGTCCCAACCCCTCCGCTCCTAATGGGCGGGAGGAAATTCCCGTCAACCTTCACGCCATGCTGAGGGGCAATGTTCCGGACCAACCCTTATTCGACAACGATATCCTGTTTGTGCCCGATAGTACCGCTCTCAAGGCCCTTCACAGGTCGGCCGACATTGCGGCTACTACCGCGTCATACGCGGCATTATATAGAGTGGGGCCTTGACTTCGGCGTGCATTTTAGGACGCAAGGCGGCGCGGCAAGGCGGCACAAGACACCCGGCTGGGGGAAGCAGAAGCGACTTCAGGCCGCCACATGGCGATCTAAAATCGCCACAGTGATGGCCAATCCTGTCATGCTGAGCGTAGCGAGGCATCGCCGTAGTTTTCCACCCGGCGTGCTGGGAGCAAGTGCAAGATGCTTCGCCGCGCCCAGCAGGACAGGCCGCTTAGTGATTTTGGTAAAGGTGGTGCCACGACATGGCTGAACACGAAGAGTTAGTTCCTGCCGAGCGCAGACTTCCGGAACGGGTCCACAGGCAGCTGGAGGCCTTTGCCGATTCAGGGCCGGAAGGCTCTGAAGGTTATTCCTATATACGGGCCTACTGGCTGATCCTATTGAAGCGCCGCTGGACGGTCCTCACGGTCATGGGCGTGCTGACCGCGCTGGTGGCGATTGTTTCCTTCAGGGAGCAGCCGGTATACGAGGCCACGGCGCGTGTCGAGGTCGAGGCCGATACGCCCCAAATCCAGTCCCTCAACGATCTCTTCCGGGGCGCGCCGGGTTATAGTGACGATGCCTTCTTGCAAACGCAGGTCAACGTTTTGAAAAGTGAAAATCTGGCTTGGCGAACCGTGCAGCAGCTCGGCTTGGGGGGAAACGCGGAATTCGCCCCTGCCAGCGCAGGAGGCGAGCGCCTCACGGAGAAGTCTCTTACGGCGGCGCAAAACGGCCTCATCCAATCATTTCGGCGACACTTGCGCGTGCAGTTGATGCGCGACAGCCGCATGATCGAAGTTACCTTTGAAAGTGCCGACCCTCAGCTCGCGGCGCGCGCGGCCAACGCCCTGGTGAACAACTATACCGAATACAACTTTCACGAGAAATACGACGCCACCCGCGAAGCTTCGGGGTTCATGGAGCAGCAACTCGACGAGTTGAAAGCCAAGGTGGAGAAGTCCCAGCAGGCCATGGTGGATTACGAGCGCCGCAACCTCATCGTCGATATCGGCGACAAACAATCGGTCGTCGAGCAGAAGCTGGCCGCTTTGAGCGCCGACTTGACCACCGCCGAAAACGAGCGCATCGAAAAGCAATCCCTGTACGAACTGATGCAATCCAATAATTCCGAGGCTACCCTCGCCGCACAAGATAGCTTGCTGCAAAGCCTGGACGAGAAGTACGCAAGCTTGAGAGAAGATTATGTGGACGCCGTCGGGCAGTACGGGCCCAACTTTCCCAAAGCCAAAAGGCTCCAGGACCAATTGAGCGAAATCCAGTCTATGATGGAGCGCGAGCGCAGGCGACTGGTAGCACGGATTCGCAACGAGTACATGGCGGCCCTGGGGCGGGAAAGGCTCCTGGCCGCTGCGGTGGCCCATGAGAAGGAGGAGGTGGGAAAGCTCAATCAACTCTCGATCGAGCACAACCTCTTGAAACGCGAGTTTGAGACCAACCAACAGCTCTATGCCAGCCTGCTCCAGCACTTGAAAGACGCCACCGTCTCGGCTGGCTTGAGGGCCACCAACATCCATCTGGTCGATTCGGCGTTAGTCCCCCCCTCTCCGGTGCGGCCCAAAATAATGTATAACATTGCGATCGGCCTGCTCGTGGGGTTGGTGCTGGGGGTGACGCTGGCCATCGTCGAGGAAAGTCTGGATACTTCCATCAAGAGCGCTGAGGACTTGGAACGAGTCGTCGGCGCTCCGACCTTGTCCGTGGTCCCGCTGGCCCGCTCCTCCTGGCTGAGGAGAGGCGAAGAAAGGAGCCTGGCGGGGAGCAGTGCGGTGGAATCGATTGTTTTGAACCACCCCACCTCGTCCCTGGCTGAGTCTTACCACATTCTGCGGACCGGCATTCTGCTCTCGGCTGCTCCGCGCCCTCCCCAGGCGTTGCTCGTGACCAGCGCACAGCCGGGTGAGGGCAAGACTTGCACCGCGCTCAACCTGGCCATCGCGCTGGCCCAGCGGGGCGTGCCGGTAGCGTTGGTGGATGCCGATATGCGCCGCCCGGGCATCGCCCGCGCGCTATCGATCCCGGCGAATGGCGCGGGCCTCAGCACGATTCTTTCCGGCGCGCACAGCCTGGACGACGCCCTGCGGCAGTACGAAGGAGTGCACGATCTCTGGGTGCTTCCGGCAGGCCCGGAGGCGCCCAACCCGGCGGACTTGCTCTCCTCCCCCGCCATGCAAAGTCTCTTGCAGGAGCTGCGCGGCCGCTTCGTGCATGTGGTGCTGGACTCCGCGCCTTTGCTGCTGGTAACGGATCCCACGATTCTCTCCGGCCTGGTGGATGGAGTGTTGCTGGTGGTCGAAAGCGGTGTGATGGCGCGCCGCGGCCTGCTCCGCGCCCAAAAAATCCTGCAAAGCTCCGGGGGAAAAATCCTGGGTGCGGTCCTGAATAAGTGGGATGCCAGGAGCGAGGGCTACTACGCCTACTACGGCTCATACTATCGCGGTTATTACCGGTCCTATTATGGCGGCTCTCAGTATTACGGAAACGGTTCGAGATCCTGAACCCGCCCCGCCGCGTCACGCTGTCATTTGACGTGCACGCATCGATGAGCACGACGCAAGTATCAATACCGCTGGCCGATATCCCCGTCATTGACATCACGCCTCCCACGGGCTGGCTGAACCTCAATTTTCGCGAGCTGTGGCAGTTCCGTGAGCTCGCCTATTTTTTTGTCTGGCGCGACATCAAGGTTCGCTACAAGCAAACCGTGATTGGGGCCGCTTGGGCGGTCCTTCAGCCCCTCATGACGATGCTGGTCTTCAGCCTGTTTTTCGGCCGCCTGGCCAAGATCCCCGCCGGGGGAGTCCCTTACCCCATCTTCTACCTCGCTGCGCTGCTGCCCTGGATGTATTTCGCCGGCGCGCTGCACAATGCCACCAACAGCGTGGTGGAGCAGCGCGGAGTCATCACCAAAGTGTACTTCCCGCGCCTCGTTTTGCCCCTCGCGGCGGTAGTCTCGGGTCTCCTCGATTTTGCCCTTGGCTTTGCACTGTTTCTTTTCCTGATGCTCCTTTACCATGCTACTCCCGGCAGGGCGGTTCTGCTCTTTCCGGCCTTCCTGCTTCTCGCCGTGGCCACCGCCCTGGGCGCGGGCTTGTGGTTTTCGGCGCTCAATGCCATCTATCGCGACGTTCGTTACGTCGTGCCCTTCCTCGTCCAGTTCTGGATGTTCGCCTCTCCTGTCGCCTACCCCAGCAGCCTGGTGCCCATCAAATGGCGCTGGCTCTATGGGCTCAACCCCATGGCCGGAGTCATCGAAGGGTTTCGCTGGGCGCTCACCGGAAAGGGCCAACCGCCGAGCTTAATGCTTGCAGCCTCAGCGGGCGCGGTCGTCCTTGTGCTGATTAGCGGCATGTTTTTCTTCCGCAAAATGGAAGCCACCATCGCCGACGTGGTGTGAAAGAACAGTTAAGAGTCGAGAGTTGAGAGTCGAGAGTCCACAAGAACAGTCAACAGTCTACAGTCCACACTTTCCGGCTTCTTACTTCTTGCTTCTGACCCCTGGCTCCTTGCTCCTGACCGCTGAAAGCTGATAGCTGATGGCTGAGAGCTAGCATGTCCGACATCGCCATTTGCGCCGAGCACTTGGGCAAGCGCTACCGCATCGGCGAACGGCAGCGATACGTTGCCCTCCGCGACGTGCTCACCCGCGCCATCTCTGCCCCGGCCCGCCTCTTTAGGCCGCAAAGAACGGTTTCGCCCAACGGCCATCCCACCCACATCTGGGCGCTCAAAGATGTCTCCTTTGAAGTTCACCAGGGCGAAGTGGTCGGTGTCATCGGCCGCAATGGTGCGGGCAAGACGACCTTGCTCAAGATACTAGCTCGTGTAACGCTGCCCACGGAGGGGCACGCACAGGTGAAGGGACGCGTGGGGAGCCTGCTCGAGGTGGGGACAGGCTTCCATCCTGAGCTCACCGGACGCGAGAATGTTCACCTGAGCGGCGCCATCCTCGGCATGGGCAAGAAAGAGATCGAGCGCAAGTTCGATGAAATGGTGGCTTTCGCAGAAGTGGAAAAGTTCATCGATACCCCCCTCAAGCATTACAGCAGTGGTATGCAGATGCGTCTGGCGTTTGCCGTTGCGGCGCACCTCGAGCCCGAGATGCTGCTCGTTGACGAGGTGCTCGCCGTGGGCGACTTGCAATTTCAGAAGAAGTGCCTTGGAAAAATGAGCCGCGTAGCGAACGAGGGGCGAACGGTTTTCTTTGTGAGCCACAACATGGGCGCTATTACCCGGCTGTGCGGCCGGGCGATCTGGCTGGATGGTGGCCGCCTAGTAGCCGCGGGTCCCGTGGAGGAAGTCGCGAGCGCCTACATTCGCTCCAGCGCCGAAGCGAGAGGAGAGCGACGCTGGGAGGCGGCCGACGCTCCTGGAAAGGGCGGCGTGTGCCTCCTGGCCGCGCGGGTCGTCGCGGGCGAGCAGGGACCCGCGTCGACCGTCGACATTCGCAAACCTTTCCAAATAGAAATTGAGTATGAAATACTCAAAGCCCTGTCACACCTTCGCGTGGCGGTGAGGGTCGTGGCCGCCGACGGGACCATCGCGTTTACCTCGAGCGACGACGCAAACCCCACCTGGGACGGTTGTCCTCGCGACCCCGGGAGGTACATTAGCCGCTGCTGGGTCCCCGGAAATCTGATGAACGAAGGCAGGTACAGCTTGACCCTCTCCGCTGATATCCCATTCGTCGAGACGTTCTTTTTCGAAGAGAGTGCCCTCACCCTTGATGTGGAACAGATGGGGGGCGGAGGCACGCGGTACCCGGAGCGATGGCCAGGCTTGGTGTGCCCCAAGTTGGACTGGGACGTCGAGCGTGCAGGTCCATAAGAAGGAGTCGTGATAAGAGCGCGTCACATCCGTCACCCTCTCGGAGTTGCGCGGGAGCTGAAAAGACGCATCGAGCGGGCCATCTCGACCCGGCGGGCGGCACAGTTCGAGCGCGCGGTGCCACGCGAGGCGCGTGAGGAATGTTGGTGCGGCGGTAAAGTCCTGCCATTCCGCTGGCATGCCAGCTACGGGGTTTGCGCCGAGTGTGGGTGCTATGTTAACCGGCGCCCTCCGAAGGCGGACGCGCTCAGCGGCGTGTATTCACTCGACGACTACTGGCGACATCGCCAAGTCAGCAAAGGCATCCCGCCGATAGAAAGAAGGGGGGATTTTTACAGGGAAGACGGTCGGCTCGTTTATTGGCTTGGCCTCGTGCAACGTTATAGGCCGAGCAGGGGACGCGTTGTCGAGGTAGGGTGCGCTCCGGGCGTTTTACTGGTCGAACTGGGTAAATTAGGTTACGAGTGCATCGGCGTAGAGGCGAGCGAGTCCGTGGCCGCATGGCTGCGGAAAACCCAGAAATTGGACGTAAGAACCGGCATCTTCCCGGGAATTGAAGTTCCGTGCTGCGATTTGTTGCTGGCTTTCGACGTTGCAGAACACACCCCGTCCCCCACGAGGTTTTGGACCGAGATCGGGCGGGTGCTTCGTCTTGGCGGCACGGCAATCGTCCAAACTCCCATCGAGTTTCAGGATTACGAGCACCCTTTCAAGACCAGGCCTGATTGGTTCGACGACCTTGAGCATCTTTTCCTGTACACTGACAAGAGCGTAAGGCGCCTGGCTGCGTTGGCCGACCTAGACATCATTGTCTTGGAAGACGCGCCCCTGCTGTTGGGTCAGGTCTGCGTGTTGAAGAAGGCCTGCTAGCACGCAAGCAAAAATGGTTAAAAGGATTCTGTCATTTGCCTGGAGGTATTTCCGGGCGTTAGCTTCCGCCGTTTACCTTTTCTCCATCGGATTCATTTTCGAGCGCAACCGAGAACTGATCAACCATATGTACGCGCACTTCGGCACAGAGAGGTTGCCGAATGCCCTAGTGCCCGTGGTTGCCGCCTCGGAATTGGTCGCGAATGGTCTTCCCATTCGAGTGCTCGAACCAGACGCCGTGGACGGCAACATCTCCGTTTTCGAGCTGATGATGATCGCGAGCCTGATTCAAACCCTCCAGCCGACGAGGCTGTTCGAGATCGGCACGTTCGACGGGCGCACGGCGCTGAACTTAGCCGCAAACAGTTTGCCCGGGGCAACTGTGTTTACTCTCGATCTGCCCCCGGACTCGGCCAATTCAACTTTGCTCCCCTTGGACCGTTTGGATGCGAACTATATCGCCAACCGGCCCAATGGATCCAGGTTCGCAGGGACGGAGTACGAAAAGAAAATCGTCCGGTTGTGGGGCGACTCCGCGACCTTCGACATTTCTCCCTTCGTCGGAACGATGGACTTACTTTTTGTCGACGGCGCGCATTCCTATCAGTATGCTCTCCAAGACTCGGCAACTGCCTTGAGGCTCCTGCGCAAGGATCGTGGCGTCATCTTGTGGCATGACTATGCCCGACGCTGCTGGCCCGGGGTCACACAAGCTTTGAACGAGCTGTTTGCGCGGGGCGGTGTCTATCGGGGGTTGAGGCGCATCGAAGGGACCTCCTTGGTGTGTCTGGCTTTTGGAGCCCAAGCGGGAACATTATTGGGTCCTGTAGGTAAGGCCGTCATCTGAGGCTGCGGTGAGAATTGTAATCGCAAAAACGCTGGGGGGCGGCTTTGGGAACGAGATGCTCCCCTGGGCAAAGGGATGGATCGCCAGCCAGGTTCTGGAGGCACATTTAGTTGGGCCTTCGTGGGGGAGGAATTCGTATAGGTTCTACCGTAACTTTGGCACCTCACGCTTGGACTTCGTATTGGAGAAGGCGCTGCTGCGTCTTCCCCACCATGCGTTCACCGAGCATGATTACCGCGCCACAGGCGAAGTTGATTTCGGGCGCGCTATCGAGCGCTGGGCAGCCAGTCGCGGGCTAGGTCGCGAGAGCTCGTTCATCGTAAGCGTGGAGGGGATGTGGGGCGGCTATTCGTCAATCCGTAATTCTCGCCCCTTTCTCCTCGCCAAGCTGCTCAACAGCCGTGATGCGCTCCGCAACGTTTATAAGGTTACCTCCAGGCTTGAGCCGAGTAAACCCTTCGTGGCCGTGAGCATGCGCTCCACGCAGGGAGGATTTCGTGTTCTGAAGCCGGGCGAGAGCCCTCGCGGCAAGTGGAACATCCTGATCCCCAAAGAGTGGTATCTGTGGGTTTGCGAGGCGCTGCGGCAGCACTTTGGGGAAACTATCCAATTCCGCATTTTCACCGACCGCGGAGACGCTGACTTCGATGAAGTTGTCCGGCGTTTCAACCCCGGGCAGAGTCACCTACAGGGCAGGACAGAGTGCAGTGACCTTTTGCTCATGGCGCAGGCCGATCTTCTTGTCTGCGCGATTTCGTCCTATAGTTTGGCAGCGGCCTTTTTCTCCGGCAATCCATACATCTGGTACGAACCCCAGCTTACGTTAACCGACGGACTCTATAGTTTGTGGGGCTATGAGAGATTTCAGGAAAAGGAAGGTTCGCTCTCACGCCGCAGCATGGAGTTTGTCTCCAGCTTGCCGTCCCGTGTTGCAGGGCAGGTCACGCCGATCAGTTTCCTGGGCACAGCCATGGATATAGGGGATCCCCTGCCGGACAGCCTTGTGCAACTCCTCGAACAAAGGCTCTCTAGCCATGATCCGCGGACCAACCTTATTGAGTACGGCTGTTTGCCTGCCCTTCATCAGAAGGGACCATGCTTGCGATAGATTTCTCCTTCCCGGAAGGTGCGGATTTCTAGTTCAAGACTTTACGGTCTGTGACTACCGTCAAGAGTATTGCAAGTCGATTGCTGGCCCCGATAGTCTCGCCTCGTGTGGCGCTTGCGGTCGGTCGGCCTCTTTACGCCCTCGCCGGTAGGAGGGAGCGGAGCCAACCTCCTCCTCTCGAAAGCCTTGCAACCGTGTTGGTCGTCCGTCTGGATCAGGTCGGGGACGTGGTGCTGACGACTCCGTTCCTCCGCGAACTACGGCGCAACGCACCCCAAGCCTGGATTACCCTGGTGGTCAAGCCCCAGACGGCTGACATAGTTGAGCATTGTCCGTACATCAATGAGGTACTGACGTTGGACCGGAACGGTGCGGGAGCCTTGAGGCAGCACCTGCGGGCGTTCCGGCTGGCGCCGCAAAGGCTTTGGAGAAGGCATTTCGACGTTGCTATCCTCCCACGCTACGAGGCTGACTACTACCATGGCACGTACCTCCTTTATTTCAGTGGCGCTCGGCGAAGGGTGGCCTATTCCGAGAAGGTGAGCGCGAGGAAGCAGGCTCTTAACTCCGGCTTCGACGGGATGCTGACTGATATTTTACCTCCCGACAGTGCGAAGCATGAGGTGGAGCATAACCTCGACGTATTACGTTTCCTGGGCGGAAAAGTCTTGGACACGCGATTGGAAGTTTGGCTCGAAGAGGAGGACCGGGCCTTTGCCAAAACCCTTCTCGGAGAGCGCGGAACCGGGCCCTGGAGGGAGGTGTTCGGGCTAGCCCCGGGCGCAGGCTTGGCGGCCAAGCGGTGGCCTGTTCCGCGGTTTGCGGAAGTGGCAAAGCGCCTGCGTGGCGAGCGCAATGCCCGCTTCGTGGTCGTGGGCGGGCCTGAGGACCGTCCTCTAGGAGATCAGTTGGAGATGGAACTCGGGGCTGGTGTCGTCAATGCTGCAGGGAGGACGACGCTTCGCCAGGCAGCCGCGCTTCTGGAGCGTTGCCGGCTCACCCTCGGCAACGATAGCGGGCCTATGCACCTGGCGGCGGCGGTGGGCTGCCCGGTAGTGGAAATCTCCTGGCACGCAAAGAAAGGGGACGCGGATAGCACGGAATCGCCCGCGAGATTTGGTCCCTGGGGCGTGCCGCATGCGGTTGTCCGTCCCGAGCAATTGCTGGCTCCCTGCCGGAGCGGTTGCGAATCGGACAAGCCACACTGCATCCTCGGAGTGCAACCCAAGGAAGTGGTCGAGGCGGCAGAGACCCTTCTCCAAGCCCGAGCTTGCGCTGAACTCCACGAACTTTGACATTTCAGTGCTAACGATCTTCACAACTGCGAAACCATTCGAGGGCCATACCGGAATAATTCAGAGGAATGCCCTCAAGAGTTGGACTCTGCTGCACCCCGAAGTCGAGGTCATCCTGTTTGGCGATGACGAGGGGGCCGCCGAAACGTGCAAAGAGTTCGGTATCCGGCACGAACCCGTGGTCCGCCGCGACGAGCATGGACTTAAACTCCTCGACCACCTTTTCGGCCGGGCTCAGGATATAGCAGTCCATCCGGTGCTCTGCTACGTGAACTGCGACATTATATTGATGTCAGACTTTCGGCGTGCCGTGGTCGAGGTGTCACGGCGCTTCAACGCTGCCCTTATGGTAGGTCGCCGCTGGGATACGGACGTTACGGTCGCGCTGGACTTTCACTCCTCTGATTGGGAAGGTGAGCTTCGACGGTTGGTCGGGCTGATTGGTCGGCAGAGGGATAGTTTCTACATTGACTACTTTGTCTTCAATCGAGGGTTCTTTGGCCAGCTTCTTCCCCTGGTGATCGGGCGGATTTACTGGGATCGATGGCTGATTTGGAAGGCCCGATCACAACGGGCGGCAGTCATTGACGCATCCCGAGCCATAACGGCGGTGCATCAGAATCACGACTATTCCTACCACTCTTCGGGCGCCTTCGGCGTCTGGAACGACGAGGCGGCGCGTCGAAATCGTGACCTGGCAGGCGGCGGGGCACACCTCTGCACGATCGACGATGCGACACACAGGCTGGTACCTCAAGGTATCAAATACAACTGGGGTGGTTGGAGACACACCATCCGTAACGCGCCTCTGCTTCGTCCCCTCCTATTTACGCGCAGGTGGACGAGAGGCGCGACGAGCCGGCTGCTTGAACCGTTACGGCGTTCTTGAAGAAGGTCATGACACATCCGGATCCCCCTGCAATTGCCACGCTGGGCGAAATCGGGCCCCGGCCGTTTTGGTCGGTGATGATTCCGTGTTACAACCGAGCCCACCATCTGGAGAAGGCGCTGGCGAGCGTCCTTGCCCAGGATCAAGGGCCTGAGGAAATGCAGATCGCAGTGGTGGATGACGCCTCCACGCTGGACGATCCCGAGATCGTCGTACGGCGGCTGGCTGGGGATCGTGTGAGCTTTCTCCGCCAACCCCGTAACCTGGGCCAATTCGGCAATCTCAATAGTTGCATCGAGAGGGCGCTCGGCCGATGGGTACACATCCTGCACAGCGACGACGTAGTGCTCCCTGGTTTTTATGCAACCCTTAAGGCGGCACTGGCCTCACGGGACGACATCGGCGCGGCATATTGCCGGAGTGCCACGATCGACGGGAACGGGGCCCGGATGCGGAATTCGGTGCCCGAGAGGTCTGCGCCCGGCATCCTCTCCGGCTTCATAGCAATGATCGGCGCAAGCAATAAGATCCAGACCCCATCCATAGTGGTGAGACGGAGTGTCTACGAGAAATTGGGCGGATTCCGATTGGATCTTCCCTATGCTGCAGATTGGGAAATGTGGATTAGAATCGCCGCGCACTATCCGATCTGGTACGAGCCGGCGACCTTGGCGGCTTGGCGCGTGCACTCCGGCTCATGGTCAAGGATAACCATGAAGTC
>Ga0187769_10001539_pt1 | contig 13218 bp, 15 predicted proteins | sample 0116_SJ02_MP02_1_FD_133140 | JGI IMG/M metagenome (GOLD analysis project Ga0187769, IMG submission 133140) | Tropical peat soil microbial communities from peatlands in Department of Meta, Colombia - 0116_SJ02_MP02_10_MG | ecosystem: Environmental > Terrestrial > Soil > Wetlands > Peat | place... | reverse complement strand
CTATGCCCACCTCCTGAACGCGCACGGCCTGGACCCGGCCACGGCGGCAACGCTCGCCGCCGATGTCCTCGAGAGCGTCATCCTTGACGACGGCGGACGCCTGACCGGCCGTCTCACGCAGGTGCGACCATGACGGCTGCCACCGAGGCCGATATGGCCGTCGTCGTTGGCAGCGTCGTGTTTCTCATCCTATCCTGGTGGTGGGTTTGTCACTATATCGCCCGGCGCGTGGATGAGCGGTTCCTCATACGAGGGACATAATGCCGAACGAAGAGTGTCCTGCTTGCGGCAGGCCACTACGTTCGTTCATCAGTCAGCCGCACGACGTGACCGCCTGCCGGAGCGCCCACACGCCACGGCCGGACGCCCACCTCGCTGAGTACGCCGCCGTGGTGGCTCCCAACGCGCTCTGCGCGACCTGCGGGATGGTTCACCCCCGGGGGTCCTGCCAGTGAGGCTTAGCATCGGGTGCGGCGCCCTGCGGCTACCGGGGTTCGTCGGCGTCGACAAGTACCCGAGCCCGGCCGTGGACGTCGTCCACGACCTGACCGTGTTCCCATGGCCGTTCTCTGGCGACTCAGTCGACGAGGTCCGCGCCTGGCATGTCCTCGAGCACATGCCCGGCTACTCGTTCCCGGCGGCGGTCGACGAAATCCATCGTATCCTCCGCCCGGGCGGCGTGCTCTACGTGAAGGTGCCCTACAAGGAGGACTGGGCGGGGAATCCCTATCATGTGCGGGGGTTCAACCGGCGGACGTTTAACTGGTGGGTGATCGACCACCAGAGTGCCAAGGAGATGTGCCTACAGGCGGCACGGTGCCGGTTCTATCGCCGACGACAAGACGTGGTCGAAGTCGTGACCGGGTTTCCGTGGGGAACGCTCCGGGATGTCACGCCCGGGCTGATTGACCGTTTCCCCGTCCTGTTCCCGCGGGACGAGCGGGACTATTGGAGTAGGATCCCGCCGTTGATGGGCCGGCAACGCGAACTACGAGAGTGGCTGGTGAAGGTATGAACGAAGAGGTGAAACAAGGAGGTGCGAAGCCCGAAATGCTCTTAGTGCCCCGACGGGGAGCACCGTCGGCGCACATACGAACCCCCCAAAAACGGCCGGGGAACGGCGAACCGCCGGACGGAGCGGCTACGCCCGATTATCTGAGCCAACTCGAGAGGGTGGTAGCCCGACTTGAGGATTGGGCCCGGGAACTCGATGCCGCCCATCAAGACCTACTACTTTCCATCGCGGAACTGAAACAAAAAAAGACGAAAGGTACATAGTCCCATGACGCAGTCGGTGGCCCGGCAGGCAGGACGGGTCGGGGCCTACTCGCTCCGGCGATTCGGAACCGTCCTGTCCTGTCCACCGAGTTCATATCACGCCGCCCCTCGGCGGTGATTTATTGTGTCACTTCCCGAATCGCCGGAGGCGAGATAGTTGTCACTCGAGGATGGGGACGAGTCCATGGCGGGACCGTTCGCAACGGCAACCCGAAAACGCGCGTGCGTCGCGTGCTTAGCCAAGTGGAAACCGGGGGACCCGGAGGTTAGCTGTCCACACCTCGTTCCCGAGGAGCCATCCCGTCCGCTGTGGGTCGATAAGAACGGATCGCTGTCGCCGGACCGGGCCGCCTTCGTGGAGCGGCTTGAGCGGAACGAGGTATTCGCCTCGATGCTCGACACCGGTGAGATGCTGCGTTACCATGGGGGCGTTTACAACGGTCACGCTGAACGGTTCATCGACGACTGGGTTGAGGCCCAGTTCAAGTTGAAGGAACAGACTGCGACCTCACACTTCCGGTCAGAGACTACTTGGGCGGTCCGCGCCCGCTCCTACGTCGAACGAGGCATATTCAACGAGCCGGGGTTTCTGTGCTTGGACAACGGGGTCCTGGACATCAAGACCCAAACCCTCCTCACTCATCACCCGTCTCGGCGGTTCACATACCAGATTCACGTCAGGTTCGATGCGAAAGCGACATGCCCGGTGTTCGATGCGTTCATGGTCGACTCGCTACCCGACGAGCGAACGCGGGAACTCGCGCTCGAGGCGATTGGGTACGCCCTCACGCCCACGAATCCCCACCAAGTAGCGTTTGTGTTGGTCGGGGATGGGGAAAACGGAAAGAGCACCTACCTCGGAACGCTCGGGGGCATACTTGGGTCAGCGAACGTAGCCGCCGAGACGCTCCAGCAGCTCTCGGACGGGCGATTCGCGTCGGCCGAACTCTTGGGGAAAATGGTCAACCTCGCCGCCGACATCCCCGATGCTCCGATACGGCACACGGGCACATTCAAGATGCTGACGGGGGGAGACCTCATCAGCGCTGAGAGAAAAGGCCGTGACCCATTCAAGTACGTGTGGGGTGGCAAGGCGTTTTTTTCGTGCAACCGTCTACCCGAGGTCGACGACGACACCCATGCGTTCTGGCGCCGGATGATAGTCCTCTCCTTCAACGTGCGGGTTGAGGAGGGAAAGAAGGACCCGAACCTGTTGGATAAGCTGATGGCAGAACGCCCCGGGATCCTGAACCGGGCGCTTGAGGCGTTGCGTCGGTTGGAGGCCCGCGGGAAGTTCGACATGCCCGCCACGGTAGCAAGTGTAGAGGCCGAGTGGGAGCGAAAGTCCAACTCCCTCAAGTGGTTCCTGCGTGACCGGTGCGCCCGATCACCCACGTCCTGGGTAACCAAACAAGACTTCATGGTCGCATACTCCGAGTTTTGCCAAGAACAAGGGGTCATCACGAAGGACAACCGCGAGGTGGGAATGCACATTTGTCAATGGATGCCGGGAGTCCGCGCCTCCGTACACCGAATCGCGGGCCGGCTCTGCAAGTGCTGGGACGGGCTGGAACTCGTGAATCCACAGGCCAGACTGTCTGAAGTGTCCGACAGCGGTCAGACAAACGTGGCTACTGATACGGGTGATACGGGTGATACGGGGGGTAACACCTCACATAGCGCGCGCGAGAAATTAGTACTTGATGAAACTACCCGTATCGCCCGACGCACCCGTATCAGTGACATGCCGGAACGGGCCCGTGAGCCGGAGGAGGGCTATCAATGACTAACGCTACTGCTGACCCGGCCGAACCCAAGGTCCACCGCCTCGAATACCGCAGTTCTAGTCCTACGAAACCAGTCTTTCGATGCGTGTGCGGAGAAGTCTTCTCATCCGAGGACGCGTACGAGGCCCACCATAAGGAATCCTATCGGCGGAGGCGTCGGGAACCGCCGGTTGACCTATCAGAATATGGGTACGCTCATGACTGTTCCAGTGAGCAGGATCGGGCGTGGTTCGATGAGCACGTCGGCGAGAATTGGAGAGTCCGGCGGGCAATTCCGTTGGAGTTCACTCTAAGACCTGGCGCCAAGCTAAGAAGAAAGCTTGGTGCCACCCTGGCGAGGGAGCAGTACGCTGGGATGGTCGTCGGGGTGTATCAGGTGAAGCCTGGTCATAGATTTAAGTTTCAGCTCCCTATCATACTACGACCGGACCTCGACGAACTCCCGCTACCAATTGACCCCATGCTGCGCAAAATGCTTGACGAGCTACTGCGTTCTAAACTGCGTTCTAACTCAGCCGTCGCGGCGACGCTGGGTGTCCTTAGTTGATTGACTGATAGAGCACGGTTATCAGTGAACGAGGCCACCTACGTCGGAAACAGGTTGCAGGCCCGAACCTGCCAGGGCTGCTCGGGAACTGGAACCGTGCGGGAGTACTTCGGAGATTCGTTCGGGTCGTTCGCTTTCGGTCCGTGCGGACGGTGCAAGGGGCGGGGTCGGTTGGCTCCGCCACGCAAGCGAGGACCCGGAGAGGAGCTGAGGTGACGTCGTACGAAGACGCAGACGGGCACGTCGTCGTGAAGGGGGAGCACGACTGGCTCCCGGCCCTCTGCGTGGGTCCTTGCTCGGAGAGCCGTGCGATTACCGAAGCGAAGCTCGGGCTTGATGACTTTCCACTCGCATACGAAGCGTCCGACACTGCTCGTCCGTTCGTCCGACAGATATAAGACGCCGTGTCACATATCTCAGGCCGGCCCGGGGCGGGACTGCCAACCCCACGAACGTCCCGGCCCCACACGGGAGCCCCCTATGGGGGGAAGGGGTAGGAGCACGGCACAATCAGCAGCGGCGGCGTACCCATCGGCCCTGAGCCGCTTGACCAGCCTACAATCCTTCGACCCAACTGCGGTGTCCAATATCACCTCTCGGCACCTGCGGGGGATAATCGGCAACACGCTCCCAGAGGCCACGCCCGTTGACGACGCAGATGTGGTCGACCACTGGGTCGACTTCTACGTGGACCGGGTGCTCGACAAGCGCGACACGGTGACGATTGTGGACGGCCTCGAGCCGGGGATCGGCAAGTCGATGTTCACCATCTGGCTCGCCATGAAGGTCCGCGCCCGGCTCGGGCGAATCCTCGGGACGGCTCGTGTCCTCGACCTCGAGCAGGATGTAGTCTACCGGCTGACCACGCTGATTCACCGCGTCTATCAGTCGTCGCGCGCCAACCCCGGGGTAATTGTAGCCGACGAGGGCGTACTGGTCGGCGCGCAGGCCGGGTCGGGTCTCAGCGACATCGGGCGGATCCTCGACCGCGTCCTGTCAATCGGGCGCATCAAGGGTTGCACCATCTTCATCTTGCACCCCAACGTATGGGGCCTCGCCTCGTTCGTGCGGAACCGGCGGGCAAAGGTGCTGATGCACGTCGAGCAGCGCGGCTTGACAACCGCCTTCACCCTCAAGAGCGCGATGGACTTCACGCCGCCGAACCAGCTTCCCTTCAAGAAGGCGCGGCAGCCCTGGGCCAAGATACGCTGGCCGTCCATAGAGCGCGACCCCGTCTGGAGCGTCTACGAGCCCGCGAAGCTCGAGGTCACGAACCAGGCGCTTGTGGACTCCGAGATGGAGGCGGCGAAGTTCGAGAAGAAGATGGGGCTGCGGCCGCCAGGTCCTTGGGCGATGGACTATTGGGACGGAACCAAGGAGCCGAAGGGGGGCGGGGGTGGCGCGCCCCTCCGGTGCCGAAAGTGTAAGCGCACCTTTGACAACGCCCACAATCTGCACGCCCACCGCTGCGCGGGGTGACTGATCCGAAATGCCGAAAACCGGGGAAGCAAGAGAAACCAAACACCGGAGTAGGATGCGCAGTACGTCCGCGCGTAGAGTAAAGGCGCGCGCCCTATTGCTGGTGGTGCTCACCGTCGGCGGCTTGGCCGCAGTGCCCGTCACGGCGGGCGTGGCGTCCGCTATCAACATCCCCGGGATTACCGGATTCATCACAAACGACGGCCTGTTCTTTGTCCAAGTCGGCTACAGCCAGTTCGGGTACGCCGAGTACATAGGCAACGGCAGCCAGCTCTACGCCTCCGCGGCACTCGTCAACGTTACCGGGATTACCACGTCCACGCAGGTCGCTCACGTCACCATCTTCTCCTATACCACAAACCGGGTGATTGCCACGGAGAACGTGCCGATTCCCGGCTACTCGAGCGTCGTCATCGCCATCAGCCTGCCGCAGAACCACACTTGGATGGAGTACAAGGTTACGGTGGACGCCACGCCGTGGTGGTTCTACGCGTTCACACCCTACTCATTCCTCGGATTCACCGGCCTTCAGGACGGCGGCGTGGACCTCGCCACGTTCGTCGCAGTCGGCCTGTTCTTCGTCTACGCGCTGCCCCTTATGGTGAAGGGCGAGCGCATGACCAAGAAGGCCATCTACTCGCCGAAATGGAACGCGACCTTGTGGCTCCACGGCATCTTCTTCGGCATGGTCGCGTGGTACTTCGTCAACTTTCCGTCCATCAACATGTTCTTCCAGGGCTGGGAGTTCGTCATTATCCCAATCCCCGAGGCCCTGTTCCTTTTCTTTTGGGCGGCGGGCCGGCACAGCTCGAACCGGCGAGCGCTATTCATTCAGATCGTCCCGCGTATGGGTCAGCGTCTCGCCGTCATTATGCGGGACTACTTCTCTGGGCGCGACAACGACGGTGACCTCGTCATCATGCGCTCGCGGTCTCCGATTCAGTGGTGGTACAGGTCGCGCGGCCACCACGTCAAGGTCTTCCGGCGTAGCGAAAAGGGCGCGCTGGAGCCCTTCCCATTGGACGTCCTCGAGCAGCAACGTCTCACCGAGGAGCAGGTCCGTGACCCGGCCCGGTTCCCTCGGGGCGCCAAGTATGACGCACACGACGACTTTCCAGTCGTCAGCTCGGACGAGAACGAGGACTTCCCCTTCGAGCGTCTCTACTTTGTGCCACGGGTCAGCAGCTTCAAGGTGACGTGGCCGAGAATGGTCATGCACCGCGACGTGCCGGTCCCAGAGCACTTGAACGCCCTAACGGGAGCCGTCGTGCCGGCGACCACCGAGTCGAAACTTTGCTGGCCCTATATCAAGGACGGACATGCCGAGGTCACCCTATGCTCCTGGCACTTCATGGATGTGCTCGCCCAAGCGATGGGCTATATGACCGCCGAGGACGCGGCGGCGGAGTGCGACAACCTTGCCATTCAGCTCTGGACCGAGCGCGGCTATCGCTACACGGAGACGAGCCGTCGCGCCACTGAACGGGTCGTCGCCGAGCAGGACATTGAGCACCGGCCCGACACCGACATCCCGGCGGACCAAGTCGACCAGTACGTCGTGCCGCTGCCAACCTCGCGCCGGCGGCGCGAGTTGGCCGGCGGTGAGGGCGGGTCGTGAGCGCTCGGAAAAAGACCTCGCTCGGCGAGGGCTTGGGCGAAGGGCTCAGTCGCATCCGGCCGAGCGAGCTGGGGAGGGGCCTCGGTGAGGGCCTCGTCCGGTTCAGCGAAATCTGGCTTCCCGGCGGGAAATTCGCCGTCCCGCAGACGTGTCCCGTCGCCGGCTGCGGTGCGGGCCCGTACCCGTCGAAGCCGGCGATGTACCACCACCTCAGCGGGTCCCACGCCAGCCTCAGCATCCGGGAATTTAGCTACCTTCTCGACCAGGCGCAGCGGGCGGCGGTGCGGCAGGCCATGAACGGAACGCCGAGGGTCCCATGAGAACAAAAGTAGAGGCGCCCCAGCCACTACCGTCACCGGAGTACGAGTGTGCCGTCTGGCACCACCCTCGGAGGTGGGGGCGACTCGACAGAGCGAACCTCCTCGTTAGCAACGTGAATAACGCTTGGTACAATTTCCTCGCTACCGTAACACTGGCCCCGTTTCTCCATGGCATCATCATGGGAACCATCGCCTTTCTTATCGTGTCCGGGACCCCGGAGCGATTAACCATCGCTGTGATACTGGGGGTCAGTGCTATGTGGTTGTCGGGAGCGGTCCTACTCTACATCGAGAGACGTGACCGCAAAAACCACCGAATCGAGGGAGCCATCAAATGACCGACGTTTCGGTCCCACCCGAACTCGAAGCGGCCTTCCGCGATGCGCTCACGCGGCCGTGCCTGCGGTGCAGCCACCCGGTCGTCGCCCACCTATCGGGATCCTCTTGCGAGTGCTGCTGCCGGGGGTTGAAGACACCGTCGGTCCAAGTCGCGGAAGTCATGGACGCGCTGCGCGAGGTGGACGCGATTGCCCGTGAGGCCCGGAGGCGGACGTGAGTATCGACCGCCGCGTGCAGCGTATCTCCGACGAGCTGGTTGCCAAGGGCGCGGCCGAAATGGCGCGGCGGCTTGCGAGGGCCGTCCCATCTCCGCCCCCCGAGCCAGATGCGCTCGACAAAGACCCGGACGCTACCGTGGCGAAGGCGCGGGGCATTTATCTCCGCCTGCTCGGTATGGACCCGGGTGACGAGACGGGGCTCGTAGCCCGGTCCCGGCGAATCGCTTGGGAGGTGGAACACGAGGCCGAACGGCGCCGGCTGGTGCGCGACACCGCGGCGACGAGGGAGAGGCTCGACAGAATCCGCACCAAACCGCCGGGCCGGGTGCGCGAGTTCGCCGGGACCATTTGGCGCGGCCTGCCATGGGTCGGGCCGCCCGAGCTATTCTATCCGGACATGCAGGGCGAAGACGCCTTGACACGCGGCGAGTGGCTGGACTGGGTTCACAACCACAAACAGGCCGGAGCGGAGTCCATGATTGACCACTTAGCCAGCCTGATTCCGTCGAACGACGGCGAGTCGTACGCTGAGTGGCGAGAGCGGCTGAGGCAGCGGCGCGCGCAGTGGAGCCGGCCAATCGCCGAAATCGTCAACCAAAGCCTTTCCGCTCGGCCTCGACCGGCTGAACCTCGGTCTCCTGTGACAACCCGAACACGTAAGGGACCGAGGGGCGGAAAAGCTCCCGGACGACGAGCCCGTGGAGCGCGGCGCGCTGCTGCTCCCCGATGACGCCCCACGGGGGCGGCAGGTAACGCGGCAGAACGAGGAGCCCCGCCCGGTTGTGGATGAACATTTCTACGGCGTGCCGCGCACGGACCAGATTCACGCTGTACGGTCCGATTACCTCGACGGCGAAAATCATCTTCGCGCCGTCCGTTCGGACGTAGTTGACGGCGTTCCGGTAGCCGATAGGCGGCAACTCGGGGTGTCCTTCCGGTCTGGCGGACGCCATATTTGCGAAATCGTCGATTACCCGCTTGACCTCGCCCATGTTCTTGTCCCGCAGGATGATGACGGCAACCTTGTTGCCGACGCCCTCGATGTCGGCCGGCGCTTGGTGGCGCTCGTCCACGTCCTGTTGCAGCTCCTTCAGGACCCGGTTCTCCCGTTCGATCACCCGGTTCCTCTCCCCCAGTCTCTTGAGCGTCTGTCGGTAGGCTCCGCGCTTACCGGGGACGGCTTCGTTCACCTATCGCCACCTCCTGTCTCGTCCGAGTGCTTTCGCCCTCGCGTTACAGCTTCGGCACAGTGTCCTGAATCCGGCCGGGAAGCCGCGCCTCCATAGCCGCCGTTTCAAAGCGTCCCCCTGATCGTGGCGGCACACCTTTCCCGTTTGCCCCGGGGAGTTGGGCGTGACGTGGTCAATCTCGAGTCTACCGGTCAATCCGCAGAGGACGCATCTCGCGGGGACGTGGAGGGAGTAGTACTCGAGAACTGACATCCGTAGTTCGGCCCGGCCAGGTAGGGGTCCCGCCTCGAAGATGGTGCGATGGTCGCTTACCCAGCCCATTCGTCCGACGAAATGGTGATAGGTTTTTAAGGTTATATAGTAAATAGTCGGACAAACGTCCGCCGTACCCGGTGAGACAGCACATGAAACAGTCGCCCCGCCACTCAGAGTTGGCGCGATGGGTCAGTATCGCGACCGTTTTAGGCCTCATCACGCTGCTCATTACCCCAACGGCCTCGGCAGGATCCCCAAGTCAGACGTTCTCCTTCCCCTACTCCTACGGGACGCCGACGGTGCCGAAGGGAGTGGGGGCGCAGGGAGTACAAGGTCCAACGGTCCCGCTCTCGTCTGTCGGTCTATCGGGTTCGGTGGGGCCTAGTTCCACGGTGGGCCCCGTAAGTCCTACAGACCCCGGGTTCGGGGGCCGGCTTTCTCGCGTCCCGTCCACCGTAACCATCACAGTAGAAAATGGGACCCACTGGTCCAGCTCTGCGGCATCCCATCAGCTCGTGACCATGCGGGACCTGGTGAACAACACCAACGTATCTGCCTACACGTCCTCGGCTGGAGCCGCCGTTCTCCATGTATGGAAGGGGTGGTTCGGCCTCAACGTCTACGCGAGCAACCCGTCAAGCTACGTGAACTTCTACGGCGAGGTCGAGGTCACCGGTAGCAGCCTTTCCCTGACGAGATATTTGCTCCCAGTCGCGAATGTGACCTCGGCCGTGGACAACCCGGCCAGTTCGACCGGGGTCATGTACATCCAGATAGTCGATTCGCCACTATGGGATCACCAGCCGACCCCTCAGCTTACCGTGGAATTGTGGAATTACACGACGGGGGAACCGCTGCTCACCAGCGCCGTCACCGGGGACAACGGGACCGCGATTTTCACCCACACCAATCCGGCGTACGGATACGAGTTCAGCCTGGTCGGCAACACCTCTCAATCCATGGTGAACTACGGCATCTCGGGGTGCTCCAGCATGGTCGGTCCGTCCTGTCAGTGGGCATCGGGGGGGCCGTTTTTCCTGTCCGGCAATCGTCTCTCGTATACCCTAAGTGGGTTTCCCACGAGCGGGGTCTCCACCACCACGGGAACGACCACAGGGTCGCCGCTCCCCAAGTACGCGTCATACCCGGGGTGGACCATCACCCAAAACACCGAACTAAGTGGAGGCACGACCACGGTCAGCACCCCGATCGCCATTTCGGGTGGCCCGTGGACGCTCACCTTCTCCGGTGAAATGGTCTACTGGAATGTCAGCTCGGCCCTACCGGCCGGCCTGACGCTACGGTTCCTCAACTCCACGGTGCTTGTGATGTCCTGTCTCCTGTGGGAGGCCCCCTACTCAGGGCCCACTGGGGACGCCTACCTGTCCAACTCCGTCACGTTCGGCCCCGCATCGTTTTACGACAACGAAGGGGGCGGGGTGAGCGTTCTCCCCGAGGGCACAGTACTCAACTCCTACATCATGAACTCCACCACGTACGGACCCTATTCCGCTCCAACCGGAACGAACTATACCGGTGACATCTTGGAAAACATCGGCGGGTACACCGGCGCTCCGTTCGTCGCCCAACACCTGTACGCCGACTGGTTCATTGACGCGAACGTATCGGTCGACATGAACCACGTCAGCGTGGCTTCGACGCACTTTGACGGCGGCGGGGTGTACAACTCCACCGAACAAGGCTGGGGCTTCTCGGAGAACTCCACGGCCACCTTTACAAATGACTACGTCGGCCCAAACACCACGGCCTTCGACATACCCGAGATTGCGGGCGCGAATGTCGTGCACTGTCAATTCACGGGCGGCGTGTACATCGGCATGAACTACACGAACTCAGTGGCGTACGAGGGCAGTCACTCATACACCAATGAACTCCTCGCCCTGGGCCCCCACGGGAACGTGAGCCTAACGCTCTTCAACCTAAGCGTTTACTCGGGCGGGTACGTGCAGCCTCGCATCGACCTATTTTCCGGCTCGAGCGTATACGACTCGTACTTCGACACCGCCCAAATCACCGACTCACTGGCCGCAAGTTGGGCCCCGTACCCTGCCTGGTCGTTCAAGGCCGTACAGGTGGATCTCGACGCCAACGTGGCCGTTTCGTACACCGAGGACGACGGCGGATATCTCGCACTGTACGGCGCGGGCAATAAGGTGTCAATCCTCCATGATCACTTCGAGCCCTGGGGCATAGTGACATCCTTTCAGCCGTCGGAGCAGGGCAGCTACTCTTGGTTCACCGTGTCGAATAGCTCGTGGGGCCAGAGTCACTACAACTGGACGCTTGAGAACCTCTACGGAAACGTCGGTGTCGGCGGCATGAGCGAAATCGCGTGCGTTCAGAACTGCACGGGGAACGTCACGTACGACACCTTCGACAACTATCTCGCCGGGGGTGGACCCGGCGGCGAAACTGCGTACGATGTGGGTACGACCAACTGGGCCTATCTCAACATCACCAACAATTTGTTCGACGCCACCGAGTCGGGCGGCCCCAGCTATCCGTTCATCTGGCCCGTGGCCCAGTACATCTACGCCTTCACCAATCCCGAGGGCGCGACCAAAACCACCACCTATAACATCAACGGGGACTGGTTCCTGAGCCTCAGCGGAAAACTGAGCACGGTCCGGACCGGTGGGTATGGGCCCGCCGGGCTCCCCGCCAAGACATCGGTGCGCCTAACCAATTGCCATTTCTACGAGGACCCCGCCCCGGGCACGAGCTACGTACCGGTCGACTCACCCACGGCCAACCTTCAGCTAGCCAACAACTCGAGCTATGCCTTCTTTGTCAATGGCGGGCCGCTCACATTCGTCAACGGACCGCTCGTCTGGAATACCAGCTACTCCCAACTGTACAAGGACCCGGCCGGCATTCCAATCTTCGGGCCCAACTGGCTATGGGATTATGCCCCGGACGTGAACACGACCTCCGGAACCCCGGTGGTGTCCTACGTAAACGGCTTCGTCGCGGGCCCGCAGCCCAATTTTCCCTGGCACGGCTACAACTACACCGAGTCCGTCGAGCCCTCCTACATCGCGATCGGCGTCAACTCTTCGCGTGCCCCACCCGTAACGGTGAGTCTGTCGACCGCACCTGGGACAGCAACACTCGCCATCTACAATTCGAGCAGCGGCACCCTTCTTTCGACTGCCGGTGTAGCCGTGCCGTCGAGTGGAACCTACAACGCGACCTTCTACCCATCCAACGAATCCTCTGGCGTCGTGTTTGAGTTGGTTTCCGAGAACGGTTTTGGCGTGCCGGGATTCGTGAACTTCGCCCCCGTCGTCGAGCTGGTGATGGTGACCATGGTCGCCGCAGTCATCATCTACATCGGAACCAACGGCCGGAAGAGGCGGCGACATGCCGCGTGGAAGGGATGAGGAAACTTGCCGTTCGGAACGAGGGCACGGCGATGGCCCGCGGTGGCCTTGGCCGTGGTGTCTTCGCTGCTGTTCGTGGCGGGATCGGTCCTCACCTATGGCGTAGTCATTAGCCGTGGCCAGGTCTCCACCACCACGCAGGTAAACACGTCTCAGCCCTCCAGTTTCAGACCCGCAGGGGGTTGCGCGTTCAGCTACCTCTGCACATGGGCTGCGGCAATCGGCGGGGCTTTTGGCGGCCTCGAATGGAACACTTGCACCATCGACGGCTATTGGACCTATGGGGGTGCCTGCACCGGGTTCAACAAACTCGCCGGTCAGATCAACTTCGAGAATGCCGGTGTAGCCGCGAACAACACGGTCATCTCTCTTTACGACTTCTTGAACATCACTGCATCCGGGACCGCGAACCTGAATGCGACCATGCAGGAGTTGTTGAGCTATTTCGAGAACCGCGCCGAGGCTTTGGTCCCCGACCTGCTCAACGTCACCGGATGGAACAATACCCTCTACGACTTCATCGCCGTGGAGTCGGGGCTCGTACCAGCTCTCGAGGGTTACGAGACCGCCTTTGGCCAGCAAGAGTACCAAGACTGGAACGCAACGGCCCAGACGTGGGACAACGCCTTCGGCTCCTCCGGCCAGTTCTCGGGTACGGCTGCTTCATTCAACTTCAACATGCCCAACGACATCGGAGCGCATGGAGCGGTGGTAGGCACGCCGGTCGTTAGCAACGGCCACAACCTAAACGTGTCGCAGCCATGGGAGTTCTGGTATCTCGGT